>Ga0134127_10002378_pt1 | contig 13605 bp, 9 predicted proteins | sample KB31753_FD_96459 | JGI IMG/M metagenome (GOLD analysis project Ga0134127, IMG submission 96459) | Terrestrial soil microbial communities with excess Nitrogen fertilizer from Kellogg Biological Station, Michigan, USA - KB3-175-3 | ecosystem: Environmental > Terrestrial > Soil > Unclassified ...
GCGCAATTTTGAAACGGACTCGAACCTAAAGCTTGGTCTCCTGGCGCGGGAAGTTACGACAGGGCCGCGCCGGGCGGCAGACTGCCGCTCTGCTCGAAGTGCAGCGTCTGCGACGGCAGCGCGATGGCACTGCCGGCCTGCTCGACGATCTGGACGATGTCGAGCAAGAGCTGCTGCTGAGCGGCGAGGAACAGCTCCCAGTCGGCGGCGAGGATATAGGCGAACACTTCGACGTCGAAGGAAAAGTCGGCAAACCGGAGCAGCCGTACGCGCACGACATCGCGGGAATCGATCGCCGCGTGCCCGGCCAGGTGATCGCGGATCGCATCGATCACGACGCGCAGCTGCGCCGACGTGGTCTCGTAGCGCAGGTGCACGATATGGTGGAACCAGAACTTGTCGCGCGACGACAGCGTCTCGATGCTCGCATTGGCGACCTGGCCGTTGGGCACGCTGAGGATGGTGCGATCGAGCGTGCGGATTCGCGTCGAGCGCAGCCCGATGTAGTCGACGGTGCCGAGCGTGTCGCCGAACTTCAGGAAGTCGCCGACCCGCACGGCCTTGTCGAAGATCAGCGACAGGCCGCCGATCACGTTTTCGAGCGTCTTCTGCGCCGCGAGCGCGACGGCGATGCCGCCGATGCCCAGCCCGGCCAGCGCCGCGGTGGCGTCGATGCCGAAACGCCGCAGCACGACCAGCCCGCCGGCGACGATGACGAAGACGTCGGCGATCCGGCGCCCGAGACGCAGCAGCGAGGACATCTCGCTCACCCCGGAGCTGCGCAGGCGGCGGCACAGGTAGCGCTCGCCCGCCGCGTTCAGGAGCAGCAGCGACCAGACTACGGCGACAATCGCCAGCATCGCGCCGACGCCTGACCACATCAGCCGCTCGATCAGCGGCAGGTCGAGGCCGGCGACGAGCCACCGGATGACGACCGCCAGCACCAGCAGCCGGATCGATCCTGGGAGGACGAAGGGAGAGGCCGCCGGCGGCAGGCCTCTTCGCCGCCGCCACAGCGCGGCCAGCGGACCCGTCGCCACAACTGACGCCGCGGTCAGCCGGTACGCGGCCGGGACGAGGACGAGGAGCGCGAGCCACTCGAACAGGCGGATCCCGAACAGGCGAGGCTTGACCAGGAAGGCCGGGAGATATCGATCGATCGAGACGAGATCGATCTCGTCGTAGGCATCGGGGATCGACTCGAGCGTCCGGCGCGAAAAGAGCCACACCGGACCGAGCGCGCCGCGATTGACGCGCTCGACCACGACCTCGAGTTTGCCCTGGTCGGTGGCGATCGTGCCGACCACGTCCTGGTCCGGCTTGAGCGGGTTGACGCGCGATCCCTCGGGGCGATCGCTGAGATCGACGAGCCTGGCCGGCAGGCGGGCGTCGAGGACCGCAAACAGCTGGCGCGCCAGATCGATGGCCGACCGCCCGCGCAGCGGCGTGTTCATGTAGAGCGGCGAGACCTCGTCGTTCCCGGCGCGAGCCGCGGCCATGAAGCCGAGCACGGTGCCCCGGGGCGTGTCGCGTCCCAGGGTGTCGCGTGCAGGCTCGGCCGCGGCGGCGCGTGGCGCGGTCGCGGGTGTCTGGGCACTGAGGGCGCAGGCCGACAACAGGCACGACAGTGCCAGCGCGCCCGTCCGGCCGCCGGCGATCAGTCTAGGTGTGCGCGGGCACGCCATGGGGTTTCTCGTTCATCCGAGCCGCGGCTCGCTGGGTTGCGCCGATCCTGCCGAGCTCCAGCCACGTCGCGGCGTCGACGGTGCCGAAGAGCCTGATCAGCGGAGCGACGAGCCCGGTCCACCCCGTCTGATGACTCGCGCCCAGCCCGGCGCCGTTGTCGCCGTGGAAGTACTCGTAGAAGAGCACCAGGTCGCGCCAGTTCGGGTCGCTCTGGAAGGCCTCGGCGCCGCCGTAGACCGGCCGCCGCCCGGTGGCATCGCGCAGGAACATTCGCACCAGGCGGGCGCTGATCTCCTTCGCCACGTCGAACAGGTTCATCGTCCGGCCCGAGCCGGTCGGACACTCGATTTTGAAGCGATCACCGTAATACAGATGGAACTGCAGCAGCGCGCGCATGATCATCACGTTCATCGGCATCCAGATCGGCCCGCGCCAGTTCGAGTTGCCGCCGAACATCCCGCTGTCCGACTCGGCGGGCCGGTAGTCCACCCGATACTCCCTGCCCTCGACGTGCACCACGTAGGGATGCTGCTCGTGGTAGCGCGACAGCGAGCGGATGCCGAACGGGCTGAGGAATTCGTTTTCGTCGAGCAGCTTCGTGAGAATGCGTCGCAGGCGCGTCTCGTCGACGACCGCCATGATGCCGCGATCGCCGTAGCCCCGCATGCCCTCGCCGGTCGGATGGATGGCGCGCAGCAGCTCCGGCATGCGGCGGACGCGTTCCTCGAAATGCGCGCGGATCTTCGGCACCCGCTCGCGCTGGTGGGGCTCGATGATCGTCGTCGCGCACAGCGGCAGCAGGCCGACGAGCGATCGGACTTTCAGGCGCGTCGCCTGGCCGTCCGGCGTGCGGAGGACGTCGTAGTAGAAACCGTCTTCCTCGTCCCACATGCCGCCGCGACCCACCTGGTTGAGGGCATTGGCGATGGCGAGGAAATGATCGACGAACTTGACGGCCATGTCCTCGAAGGTCGGATCGTCGGTGGCGATCTCGACAGCGATCTCGAGCATGTTCTGGCAGAAGAGCGCCATCCAGGCGGTGCCGTCGGCCTGCTCGAGGTGGCCGCCGGTCGGCAGCGGCGAGGAGCGGTCGAAGACGCCGATGTTGTCGAGGCCGAGGAACCCCCCTTCGAACACGTTGCGGCCGAACCGATCCTTGCGGTTCACCCACCAGGTGAAGTTGGCGAGCAGCTTGCCGAACGACCGCTTCAGGAAATCGATGTCGCGCCGGCCGTGCAGCGCCGCCTCGTTGCGATAGAGAAAGATCGTCGCCCACGCGTGCACCGGCGGGTTGACGTCGGAGAAATTCCACTCGTAGGCCGGGATCTGGCCGCTGGGGTGCAGGTACATCTCGCGCAGCATCAGCTCGAGCTGCGACTTGCCGAAGTCGACGTCCGCCGCCGCGATCGCCACCGCGTGGAACGCGAGATCCCACGCCGCGTACCACGGGTATTCCCACTTGTCGGGCATCGAGATCACATCGGCGTTGACCATGTGACGCCAGTCGCTGTTCCTCGTCTTACGACCGTCCTCGGCGAACGGGCCGACGCCGTGTTGACCGAGCCAATGGTTCGCATCGAGGTAGTAGTACTGCTTGCTCCACAACATGCCGGACAGCGCCTGCCGCATCACCGAGGCCTCGTCCGCGCTCGCCGACGCCGGCGTCAGGGCGCGATAGAACTGGTCGGCTTCACGGAGCCGCGTGGCGAGAATCTCGTCGAAGCGTGCGAACGCCGCGGCGTCGCCCGGCGGATCCTCTGACAGGCGGAACCGCCAGGCAACCGTCTGGCCCGGTTGGATGACTGCCTGGCAGTGAACGGCGGCCTTGGTCCCGGTGTGTTCGGGGTTGACCGCATCGGTCCGGCCGTTGATGACGAACTCGTGGAAGGCGTCCTTGACGTAGGGGCACGCGTTGGGCCGATCGAACAGGCGCGCCGTGTTGGTCTCGTTCTCGGTGAAGAGAAATGGCGCGTCGCCTTCGGCCAGCAGCCACCGTTCGGCCAACTCCGGGTGGGATACCGCGATCGCGCGCGTCCTCGTCCGCGTCACCTCGTGCAGCACCGGCTTTGCGGCATCGCGCAACACCGTCCAGGTGTTGCGGAACCAGATGGTCGGCAGCAGGTGCAATCGCGCCGCCTCCGCGCCCCGGTTGGTCGCCGAGATGCGAATCAGAATGTCGTCGGGCGACGCCTTCGCATATTCGACCGCGACGTCGAAGTAGCGGTGGTCGGCGAAGACGCCGGTGTCGATCAGTTCGTACTCCATCTCGTGGCGCGAGCGCTGGCGGTTGGTCTCGACCAGCCTGGCGTAGGGAAAGGCGAGCTGGGGATATTTGTAGAGCCATTTCATGTAGGAGTGCGTCGGCGTCGAGTCGGCGTAAAAGTAGTACTCCTTCACGTCCTCGCCGTGGTTGCCCTCGGAGTTGGTGAGCCCGAACAGCCGCTCCTTCAGGATCGGATCCTGGCCATTCCAGAGTGCGACCGCGAAGCAGATGCGCTGCTGGTCGTCAGAGAAGCCGGCCAGGCCGTCTTCGCCCCACAGGTACGCCCGGGAGCGCGCCTGATCGTGGGTGAAGTAGTCCCAGGCGTTGCCATCGACGCTGTAGTCCTCGCGGACCGTCCCCCATTGCCGCTCGCTCAGGTACGGCCCCCACCGATGCCAGCGCACACCTGCCGTTCGAGACTCCTCGAGACGCTTCTGCTCTTCCACCTGTTTGGCCATCGCGCACACCTCCCCATCTGCCTGTGACGTGAGCTGGCCAAGGCAGTCCACGTGCCACCTTCGAGGAGCGACGCGATCGCCCGGGATGCGTGTTTCTCCGCGCCGGCCGCGGCGTGCGCGGCGCGCCCGGAACACACACGCCAGGATCGCCCGCCGCAAGGTCGGAGCCGCTCCGAAATCTCGGACCGGCGTGCCGCGGTTTCTTCGCGCATTGACAGCGCACTCGACGCCTGCGGGCGGCGCGCGGCTTGCAGCCGGCGCACGGCGCGTCTCGGTCGAAAGGAATCGCAGCCATGAAAAGATTGTGTGTGTTTCCCGTCGTGTTCCTGCTCGCTGGTGCCGGCGGCGCCCTCGCACAGGACGTCCGCTACAACTTCGACAAATCGGCCGCCTTCTCGTCGTTCAAGACCTACAAGTGGGTGGCCATCAAGGGCGCGACGCCGCTGGCCGATCTCGCGGAGCGTCAGGTCCAGTCGGCGGTTGACTCCGAGCTCGCCCGGAAAGGGTTGACCAAGACGGAGGCCGAGACCGCGGACCTGTACATCGGCTACCAGGCGGCGGTCAACACGGAGAAGGAATACACCTCGTTCGACAGCGGCTGGGGCTACGGGCCCGGTTGGTACGGCGGTGGCTGGTACGGCGGCGGCGGCGGCATCACCAGCGGCCAGACGTCAACCATCTACATCGGTCAGCTGGCGCTCGACATGTACGCGGCGGCGCCCAAGTCGCTGGTGTGGCGCGGCGTCGCCAGCAAGACCCTCGATCCCAAGGCCAAGCCGGAGAAGCAGCAGAAGAATCTCGACAAGGCTGTCGCGAAGATGCTCAAGAACTTCCCGCCGCCGCCGCCCAAGACATAACCGCCGATCGAGACGGTCGCATGGGCGGGGCGACGCGGCGCTCCGCCCATGGTCAGGCGATCTCGCCCCATGGTCAGGCGATCTTGCGTGTGATTCCCAACTTCGCCATTCGGCTTTCCAGCGTCGTCGGCTTCAGGCCGAGGCGCTGCGCCGCGCCGCCGGTCCCACGTACGCGCCAGTTCGTGCTGTCCAGCACGGACCGAATATGAGCCGCCTCGAGGTCGAGGAGATTGCTGCCCACGCTCAGGCAGGGCGACGCCTTCGGCAGGGGGATCTCGAGGTGCCGTCCGGTTGCCAGGATCACGGCGCGCTCGATCACGTTGCGCAGCTCGCGTACGTTGCCGGGCCACGAATGCGATTGCAGCGCGCGCATCGATTCGCTCGAGATCGATTCGATCGACTTGCCAAACGAGTTGGCGAACTCGTCGACGAACGTCCACACCAGGCCTGGAATGTCTTCGCGCCGGTCGCGCAGCGGCGGCACCACGACGGGAAAGACGTTGAGCCGGTAATACAGATCTTCGCGGAAGCGTTTCTCCTCCAGCGCCGCCTCGAGGTTACGATTCGTCGCCGCGATGATCCTGACGTTCAGCCTGATCGGTTGCGTGCTCCCCAGCCGCTCGATGACCCGTTCCTGCAGGACGCGCAGCAGCTTGACCTGCACGGCCGACGGCAGCTCGGCGATTTCGTCGAGGAACAACGTCGACTCGTGGGCGCACTCGAAGCGGCCGATCTGGCGCTCCAGCGCGCCGGTGTAGGCGCCGCGCTCACGGCCGAACAGCTCGCTTTCGATCAGCTCGGACGGGATCGCCGCGCAGTTCACCTTGATCATCGGCCGGTGATGGCGCGGGCTCAGATCGTGAATCGCCTGCGCGAACACTTCCTTGCCGCTCCCCGTTTCGCCGAGCAGAAGCACGGTCGCAGGCGTCGGCGCGACCAGCTGAACCTGGGCGGCCGCCTGCTGGACGACGGGACTCTTCGACGTGATCAGCGGGCTCTTCGCAACCGGCCCGGCAGGCTGACGGCGTATCGCCGGCTCGTCGCGGGGACGGCCGCGAAGACGGCCGACCTCGGCGAGAACCTTACGCAATTCCTCGATCGCTTCCTTGGCCGCGATCGCCTGGCCGATCACGGAGACGGCCGAGCGCAACAGCTCCATCACCGCGGGCGCCCATTGCCGCGCCGTCGACGAGGTGAACGCCACCGCGCTGAGCCGATCGCCCGCGGCGCCGTCCACCGGCATCGGGAGGGCGGCGGTCGCAGCCCACCCCCACTGCCGATACGCGTCCTGATCGATAGGGTCCGTCAACTCTTCGACGTGCCCGATACACGCGAATTCGCCCGCCTCCAGGCGCGCAGTCACCCAGGGGACCGGAACGAAGTGCGCCGTTCGAGGCGAACGGCTCGACGTACGCACCCACGAGTGAGTCGGGGGCGGGCGGTCGAGACCGGCGGTTCTCCGCCAGACGAAGGCGCCGTCGAGGCCCAGCGCCTCGACGATGCGCCGCAGGCTGCTGCTGACGGTGCCGTCAACGGCGTCAGCGGAGATTCCCATGAATCCCGCTGCGATGTCAGTCACCAACCGCTCGAGAGTGACTTGCTCCTCTGCAACCGCCGCAAGGCGGGCATCAGACTCGAGGCGACCGGTGGAGTCGTCGGAACTGAAGGCGGCTGTGGCGTTCATTTGGCCGCTACACTAAGTGTGTAACAGCCGGCCGTGAACTGAGGGATGGCCCAGCTTGGCGTGGTAAAAGTGACAGTGGTGCTTGCGTTTGTTACCCGTGTCGTCCCGGCACGAGCAGACCGACTCCAGGACGGATGTCCTGAAAGGGAGTAGACCATGCGGCCCCGAGTGCTTCTGGCTGACGACCATGCAATGCTGCTCGGTGCCTTTGAGAAACTCCTCAGTCCAGAATGCGACATTGTTGGACGCGTCGCCGACGGCCGGGCGCTGCTCGCCGCCGCGGAAGCGCTGAAGCCGGACGTCGTCGTTCTCGATATCTCGATGCCGATCCTGAATGGCCTGGAGGCGGGCCGTCAGATCAAGCAGATGCTCACGAATGTCAGGCTCGTGTTCGTGACGATGAACGAGGACCCGGACCTGGCGGCGGAGGCGTTCCGGGCCGGCGCCTCCGCCTACCTGCTCAAAGGCTCGGACCCCTCGGAACTGATCACCGCGTTGCGAGAGGTCATGCAGGGCCGCTCGTACGTGACCCCGCTCGTCGCCGGCGGGCTGATGGGGTCGTTGATGAATGCCGGCAGGAAAACGCCTTCAGAGGAATTGACCTCTCGCCAGCGGGAAATCCTGCAACTCCTGGCCGAGGGGCAGTCGATGAAGGAGATCGCCGGCGTGCTCGATCTCACGCCGCGCACCGTCGCCTTCCACAAATACCGGATGATGAAGCAGCTCAACGTCAAGAGCACCGCGGAGCTGATTCAGTTCGCCGTGCGACAACACATCGTCTGACGCAGCGGCGATCGCGCTGCCGGTCGAAGTGGCCCGGCCTCGACTACGAACTCCGAGGTCTCGGAGGGCGCACGCGGGCGTCGCGTCCGGAGTCAGCGCGCCGAACGCGGACAACGCCGTTCAAACACTGGACTTGTTCGTGCCGCTGACGCGCGGCCGCGACGGCACGAGGACTGCACCACGCTGCCGCGAGCCGCCAATGAAAACGCTTGTACGCGCCCGTCACCTGCCCGGGTTCGCCGCGTTGGCCCTGGTGCTCGTTCTCACCGGGGCCGAACTCACCAAGCCGGCCGCTGCGGCAGAGGATCTCGATCGGCTGCTCGCGCCGATCGCGCTCTATCCCGATCAACTGCTGGCGCAGATGCTGATGTGCGCCTCCGATTCAGCGAAGGTCAAGGAACTGCACGCCTGGCTGAAGAAGAACGCGTCGCTGAAGGGCACGCCGCTGCAGGATGCGGCGGTGAAGGCCGGCTTCGATCCGAGCTATGTCGCGCTGACGCTGTTTCCCGACATCGTCAACATGATGGCGGTGCAAGTGGACTGGACCACGCGGCTCGGCAAGGCGTTCGCGGCCGATCGAGCGGCGGTCTTCGACACCATCCAGCGGCTGCGCGCGCAGGCGCAGCAGGCAGGCACGCTCAAGAGCACACCGCAACAGGAAGTGCAGACGCAGACGACCTCGGGCGGCCAGAACGTGATCGTGATCGAGCCAACCAATCCACAGGTGATCTACGTCCCGCAGTACAACCCGCAGACCGTCTACACGACGAACACGGTGGTCGTCGAGCAGCAAAGCAGCACCAGCAGCAGCGACGCGGCCGTCGCCGGGCTGATTGGCTTCACTGCCGGCATCGCCATCGGCGCCGCCATGGACAACGACTACTACTACGGTCCCTACGGCTGGCGCGGCGGCGCCTACATGTACAACGACGCGTGGGACGACTACTACGACCACCGCGAGGATGCGCGCGACGACTGGCAGGACCACCGCGAAGACCTGGCCGATGAGCGCGGCGAGCGCGCCGGCGACGCACAGGAGCAGCGGACCGAGCGGCGCGAGAACCAGTCGCAGCAGCGCACCGACCGCACGCAGGCGCGGCAGGAGAACCGCCCCGAATCGGCGCAGCGCTCGGCCAATGCACAAGCGGCTAGTGGGACCCGAAGCCAGACTGCGACGAGCGGGACCAGAACCCAGACGGCGTCGGCGGGAACCCAGACGGCGTCGGCGGGAACGAGAAGCTCGGGGAGCTACGAATCGCGCGGTCGTTCGACGAGCGCCAGCAGCCAGTCGGCCGCTCGACAACGCAGCGGCACGAGCTCGGACGCCTTCTCCGGGTACTCGAGTGGAAAATCGACGCGGGCCTCGAGCGCGCGCGGGCAGAGCAGCCGCGGCGGCTCGCGCAGCGGAGGAGGAGGACGACGGCGGTGAATTCACGTGCCATGGCCGCTCTGGCGGTCGTCTGCTGGCTATCTGCCCCGGCCTGCGCCCGGCGAACAGCGCCGCCGGATCATCGGACGTTCGCGACACCCGACGAGGCGGTCCACGCGCTGATCGACACGGTGAAGGCCGGAAACGTCGAACAGTTGCTGGCGATCTTCGGACCGGACAGCCGGGATCTCATCGACAGCGCCGAACCGGCGACCGGCCGCCAGAACCGCGAAGTCTTCACCGTCGCCGCCGCCGAGGGCTGGTACCTGGTGGACAACGGTCCGAAGGGTCGAACGCTCGTCATCGGCAACGAGGAGTGGCCCTTTCCGATTCCGCTGGTGAACGCCGAGGGCGGCTGGCGGTTCGACACCGCCGCGGGCAAGGAGGAAGTGCTCGTCCGCCGGATCGGACGCAACGAGCTGGCGGTGATGCGCATCTGCCAGACGTACGTCGCCGCACAGCGTCGCTACGCGGCGGAAGGACATGACGGCAAGCGCCCCGGACTGTTCGCCGCCTCATTCCGGAGCGATCCGGGGAAGCAGAACGGGCTGTACTGGGCATCGGCGCGGCACGAGAAGATCAGCCCGCTCGGAGATCTGGTCGCCGAGGCGGCGCAGGAAGGACGGCCGCTCGCCACCGGAAGCCAGCAGCCGCAGACGCCGTTCCACGGCTACTATTTCAAGATCCTGACGGCCCAAGGGGCCGACGTCTCGGGCGGCGCGAAGAGTTATCTCGTGAACGACGAGCTGAACGGCGGCTTCGCGCTCGTGGCCTGGCCGGCCGAATACAACGCATCCGGCATCATGACCTTCATAGTCAATCACGACGGCATCCTCCACGAGAAAGATCTCGGCGACTCCACGGATCGCGAGGCGCGCGCGATGACGCTGTACAACCCCGACGCATCGTGGCGCGAGGTGTCCACCAACATCCGCTGACGCCTGCCGCGCCGGCCGAAATCCCTCGAGCCGGCCGCATCACAGCATTTAGGCCGCCTCGAGCAACCCGAGCAGGACGCCGGTGTGCCGCGCGATCATCAGCTCCTCGTTGGTGGGGATGACCCATGCCGACGCGCGGCTGCCCGGCCTCGAGATGCGCGGACCCGCGCCCTGATTCGCCGCCTCGTCCAGCTCGATGCCGAGCCAGGCCGACGCTTCGCAGATTCGCTTGCGGATTTCCGGCGAGTGCTCGCCGATGCCGGCGGTGAAGACGAGCGCGTCGAGGCCGCCGAGGACCGCCGCCAGCGCGCCGATTTCCCTGGCGGCGCGGTAGACGAAGTAGTCCACCGCGAGGCGCGCCTCGGGCTCAGGCCTGCTCAACAACACGCGCATGTCGCTGCTGATGCCTGAGATGCCGAGGAGGCCGGATCGCTTGTAGAGGATGTCCTCGAGCTCGGTCGCCGACAGCGCCACCTTCTGAATCATGTACAGGACCGCGCCGGGATCGACCGAGCCGGGTCGCGTCCCCATGCACAGGCCGTCGAGCGCCGTGAAGCCGAAACTGCTGTCGATGCTCCTCCCGTTCCGCATCGCGCACATGCTGGCGCCGCTTCCCAGGTGGGCGACGATCAGGCGCGACCCCGCGAGTTCGGGCGCAATGGCAGGGATGGTCGCCGCCATGTACTCGTAGGAGAGGCCGTGGAAGCCGTAGCGCTGCACGCCGGCGCTGCAGACCTCGCGCGGCAACGGCAGCACTTCGGTGACCGCCTGGCGGCCGCGATGAAAGCCGGTATCGAAGCAGGCGACTTGCGGCACCTGCGGCAGCCGCGACGTCACCGCCTCGATCGCGGCGAGGTTGAACGGCTGATGCAGCGGCGCGAGCGGGATCAGGCCTCGAAGGTCGGCCAGGACTTTGGATGTGATCAGGACCGGCCGGTCGTAATGGGCACCGCCGTGGACAACGCGATGGCCGACGCCTGCCACCCGCGCGCCGGCGAATCGCGAGCGCAGCCAGGACGCGAGCGCGTCGAGCGCCGTGTGCGCGTCGTGCACGGTGCCGAGCTGCTGATGGAACAACGTCTGCCCGCCGCCGTCGCGCGCGGAAAAGCGCGCCGCCGTGCCAATCCCTTCGATCTGTCCGCGCGCCGCCAGGCGCCACCCGTTCGCATCGGGCGTCTCGTAGACGCAGAATTTCAGGCTCGACGATCCCGCATTGACCACGAGCACGATGGGCTGGTCCATACTTGTCGCTCCCTGTTGTTCGCGTCAGAAACGCGCATCCCTGTTCAGACCGCGGCCTGCAGCGCCTGTCGCCTCGCGTGGGCGGCGAGCATCGCGACCGCGCAACTGGCAATCCGCGAGCGCACGCTATCGGCCCGGCTGGTGAGGATGATCGGCACACGCGCGCCGAGCACGAGTCCGGCGCTGTCGGCGTTGGCCAGAAAACTGAGCTGCTTGGCGAGAATGTTGCCGGCTTCGAGATCGGGAACCAGGAGGATGTCGGCGTCGCCGGCGACCGTTGAAAGGATGCCTTTGATGCGCGCCGCGTCCCTGCTGATGGCGTTGTCGAACGCGAGCGGGCCGTCGAGCATGCCACCCCTGATCTGCCCGCGCTCGCTCATCTTGCACAGCGCCGCGGCGTCGATCGTCGCCGGCATCTTCGTGGTCACGGTCTCCACCCCGGCCAGGATGGCGACCTTCGGCGTGTCGAGCCCGAGCGAGGTGGCCAGGTCGATCGCGTTCTGGCAGATGTCCGCCTTCTCCTCGAGACCAGGCGCGATATTGATCGCGGCGTCGGTCACGATCAGCACCTTGTGATACGTCGGCACGTCCATGATGAACACGTGGCTGATGCGGCGTTCGGTGCGCAGGCCGGTCTCCTTCGCGACGACCGCGCTGAGGAGCTCATCGGAGTGGAGGCTCCCCTTCATCAGGAGCTCGGCTTCACCCCGCCGAACCAGTTCCACGGCGCGGGCAGCCGCCGCATGGCTGTGCGGCACGTCGACGATCCTCGTCCGCAACAGATCGAGTCCGGCCTTCAGCGCCGCCGCCTGGATGCGGGCGGCCGGGCCGACCAGGATCGGCGTAATCAGGCCGTGCGCGGCGGCCTCGAGCGCCCCGGCCAATGCCGTCTCTTCGCAGGGATGGGCGACCGCGGTCGGCACGGGCGCGAGGCTGCGGCATCTCGCGAGGAGGAGTTCGTACTTTCCAGTTCCGGATTCTCGAGTCATGTGGCCTCGCAGGCAGTGGCCGCGGCCGCCGATCGCAGACCGGGCCCGGTTTCTTTCAGGAGCAGCGTGAGAGCGATCGCGGCGACGACGCCGTAGAGCAGCGGCTGGAAGGCGGTCTGGAAGTCTTCGAGCGTCAGCGTCGCAGCACCGCCGCCGGCTGTCAGCAGCAGTTGCGCGAACACCGGCCCGAGCAGCGCGCTGAAGGTGAAGTTGAGGAAATTGACCACGCCGGTGGCGGTGCCGCTGACCGCGGGGGGATTCGCTTCCTTGATCACCGTGTACGGCAGCATCGCCGAACCCGATGCCAGCCCTGCGACCAGTCCGACGACGTACGGGGGAAAGAGCGTCGCGCGCCCGTAGAGAATCCACGCCATGCAGACCAGCAGCACGCTTGCGCCGCCGACGATCACCGGCTTGCGGCGTCCGATTCGATCCGAGATCAGTCCGAGCAGCGGACAGCCGATGATCCAGCCGAGCGGGACCGTGGCCGACCGCATGACGGCGGCGGCGTAGTCGAGGCCTCTTGCCTCCTGCAGGAAGCGGACGCCCCACACCATGTCGAAGATCGTCGTCGGGATGAAGAGCAGGCCGGCAATCACGCCGCAGAGAATGGACTGCGGGTTGCGGAACACGATTCCCATCGCGCGCGCCGCGCCCGCGAACCAGCCGCCGCCGATCTTCTGCGCCTGCGGCGCGGGAAGAAAGACGTACAGGAGCACGGAGATGGCCACGCCGGCGGCGCCCATCACCAGCCAGAACGCATTCCACGGCACGCCGGCAGCAACGACGGGGCCGACGATGAACTGGCCGGCAGACCCACCCGCCATGCCGAACATCTGCGTCGCGCCGATCAGTGTCGCCGCGCGCGAGGCCGGAAAGTTGGTCGTCGCGATATAGGCGGCGCCGACGAGCGCGAAGACGCCGCCGGCGCCCTGCAGCAGGCGCCCGCCCGCCGCCGCCGTCGGGTTGCCGGAGGCGAAGAGGAGCGCGCCGATGCCGACTGCGACCGCGCCGAAAGGCACGACACGCCGCGGTCCGAGGCGATCCAGCGCCGCGCCGGCGATGAGGCTGAACGGCGCGTAGCCGTAGTAGAAGAGCCCGACCAGCGAGGCCACGCCGAGCGCGCTGAGGCCGAACGCATCGGCGAGCTGCGGCATCATCACCGCCGGAGCCGAGCGGAGCGTGTACTGGTAGAAGTAGTACACGGCGGTGATCAGCCACGCGATCACCGCCGTCCTCGCCGCTTGCGACACTGGTTGCCTGCTCCCCTCCGCGC
>Ga0134127_10002383_pt1 | contig 13588 bp, 16 predicted proteins | sample KB31753_FD_96459 | JGI IMG/M metagenome (GOLD analysis project Ga0134127, IMG submission 96459) | Terrestrial soil microbial communities with excess Nitrogen fertilizer from Kellogg Biological Station, Michigan, USA - KB3-175-3 | ecosystem: Environmental > Terrestrial > Soil > Unclassified ...
ACCCTGAGGTGCTTCTTGAGGTTGCAGCGTAGAAGGACACGCAGTTTTCGTACGACGGGGGGCGGAACAAGTCGTGAACTGGAGCGCCAACAGCGTTTCCGTTGGGTTCCCGTCACAACTTCGGATTGCCAAAGATTACTTATGGCCAGGTGCCAACGGGTTTTGTACAGAAGATCCGCACGGTTGGCCTGCCTCCCCGTTTGGAGGAGGGCAAGATACATGAAGCCGCGGGTCCACTAATTGAAAGTGCCGGATGCTTACGTAAGGTTTCGCATACAGAATGGCAAAGCCATTAAATTGTCGAGCCCTTGATATTCAGCCGTGAACGCTTTCTTTAGTGGAATGAAGGTTTCAATAGAGAGGAGCTTACCGTGGCCTTCGCGTCAATTGCGGTGAACGCGACTATCAAGATCCACGAGTGCTTGGAACATTTTCGAGTCGCCCGGAGCCGGCACTCATATCATTGCGTGGGCAAAGGTTCCTGCGGCAGCATTCTAGACTGGCCGGCTGGTGGGTTGCAGGTCGGAGTCGTATTAGGCGGTCTACTTAAATATAAGCAGGAGGCCCAAGTTCAATGACATATACGGCTGAAGTGCCATCTGACGTTTCCTCGACGCGGATGCGCAACTTGATCGCGCGGCTTGGCGTTGCCTGCATGACCGCAGCGTTCCTTTCCGGCGTCCTGAAAAGTTTCTGGGAGTTGAGTCGCCCGCTTCTCAATGATCTTCAGGCTTTCGCCTCTGCGCCACCCGCACAGATCTGGGGCCACGCTATCCTTGAGGTGATTAAACCGGCAGGTTTCCTCGCCGGGCTCTTCGGCTTCTACCTCTGCGCTACGAAGCGCGGGCTGGCGACAAAATTGTTCATGGCGCTAGCCGTGTTCGGGGGAGTATTCTACGCCAGCGTATGGTTATGGATAGCGGCCACAATTCATTTCACAATCATTTACGTCCTTGGCGGGATGTGGTACCAAATGATCGCGCCAGTGGCGCTTGGTATCGCGGCGCTGTTCGCGCGTCGCGTGCCCTGGTGGAATGGCGTGTGGGCCATAATCGTAGGCGTGTTGAATGCACAGATCTTCCCGCTGCTCGGTCCAGCCAGGGCACTGTTCGTTCAGGGCATTATTTGGCTTGTTTTCGGATACCTCGTTTATAACCTTCGACGACGGGCTTAACTGTGCGACGGCAACTGCTACTAATTTGTTTTGTTCTCTCGTGCGTCAGCGGCTCTCTGGCTGCGTCACATGCAAACCCAACAACGGCATTTGACCATTATGGTCGAATACCGTGGGAGGACGAGAAGGCGCGGTTGGACAACTTTGCTATTCAATTAACAATTTTCCCAAACACAACTGGTTACTTCCTCATTCGTGCCGGTAAGTCTTCGTGTAAAGGTGAAGCACAAGTTCACGGTATTCGCGCAAAGAACTATCTGATGAACGTGCGTCATATTCCATGGAACCGCGTTATCTGGAGCGATAAGGGCTACGGCGACGAGTTTCAGGTGACTATGTGGCTCGTGCCGCGTGAGTATCCGTTTTCTATAACTGAATACTACCCGGCGACGCCGCAACACGTCATTCGCAACTGCGGTCGCAGACGCACTTGATGGAAGATGACACGCGCCGAATATCGAGTGGCAATCGTGGTGGACCCGGCGTTCGGCGAACTCGCTGCGCTTGCACCGGAGACGAGCCGGCTGGACAGATTGCTCGGATCGTCGGAGGTCAGATTGGTCCAGCGCCGGTTCTGTATACGACAAGTTCATGGTCCGGCCGCGTCCAAAAGGGCTTCAGTGTCGGGGTCGGAAGAAATGTATATCTGTATGGTTACGTCATGAATACGACGTGCCGGGTGCTTGTCGATTGGAAGCAGCAGTTCATCCTTCTGGATACGAGTCCGAACGGCAAGATAGAGATTGGCGCTCGAACTTCAGTAAACTGTGGAACGAAAGGGTTCCCGATGCAAAGGTCTAACAGCTTTGCACTAAAGGTCTCGGTCGCGCTCTTCTCTGTGCAATCTCTGTGTCCTCTGTGTCTCTGTGGTTGATGAATTCCGAACAAAAACTCACCACAGAGTCACAGAGGACACAGAGATTGCACAGAGAACTCTCAGAACAAGTACTTTTGTGCAAAGCCGGTCTAACATGCTTTGGTGTCCGCGGCTTCAACGTGTCAGATTTCGGCGGTTGGGAGAAAAGGATGAAACCTCTGGTCCTGATAATGCTGTTTCTATTCACTTACGCCGGTGCGGCGCAAATTAGTCTGCAATTTAACAGTCCAGTGCAGATTCTCTACGGCCAACGCACGGCCGCCGAGAGACGACGTGGTCCGCTCCATTCCGGAGTTTTGAATTCAAAACTTCTAAACGAGTTGGAGGTGACGTATCCGCAAAAAGCGAAAGACAAAAACATCCAGGGCCGAGTCGAAGTTCAGTTACTCACCAACGAGGATGGTGAGGTCATCTTCGCAAATCCATTATCTGGTCCGGAAGAGTTATGGGCTGAATCGGTGAGAGCAGTGGTGGGCGCACGGATTCCGCCCGTATCGGTGGCGGGAGAGCCAATGAAAATTGCGGGCCGAATCATTATTGACTTCAAAAATGGTCAAGCTGTCGTACCGAAGAGAATCGAGTTTGAATGAAAACGGTTCGGCGAATTTAGCCACAAAGACGCACAAAAGCTCAAAAACAGCAGAACCTATTTGAGCTTTTTGTGCTTCTTTGTGGCAATAAATTAATGGCTGGCTGGCACGCGGCATGGACCGCCGCTCTCGTAGCAGTCTTCATTTTCGCCGAGATTCCAGTTCCCGATGAGATTCAAGGCAATGTCAATGGTTTCGGAAAGGACATTGGCCGTGCGGTTACATTTCCGGTAACGAATTCAAAGAACCAAAGGCATTATCATCTATTGACAAGGAGGACCGAACAACTCGTTCGACCATAGCTTTATGAAACCAACATTCCTTGTCATGATCCTAGTGGCAGCAACGCTTGTTGCAGTCGCGATTGCTCCCGCTCAACGCAAAGCCGCCCCTCCGATTACGGTGCGAACCGAGTCGTATCCGCGGCCGCCATATTCCGGCGCTACCTATTACATATATGAACAGTCGGGCCGCACCATCTGTACTAAGCTGGAGGTATGTAACAAATTCGACGAGTGTTCGTCTCAATATTTCAAGGGCGCGTACCGGGCCACGGAAGACCAGGAAACGGGTAATCCGTACGAGCAGACCCAGCCGGTTTTGATCCCCCGGGCTAAGCTCAACAAGCACGCCTGTCTCCGGAGATTCAAACTCGTGCAGGCTAACAAGTTTTTTGATGGTGCCCTGGATTGAAACTAGCAAAATCAAAGAGTTGGAAATACAGGTAACATCGGAGTCGGCGCTAAGCGCAGGAGAGCTCCCATGACAAAAGCAGAGATCGCCGGTATCTCACCGTTTTTTATCGTGAATCACGTGCCGACAGCGCTTTCGTTTTACCGGGATCAGCTTGGATTTGAGATCACCTTCCAGGGGCCTGCTCCTGACGACATCTTCTTCGGCATCGTTCGCAGAGGCGGTGCGCAGATCCTGCTCAAAGCCATTGGCGTAACTCCACTACCGAACTACAAGCGAGACGTCAAAAAAGGTATCGCCCGCTGGGACGCATTCGTGATCGTCCCGGATCCTGATGCGCTGGCGGCTGAATTTGCTGCGCGCAATGTCGAGTTTTCTGAACCGCTAAAAGACACTCATGACGGTTTGCGTGGTTTCGAGGTCAAGGACGCAGACGGCTATGTTTTGTTTTTCGGTCGTCCCCGGTAACCGCTCAACCTTAACTCCACCTTGATTTTTGGAGGCTCTTATGAATATGACCGACAAAAAGTGGGACTTCTTCATTGCCCATCCTGGTCCAGACGCCCCTATTGCCGAGCAACTGTATGACTTGCTCGCTGGTTCCGCAAAGGTGTTCCTCGACTCACGGTTGCTTGAATTGGGCGACAACTGGGATCTCACGCTTGCCCGGGCCCAGCAGCAATCACGTATCACAGTGGTGCTTGTGACCAAAAACACTGACGACGCGTACTATCAACGCGTCGAAGTGGCACAGGCGATAAACATGTCACGGAACCCGGCTGACAGTCATCGAATCATTCCGCTGATTGTCGACGAAGCCTCAACAAAAGGAACGACCGCGGAGTACGGGCTTAACCTCAAGCAGGGCTTATCCCTGTCCAGCACCGTAACGCTTGAGACTGCAGCCTTTCGGCTGCTGGCAACCCTGAAACGTTCGCAGTATCAGACCGTTCTTTTTGATAGTCGAGAGGGTGCTGCCTCGCATTTCCGAGGGTACCCAAGTTGCTTTTGGACGGGAAAGGGAAAGGAATCGAAGCCATCATCACCCGTTGCCGAAGGAACATTCACCGTTGAAATCGGCGGCGTCCTCGCGATTACGAGAACTTCGCCCGAAGGTCGCTTTGAACTGCAACTCTTCGAACATGAGTCTGTAGGGCCAAAGAACGCTCGGAGGATCTTTCCGCCGTCCGAACAAGCCTTAGCAGATCGAAGGCTTTGGATTCATTGCGAAGCTCGTACCGACGGTACGACACATGGACTCCGCTTCGTCCTCAAGAACGATGCAACAGACTCCTGGCTCGCCAGCGAGAAACGGATCGTCGATTCGAAAGACTGGAAAGAATTCGACGTGTATTTTCGGGTTGATCCAAAGTTGGACTTCTGGTTTCGAATTGACGACGAGGAAGTCTCGAGTGTTCCGAGCGAATTGCGTCTAAAAAACATCGTGCTTAGGGAGTGGTCATAGCTGCTTGTATCGTTACATAACTGTTTCGGTTTTTCTCTGCGATCTCTGCGCCTCTGTGCCCTCTGCGTTAAATATTTGCATGACTAACTTTAACGCAGAGGACACGAGAGGCGCAGAGATCGCAGAGAAGAACCGTACACCGACTGCAAAGCCCTTTTAAGCGATTAAGGTCAAGAGTCACGGCGAGACGTTGAAGGTAATCGTTGCCGTTGTCGTGCCGTTGAAGAAGTTGCTCGCCTGCCCTGTCAGCTTCCCGCTACCTGAAGTGAAGCTCCAGCCCGACTGACACTCCATCGTGTAAAGGTTCGCATCCTCTATCTCCTATTCAATAGCAGGCGCTAGCTGAGGCTTCTTGACTTACGAATCACACGGAGTGCGCGTTTAATTGCCGGGCTCACCTTCGAGCCGTGTCCACGTTGCAGAGCATCATAAAGAGAACTGTCGATCCGTAACGTTTTCTTACCCGGCCTTCGGATCGAGGCGGTCAAAAGCAACTCACCATTACTCTGAATGGGCAACTCGAAGTTTGCGTCCACTGCTCTTGTAAGATATCTAGTCTTCTCCAGTGTTTCCTCATGAAACTCATACGTTACCTGGTCGGCCCCTCGCGGCGGCTTATAGAGAAAAACGTTTACCAGGTAGTAGCCGTCTTCCTTTTCCGGTTTGCCACCAACTACGCTGAATCTCGCACGAATCTCCGAACTAATTGGAATCATAGTTGGCCGGCCCGGTAATGCCTTGAGAAGATTTACCCACGGGGAACCGCGGCCCGTCGTAAAATCGATATATTGAAGGCTCTGCAACTTGGGATGGAGTTCGCCAGTTTCCTTTGCAATGACCGGAATTACCGGAATCCCCGCACCAAGAGCGAAGGCCCATTCATATGCTACATACTGCGATTGAGTGGCGTGCGGTGACATGACTACCACAAGCGCTTCCGCCTTACGAAGAGCATCGTCAATTGCGGGTACCCAGGGAACCCCACCTTTGAGGTTCCGAAGGTCTTGCCAGGGGACTCGGTCATCTGCCTGCAATCGCCGAATGAGCTGACGCGCAAAATCCCCATCTTCACGGGCATATGCCACAAAGATATGTTTCTTCACCAGGTCTCCTTTCAGTTAAGGAGCGAGTAGGGGCGAGGCTTGGAACTTATTGCTACGGCTATTTGAAGACTGGATGTGCAAGTTGGTGCGAGGACGCAGAGACTCGGGTTCAGTCTTCGTTAAAACGGCCCGAAGATTATTCCCGTTGCACAGGAAAGTCAACGTTTGAAATTGAAGTGTAAATCCCAAGTTAAAATGTCACCCGGACGCCATTACACTCGCTAAGGTGACGTTATGCACGCGCGAAGTTCATTACTTCCAACCTGGACGAAATTGCTGGTGGAAGCAAAGATGAAGGCTATTTTTAGAATACTCTCGTCGTCGTGAAGTGACTCATTATTGACGGACTTGATCATTTCGTCGCCGCAGTGTGTTGCAGTGCCGGTGATCTCGCTAAAACTTGAAACTCAACCTGACTTGACTTAGCATCTCGCGCGTCGTAAAGGTCTGGAATTTCCAAACCTGCGAACAAATAACTGCTTCTTTTTAGGTGGTCCAGTGCGGCTCAGACGGTAAATGCTTGTCGTCTCGCGAGGACTAATCCTTTCTATCTCACCGTAATGTTATGAAGGACGGAGAACCACCCGAGCAACCTGCTCGTCCGTTGAAACCAATTCTTCCGCCGTTGGGCAGCGCCCTTCCGCATGAATCCGCGGAGCGGCTGCCGCTTTCTGCGAAGCCGGTATTCCCGTCGATAAATGCGCAGGAACAAATACGCAGAATGGAGTCCCGAAGGGTATCTGTTAGCCGAGACTCCAGGAGATCCACTGAGGCAAAGTTTGCCATATTAGTGGACTCAGTTCTGTTAGCAACGTGCCTTGTCGTCCTCGTCGATCTGTTCCAACTTTCACTTATAAGTCCGAATAGTGAACGGAAGTGGCTTCTAGGGACGTTGCTAATCGTAATAGTCGGCTCCATAGGATTGCGCTACGTCAAAAGCCAACTGAGCCGTCGAATAAACCGACGCATTGGCAATCTGTTTGTGAGCCGACTCTTTCTAGGGGAAAACTATTGGGACCCAGACAGGCAAAAGCCACGCTTTTTCGATAACAGTACGAGAAGGATCACTTTCAGGGATATCGCACTTCCTGAGGAAACCTTGGCGCCTTTGAAGCGGTTAGTAGAATTCCTAAAAGAACCACAGAAATACCAAAAGCTCGGCGCACATGCTCCGCGCGATTTACTTTTCGTTGGGCCCTCTGGTACTGGCAAGACGTTCTCGGCACGTGCCGTTGCTGGTGAGGCAAATGTGCCAATCTTTCTGCTGTCAGAACCACCGGCAAGTTTATCGGAATTTCATGAGTTCCTTGATTGTGGACCTAAGAATGCGCCATGCATCCTTTTGATCGACAACATCGATTCCATCGCGCGTAGCCGATCACTCTGGCCAGATCCGCAAAATCTTGGTTTGGAGTCTACGACAGCAGCTTTGATGTCGTTCCTCGATAAGCAACCTTCTCAAGACGGGATATTTTTATTTGCTACTACAAACAGACCAGATCTGATCGATGAAGCACTTATTCGGCCAGGACGATTAGACGTAGTCGAGATGTCATATCCCAATCTCAGGGAAGTCGAAACCATCTTAAAGATAAGTACTCGCAAGATCCCATTAGCTGAAGACGTGGATCTCTCGATCATAGCCAGTCGGTTTCTCGAGTTGCGTACAAATTGCACTGGCGCTCTTATTGCCGAGACCTGCAATCTAGCCGCCAGGATCGCAGCCGACAACTCTGCCAAGATGGTTTACCTGGAATCGTTTCTCACCGCAATGGAACAGATCTGCAAGCCCGAACCTGGCAAACACACCTTGCCGAGTGATATCGAATGAAGTCAGATTTTCTGAACTTTTTGGTTCATTACAAAACAGAGATCACCGTCGCTGTTATCACCGCCGTGGCGGCTCTGTTGTTCACGAAAGCGCTTCCTGCCCTTCTTTCCTTTTTACGAAATTGCGGATCGTACGTGCTGGCAGTCTTACGCGGACGTCGCAAGGAGTATAGATTTGAAAAGAAGTATTTGACATGGCTGATAAATGAAAACAAGTTTCTCGTCAATGTACCGTCGCAACTTCTCACTGCAGAACATTTGCCAAAACAACCTGAACTTGAAAGCATCTTTATCACATTACATTTAAAACGCTCCAACGAGGCGCCAGTTGAGTTGGCGGCGTCCGAACTCGTTAAACCAGGAGCCAAAACAGTCATACTGGGAGATCCTGGTTCCGGAAAAACCACTCAGCTAAGGTACTTATGTCTCACCTTTGCGCGATTGGCAAAGACTTCTTTCTTTAATTACAGAAACCGAAGAGTTCTAAGTTCCCGATTTCAGGTAAAGGGAAAGCGTATTCCTATCCTTATATATCTGAGTCGCTTGACGGACAGTGACAATAATCTGCTATCGGCGGTTGAGAGACTGTTGCCGGAATCGCTTTCAAGTATTTATCCGTCAGGTTATTTTCAACAGCTCTTAGAAGCCGGGAAATGCATCATTCTACTTGATGGCTTGGATGAGGTGCCAACAGCTTCTCTACGGAAACGAATAGCCGAGACCATAAGCTCTCTGTCAAATGCTACAAATGAGCGTAATACCTGGATCGCGAGTAGCCGAATTGTCGGGTATACGACTCAACTTCACAATAGCTTCGAGACTGGAATTGTTAAGCCTCTGACTATCGCGGAAGTAGAACGTTTTGTTGAAAACTGGTACAGGACAAAATGTGACACTTCAGGTTTTCCGGATGCTCAAATAGCCAACCAACGCGAAATTCATTCGCAAAGGGCCAAAAATCTAATCACCACGATAAGGCTCAATCCGGGGCTCGCAAGCCTGGTCACAAGCCCCATTCTAGTTTCGCTAATTGCACTGCTGCACTCAGTGAAGATCGAGCTTCCGCAGAGTAGACCGTTGCTTTATCGAGACTGTGTTGAGCTTTTGGCAGACCGCTGGGACCTGTCCAGAGGATTGGCCGTGAATGTCGCAACTCCCATCTCCCTCGAACATAAGATTCAGGCATTGATGTCAATCGCCTCTCATATGCACAATCACCGACTTCGTGAAGTAAGTTGGACAGAATTGGAGGCTATTGTTTCTGCGAAGCTCACGGGACTATTTGAATTTTCAAATCACATTCTACCCGGCAGGATAATTGATGATTTGGAAGCGAGAAGTGGACTCCTCATGAACCGAGGACTTACCGAAGCTGGCGAAAAGCTCATGGCGTTCTCTCATTTATCCTTCCAGGAATACTTGACCGCCCGATCTCTGCTATCGAGTCCCCCTTTGAATGTTAAAGAAATGCTTGCGCAGCATTTTGCCGATTCCTGGTGGCGTGAAGCGATATTGCTTTATGTAGCTCAAATGGAGTCTCCCCGCCGCTTAATTGAACAGATCCATAACGACTCCTTAGAAGATAACTCGTTAGACAAGGTGTTATTGGCCGCGGCGTGTCTTAGCGAGGTGAAACTGGACAAAACCGACGATCTCTACATAAAGATCTTTAGCGAAGTTGCGTTTGTCTATTCTTGTGGCGAAATCGAGCACCTGTCGGTGTCACTTCTTGAATGTGACAAGAACAATATGCTTCTACGGCACATGGTTGATTACCTTGTGCGAACTACGCCGCAACAAACCAGGGGTCTTCACATCCTGTTGCGCCTAAAGCGGGAAACTGATCCGAAGCCGGGGCGTATCGACGCATACCTACGTCAATCCAAAATCGATTCATACATACGTCAATACAAAGAAGTATCGGACGTGGCGAGTTATGATCTAAGGATCGCAAGGGCCATCTCAAAATATCAGAAATTACCTGCCGAGGCTGTTTTAACCTTGATGCTTCGAGCACAAAGTAATCTAGATATCTCAGGAGAAATTTTGTTGACGCAGCCCATCACAACTCAGCAACTGGCCACAGCAACCATGACAGAACTCGACTGGAGGCGGTTAACAAAGAGCATCGTTTCGATTTCACCGCATACAATCGACGGTGGAGAACATCAAAGCTTTAAAGACTGGAAATCATCAAGCATCGTGCGATTGATCTCCAAACACCAAACTCTTTACCAAAAGAAGCAAGACGACTACTTAGGGGAAGAAGCTCTAGACCTAACACAAGAATGCCTAACCCGGATTGCCGAACGAAACTACTTGGCTGCTACAGCAATCCTCGCAACTACTCATGGCTGGTTGAAACCTGAAAATGTTCGGAAATATGAACGAGAGATTTACGAAACCTATAGAACAACGGATGCACAAGGGCGACGATTGTGCGTAATGCTGCTACTACGAATTCCACAAATTGATGGCCAGCTTGGCGAACTACTAATAGATTTTGTTAATCGGACCTTACGTTCAGTATCTGGGCCAGACACATCGCAACGACAGAAAAGCAACGACGAACGAATAGCAGAACTCGAGGACATAAGTCTTCTTAACAGGGCAATTCATTCCCTGGCAAATTATCACTTTGGCACTCACGATCACCTGCGCTTCTTACTCCGATGTTTTGAAAGCAATTTGCCAGAGGTCGTCGATTTTGCCGAGTCAAGTATCGAACGACTGAAAAAAATGCCAGATGATTCAGTTAACGACTGCTACGAGCTGTTCAATTCCTCAGAACCGGACAGACTGTGGGCCGCTATTTCAATTTCATCATCAATGAGAACAGGAGTAGATGTCTTTATCGGAAAGATGCTACTGCAACTCTGTGATAAGGACCCGATGTTTCGAGAGAAAAGCATCGCCGATCATGCGGCATATGGCATACTTAAAATTATCTCTCCAGTAATGGTTTGATTGTCTGAACATTTGCAGGTGTCGCTAGATTTTATAATTCAAGCCGCTGCTCTCCAGGTTCGAGATTACATCACAACTTTTGAAACGTTTACTTGAAGCAAACTATCTACACATAGAATTCTCTCCAGCTGAAATGAAGATAAAGCACTTTACAACAATTCTGCTCATTCTTTGCGGTGTTGGAATTGGCTGGTTGGCGTATGAAAACCTGATGTGGGCTGTTTGGGGAAAGCAAAACCGCTGGTTTGAATACGTGGGTTTCTGGGGCTGCCACATACTCGTCATCTCCGGACTCCTTGCCCTGAAGAATCTGCGGCTTGGATCTCTCCTGGGAATCGTTGGCTTTATTCTCACGATGTTCTATCTTGGTCCAGCCCTTGCCAACATTTTTCATAAATTGATAGTCGGAAGGCTGGTGTTGAAGGCTCCACGAATTGCCCAGTTGGTGCTAATAATCGGACTTCCTCTGATTGCTATCGCAAGACTGATCTGGAATCTCAAGACCATTTCTCCGAGGCGCGCAGAGTAGTTTATGGGAGTCTCTTTTTACGGAGTTCTCGAATATGTGATGTATGACACACCCATGTCTTTCGGCCGGATCAACATCTTGCGCGACAACGATCTATTCTCGGCAATCGCGTTCGGGGACGGCGGCGTAACTGAAGGAATGCCATATCCACCTCGCGGCCTGCCTGCTAGTCTCAGTCTCGATTCTCATGAACTGTTTTTTACTGACCCGGACGCGATCAAAGAGTATCTTGAAGTCTCCGGGTTCGACGATGAAGAGGAGGCCACGATCGAACGATACCTCGAAGGTTGGGACGAATGGGCCATCCGTGAATATCGGCAGCCTGCCCACTCCGGAGACATATAGTCATAGCTGGTTGAATCTCAACGAATTGAAAGAAGCTTTAGCGCACCGGAAACTCAGCCTCGAGAAAAGGCCGCCTGACGTCAAAGCCTTGATAGCAGCGATGGAAGCTTTGGCGCGTGAGTATGGACCGGAGAATGTACGCCTGGTATTTTGCTTTGGCATGTGATTCTGAATCGAGGTAAAAAGCTGGATGAAGATGCTGTTGCTGGTCCAAATGTGTCTTGGACTTTTGTTAGCGCCTTCAATCCTGGCGAATAATGAGAACGTGAAAGAAACCAGCGATTTAAAATTCAAGGTGGGCCAGAAATTGATTTATGACAACCAATCGCTCTATGGCGCCCGGGCCGGTCATTCCGGAGTTGTCCTACGCCGATGTTCCGCTCGCCGCGAGGTGGTTGTGTGATGCGTTTGGTTTCACCGAACGCCTGCGCATCGGGAGTCACCGGATTCAGTTACATGTTGGCACCGGTGCGATCGTCGTAGTTGAGGCGGGCGATGATACGGACGCCGGTGGCAGCCGGGTGCTGGTGCCTGTCTCCGATGTCGATGCGCATTACGAGCGGGCGCGCGCGGCGGGCGCGAAGGTGTTGGGTGAGCCAACCACCTATCCGTTCGGAGAACGACAGTATTCAGTTGTCGACATTGGCGGGCATCGCTGGACGTTCACGCAGACTGTAGCTGATAGTGATCCGGCGACGTGGGGCGGAGAGTTGGTTAACCCATAATCAAATGGAATCATTCGTTATCATTTGGAGATTGCTTCTCATGCTGAGTTTATTTGTGTTCACTCAGTTGCTCGGCGTTTTGCTCTACTTCAGGTTGGCTCGCCTGCCTAAGTGGCTGGCGCATGGTCTCTCTATTTTGGCTACTGCCTTTGCTTTTTTCTATCTTGCGCCGATCTTCTTCTTCGCCGGGATGAGCGAGGCCCAACTCAGAGGTGAAATTACGTGTGGGATGCCGGCAATGGCGGCTGCCTTCATGGTTCTAATCGGGACTGGTTTTCAACTTTTCATCGCGACGGCTATCCAATTCTGGTTGTTCCGTAGAGGCAGGACCAGGAATGTGCCGGCGAGTTAGGTCACACACTATGAATTTCACTACTCGATTCACCGCAATGCTCCTCATTCTGCTGTCGAGTTGTGTGGTCGCGATGGGCCAGCAGGAAAATGCAGACCAGGCTCGCGAGGCTGTCTGCCAGCGTGTTCCCTGCAGACCGGTGACGACGGTTCGCTTAAAAGTCAACAACAAAGAATTTTTCGAAATGGAGTTTCCGAAAGCGCCTTATGTGGCCGAGGGATTCATCAATGTTCTCGCGGGCGAGGAAATCCTGGTCGAATTTGACGACGCTGACGGAACGCTTTCGAATCCGCATTATGTGAAAACCAGCGCCAAACCTGAGCGAACAATTTCATTTCGTCTCGAACAAACCGACGAAGGGACTGTGCTTCGCGTAAAAAATCCGTTTACGAAAAGCATTATGTATGATTGTGCCATTCAACATTACAGCGAACAACGCTTTCGCAAAACGAGTATTCTGCCAGTGCAGGCCGGCCTGATGAGTTTCGAAATGTGGCCCTATCCGGTTGCGCAGGTCGTTGTCTCGAAGGTGCGGTATGGTCAGAAGTGAAACCTCCATCGTCTTCCCGGAGCTAAGATTGAATCCTTCTGAGAGTTCTCTGTGCAATCTCTGTGTCCTCTGTGTCTCTGTGGTTGATTAATTCCGAGCAAAAACTCACCACAGAGACACCGAGGACACAGAAATTGCACAGAGAGAGCGCGATTGAGAGCGCCGAAGGCGCGCAAATATGAAAGCCAGGGGCAAGCGCGAGCGAAGCGAAGCGCGTCGCACCTGGGTTGCGATAAAGCGCGAGAGGTTAAGGCCTGAAAGGCCGAAATATCACCGGTTATTACGCCCTTTTTAGGGCTACACGGAATTTAATAATGTAACCAGGGGCGACGCGCTCCGCTTCGCTCGCGCTTGCCCCTGGCTTTCATATTTGCGCGCCTTCGGCGCT
>Ga0134127_10002384_pt1 | contig 13587 bp, 14 predicted proteins | sample KB31753_FD_96459 | JGI IMG/M metagenome (GOLD analysis project Ga0134127, IMG submission 96459) | Terrestrial soil microbial communities with excess Nitrogen fertilizer from Kellogg Biological Station, Michigan, USA - KB3-175-3 | ecosystem: Environmental > Terrestrial > Soil > Unclassified ...
CTGCGAGATCCGGAACCAGAAGTCCGTGCACGCCATCCGGATTTTCCACCAACCGCTGGCGCAACCAGGCGATAGCAGCATCGCGCTCGCTTCCCGGGTCAGCCGCTGAGTGCCGCCACACCGAGCCGTGAATCTCCTCCGACTCGTCCAACTCGACTTTCCAGCCGCGCTTCGCAAGCGCCCGGAACAGCTCTGCGTCGGACGGCATCGGCCGCCGAAAGCCGACACAGAGGAGCGGCGGCCCGGGCTGCGGTAGTGCGGCTTCCTCGACCATGCGGCGCGCCAGATCCGCGCTGTCGCAGGCGGACCGTCGTTCGAGTTCGAGCTCCGCCTGCCGTGCCCAACGCGCAAAGGCCTGCTGGTCGCGCGTCAGCGGCCATCGCCCCAGGTCTGCGATCCGGCCGCCATGGGCGCGGAGCGCCAGCCAGGTCGAGCGTGCGCGCGCGCCGAGCTCCGATGAATCGACGAGACCGGGCGCACCGTCGGCGACGATTCGCCGCCAGAGCCAGCGCAGGGCGATCGCCGGGAGCGCGCCGGGCAGCTCCTCGCACTCCGCTCCGGCCTCGCTCCACTCGCGCGCAAGCCAGGACTCGAGGGGCAACACCTGCGCCGTGGGCCAGGCCTCGCGGCCGGCAGCAAGCTGCGCACGGTCGTGCAGTCGCCGCAACAGGCGCGCCTGGCGCAGGTCCGCAGTCAGCACGAGCCCGCCCGCGTCGAGGTGCGCAAGGCAGCGCGCATTCAGGCCGGTGCGGGTGTCGCCGTTCACGCGAATGAGGCTACCTGCCGGTCGGGCTCAGCGCGTGAGCCTCGGCATCAAGTCGCCGCCGGCGTCAGGCCTTTGGGCCATTCCTCGGCACGGTGGCATGCCACGAGCTGCTGGTCCGCGACCGGACGCAGCAGGGGCGCCGATGTCCGGCAGCGAGCCAGGACCCACGGACAACGCGACGCGAATGGGCATCCGTCGGCGCCGGCGTCCGCGAGCGGCGCCGAAGACTCGCGCACGGCCGCAAGGAGCTTCCGGGCCGCTTGCGGGTGCGGATCCGGCACGGAATCGAGCAGCAGCCGCGTATAAGGATGCCGCGGTGCACGCACGATCGTTTCCCGCGCTGCAACCTCCACGATTCGACCGCGGTACATGACGAGGATCCGCTCGGCCAGGCGGGCGACCACCGCGAGATTGTGACTGATAAAGAGGCAGGCGAGCCCGTGTTCGCGGCGGACGCGCGCCAGCAGGTTGACGATCTGCCCCTGCACCGACACGTCGAGCGCGCTCACCGGCTCGTCGCAAACCATGAATTGCGGCGCGACGATGAGCGCGCGGGCGATGCCCGCTCGTTGCAGCTGCCCACCGCTTGCCTGGTGCGGATAACGCGTGCCGATCTCCCGGTCGAGGCCGACCTCGTCCAGTGCCGATTCGACGCGCACCGTGCGCGCGGATTCCTGCAGGCCGGCCGCCAGCGCCCGCAACGGCTCTGCGATGCTCTCGGCCAGGGTCATGCGGGGATCGAAGCAGGCGTGCGGGTCCTGAAAGACGAGCTGCATTTCGCCGCGCAATGCCCGGAATTCCCGGCGCGGGAGCGAGTCGATGCGGCGGCCTTTCCAGAAAACCTGTCCGGACGCCAGCCGAACGAGGCCGAGGATGGCGCGACCGAGCGATGACTTGCCGCAACCCGATTCGCCGACGAGACCGACAATTTCGCCTTCGGCCAGCGACAGGGTGACGCCGTCCACCGCCGCGATCGTGCGGCCTCTCGCGAGCGCGTAACGGACGGCGGCCTCGCGCACCTCGAGCACGGCGTTCATGGCGACCGCCCGGCGTCGAGCGGGTAATGACATGCGACTCGCGAGGTACCGCCTGCCTCGAGACGCGGCCCTTCGACGCGACAGCGTTCCCGCCTGCGTGGGCAGCGTGGCTCGAATCGGCAGCCTTGAATCGTTTCGCCGGCGCGCGGTGGCGCGCCCGGAATCGTCGCGAGCTCGCCGTCTTCGAGCGCCGATAGAGATAGAACGGAGGCCAGCAGCCCGGCGGTGTACGGATGCGCGGGGTTCGCGAGCAGTTCATCCGTATCCCCCTCTTCCACGATCCGTCCGGCGTACATCACGGCGATGCGCCCGGCGAGCGCCGCGACGACGCCGAGGTCGTGGGTGACGAGCAGCAGCGCCATGCCGAAGTCGCGGCAGAGCGCATCCAGCAGCGCCATCACCTCGGCCTGGACGGTCACGTCGAGTGCGGACGTCGGCTCGTCGGCGAACAGGAGCCGCGGCCGCGCCGCGAGCGCCAGCGCGATCGCGGCGCGCTGACGCATTCCGCCCGAGAGCTCGTGAGGATAAGCGTTCATTGTCGATCCGGGATCGGGCAAGCGCACGCGCCCGAGCATCGCGAGCGACTCATCGCAAGCCTGGCGTTTCGGCATCCCGCGAGCGGCCATTGCCACCTCGATCAGCTGGTCGCCGATGCGCCGATGCGGCGTCAGGCTGCCTCCGGCATCCTGGAACACGAAGCCGATGCCGCGCCCGCGCGCAGGGGCCGCTGCATCCCCGGGGCCGAGCAGCTCGCGGCCCTCGAAGCGCACCGACCCGGTCGCCCGCCCGTTCGCCGCGAGCAGGCCTGTGCAGGCGAGCAGGAGCTGGGTCTTGCCCGAGCCCGACTCGCCGACGATCGCCAGCCGCTCGCGCGGACCGAGGGCGAGGTCGACGCCGTCCACCGCGCGCACCACGCGCGGCGCGAGGAAATCGACCGTCAGCGCGCGGATTTCCAGCAGCGCGCTCACCGGTCCCTCGGGTCGAGCGCGTCGCGGAGGCTGTCGCCCAGGAAATTGAAGCAGAAGACGACGAGCATCAGGCAGGCGGCCGGAACGGCGAGCATCCAGGGCGCAGTCTCGAGTTCCGCGGCGCCATCCGCGACTAGGTTGCCGAGGCTCGCGAGCGGCTCCTGGATCCCGATGCCGAGGAAGCTCAGGAAGCTCTCCACGAGGATCACCTGCGGCAGCGTCAGCGTCGCGTAGACGATCACCGGCCCCAGCAGGTTCGGCACGACGTGCCGCGCGAGGATGCGCGCGGTGCCGGCACCGCCGACGATCGCGGCATCGATGAATTCGCGCTCGCGCAGCGCGAGCGCCTGGCCACGGACGATGCGCGCCATCGTGAGCCAGCCGAAAGCCCCGATCGCGACCAGGATCGTGAACGAGCCGCGCCCGAACACCACCGTCAGGATGATCACGAAGAAGACCTGCGGCAGCGAGTAAAGCACGTCGACGAACCGCATCATCCACGCGTCCGTGCGTCCGCGCCTGAAGCCGGCGAGCGCGCCCCAGGCGACACCGATGACGAGGCTCACGAGCGTCGCCGCAAGCGCGATGGCGAGCGAGATGCGAAGGCCATGCAGCGTCCGCACCAGCAGGTCGCGACCGAGCCGGTCCGTGCCAAGCCAGTGGCCGGGCGCTTCGAAGGGCGCCGCCGCCATGTGCGACCAGTCGATCTCGTCTTCGCGATAATCGAGGAGTGCCGGACCGGCGAGGGTCGCGAGCACCAGCAATCCCAGGACCACGAGACATACAACCGCAGTCCGGTCGCGGCGCAGCGCATCGAGCGCCTCGCGGCCGAGTCCCAGCGTCACTGGGCGCGCTCCCGGCGGATACGCGGGTCGAGCGCCGCGTACGCAAGGTCTGCCAGCAAGTTGAACGCGATCATCAGCGCGGCATAGACGATGACCATCCCCATCACGAGCGTGTAATCGCGGTTCAGTGCGCCCTGCACGAGATGCCGTCCCATGCCGGGCAGCCCGAAGTACGTCTCGACGACGAGGGAACCTGCAAGGACGGCGGCCGCCGCCGGCCCGGCGTAGCTGACGACGGGCAGCAGCGCTGCCGGCAATGCATGGCGCAGGATCACGGCGCGTTCCGCCAATCCGCGCGCACGTGCCGCGCGAATCCACGGTGCGCGGAGGACCTCGAGCAGGCTCCCGCGAGTCAGTCGCGCGACGAAAGCGATGACGGGCAGCGCGAGCGCGACGATTGGCAGCACGGTGTCCGACGGTCGGCCGGGCAACCAGCCTGCGACCGGCAGCCAGCGCAGCCAGAGCGCGAAGACGAGCGTGAGGAGCGGCGCGACCACGAACACAGGAATCGACATGCCCGCGACAGCGAACGCCATGACGAACCGGTCCGCGAGTCCGCGGCGCGACAGTGCGGCCAGGACACCGACCGGGATGCCGAACCCGAGCGCGAGCAGCATCGCGCCCGCGCCGAGTCCGAGGCTGACCGGCAGCCCGTCGGCGATCAGCTCCCCGACCGTGAAGTCGCGGAACTTGAACGAGGGTCCGAAATCACCGTGAAGCAGGCCGCGCAGGTAGCGCGCGAATTGCACGACCGCCGGTTCGTCGAGGCCGTAGGCCGCCTCGAGGTTCGCCCGGATTTCGGGCGGGAGCGCCTGCTCCTCGTCGAATGGCCCGCCCGGTGCGAGCCTCGTCAGCATGAACGAGAGCGCAATGACGAGCACGAGCGTCGGTATTGCGCCGAGCAGGCGCCGCAGCACGAAAGCGAGCGTGGTCATCCGGCGGCATTTGTAGCGCATGGCGCCATCCGGCTGCAGCACTGTCGCCGCTGCCGGTGCGAGACGCATCGATGGGTTTCGGCTGCTTTACGTGATCATACTTTAGGAAATGTTCGTAACCTATTGATTAATAGTGCTTACCGCAGCATTACCGGCTCGGATTCGATACCATGCGGCGCGAACAATGGAGTCCCGCATGCGGAAAATCCTGGTCGGCATCAAGCGCGTCATCGACTACAACGTGCGCGTGCGCGTGCGCCCCGACGGCTCGGGCGTCGTGACCGAGGGTATCAAGATGAGCGCCAACCCCTTCGACTCGATCGCGCTCGAGGAAGCCCTGCGCCTGCGCGAGCGCGGCGAAGCCGATGAGATCGTCGCGGTCAGCGTCGGTCCCACCGAGTCGCAGCAGCAGCTTCGCGACGCGCTTGCGATGGGAGCCGACCGCGCCATCCTCGCGAAGACGGATGGACCGCTTGAGCCGCCGGCGATCGCGCGTGCCTTGCTCAAGCTCGTCGAACGCGAAAGCCCGCGCCTCGTGATCCTCGGCAAGCAGGCGATCGACGATGACTGCAACCAGACCGGACAGATGCTCGCGGCGTTGTGGGACCGGCCGCAGGCGACCTTTGCCTCGAAACTCCAGATCGAGGGCGAGACGGCGCGCGTGACGCGCGAAGTCGACGCCGGCCTCGAGACGATCGAGGTGGACCTCCCGGCCGTAGTCACGACGGACCTGCGTCTCAACGAGCCGCGTTACATCAAGCTGCCTGACATCATGAAAGCGAAGAAGAAGCCGCTCGAGGTCGTCGAGCTCGCCTCGCTCGGCATCGAAGCGGCACCGCAGCTGAAGACGCTCAAGTTCGAGGCGCCGCCGCAGCGGCAGAAAGGCATCATGGTCAAGGATGCCGCGGAACTGGTCGCGGCCCTCAAGCAACGGGGGCTCGCCTGATGAACCGCATCCTCATCGTCGCCGAGCACGCGGACGGCAAGCTGAACGCCGCGATCGCGAAGTGCGTATCCTGCGCGGTGTCCATCCCGGACTCCGACGTCACCGTCGCTGTGCTCGCGGCGGACGGCGCGGCAGTCGCCGATTCCGCAGCCGCGCTCGCGGGCGTCGCGCGCGTCGTGCTTGTGCAGAACCCTGTGAACGAGCCGGCACTCGCCGCCGTCCTCGCGCCGCAGCTCGCGAAGCTCGCGGCAGGATACGCATTCGTGCTCGGTCCCTCGACCACCTTCGGCAAGGACCTCATGCCCCGCGTTGCGGCGCTGCTCGGCGCGCCGCAGCTTTCTGACGTCATGGCGGTCGATTCGGCCTCGCGCTTCCGGCGGCCGGTGTACGCGGGCAATGCGATCGCGACCGTTGAGGTCCCGGCCGGCAAGCAGGTCGTGGCGACAGTCCGCGTCGCCTCGTTCCAGGCCGCTCCCGGCGGCGCGAGCGCGCCCGTCGAGAAGCAGTCGGTTGACGTCCCGCTGCCGACACACACCCGCTTCGTTTCGGTCTCGGCAGCGAGGAGCGACCGGCCGGACCTGCAGACTGCTGCCCGCGTGATTTCGGGTGGTCGTGCGCTCGGCAGCGCCGAGAACTTCAAGCTGATCCAGGGCCTCGCTGACAAGCTCGGCGCTGCGATTGGCGCTTCGCGCGCCGCCGTCGACGCGGGCTACGCGCCGAACGAGCTGCAGGTCGGGCAGACGGGCAAGATCATCGCCCCCGAGCTCTATGTCGCGATCGGGATCAGCGGCGCGATCCAGCACCTGACGGGGATCAAGGACGCCCGCACGATCGTCGCGATCAACAAGGATGCCGAGGCTCCAATCTTCGAGGTCGCCGACATCGGCCTCGTCGGCGACCTCTTCAGCCTGGTGCCGGAAATCGAGAAGATGCTGTAGTCGCCCACAGCAGCCACAGCGAGAGGCCGGCGATCACGATCCAGGTGCCGCCGGTGCCGTAGAAGCGTCCGGAGCTGTAGCCGGGCTTTTGCGAAAGCCCCACGGCGTGCACGACGCGGCTCACGACCAGCACGATGCCCGCGCCGTGCAGCGCCGGCTCCGGCAGACCCTGGATCTCCGCCAGGACGAGCAGCAGCACCGCAAACGGCACGTACTCCGCGAAGTTCGCCTGCACGCGCATCGCCTGCAGCATCCCCTCCTCCGTGCCGGCGCCCAACCGCACGCGGTAGCGCCGGCGCGCGAGCACCACCTGGGCGGAGAGCGCGAGGAGGACCAATCCGAGGATGCCCGCGTAGAGGCAGGAGATCGAGCCGGTGATCACGCGAGCGAGCTGAGCACGTGCTCGGCGCTCGAGACCTTGAACTCTCCCGGGGCCTCGACGTGCACCTGCCTGACGACGCCGTTCTCCACCACGAGCGCAAAGCGCTGGCCGCGCATGCCCATGCCGAATCCGCGGGCATCGAGCTCGAGGCCGAGGGCGCGTGCGTAGTCGCCGTTTCCGTCGGCGGCCATCACGATGGCATCGCCGACGCCGGCCGATTTGCCCCAGGCATTCATGACGAAGACGTCATTGACCGCCATGCAGACGATCTTGTCGACGCCCTTGCCGCGAAGCGCCGCGGCCTTCTCGACGAAGCCCGGCAGGTGCTTGGCGTCGCAGGTCGGCGTGAACGCACCCGGGACCGAAAACAGCACGACGCGGCCCTTGCCGAGGAGCTCCGCGGCCGTCACGTTGACGGGCCCGTCCGCGCCCATGATCTTCAGCTTGCCCTCGGGGATCCTGTCGCCTGCCTTGATCGTCATCGTCGTCTTCCTTCTTCCATTGTTTGATCTAGCCCGCCGCGCGTGCGCCGGGAAAGTTGCCCGCCTTGACGAGCATGCCCGGTACGGCATGGCCCACGTGCTGCTCGACCCACCGCGCCGTGTCCATCGCCCGTTCGAGGTCGATGCCGGTGTCGATGCCCATGCGTCCGAGCATGTAGACAAGGTCCTCGGTCGGGATGTTGCCGGTTGCAGCGGGTGCGAAGGGGCAGCCGCCGAGGCCGCCGAGGCTCGCATCCAGCACGCGCGCGCCCGCCATCACCGCGGCATAGGCGTTTGCGAGACCCGTGTTGCGGGTATTGTGGAAGTGTCCCCGCAGGGCGATGCCGGGCGCGGCTTGCGCAACACGGCCGAAGATCTCGGTCACCTGGCCTGGCACTCCGACGCCGATCGTGTCGGCGATCGCGATTTCGAAGGGCGCGCCTTCGGCGAGCTCGCGCGCGATGTCGACGACGCGCTGGACGGGCACCTCACCCTCGAAGGGGCAGCCGAAAGCGGCCGAGATCGTCACCTGCGCGCGGATGCCGGCAGCACGCGCGGCCGGAGCGATCTCGCGCCAGGTGCGGATCGAGTCCGCGCTCGGGACGCCCTGGTTGCGCCGGTTGAATTCATCCGTGGTGAAGACGACCATGCCGATCTCGCGGCAGCCGGCGGCGGCGGCGCGATCGAATCCGGCGCGATTCAGGACCAGGCCTACGTAGATTACGTCGTCGCGGCGCGGCAGCGCCTTCAGGATCGCCTCCGCGTCCGCCATCTGTGGGACGCGGCGCGGGCTCACGAAGCTCGCGACCTCGATGCGACGGATCCCGGCCTCGATCGCGCGGCGGATGAATTCGACCTTGACGCCGGTCGGAACGGTCGCCGCCTCGTTCTGCAGGCCGTCACGCGGCCCGACCTCCACGATCTCGGTGCTGCGGCTTTGCGCCATCGTCCGGATTGTATACGCAAAGGGCCGCGGCGATTTCTCGCCGCGGCCCCGAATTCCCGCGCCGGCCCCGGCTCAGCCGACGACGCTGGACCAGAGGTCCGCGACGCTTCGCGTCTTGCTGTTAGCGGCTGCGGCAGCGGCGAACGCCTTCTTTGCATCCGCCGATTTCTTGCTGTTCGCCAGCGAGATGCCGAGCACCATGTTGACGTCGTCGGCGCGCTTGAGGTTGCCCTCCGCGACCGCGCGCTGCGCGGCCTCCGACGCTTTCGGGTAGTTCTTCAGCGTGAAGAACGCCGTCGCGAGCTTTGCCTCCGGTTCGCCGGTCTTCGTGGCGAGCGCTTCCTTCTCCTGCTGGGACACGGTCACCTTCAGGCGGTCGACCTGGGACTTCGCGTCCTGGAGCAGGCGGTTGTTGCGGTCGTCCTTCTTGATCGCGCCCGAGGCCATGCCCTTCTCGAGCATCGAAAGCGCCTCGCCGGGGCTCGAGAGATCGAGCGCGGTCTCAGCGTACTTCGCATAGTGCTCGCCCGACAGCAGGCCCTTTTGCGCGCCGAAGCGGTAGACGTTGATCATGACGACCGGGTCCTTCGCGGACTCCACTTCGTAGGCGCTCGCGAGCTGCTTGAAAGTACTGCTCTTCGGGGCGACCGCCATGAGGCGATGCAGCACCTGCATGCGCTTCGCGTCGTTCTTGGTCTCGAAGTAGGCCGAGTTAAGCATCTCGAGGAGCGCGCCGTTCTTCGCGCTGCGCCCGGCCTTGTCGTTCGCCGCGATAGCCTTCTCGATCATTCCCGGCGCCTTGCCGTAGTCCTTGAGCTGCATCTGGCAAGTCGCGAGCAGTGTCAGGTCGTCCGCGGTCAGCGCGCCCTGTGCGCCAAGCTTCTCGTAGGTCGCCGCGGCACTGCGGTAGTCGCGCAGCGCATAGTGCGTCGTCGCCTTGAGGCGTAGCTTGCGCGTGAGGTCGGCGCCCGTGACGCGACCCGTCGCGAGGCGCTCATCGACCGTCTCCAGCACCAGCTTGTTGTCCTTGGCGCCGCTTGCCGCCCAGATCAGGAGCTCGTTGATGCCCTGCTCCTCCTGCGGCGACAGCGATCCCTTGGCCTTGGCTTCCTTGAGCAGGCGGATCGCCTCGCTGTAGTTGCCTTTCTGGCCCGCGGTCTGTGCGGCCTGAGCTTTGTCCGCCAGCTCCTTGCGCCAGCCGCCCTGTGTCTGGGCGACGGCCTCGCCCGGTAACGCCGCGATTGCGAGGCCCGCAACCGAGAGCGCAAGCCAGGCGGCGAGCGCGCCAGCGCGGATTTTTGACGTCTTCGACATCATCGGTCTCCTGCTCAACCGGCCGCCGGGGCCGTATCCGTACGCGCGGCGCGCGCAAGCCACAATCCCGCGATGCGTCCGAGCAGGCTGCCGGGTGCGGCAGCCGTCTTCGCGGCCTCGAAGGCCGCGCGGGCTTCATCGTTCTTGCCGAGCGCGAGGAGCGAGGCGCCGAGCAGCAGGTTCGCGTCGTCGAGGCGGGCCACCCCGCCCTTCGCGATCCCGCGCTTGACGGCTTCGGCAGCCTGCGCATAGTCGCCCGTGCTGTAGTAGCCGAGCCCCACCTTCACGTCCACTTCACCCTTCGGGTTCTTCGCGGCGGCCGCGGCCTCGTTCGGCAGCGTCTTCTTGTCCGATGCCACGGCGGCCTTCGCCTGCGTCACGATCTGCTGGTTGGTGCCGGCGTTCGGCACGATGCCTTCCTTCATCCCTCGCTCGAGGCCGCGCTGCGCCTCGCCAGGGCTGCCGGCATTGAGCGCGGTATCGGCGTAATTCAGGTAGGCGCCGACGGTCTCCAGGCCGCCCTGCGGGTCGGTCACCGCGACGCGGTAGGCATTTAGCATCACCGTGCGGTCGTCCTTCGATTGCGACTGGTAGATCGCGACGATCCGGCTGTAGTACGTCTTGTCGGGGTATTGGCCGACGAGCGTCTCGAGGTTCGAGAGCCGCGCCGCGTCGTCCTTCATCTCGATGAAGCAGCGGTCACGCAGCTGAAACCACATCTCCTTCGGCTTCTCGTTCTTCGCCGTCGTGGCGTCGATCGCCTTGCCGAGGAACTGGCAGGCTTCCGGATAGTGCCCGGCCTGCATGTGGAGCCGGCCGAGTGTCTCGAATTCGTCGGGCGCTACGTCCGGCGTCGCCTCCACGAACTTCTGGAAGTGCTCGAGCGTCTTCGCGTTGTCCTTCTTCGCGCTGTACAGCGCGGCGAGCTGCCGCTCCATCGCGCCAAGGTTCTCGGCATCCGCATAGCCTTCGGCGAGGAACGACTCCAGCGCGGCCGCGAATGCGTCGTTGTCGCCGACGCCCTGCGAAGCCTGGAGTTTCCAGGTCGCGATCGCCTTCTTGTCGTCGTGCGTCAGGGTCGGGATGGCTTCGAGGGCCGGCAGCGCCGCGAGTACTTCGGCCCATTTCTTCTCGTTCACCGCCGTCTGAACCGGCGCGGCGGCCTTGCGAAACTCCTTGCTGTAATCCGCCTTCGGGGCTTCGTCTTTAGCCGCTTCGGCCTCCTCCGCGCGGTCCTTGCGGGACTTCGGTGCGTCGTACTGGGCGTACGCGACCGGTGCGAGCGCGATCGCCATGGCGAGCGCAAGGCCCGCCGCCGCAATACCCATCAACCCTGTTTTCCGAGCAATCATGGCCACTTCCTCATCGACAGCAGTCGGCTGCCTCGTTTTCGTGGGGCGGGTTTATACCCCAAAACCCGCCCGGATGTCTGCCCGGCCCTCGTATAGATGGACTGCCACCAAAGCACCCGGTTCCGGGGCCCAAAATATGTCCCGGGGTTCAGCCTTCGTTCAGCCGGTCCTTGGCAAGAAAAAGGCCCGCGGTTGGCGGGCCCTCGGACTTCTCTTCGGATCCCGCCGCGGCTATTCGCCGTGCGGCGGTTCAGCGATGAATCCGACCTTTCGCATACCTCCACGCTGGAGGACCGCGAGCGTATCGGCGACCGCCTCATAGCGTGCGCGCTTGTCGGCGCGGATGTGCACCTCGGGCTGCGGATCCTTGACGGCCTCCGCCAGCACGTAGTTGAGGAGCGAAGCGCGGTCGACGCTGTTCTCGTTCCAGTAAACCGAGCCGTCGAAGTCGATTGAGAGGTTGATGTTCTCCGGTTTCGTCTCGGTCGGCCGGTTGATCTCCTTGGGCAGGTCGATCTTCACCGCGTGGGTCATGACCGGTACCGTGATGATCATGATGATCAGCAGCACCAGCATGATGTCCACGAGCGGAATGACGTTGGGCTCGACCATGGGGTCGCCCTCGTCATGACCGACTTTGATTGCCACGGCTTACTTCACCGTGACCCGCGAGCCGGCGAGCAAGGCAGCCTCGACGTCGTGCGAGAAGTAGTTCGCGCGCTCCATCAGCGACTTGTTGCCGCGCAGCAGGCCGTTGAATCCGAGCACCGCCGGCACCGCAACTGCGAGACCCATCGCCGTCATGATGAGCGCCTCGCCGATCGGGCCCGCCACTTTGTCGAGCGACGCCTGTCCGGCGATCGAGATGCTGATCAGCGCGTGGTAGATGCCCCACACCGTGCCGAAAAGGCCCACGAACGGCGACGTCGCGCCAACCGAGGCGAGCACCACCATGCCGCTCTGCAGGCTGGACTGGAGCATATTCGTGCGCTTGTCGAGGTGCGTGCGCACCCACTCGGCGAGCTCGATGTTGCTCGCGACGTCGCGCGCGGCGCTCTTGCGGTGGTGCTCCACCGCCTGCACGCCATCCGTGGCGATGTCGCGGAACGGGTTCACCTTGCCCTTCAGCTTGGCGATGCCCTCGTTCATCGACCCGGCCGACCAGAAGTGCTTTTCGGCCTCCGTCGCCACCTTGTTGAGCATGCGCTGGTCGAGCCACTTGTTGATCATGACGAGCCATGACCAGAGTGACATCGTGATCAGGATGACGAAAACGCCCTTGCCGACATAGTCGCTTTGCGTCCAAAGCGCCTCGATGCCGTATGGGTTGTCGGTCGATGTGGTTTCACCAGCCATTATGCAAGTCCTCTGACAGAAACTACTTTTCCGGAAAGCCGACGCCGCTTTCGGCGGCCTGGCGCGTCCGGCCCTTCAGAATTCTCCCGCCGTCACTCCAGCTTGAAGACGATCGGTATGGACACCTGCGAATCGACAGCCTGGCCGTCCCGCTTGCCGGGCTCGAACGGCAGGCGGCGAACGACGCATTCTATCGCCGCATCGAGGCGCGGGAAGCCGCTGCTCTGCGTGACGCTGACTGCGCCCGCCTTGCCGTCAGCCGCGACGGTCACCGTCGCGACGACGCGACCTTCCTCGCTGAGGCGGCGCGAAGCCGAAGGGTAGCAGGCTGCAATGGCTGCGCTGATGCGGTCGCTGCGCGACTTGAAGCGCGCCGGCGTGATCTGTACCTGGCGGGCCGGCGTCTGCGGCTGGGCGCGCGGTGTTTCCTTCACCTGGGCGGAGATCGCGTTCGACGGACCCTCGAAGGCCGGGAGCTCGATCAGCGGCGGAGGTACGACGGGAGGCGGTACGTCCACGGGCGGAGGCGGCGGCGGTTCGTCAAGGTCCTCCGGCGGCGGCGGCGGCGGGGGCAGGTCCATGATCGCGTAGTCCTGGACGAGCTCGATGCCAGCGCGCACGAGACCCTGCTTGAGGGCCCAGAAAAAGATGAGATGCAGAATGATGATGACGACGAAGACCGCCGCCCTGCGGGAACCACCAACGGAATAGGTGCTCGCCATACCGGACCTTGCCTCACCCCTCGTCCGTTCTAGCCGGTCGCATGCCCAAAAACGGGCCGCGGCCCCTGCCAATTCTTGTCGGCGTGCTACTCCGCACGCCCATTCCCGGCTACGGTCACCTTAGCCGGTGCCTGTAGCGACTGCAAGCGTCCGCCGCCGACAGATCAGTGGAGCCGGCCGAGCATAGCAAAGGCGACCTGCCGGTTTGCGGATCAGTGCAGACGGAACACGATCGGCAGACGCGCCGTCGCCTCGACCGCACGGCCGTCACGTCGCCCAGCAACGAATTCCAGCCGCCGGAGTACGCACTCCATCGCCGCATCGAGGCGTGGGAACCCCGAATCCTGGTCGACCACCCAAGACACCGCCCGTCCATCGGTGCCGATGACGACGCGTGCGACGACCCGCCCTTCCTCCGAGAACCTCCGCGACGCGGCCGGATAGCAGCTGTCGATCAGCGACTGCACACGACGGTCACCGGTTCGCAATACCGGCGCCTGGACGTCAATGGGCGGCAGCCGGGATCCCGCGCCGGTGCTTCCGGGATGCGCGCCGCTGCTCATGACCGGCTGCTGGGGTCTGTCATCGAACGTCGGGA
>Ga0134127_10002387_pt1 | contig 13577 bp, 10 predicted proteins | sample KB31753_FD_96459 | JGI IMG/M metagenome (GOLD analysis project Ga0134127, IMG submission 96459) | Terrestrial soil microbial communities with excess Nitrogen fertilizer from Kellogg Biological Station, Michigan, USA - KB3-175-3 | ecosystem: Environmental > Terrestrial > Soil > Unclassified ...
CGGTAGTGCGGCTGCGCACCAGGAAACCGTGGCGCCGGGCGCGCCGTGTCTTGGAAGGTTGATAAGTGCGCTTGGTGGCCATCTGCCGATCCGACCAAGGGCGGTATTAGAGCGCGCGCATGTACGCATTGTCAAATCGTTTCGTCGCGCTTTCTCGAGCAATTTTCGCTGTGGATAACCCCATCCCAAGCGAGTAAAATTCCGCTTCGTTTAGGACCAATCACAAGATGCAAAATCTCTGGGATACCTGCTTGCGCCGTCTCGAGCAGGAACTCCCCGCGCAGCAGTTCAATACCTGGATCCGTCCCCTTGCACCCGAGGCGGACGCTGCCGACGACACACTGGTTCTGACCGCGCCCAACCGCTTCGTGCTGGAGCTGGTGCGCGAGCGTTTCGCGGCGCGCATCGAGCGCCTCGCCGCCGAGGCGAGCGGCCGCGAGCTCGGCGTGCGCCTGGTGCTCGCCCGCGGCGCCGATCCGGCCACGCGATCTGCCCAGCCGGCACCGCGCCCGGTCGCGGAGGCGCCGACCCTGGCGGAGCGCTCGCGACTCAACCGGGCGTTCACGTTCGACAGCTTCGTCACCGGCAAGGCCAACCAGCTTGCCCGCGCCGCGGCCATCCAGGTAGCCGAAAACCCGGGTATTTCCTACAACCCGCTGTTCGTCTATGGCGGCGTCGGCCTGGGCAAGACGCACCTGGTGCAGGCGATCGGCAATACGCTCGCCGATGCGCGCCCGGAGGCCCGCATCCGCTACATCCACGCCGAGCAGTACGTCACCGATGTGGTGCGCGCGTATCAGCAGAAATCCTTCGACGAGTTCAAGCGTTACTACCATTCGCTCGACTTGCTCCTCATCGACGATATCCAGTTCTTCTCCAACAAGGGCCGCACGCAGGAGGAGTTCTTCTACGCATTCAATGCCCTGGTCGAGGCGCACAAGCAGATCGTCATTACCTGCGATACCTACCCGAAAGAGATCGCGGGGATGGAGGAGCGCCTGATCTCGCGCTTCGGTTGGGGGCTCACGGTGGCGATCGAGCCCCCGGAGCTCGAAATGCGCGTCGCGATCGTGCTGAAGAAGGCCGAGGCCGACGCCATCGCCCTCTCGGAAGACATCGCTTTCTTCATCGCCAAGCACATCCGCTCCAACGTTCGCGAGCTGGAGGGCGCGCTGAAGAAGGTGCTCGCCTTCTCCCGCTTCACCGAGCGGGAGCTGTCGCTCGACCTCGCCAAGGAAGCGCTGCGCGACATCCTCAACCTGAACAGCCGCCAGATCAGCGTCGAGGGCATCCAGAAGACGGTCGCCGAGTACTTCAAGATCAAGGTCTCGGACATGCACTCGAAGAAGCGCAGCCGCAACCTCGCGCGGCCGCGCCAGGTCGCGATGGCGCTCGCCAAGGACCTGACGCAAATGAGCTTGCCGGAGATCGGCGAGGCCTTCGGCAACCGCGATCACACCACCGTGCTGCACGCCTGCCGCACCGTGGCCAGCTTGCGCAAGCACGACAGCGGGCTCAACCGCGACTACCTCGTGCTCGAGCAGGTGCTGAAAGGTTGAGCGTGGAAAAGCTGTGTTTGCGGGCGGGACAGTTTGTGCATAACCCGTCGGTTCTGAAGCGGGCGAAAACTTATCCACAATCGCCCACATATGCCGCACAGCTTTCCAGCACGTTCGCGCGCAGCGTAACCGTTGGGCGGGATGGGGGAATCCGGAGTTGTCCCGCGATTGCGTGTTCTCTATTAGTTACTACTAGTTATTACTACTAAGAAACAGAAGGCAAATAACAAATGATCAAAGCGAAACGTGACGACATCCTCACGCCGCTTTCAGCCGTGAGCGGGATCATCGAGCGGCGTCACACGCTGCCGATCCTGTCGAACGTGCTGATCGAGCAGGCCGGGCAGAACCTGTCCTTCCTCGCCACCGATATCGAGATCCAGATCACCGCCCGCACCGCACTTTCAGCGACCGGCGAAGCGAAGGCGATGACGGTTGGCGCACGCAAGCTGGTCGATATCCTGCGCGCGCTTCCTGATGGCGCCGACCTGACCCTGCAACAGCAGGAGAAGCGCCTGCTGGTGAAAGCCGGCAAGAGCCGCTTCACCTTGCAGACCCTGCCCGCGGAGGATTTTCCGCGCCTGGCGAAGCCCGCTGGCGAGGCGGCCCGCTTTACCCTCAGCCAGAAGGCCCTGCGGCGCCTGCTCGGCCTGGTCCAGTACGCCATGGCGCAGCAGGACATCCGCTACTACCTGAACGGCCTCCTGATGGTAGTCGAGGAAGGCCAGCTCAAGCTGGTCGCGACCGACGGCCACCGGCTGGCGTACGCGGCAACTGCGCTGGGCGGCAGCATGCCCCGGCAGGAGGTGATCGTGCCGCGCAAGACCGTCATCGAACTCTCGAAACTGCTCGCCGAGAACGACGATGAGGTCAATGTCGAAGTCTCGGCGACGCAGGCGGCTTTTCGCTTCGGCAACATCGAGCTGGTCTCGAAGCTGATCGACGGCAAGTTCCCCGACTACACGCGGGTCATTCCGACCGGCCACAAGAACAAGCTCCAGGTCGGGCGCGAAGCCTTGCGCCAGGCGTTGCTGCGCGCCGCGATCCTGTCGAACGAGAAATTCCGCGGCGTGCGCTGGGTCCTGTCCGATGGCAGCCTGAAAATCGTTTCCTCCAACGCCGAGCAGGAGGAGGCGCACGAGGAGGTGGAGATCAAGTACTCCGGCGACGGACTGGACATCGGCTTCAACGTCAACTACCTGCTCGACGTGCTGAACAACGTCGCTGGGGAGAACATCGAATGCGCGTTCGGCGACGCCTCCTCGAGCGCCCTGATCAGCTACCCGACGGAGAAGGATTTTCGCTACGTCGTCATGCCGATGAGGATCTAGGAAACTGATGTCCGACGGCAAGGGCAACGGCAGCGGCGACTACGGCTCGGACGCGATCAAGGTCCTGAAGGGCCTTGACGCGGTGCGTAAGCGCCCGGGCATGTACATCGGCGATACCTCCGACGGCACCGGCCTGCATCACATGGTGTTCGAGGTGGTCGACAACGCGGTCGACGAAGCGCTCGCCGGCCACTGCGACGAAATCGTGGTCACCATCCACACCGACAACTCGGTCTCGGTGCTGGACAACGGCCGCGGCATCCCGACCGGCATCAAGGACGACGACGAAGCGAAGCGCTCCGCCGCCGAGATCGTCATGACCGAGCTGCACGCCGGCGGCAAGTTCGATTCCAACACCTACAAGGTCTCCGGCGGCCTGCACGGCGTCGGTGTCTCCGTGGTGAACGCGCTTTCCGAGTGGCTGCGCCTGACGATCTGGCGCGATGGACGCGCCCACCACATGGAATTTCGCATGGGCGTCGCGGTCGAGCCGCTGAAGGAAGTCGGCAGCACTGAGCGGCGCGGCACCGAGGTGCATTTCCTCGCCGCGAAGGAAATCTTCGGCAATATCGACTTCCACTACGACATCCTGGCCCGGCGGTTGCGCGAGCTGTCTTTCCTCAACAACGGCGTCAAGATCCTGCTGGTCGACAAGCGCGCCGCCAAGGAAGAGAACTTCGCCTTTACCGGTGGTGTGCGCGGCTTCGTCGAGTACATGAACCGGGCGAAGAACGTGCTGCACCCGAGCATCTTCCACGGTACGGGGCTGAAGGACGGCATCACCGCCGAAGTGTCGATGCAGTGGAACGACTCCTACCAGGAGAGCGTGCTCTGCTTTACCAACAACATCCCGCAGAAGGATGGCGGCACCCACCTGACGGGCCTGCGCGCGGCGATGACGCGCGTGCTGAACAAGTACATCGAGGAAACGGACCTCGCCAAGAAGGCGAAGGTCGAGACCACCGGCGACGACATGCGCGAGGGCCTGGCCTGCGTGCTTTCGGTCAAGGTGCCGGAGCCCAAGTTCTCGTCGCAGACGAAGGAGAAGCTCGTCTCTTCCGAGGTGCGGCCGGTGGTCGAGGAGATCGTCGCGGAGCGCCTGCGCGAGTTCCTTGCCGAGCGGCCGGCCGACGCTCGCATCATCACCTCCAAGATCGTCGATGCCGCGCGTGCCCGGGAAGCGGCGCGCAAGGCGCGCGATATGACGCGTCGCAAGGGCGTCCTCGACGGCATGGGCCTGCCCGGCAAGCTCGCCGATTGCCAGGAACGGGACCCGGCGCTGTGCGAGCTGTACCTGGTCGAGGGTGACTCTGCCGGCGGCTCGGCGAAGCAGGGGCGCGACCGCAAGAACCAGGCGATCCTGCCCTTGAAGGGCAAGATCCTCAACGTCGAGCGGGCGCGCTTCGACAAGCTGCTCTCCTCGGCGGAGATCGCCACCCTGATCACGGCGCTCGGCTGCGGCTTCGGCAAGGAGGAGTACAACGCCGACAAGCTACGCTACCACCGCATCATCATCATGACCGACGCGGACGTCGATGGCTCGCACATCCGTACCCTGCTGCTCACCTTCTTCTACCGGCAGATGCCCGAGCTGGTCGAGCGCGGGCACATCTATATCGCCCAGCCGCCGCTCTACAAGGCGAAGCTCGGCAAGGAAGAGCGCTACCTCAAGGACGAACACGAGCTGAACGAGTTCATGCTGAGGCAGGCGTTGGTCGACGCCGCGCTGTATCCGGGAGCCGGCCGCGAGCCGATCGCGGGCGATGCCCTGGCGCAGCTGGCCAAGTCGTATCTGGTCTCCGAGGCCGTGATCGAGCGGATTTCGCGGCTCATCGACCGGGAGGTGCTGCAGGCCCTGCTACGCGGCGTGCATGTCGACCTGTCGCGCCGCGAGACCGCCGAGGCGTCCGCCGAGATGCTCGAGCGGGCGATCGGCGGCAACGGCATTGCCGTCGCGCCGCACTTCGATGCCAAGACCGAGCGCTATCAGGTGCGCATCGAGCGGACGCGCCACGGCAACGTGCGCATGAGCACGATCGACAACGAATTCATCCTCTCCGGCGACTATGGCCAGATCCGCCAGACCGCGGCCATGCTGAAGGACCTGGTCGCCGAAGGGGCGTACATGCAGCGCGGCGACAAGAGGCAGCCGGTGCGCGACTTCCCCGAGGCAATGCGCTGGCTGCTCGCCGAGGTCGAGAAGTCGATGTCCCTGCAGCGCTACAAGGGCCTGGGCGAGATGAACCCCGAGCAGCTCTGGGAGACGACGATGGATCCCGGCTCGCGGCGCCTGCTGCGGGTGCAGATCGAGGACGGCATCGCTGCCGACGAGATCTTCACCAAGCTGATGGGCGACGAGGTCGAGCCGCGCCGCGCCTTCATCGAGTTGAACGCGCTCGGCGTCCGGAACCTGGACGTGTAGTTTTCTCCGCCGGCGCCTGCCGCGTCGGCTTTTCGGCCTTGTCCTTCGGCGCGCGCGCCTGGAACTCGAAGCCGATCTTGCCGTCGGGCTGCTTTACGAGGAAAGCCTTGAAGCGGCGCCCCTTTTTCGAGACGAACGCGGTCAAGAGGTCGGTCTTGCCGGTCGCCAGCAGCTTCTTCATCTGCTCGCGCTCGATCGGCTGCTGCAGGATCATGCGGCCCGAGCGGAAGTCGCAGGTTTTTCCGGGTCCGACCGCCTTTTCGCAGGTGTAGGCCATGCCGTGCTCGAAGACGCGGTTGCTGCATTTCGGGCAGGGACCCAGGGGCTCCTGGCCGCTGAAGTCGACCGCCGCCTCGTTGCCATCCTTGTCCTGGCCAAAATCGAACTCGGTGCGGAAGTCGTCGGTGAGGCGCATGACGGCGGCGAAGGGCCGGCCGATGCGGCTGCGAAAGCCGGTGAGTGGCCCGATCACCCGCTTGGTGATCAGCGTCGCGACTTCCTCGGCCGACCACTCGCGGCCCGAGGTCACCTTCCAGATGTTGAAGTCGCACTTCTGGCACTGGAACTTGCGGTAGTTTTCCTGCACGACACCGCCGCACTTCGGGCACGGTGCCGGCACCGTGGCATAGACCACGTCGGGGATCTCGCCGGTCTTGACGAGGCCGACCACCTTGCGCACGAGCTCGGAAATCTCCGTCATGAACACGTCGCGGGTCAGCTTGCCCTGCTCGATCAGGCGCAGCTTGTGCTCCCACTCGCCGGTGAGCTCGGGCGACGCGAGCTCGACGATGTGCAGCATGTCCAGCGCGAAGATCAGCGAGAACGCCTTCGGCGTCGGCACCAGCTCGCGCCCCTCGCGATGGATGTATTCCTCGCGGATCAGGCCTTCGATGGTCGCCGCGCGCGTCGCGGGGGTGCCGAGTCCCTTTGCTTCCATCGCCTCGCGCAGCTCGTCGTCCTCGACCAGCTTGCCGGCGCCCTCCATTGCCGAGAGCAGCGTCGCCTCGGTGTAGCGCGGCGGCGGCTTGGTCTCGTGCGCCTGCTCGGCGACCTCCAGCGCGGTCACTTGCTCGTTCGCCGCGATCGCCGGCAGCGTCTTTTCCTCGTCGCCGATGGTGCGGCCATAGATCGCCAGCCAGCCCGCGCTCTGCAGGACGCGTCCTTCGGTCTTGAAATGGTGCTCGCCGACTTTGGTGACGCGCGTCGTCTGCAGGAACTCCGCCGCCGGGAAGAACACCGCGAGAAAGCGCCGCACCACCAGGTCGTAGAGCTTCTGCTCCGGCTCGGTCAAGTGTTTGGGTGTCTGCAGGGTCGGAATGATGGCGAAGTGGTCCGAGATCTTCGCGTTGTCGAAGATCCGCTTGTTCGGCTTCACCCAGCTCTGCTTCAAGACCTGCTTGGCGAACGTGCCGAAGGCGGCGGTCTCGCCGAGCTCCTTGAGCGTGTCCTTGACGGTCGGCAGGTAGTCCTCGGGCAGGGCGCGTGAGTCGGTCCGCGGGTAGGTGAGGACCTTGTGCTTCTCGTAGAGCGACTGCGCGAGCGACAGCGTCATGCGTGCCGGGAAGCCGAAGCGCCCGTTGGCTTCGCGCTGCAGGCTGGTCAGGTCGAAGAGGAGCGGCGAGATCTGCGTCGCCGGCTTCGCCTCCTCGGTGGCGATGCCTTTCTTGCCGCGACAGGCGGCGACGATCCCGGCCGCCGATGCGGCGTCCCACAGCCGCTCGGCCTTGCGCTCGGCGTCCTCGTCGTTCTTCTTGAAGTCGGGGTCGAACCAGCGGCCGGGATACTCGCCCGCCTTCGCCTTGAAGTTGGCGTGCACTTCCCAGTAGGCGCGGGCGGTGAAAGCGCGGATCTTGTCCTCGCGCTCGACCAGGATCGCGAGCGTCGGCGTCTGCACGCGACCCACGGTCGTCAGATAGAAGCCGCCTTCCTTCGAATTGAAGGCGGTCATGGCGCGCGTGCCGTTGATGCCGACCAGCCAGTCGGCCTCGGAGCGCGACTTGGCCGCGTCCGCGAGCGGCCGCATGTCCTTGTCCTGCCGCAGCTTACCGAAACCGTCGCGGATCGATTGCTGCGTCATCGACTGCAGCCACAGCCGCTCGATCGGCTTCTTCGCGCGCGCGTGCTGCGCGATGTAGCGGAAGATGAGCTCGCCCTCGCGTCCGGCGTCGCAGGCATTGATCAGGCCGGTGACGTCCTTGCGCTTCATCAGGCGCAGCAGCACGTTGAGTCTCGCCTCGTTCTTCTCGATCGGCGACAGATCGAAGTGCGGCGGGATGACCGGCAGATTCTTGAATGACCACTTGCCCTTCTTCACTTCATGGGCTTCGGGAACGATGAGCTCGAGCAGGTGGCCGACGGCCGACGACAGTACGTATTGGTTGCTCTCGAAGTAGTCGCCCTTGCGCGTGAAGCCGCCGAGCGCGCGCGCGATGTCGGCGGCGACAGACGGTTTCTCGGCGATGATGAGTTTTTTGGCCATGCGGCGCGAAAGGCCGCAGATGATAAGTGCAAAGGGTGAGGCGCTTCAACCGCTGAATGCGGCCGGTGGCCTACGCGCGCACGCGTGCGCGCGCGAGGCGCGGGCGGTTTCGCTAGTTCGGCAGGCGCGCTTGCTGCTCGCTGAAGAGCTCCTCAGCGACCAGCTGGCTGGTTGGCGTCTGCTGATTCCACAACACCATCAGCACGATCAGCTTGAGCTGCTCTAGGGTCAGCGAGGCGCCCGCCGCGGCGAGCGAGCGCTCGATCACGAGCTCCCGGTTCTGCGGCGTCAGGATGCCCGATTCCTCGAGCGTGATGAGGAAGCCGCGGCACTGCGCGTCGAGCTTGGCGAGCTCGCGCGGCGCGAAAGCGCGGAAGCTGCGCTTGGGATCGGGAAGCTGGAGTGGCCCGGTCTGCGGCGCGCGGCCCATGCCGGCGAGCCAGTGCAGCGCTTCGCTGATGTCGGCGTGCTCGAAGCCCGCGGCGGACAGCTTCTTCGCGATCCGCTCCCGCTCGTACGCCACTTCGCGCTGCTGGCAGTTCTCGAACAGGTAGACCAGGATCTCGTACATGAAGCCTCCTTGTTGTTATAACGCGCTGGGGCGTATGCGGTTTACCTATCGGCTGCGCTTCTCGAGGCGTTGGAAAAGCCCTCCCGGCAACGCGGCGACCCGGCCGGCGAGCTCGAGCCGCAGCAACTCGGACGACACTTGTTCTGCCGACATCCCGGCGCGTGCGCATAGCGCGTCGATGTCCACCGGATCGTGACCCATGTGCTCCAGCAGGGCCGCGCCTTCGGTGCCGGCGCGCGCGACATCGGCCGGCTGCATCGTGGAGGCGGATCCGCTGGCACGGAAGCCGCCAAGTTCGGCGAGGACGTCTTCGGCTGATTCGACCAGCTTCGCGCCCGATTTGATGAGCGCGTGGCAGCCCTTCGAGAGCGGCGAGTGGATCGACCCCGGCACGGCGAACACCTCGCGTCCCTGCTCCGCAGCCGAGCGCGCCGTGATGAGCGAGCCCGAGGCGAGCGCCGCCTCGACGACCAGGCAGCCTTGCGCGAGACCGCTGATGAGGCGGTTGCGGCGCGGGAAGTTCGATGCCAGTGCGCCGCTGCCCAGCGGGAACTCCGAGATCATCAGACCCTGCTCCGCGATCTGCGCAGCGAGCGCAGCATGGGAACGCGGATAGATGACGTCGATGCCGGTACCGAGCACGGCGATGGTCGAGCCAGGGCCGGCAAGCCCGCCGCGATGCGCGGCGGCATCGATGCCGAGCGCGAGGCCCGAAACGATGGTGAGCCCGGAGCCGCTCAGCGCTTTGGCGAAGCTCTCGGCGTTGGCTGCGCCCTGCGCCGTGGCGTTGCGGCTGCCGACCACGGCCAGCGCCGGACGCTGCAACAACTCGACTCGCCCGCGCGCGTAGAGAAGCGGCGGCGGATCGGCAATCTCCAGCAGCATGCGCGGATAGGTCGGGTCCGCCAGCGTGACCAGCGCATTGCCCGGCTGCTCGAGCCAGGCGAGCGCCGCGGCGGCAGCGCGGCGCACCGTTTCCGAATGCAGCGCTTCGAGCACCGACGGCGCAGCGTACTGAGCGAGTTCCGAGGACTTGCGCGCGAGGATCAGGTGCGGCAATCCGAACTGCCGCAGCATGGCGCGGATGGCGGCGCCGCCGAGCCCGGGAGTGAGCGTGAGCTGCAACCAGCTCGCCAGCCCCGGGTCCTGCGTCACGCGGGCGGTGCAGCCTGGGTCAGGGCGACCCGGTGAAAAGCGCTGCTAGGGCGTCTGGACCACATCCAGAGGGCTGACGGGCCTCGTGATGTGCATGACCAGTGCATAGGAGATCCGGTCGAAGACCCGAAACACGAACGCGAGCCCGGCGCGCTCGTCGGGCAGGGCGATGGTCGAATTCTCGGCGCCTTTGGGCTTGCTCATGTCGCGCACCGTGCCGCCGCGCGTATAGAGCGCGAGAACGTGGCCGACCTCGAGGCCGTCGGCGCGGCCGCGGTTCACGGTAATGATCGATTGCGGACCGCCTTCGCCGACTCGGCCGCTGCCGTAGATCGACATGATGCGTCCGTTGATCTTCGTTCCCGGCGCGTGCGGCGCATAGCTGATCGCTTGCGGCTGGCTGGCGGCAACCAGCTTGTCGCCCGCGCCGATCTCACGCACCGCCGTCGTCAGGACGACGGTCGCAGGATCGCCGGATCGCGTGACCTGTGCGGTGCCCAGATAGATCGCTTCGTAGCCGAGCGTCTGGTTGGTGTCCGGATCGACCAGCGGGCCGCCGCGCCGATAGACAAACCAGGTGTCTTCCTTCGACCCGGAGATGCCGCGCACGTAGGCGGAATTACCCGCGGAAATGATCACGCGATCGGTCTGCGTGCCGACGATCGTCGGCGCCCGGTCCAGGCCCTCGGATTCGATCACCAGCGGCCGGGTGAGGAACGGCTCGATGAGGTTGGCGGGGATGCTCGGGATGCCCTGGCGCGCGAGCGACTCGGCGCGCAGGTGTGGAGTGAGCTTGACGATGCCGGGATCAGCAGCCGCTGGCGCCGTCGTCGGTGCACCAGTCGTCGACGCACCGGTACTCTGGTCGGGATCGCGTGCGCCCGCCCCCGGTTGCGCGCCTGGCTGCGCGATCGTTGGTTGCGCGCCCGGCTGCGCGATCGTCAACTGGCCGCGCTCGCGGTCGAGAATGAGGACGTAGCCGGGATAGATCAGGTGCGGATTGCGGATCTGCTCCTTGTTCATGTTCCACAGCTCGGGCCAGCGCCACGGCGAGTCGGTGTAGCGCTGCGAGATTCCCCAGAGGGTGTCGCCGGGCACGACGATGTAGCGATCCGGGGCCTCCGGCTTGATCGCCAAGGGCGAGGTCGGGGCCTGTGCCCAGGTCGCGCCCGACACCAAGAAAACGAGTGTTGTGATAGACTTACGCAACTGCTGGACCATGGCACCCCGTCCCTTTTCGCGGCTTCCTGGACCGGCTTGTAATTCGGTTTGTCTAACGCAATGTAGCACAACCGCCGAAGTGCTTATACGTCACCTGAGATTGTCCACATAATTTGTTCAATTGCAAGTGAAAACGACCTGAAATGCCGATTTTGAACATCCTCCGCTACCCCGATGCACGCCTCCACAAGCTGGCTGCGCCCGTCACCGTCTTCGACGAGGCGCTGAAAAAGCTCGTCGTCGACATGGCCGACACCATGTACGCGGCCCCCGGCATTGGCCTCGCCGCCACCCAGGTCGACGTGCACAAGCAGGTCATCGTGATCGATGCCTCCGACCGGCACGATTCGCTGGTCGTCCTGGTCAATCCCGAGATCGTCGAAGCGACCGGCGAGTCCGACATCGAAGAAGGCTGTCTGTCGGTTCCGGGTATTTACGAGCTTGTACAGCGTGCGGAGCGAGTCAAGGTACGCGCCCACGACCAGAACGGAAAGGCCTTCACGCTCGAGGCGCAGGGACTGCTCGCGGTCTGCATCCAGCACGAGATGGATCACCTGCAAGGCAAGGTGTTCGTCGAACACCTGTCGCAGCTGAAGCAGCAGCGCATCCGCGCCAAGCTCGCCAAGCAGCTGCGCAAGTCGGCCTGATTTTGCCTTCCTGCGTCTAGTCTTCGCCGGCACACCAGAATTCGCCGCCCGGGCGCTCGAGCGCCTGCTGGAGGCGGGCCACGAAGTTGCGCTCGTCGTCACCCAACCCGACCGCCCCGCGGGACGCGGCATGCGCACGGCCGCGAGCGCGGTCAAAGGGCTGGCGCTTTCGCGACGCCTCGTGGTGGCGCAACCCGCGCGGCTCGGCGTGTCGGAGGCGAACGAGTGGCGCGCGCTGCGGCCCGATGCGGTTGTCGTCGCGGCGTACGGGGTCCTGCTGCCGCCCGAGTTCCTGAATCTCGCGCCGCACGGCGCAATCAACATCCATGCCTCGTTGCTGCCGCGCTGGCGCGGCGCGGCGCCCATCCAGCGCGCGCTCCTTGCCGGGGATGCCGAGACCGGGATTTCAATCATGCGCATGGACTCAGGACTCGACACAGGCCCCGTTATCGCGCGGCATCGTTTGCAGATCGGGCAAGGCGATGACGCCGGCAGTCTGCACGATCGGCTCGCGGCGCTCGGCGCCGACGCGATTGTCGAAGCGCTGGCGCAGCTCGAAACGGGCAAGGCAAGCGCGGTTTCCCAGCCCGTAGAGGGGATGACCTACGCGCGCAAGATCGGCCGCGAGGACGCAATCCTGAATTGGGCGCTGCCGGCGCTGGTGCTGGAGCGAACGGTGCGCGCCCTACGGCCCTCGCCGGGCGCGTCGACGACGCTGCACGGGGAGCGGATCAAGATCTGGCATGCGCATCTGGTCGACGGCCAGGGCCCGGCAGGCGCCGTCCTTGCCGCGGAGCATTCCCTCGTCGTCGCCTGCGGCGAGGGAGCGCTGGCGATCACCGAACTGCAGCGCGCGGGCGGCAAGCCGATGCCGGTGCAGGCATTCCTGCGAGGGCGCCCGCTGTCGGCCGGGGCGCGGCTGGAATGAGCATCGCGGCGTTGGCGCCGGCGCTCGCCGATGCCGCGCGCGTGGTCAGCCGCGTCGCCGCCGGCAAGAGCCTCGCGGACGAGCTTGAAGGTGGCGGGCGCTCGACAACGCGCGCCGCGCTGCTCGACCTCACGCACGGAACCCTGCGACGCTTTGGCCGCGTGCAGGCAGTGGTGCGAGAGCTTTCCCATCGCGGCAAGACCGACGACCTGGTCGAGCCTCTCCTGTGGTGTGCTCTCTACGCGCTCGAGTCCGGCCGATATGCCTCGTACACCGTCGTCGACCAAGCGGTGCGCGCCTGCGGCCTGCTCGAGAAATGGAATGCCAAGGGCTACGTGAACGCGGTATTGCGCGGCGCGCTGCGCGAGCGCAGCTCGCTCGAGGCGCGCATCGCCGCCGATCCACAGGCTCGCTACCAGCACCCGGCGTGGTGGATCGACGTCCTGCGCCGCGCCTACCCGGAAAGCTGGGAGCGCACGCTCGCTGCGGGCAATACGCATCCGCCAATGGCGGTGCGGGTGAACCGGCGCAGAGCGAGCGCCGAGGACTATCTCGCGCGGCTCGCTGCTGCCGGCATCCCCGCGCGAGCGTTCAGCGCTCACGGACTGCTGCTCGAGCGGCCGGTCGCGGTCGGCGAGCTACCGGGTTTCGACGCCGGCGAGGTCTCCGTGCAGGACGCCGGCGCGCAGCGCGCCGCCGCTTGCCTCGATCTGCGGCACGGGCAGCGCGTCCTCGACGCCTGCGCTGCGCCCGGCGGCAAGGCCGCGCATATCCTCGAAACGTGGGATGTCGAGCTGACCGCGCTCGACACCGACGCCGCGCGCATGGCGCGTCTCGCGCGCAATCTCGAGCGGCTGTCGCTGCGCGCGCAGCTCGCGCAGGGCGACTGCACGCAGCTCGCCGACTGGTGGCGCGGCGAGCCTTTCGATCGCATCCTCGCCGACGTGCCGTGTTCGGCCTCGGGCATTGCGCGCCGGCGTCCGGACATCAAGTGGTTGCGGCGCGCCCAGGACCTGGAATCCTTCGCCGCGCGGCAGGCTGCAATCCTCGACGCGCTTTGGCAGGCGCTGCGCGCGAATGGTAAATTGCTGTATGCCACGTGCTCGGTATTCCCGCAGGAGAACGACGGCGTGATCAGCGCCTTCGTCGCACGCAATGCGGGAGCGCGCCGCCTGCCGTTGCCGGACGGCGGGGCGGCGCAATGGCTGCCGGACGCCGAGCATGACGGCTTCTACTACGCGCTGATCGAAAAAGCAGCCTGACC
>Ga0134127_10002389_pt1 | contig 13569 bp, 13 predicted proteins | sample KB31753_FD_96459 | JGI IMG/M metagenome (GOLD analysis project Ga0134127, IMG submission 96459) | Terrestrial soil microbial communities with excess Nitrogen fertilizer from Kellogg Biological Station, Michigan, USA - KB3-175-3 | ecosystem: Environmental > Terrestrial > Soil > Unclassified ...
GACCCATCGTCGACGACGACCAGTTCCTTGATGAGCCCTGCCGCGGGTGCCTTGCGGACCCGATCCAGAACCTCGCCGATAGTCTTCGCTTCGTTGAAGACGGGAATGACGATCGATAGTGTCTTCACAGCCTGTCCTCCCTCGCGGATCGACTGAAAGACACTGAGTCAGCACCGCGGGACCCACCCGCTCATCCCGCGATCGCCTCGATCGTCCGCGTCTCGTCGTCAGAGAGGGTCAGCGCGCCCGCGGCGAGGTCCTGCTTCATGTGCTCGGGGTCGGAAGTGCCGGTCAGCGCCAGCATCCCGACCGCGCGGGCGAACCGAAATACGACCTGGGCCGGCGTCGCCCGGTGGCGCGCCGCGATTCCCGAGACCAGCGGGTGGCGCAGCACGTCCAGATTGGCGGTGAGCAGTGAAAACCCCTGGTAGACGATCTTGCGCTGAGCGCAGAAGGCACGCACGTCGCGGTCCCACCCGCGACTCGCGAAGCACCGGTTCTGCACGAACGCGGGCAGCTCGGCCCCGGTCGCGGCCAGCTGCTGCAGGTGGCGAAGCGAAACGTTGCTTACCCCGAGCAGCCGCGTGCGGCCCGCGTCCCGCTCGCGCGCCATCGCACCCCAGACCTCCGCGTCGTAGTCGGTCCAGCCGTGGCCGGAGGCCGGCCCGTGCAGCACGTAGCTGTCCACCCGATCGGTGCCGAGATGCTCGAGCGAGCTCGCCATGGACTGGGCCACCTGGGTGGCGAGTTCGGCGGTCGGATCGTAGGGCAGCCGGTGATCCTGCCCGGGTTGATACGTGTACTTCGTCTGGAGGAAGAGATCGCCGCGCGTGACGATGCCCGCGCGGTAGGCCGCGGCCAGCCCCTCCCCCACCCCGGCCTCGAAGTAGTGTCGTCGCTGGTTGGCGGTATCGATGCCCCGGAAGCCCATCCGTACCGCGAGCTCCACGAGAGCGGCCGTGCGGTCTTCCTTCCACGCGGTGCCGTACAGGAAGTCCGGCGCGACGGTCACCGCGCCATTCTGCCACGGCTGCCCGCCGCCCTGTACGCACATGTTTGCGCTTGTTTCCCGGGCCGGCCGGGCCATAGCGTCGCGCCGGCCACACAAGGAGAATCGGCCATGGGCGATCGCCACTATGCGATTCACTGTAAGGGTCTGCGGGCACGCGAGCCGCCTCTTCGAGGAGACGGAGGGCATCGACATCGATCCGGCGAGCGCGGTGGCCTTCGCCACCCTGCTCAAGGCCGCGCGCTGCGGCCCGACACCCGCGAGGCGATCGTGCTCCTGAACATCACTGGCGGCGGTCGCTAGCGGCAGCGCCTGGACCGCCCGCTGGTGCCCGCGCGGCCCGCGCCGCAGCTGGACAAGCGCGAGATCCTGCTCGACCGCACCCTCGACCGGGTGGTCTCGCTGTTCAGCTAGGGGGCAGACGGTACACGCGGGCCGCGGTGTCGTGGAGCACCGCGCGCTGATCGCCGGCCGAGAGCCCGCTCAGGCTCTCCACGGTGACGCGCACCACCTCCGCGTAGCTCGTCCACAGCTTCTCGATCGGGAAGTTGCTCCCGAGCATGCAGCGCTCCGGACCGAAGAGCTCGACGGTCTCCCGGATCACCGGGCTCCAGAGCTCGGTCGAGCACGCGCGCGCGAAGGTGCCGAGGCCCGAGAGCTTCACGTGGACGTTCGGCGCCGCCGCGAGGGCCCGCATCCCGGACCGCCAGCGCGTCCAGCCGTCGGGGGAGCGGTCCTCCAGCATGCCCGCGTGCATCAGCACGAAGGTCGCGCGCGGGAAGTCCCGGGCGAGCCGTGCGCCGGCCTCCATCTGCCCCGCGAACACCTGCAGCTCGAACAGGAGCCCGCGGCGGGCCACCTCGGCGAGCCCGCGCCGCCATCCCTCGTCGTCCACGAGATCCGGACGGGCCGCGAACCGGTAGAGCGGCTTCTCGTGCCAGTGCAGCTGCTGGCGGATGCCGCGCAGACGCGAGTGCTTCATCATCCGGTCGAGCACCGTCCCGACGCCCGGATCGCCCAGATCGGCGTAGCCCACGATCGCGTGCGGGAACCCGTGGCGATCGCCCACCGACTGGACCCAGGTGACCTCCTCTTCCTCTCGCCCGGCCGGCCAGTTGGTCTGCACGTAGACCGACTGGACCACGCCGGCGGCGCGCGCCTCGGCCACGTACTCCTCGATCGCGTAGTCGCGGCGGAGCGCCCCGTATTCCCCGAAGATCCGGGGCTGCGGTGGACCTTGCAGCCACGTCAGGTCGGCCTGGCGCCAGATGTGGTGGTGGGCGTCGACGAGCGGGATCATGTCACGGGCTCTCCTCGGAGGTGGAGAGTACACCATCGCTCGAGGCCGGGGGGCCGACCCGGTTGCCAAGCGGCCCCATCCCGGCGCAGAATCACTCCCCATGGAGGACCGACATGGCTGACCGCGGCATCGACGTCGTTCGCGCGCACCTCGCGAAGCTTCCCCCGTCCGACTCGCTGACCACCGCCGAACGCCGCGCCCAGTACGAGCGGGCGGAGAAGGTCTTCCCCACCCCGGCCGAGGTCAAGGTCGAGCGCGTCAACGCCCCCGCGGCGCCCGCGGAGTGGCTGCGCCCGCCTTCCGCGATGCCCGGGCGGGTGGTCCTCTACCTCCACGGCGGCGGCTACGTCATCGGCTCCCCGCGCTCGCACCGTCACCTGGCCGCCGCGATCGCGGGCGCCGCCGAGGCCAGCGCGCTCCTGCTCGACTACCGCCTGGCCCCGGAGCACCCCTTCCCGGCCGCGGTGGAGGACGCGACCGCGGCGTATCGCTGGCTGCTGGACCAGGCGATCGCCCCCGAGCGCATCGTGATCGCGGGCGACTCCGCGGGCGGCGGGCTCACGGTGGCCACGCTGCTGGCGCTGCGCGAGGCGCGCGTGCCGCTGCCCGCGGGCGGGGTCTGCATCTCGCCCTGGGTGGATCTCACCTGCAGCGGCGGCAGCTACGGCACCAAGGCGGACGCGGATCCGATCGTGCAGCGCAGCGGCGTCGAGGAGATGGCCCGGGCGTACCTCGGGGCCGCCCCGCCCCGGACCCCGCTCGCCTCGCCGCTCTTCGCCGACCTGCGCGGGCTGCCCCCGCTGCTGATCCACGTGGGCAGTGACGAGGTGCTGCTCGACGACGCGGTCCAGCTCGAAGCCCGGGCGAAGGCGGCCGGCGTGGACGCGACCCTCGAGGTCTACGATCGCATGATCCACGTCTGGCACTGGTTCCTGCCGATGCTCGAGGAGGCGGAGAGCGCCGTCGCGGCGATCGGCCGGTTCGTGAGGAGCCGCGCATGAGCACGCGCACCGCCTACTTCAACGGCCGGTTCGTCCCCGAGACGGAGGTCGTCATCCCCTACCGCGACCGCAGCTTCAACCGCGGCGACGGCTGCTTCGACATGACCCGCACCTTCGACGGGCGCATCTTCCGCCTGGAGGAGCACGTCGAGCGGCTCTATCGCTCGCTCGCGTACCTCGGCATCGACGTCGGCCTCGAGCCCAAGGAGATGATCGCGATCAGCGAGGAGGTCGTCGAGCGGAACGAGCCCCTGCGCGCCGCCGCCGGCGACTGGTGGGTGGCACAGCGGATCAGCCGGGGCGTGGACGCGATCGGCGACGAGGGGTGGGCGCATACCGGGCCGCAGCTGATCGTGGACGTGACGCCCCTGCCGCTCCGGAAGCGGGCCGTCCACTTCCGCGACGGGATCGACGTCGTGGTGCCGTCCATTCGCCGCACGCCGCCTTCCATGCTGAGCCCGCGGGCCAAGACCCACAATTACCTGAACCTCATCCTGGCCGACCGCGAGGTCAAGCGCGCCAGCCCCGACGCCTGGTCGGTCCTCCTCGACGAGCACGGCAATCTCTGCGAAGGGGTCGGCAGCAACATCTTCGTGGTACGGGGCGGCCGGGTCTACACCCCGCGGGAGCAGTACGTGCTGCCCGGCGTGAGCCGCCGGACCGCGATCGAGATGGCCGCGCAGCTCGGCATCCCCTGCGAGGAGCGCGACCTCGACGTCTACGACGCGGTGACCGCCGACGAGGTGTTCCTGACCTCGACCAGCCTGTGCCTCTGCGGGGTACGCTCGGTCAACGGGCAGCCGATCGGCGACGGCCGGGTGCCCGGACCCATCACGAAGCGGCTCACCGACGCCTACGTGGCGCTGGTCGGCACCGACTTCGTGGCCCAGTACCTGTCCCGGCTCGGCTGACGCCCCGTGAGCGTTCGCTTCGACCCCACCGGCCCGTACGAGGTGGACGAGACCGACACGCCCTTCGCCCGGCCGGCGGGCGCGGAGCTGCTCGCCCGCATCTACCGCCCGCGGGTGGCCGCCGACCGGCCCCTCGGCGCGGTGGTCTACGTGCACGGCGGCGCGTGGGCCCGCCTCGACCGCACGTCCGACGCCATCATGTGCGGGGCGCTCGCCGCCTCCGGGCTCGTCGTGGTCGCGCTCGATTTCCGCCAGGCCCCCGACCACCGGTTCCCGGTGGCGATCGCCGACGTCGCGGCTGGCGTCCGCTATGCCCGCGCGCACGCGTGTCCGCTCGGCGTGGACCCGGCGCGGATCGGGCTCCTCGGCAGCTCGAGCGGCGGGCTGCTGGCCCTGCTCCACGCGGTGCGGCCCGGTGCGCCCGAGGCGGCGGGCACGCCGATCGTGCGGCCGGACGGCTCCCTGGATCCGACCGCCGGCGACGCCTCGGTGGGCTTCGTGGTGGCCTTCTATCCGGTCGCCGACCCGCTGGCCCGCTATCGCTACGCGCTGTGCCGCGAACACGAGCCTCCCCCGCCCTCGGGGTTCGACGCCAAGCGGCTGATCGCCTCACATCGCGCCTTCTTCGCGGACGAGGCGGCGATGGCCGCGGCGAGCGTCACCGGCATCGTCGCGGCCGGCCGCGCCGCCGCGCTGCCGCCGGTGTGGGTCGCCCAGCCGGACGAGGACGACAACGTGCCGGCCGCCATCACCGACGCCTTCGTGAAGGCCTACCGGGGCGCGGGGGGCGCCGTCGAGCACGCCCACTTCCCGGGCGCGCGCCACGGCTTCGTCCAGCAGGCGAGCCCGGACACCGACAAGTGCGTCGCCCTCGTCCGGGAGTTCATCGGCCGGCAGCTCGGCCGGAGCTGATGGAGCCGCCCTTTCCGATCGTCCGGCATCCCGCGCACGACAAGCGCACGCCGATCTTGGTCAGCGTGCCCCACTACGGCACGCTGCCGCTCCCCGACATCACCCGCGACGATTATTCCGAGCCCTGGTTCGAGACCTTCGCGTACGGCTTTGCCGACACCTTCGTGGGGGACGTCTACAGCGACCTGCACGAGCACGGGGCCACCGTGTTGGCCATCCCGTTCTCGCGCATGTTCGTGGACGTCAATCGCCGCCGCGACGACTTCGAGCACCACGACGGCGCGGTGCGCTCCCGCCGGGGGGTGGTGCGCACCCACACGATGCGCGACGTGGCCATCTTCGCGCGGCCTCTCGGGCTCCCGGACCTCGAGGCGCGCCTCTGCGCGCTCTACGATCCCTACTATGCGACGCTCCACGACCTGCTGACCGGGCTGCAGCAGGCCCACGGCCACGCCCTGCTGCTCGACGGCCACACCGGCAGCCCGCGTCGGATGAAGGACCACCAGGTGATCATCGGCACCCGCCACGACGCCACGTGTGCCCCTCCGATCGTGGCCACGGTGGCGGCGATCTTCACGGGCCACGGCTTCGAGGTCCACGAGAACATCACCGGCTACACGGGGGGCAACATCGTGGCCACCTTCGGCCAGCCCTGGACGCGGCGGATCCACGCGCTCCAGCTCGAGATCAACGCGTCCTTGCTGATGACGACGAGCCGCGACGAGTTCATCGCCCTGATCTCCCGCGGGGGCATCCCGGAGAAGGCGGAGGCGAACATCGCCCGCGTCCGCCGGTGTCTCGCGGAGCTCATGGCCGCCCTGCCCTCGGTCCTCGCCACGGTCCACGACTCATAACAGGATAAGATCGCCTTCATGCCCAACTCCGACCGCAAGCTCGAGATCGTCACCGAGGTGCCCGAGTCCGCCATGGTCGTCTTCGCCCACCCCGACGACGCCGAGATCGGCTCGGGCGGGGTCATCGCCACCTGGGTGGCCGCCGGCTGCGAGGTGACGTACGTGCTGTGCACCAACGGCGACGCGGGGACCGCCGACCGCGACCTCACTCCGGCCGAGCTGGCCCGCAAGCGGGCCCACGAGCAGCGGGCCGCTGCCGACTTCATGGGCGTGCGCCACCTGGAGATGCTCGGCTACCCGGACGGCCGGCTCGAGGACACCCGCGAGTTCCTCGGCGATGTGGTCCGGGCCATCCGCCGCCATCGGCCGCACACCGTGTTCGTGCACGACCCCTACCGGATGAAAGGCTTCCAGCATCGGGACCACCGCAAGGCCGGCATCGCCACCACCGACGCGGTCTACCCCTACGCCCGCGACCACCTGCACTTCGCCGAGCACATCACCCAGGAGGGGCTCGAGCCCCACAAGGTGCGCGAGCTCTGGTACTGGGGCGCCGACGAGTCGGACGTCATCGTGGACGTCACCGCCGGGATCGAGCGGCAGATCGCCGCGCTGGTCCGCCACCAGAGCCAGATGCCCGGCTTCAACGTGCCGGAGGGCGTGACCATCGGCGAGCGCGTGAAGAAGGGGGCGGCCGAGCTGGCGGGCGGCTACGGCTTCGAGTACGGTGCCGCGTTCCGCCGGTTGGTCGCGCGGCGGTAGAGGAAGCCCAGGCCGAGCAGCGCGAGCACGACCAGCCCCGCGGCGAGCACGGGAGCCAGCACGCCCATGACGCTCAAGGCGAGCGCGCCGAGCAGCTCCGCGGTGGCCAGCACCGGGTTGGCGAGGCCTCCGGTGAAGCCGGAGGATTGAAGCCGCAGGAGCGCGGTGCCCGCCTGGATGACCCCGGCCACCCCGCCCCCCGCCACCACCGCCAGGGTCCATCGCAGGAGCGGCGAGAGATCCGGGGTGACCGCGACCCACGCGACCGCGCCGGCGACGATCGCGGTGGGCATGGCGATCGCGTCGAGCAGGTTGTCGAGCCAGGGCACGTAGTAGGCGGAGACCTCGAGCACGGTGGCGGTGGCCAGCGCCACGAGGGCCGCGTCCGACCCGAGCCAGGCCATGTCGGTGGTGAGCTCGAGATAGCCGAGGCGCGCGGCCGCGCCGGCGAGGAGCAGCGGGACGAAGACCCGGAATCCTACCGCCGCGCTCAGCGCCAACCCGACGAAGGCTCCGATCAGGGCGTCCACCGCGGCTACTCCACCGTCCGCGTCCAGCGGACGATCTCGCGGGCGAGCGCGCGCTCGTGCCGGCGGAACCCATGCGGAGCCCGCGGCACCACGATCCCGCGGAAGGACTTCGCGCGGGTCGCATTCGTCTCGAAGGCGGCGATCAGCGCGTCGGGGCGGCGGTCGAGGTACTCGTCCCGACCGCCGACGATGACCACCAGGGGCACGCGCACCCGTCGGAGGGCGGTCCACCCCGCCTCGGGACGGTAGTAGGGAAAGACGTCTTCCGCCTCGCCCGGGCGATAGAGACTGATGAACCGCCGCGCGCTCCAGACGCCCCAGGCCCGCGGGACCATCGCCGCGGGATCCCGGCGGGCCATCCGCTCGGCCGCGGTCACGCGACGGGCCAGCTCGCGTCGCCCGATCCGCTTGCGCTCGCCGGCGACGTCGGCGATGGGCCCGAGCAGCATCAGCCCGGCCACCCGGCGGTCACGGGTCCGGGCCACGTAGTGGAGCACCTTGTTGGCGCCGGTGGAGTGGCCGGCGAGGATCACCCGGCGGTAGCCGCTCCGGCCCGCGAGCCCGATCATGGCCCGGACGTCGTGGACGCTGTCGCCGAACCGCTCGAAGGCGGCGCCCACGACCCGCGGGCCCGCCCGCGCGACCACGTCGTGGCCGCGGGTGTTGAGCTTGAGGTACCCGAGGCCCGCGGCGTTGAGGCGCCCCGCCAGCGCCCGGATGAGCGGCTGCCCGGAGGCGAACGTCGACCCGAGGCCGTGCACCCAGATGAGCGCGGTCCGCCGGCGGCCGCGCGGGTGGGCGGCCACGCCGTCCAGGATGACGCCGTCGCGCGTGCCGACGCTGACGAGGGACACCGGGATGCCGGCCACCCGAGTCATGAGCCGCACCATGAGCCAGGTTCCTCGCGGCCGTCAAGGGGCCGCCGGCCGGTTTGACCTGCTCCCCACGCTCTGGCAGGATCGGGCGCGATGCGAACCGTGCTCGCGAACGCGACGATGATCGACTGCGTCACCCCCCGCCCCGTCCCCGGCGTTACCGTCACCATCGACCGCGGGCGCATCGTGGAGGTGCTGGGCCCCGACCGCTCCGCGGACACGCGCGACGCGCAGGTCATCGACCTGGCGGGCGCCTATCTCCTGCCCGGCCTGTGGGACGTCCACATCCATCCCGACTACCTCGCCTCCACCGGCGCGTCCGTCGCGGAGCAGACCGCCATCTTCGGACACCGGCTGATGCAGGCGCTCACCGAGAGCGGGGTGGTCGGCGTGCGGTGCGCGGGCGCCGCCCACTTCATGGACGTCGCGTGGAAGCGGGCCTTCGAGTCGGGCCAGTACGTCGGTCCGCGGGTCTTCGCCGCCGGGTACTTCCTCACCACGACCGGCGGTCACTTCCTCACCTCCGGACACGCGCGGGAGTGTGACGGGCCGTACGGCTTCGTTCGCGCCATCCGGGAGCAGATCAAGAACGGGGTGGACCACATCAAGCTCAACCTGACCGGCGGCATCATGGGGCCCGCGTGGGATCGGCATTCCCAGGCGTTCCTGCTCGACGACGAGCTCGAGGCCGCCTTCGCGATCTGCCGCCAGCGGGGATTCCGCGTGATCGCGCACGCGGCGAGCCCGGAGACCGTCCAGGCCGCGGCGCGGCTCGGCGCCCACAGCGTGGAGCACGGCTACATCATGGACGCGCCCTCGATCGAGAGCCTGCGCGTCCACCGCACCTGGTACGTCCCGACGCTGGCTATCACCCAGCTCACCCCCGACCAGGCGCGGGATCCGTGGGAGAAGCGCTGGGTCGAGGAGCGCAATCTCGCCCCGGATCTCTGCCATCGCGCGGACGCGGCGGCCGAGCCGCACCGGGAGGCCTTTCGCCAGGCTCTCGCCGCGGGGGTCCGGATGGCGCTCGGCTCGGACATCCGACCGCTCAAGGAGGCCGCCCTGCTCGAGCTGGGCCTCTGGGTGGTCGCGGGGGCCACGCCGTGGCAAGCGCTGCAGGCCGCCACCCGCCACGCCGCCGAGCTGTGCGGGGTCGGCGACGAGCTCGGGACCATCGAGCCCGGGAAGCTCGCGGACCTCATCGTGGTCGCCGCCGACCCGCTCGAGAACATCACCAACCTGCGCCGGCTGCTCCTCGTCCTGAAGGAAGGGCGGATCGTCTCGGACAAGCGCGGGCCCAACCAACCCGGAGGACTCTCCGAATGACCACGATCGATCCCGTGTGGGCCGGCGTCGCCGAGCTCTCGCGCGCGCTCGGTGCGCGCACCCTCTCCCCGGTCGACGCGGTGAATGCGCTGCTCGAGCGCATCCGTCGGCACGACACCCGCCTGCACGCGTTCATCGCGGTCTACGCGGAGCAGGCGCGGCTGGCCGCGGAGGGTGCGGACCGGGCGATCCGCTCCGGCCACCGGATCGGGCCGCTCCACGGGGTGCCCATCGCGCTGAAGGATCTGGTCGACCTCGAGGGCCGCGTCACCACCGGCGGCTCGAAGGTCTGGGCCGAGCGCGTCTCCCCCGTCACCGCCACCCTCGCCGAGCGGGCGATCGCGGCGGGGATGATCGTCCTCGGCAAGACCCACACCGTCGAGTTCGCGATGGGCAGCTGGGGCACCAACACCCACATGGGCACGCCCTGGAACCCGTGGGACCCCGCGGTGCACCGCACCCCGGGCGGCTCCTCCAGCGGCTCCGGCGTCGCGGTGGCGGCGGGGCTGGCGCCGGTCGCCATCGGGACCGACACCGGCGGCTCGGTGCGGTTGCCCGCCGGGTGGTGCGGGATCGTCGGCCTGAAGGTGACGGTGGGGCGCATCAGCACCTTCGGCGTGCTGCCCCTCTCCTTCACCCTCGACACCCCGGGCCCGCTGGCGCGCTCGGTCGAGGACGCCGCCCTGGTCTACCGGCTGCTCAACGGGCCGGACCCGCGCGACCCGCAGACGCTCGCGTGGGCGCCCGACGACCCGATGCCGACCCTGCGCCGCGGCGCCGCCGGGCTCCGCCTCGCGGTGATGCCGGACGTCGAGCGGGTGGGCGTGGACAAGGAAGTGCTGGCCTCCTACGACGCCTCGGTGGACACCCTCGCCAAGCTCGGCGCCCGGATCGAGCGCGTCAAGCTCCCCCACCGCTTCGGCGACTACGCGGCCGCGACCGGCCGCATCATCGGCGCCGAGGGCTACCGCTTCGTCGGGCACCTGGTCGACGACGACCGTCTGCCCGTCGACCCGCACGTGCGGCCGCGCATCCAGATCGGCCGCGGGGTCTCCGCCCGCGACTACCTGCTCGCGCTCGCCGAGCGCGAGGAGCGCAGCCGCGAGGTGGCGGCCGCGCTGGCCGACGTGGACGCGCTGCTCACGCCGACCGCCCTGACCCCGCCCGTGCCGATCGAGCGGGCGGATCAGGCCGGCACCGCGGCCCACTTCACGCGGCCGGTGAACTACCTCGGGCTCTGCGGCCTGGCGGTGCCCAACGGATTCACGGAGGGTGGCCTGCCCACATCCCTGCAGATCGTCGCGCACGCGGGCGGCGAGGCAATGGCCCTCCGCATCGGCCACGCCTACGAGGCGGCCACCACCTGGCGCAGCCGGCGGCCGCCGGAGCCGGTAGCGGCGAAGGCCTGACCTCGGCGCGTTCGGATCACGACGTCGGTCCGCCCCTCGCCTCGCGCGCCACCAGCGCGATGACGCCGGCCACCGTCAACACGGCGCCGAGCGCGGCCGCGATCACCGCCATCGGCAGCGACGCGCTCCGGAGCGCGCCGGCGAGGAGCGCGGCCGCCTGCGTGAGCACGAGGGCGGCGACCGCGCCCCAGCCCACCACCGCCAGCCACTGACGCGCCTGCGCGGCGACGACCGACGGACCGAGAACCGCCCCGCGGACCCGCCCGGCGAAGTGCACGAGCGCGAGCAGGAGCACGAGCGTCGAGCCGAGCGCGATCGCGGTCAGCGGCTCGGCGGCCGGGCCCGCGACCACGAGCGCGAGCGCGTAGGCGATCAGCACCAGCGAGCCCGCCGCGGTCACGAGCGGCACCGACCAGGCGATCACCCCGACGCCGCCGACCACGAGCGCGACCGTCGCGAGCCAGGCGACGGGGGGAGCCGACGGCCGGACCGAGAGCGCGAGCGCGGCCAGGACCGCGAGGAGGACGAGCGCGGCCAGGCGCATCATCCGGCGAGCACCCGGCGCCGCCACCGTCGCCCCAGCGCGGCGAGGGCCGCGTCGAGCGGCTCGACGCCGTCCCACTCGACGATGCTGAGGCCGCGGCGCCGGTACTCGTCGAGCTCGGCGCGGCGCTCGAGCGCCCACAGCCGCGCCGCCACGTCGGCGACGGCGGAGCGGGGCACCGCGGCGCGAGCCGCCCGGACCGGCGAGACCGCGATCACGACGAGGTCGAAGCCCCGCGCGGCGAGATCGGTCGCCGCCCTCACGAAGCGCCGATCGAGCAGCGGGCTCAGCGCCACCACCAGGGCCTGGGGTGGCAGGATGCGCGGCGGGACCAGGTCGAGGTCACGATTGACGTAGGTGAAGACGACCGACGCGCTCAGGAGCGTGTCGAGCAGGCGCTCGAGGTGGGCTCGTCCCGCCCCCGGCCTCACCCAGCGGGGTTGACCGCCGTACTCGATCAGGCCGACGCGATCCTTGCGGGCGAGGTAGGTCGTGGCGAGCGCGGCGGCGCCGCGGGCCGCGAGGTCGACGACGGTCTCCCCCTCCGGCCCCACCTCGGACAGGGTGTCGAGCAGCAGGACCACGTCGGCGTTCCGCTCGCGGTGATGCTGGGTCACGTGCAGGGTGCCGAGCTTCAGGGTGGCGCGCCAGTTCACGTGCCGGACCTGATCGCCGGGCGCGAATGGCCGGATGTCGCCCGGCTCGATCCCTTCCCCCTGCGTCGGGGACACGTAGTTGCCCACGAAGGTCTGGGTGCGCAGCGGGCGCGGCGGGTGCCGGACCGGCGCATGCCGCGGGTAGACGGCCACCGTCGCGGGCGCCCGATGCTGCGATTCGGCGGCGGCGAGCCCGAGCGGGCCCCAGATCCGGAGATGCGGGCCCTCGAGGCGCAGGTGCTGGCGGCCCGTGCCACGGAGCTCGAACGTCCACCGGGTCTCGCGGCCGGCCGGGAGCGAGAAGAAAGCGTGCGGGCTCCCGCGCTCGAGACCGACCCTCGGGGGCAGCGGCTCCAGGAGCTCGACCAGGGGCAGCCGCCGCTCCGCGTGGAGCGTCACGGTGACGGTCACGCACTCGTCCTCGAGCAGCCGCGTGGTCGACAGCTCGCGATCGATCCGGCAGGCGGAGGGTGCACCGGAGCGCCGGCCCGCCACCAGGGCGCAGACCAGGGGCACCGCAGCCACCGCGAGCTCGACGCGCCCGGTGAGGACGGCGAGGAAGAGCGCCCAGCCCACCACGGTCAAGAACGACACGTTCAACGCGGTCGGCCGCCAGGTCACGCCGGCTCTCCGGCCGGCGCCGGAACCTCCCGGAGCACACCCTCGACCACGTGACGCGGGGTCGTGCTCGAGACCCAGAGCTCCGGCCGCAGGACGAGCCGGTGGGCCAGCGCGGCCACCGCCACCGCTTTCACGTCGTCGGGCAGCACGAAGTCGCGCCCGCGGATGGCCGCCTCCGCGCGCGCGAGCTTGAGCAGGGCGAGGCTCCCCCGGGGCGAGGCTCCCAGGATCACGCGCGGATCGGCCCGGGTGGCATGGGCGAGGGCCACGATGTAGCGCTCGAGCGCCTCGCTCACGAAGACGTCTTCGAGCGCGCTCTGCAGGGCCAGGAGCTCGCGCCGGGTCACGATGGTCGGGACGGTCGCGGCATCGGTGCGGCGCTCCCGGCGTCGCTTCAGGATCTCCCGCTCCGCATCCGGGTCCGGATACCCGACGCCCACGCGCAGCAGGAACCGATCCAGCTGGGCCTCGGGCAGCGGGTAGGTGCCCTCCATCTCGATGGGGTTCTGGGTCGCGATGACCACGAACGGCTGCTCCAGCGGGAACGACTGACCCTCGATCGTGACCTGCGCTTCCTGCATGGCCTCGAGCAGCGCGGCCTGGGTCTTGGGCGTCGCGCGATTGATCTCGTCGGCGAGGAGGAGGTTGGTGAAGACCGGGCCGGGGCGGAACTCGAATCGGCCCTCGCGCTGGTCGTAGAGGAAGCTGCCGGTGATGTCGCTCGGCAGCAGGTCGGGCGTGAACTGGATGCGCCGGAAACCGAGGTCGAGCGCCTGGGCCAGGAGCCGGGCGATGAGGGTCTTGGCGAGTCCGGGATAGTCCTCGATCAGGACGTGGCCGTTGGCGAGGATGCCGGCGA
>Ga0134127_10002390_pt1 | contig 13565 bp, 15 predicted proteins | sample KB31753_FD_96459 | JGI IMG/M metagenome (GOLD analysis project Ga0134127, IMG submission 96459) | Terrestrial soil microbial communities with excess Nitrogen fertilizer from Kellogg Biological Station, Michigan, USA - KB3-175-3 | ecosystem: Environmental > Terrestrial > Soil > Unclassified ...
CCGGCACCGGGACCTCCAGCTGACAGAGGACGACCTCGGCCCAGGCCAGCGCGTCTTCCCCCCGCCGCGCCATGTCGACGGTCAACCGGTGATTCGCTCCGGGCGCCACCCCGATCTGGTTGTGGCCCTCGCGATCCACGAAGATCAGCGCGGTACCGGTGGCCGCGTCGGTCGTGGTCACGAGCCCGTCCACGCCGATGCCCTGCTCCCGGAGCCCCCGGCGGATATCGCCGCCCGAGTCGTCGTCGCCGACGCAGCCGATCATCCGCACCTCGGCCCCCAGGCGCCGCGCCGCCACCGCTTGGTTGGCCCCCTTGCCGCCCCGGTTCACCAGCAGCGTGCCCGCGGAGACCGTCTCGCCCACCCGAGGCAGGCGCGGCAGGGCCACCGTGAAGTCGACGTTCGCGGAGCCGATCACGCAGAGACGGGGCACAGGCGCTCCAGAACCATCCGCAGCACGCGCTCGGCGTCCACGTCCCCGGCCACCCGGCAGGTGGCCCCGCGCTTGCGGTGCGAGGGAATCTCGCGGCGATCGGCCAGCGAGAGGCCGCGCGTGAGCCGGCCCTCGCACTCGACCTCGACGTGGAGCGGGTCGAAGGTGACCAGCGAAGGATCGAGGGCTACCGCCATCGCCAGCGGATCGTGGAGCACGATGCCGCCGCTCTCCCGTTCCGCGCCGAAGGCAAAGCCGTGCAGGGTGAAGTCCAGGATGAAGCGGGCGACCCGGTCCGAGCAGCGCATCAGTCGCTCGGTGAGCGCGGCCTGGGCGAGCACCACCCGGCGCGTCACGTCGAGCGGGACCAGCTCCACCGGGAGGCCCGCGTCCAGCACCGCGGCGGCCGCCTCCGGGTCCACGTAGAAATTGAACTCGGCGGCCGGGGTGATGTTGCCCGGCACCGAGATCGCGCCGCCCATGACCACGATGCGTCCCGCCCGCCCGAGCCGGCGGGGGTCCTGCTGGAGCGCCAGGGCCACGTTGGTCAGCGGCCCCAGGGCCACGATGGTGAGCTCCGCGCCCCACCGGTCCGCCGCGTCCAGAATCACTTCGGGCCCCGATCGCATCTCAAGGGGGCACGTCGGCTCCGGGTAGCGGGGCCGTCCATCGGGCTCCACGAAGCGCTCGAGGTTGCCGAGTCCGTCCTGGCCGTGCACTTGATGCGCGGTGACCAGCGCCCGCTTGAGCGGGGCGGAGGCGCCGGCGGCCAGGGGCGGCCGCAGATCGGGCGCGGCGACCGCGAGGATGCGCCGGGCGTTCGAGGTCGCGCGCTCCACCGCGACGTTGCCCGCGACGGTGGTGACGGCTTCCACGCGGGCGTCGGCCGAGCGCAGGGCGAGCAGGATCGCGAGCGCGTCGTCGATGCCGGGGTCGGTATCGATGAGGAGGTGTCGGGTCATTTGACAGGCTCCGCGGGCGTTCGTATCATACGCGCCATCCCGGCGCAAACCTGACGCAAAGGAGGACTCGGATGCACATCCGGATCACGTACTGCGGCGAGTGAAACTATCTCCCCCAGGCCTCCAGTTTGCAGGCCGCGATCAAGAGTAAGTACGGCATCAACTCCGAGCTGCGGGAAGGCGTCGGGGGTATCTTCACCGTCGAGGCCGACGAGAAGATGATCTACGACAACCAGGTCACCTTCCGCTTCCCCGAAGATCAGGAGATCTTCACCGAGATCGACAAGCTCAAGGCCTGATCTCGCGCTCGATACGGTCCCGGAACGCCGGGTCGGCGACGTGGAGCAGCTCCCGCGCCCGCCCGGCGTCGCTTTTTCCGCGCAGCGCCGCCACCCCGTGCTCGGTCACCACGTAGTCCGCGAGGAACCGCGGCGTGGTCACCCGCGCGCCCGCGGCCAGACGCGGCACGATGCGGGAGACCGTGCCCCGGCTCGCGGTGGCGGGCAGCGCGATGATGGACCGGCCCCCTTCCGCGCGCGCCGCCCCCAGCACGAAGTCGAACTGGCCGCCGATGCCGGTCACCTGGCGGCCGTCCACGCTCTCCGCGTTCACCTGGCCGAGCAGATCCACCTCGAGGGCCGAGTTCACCGAGACGAAGTCGCCGAGCCCCCCCACCACCTCGGGATCGTGCACGACGTCGGATGGCTCCATGTTGACCAGCGGGTTCTCGTGGCTCCACTGGAAGAGGGTTGCGGTGCCCATGATCTCGCCCACGTCCATGCGGCCCGGGTGCAGCCGCTTGCGCGCATTGGTGATGACGCCGCTGCGCACCAGCGGGAGCATGTGCTCGACCAGGAGCGAGTGCACGCCCAGGTCCTTCTTGCCCGCGAGCGCCTCCATCACCGCCTGCGGGATCGAGCCCACGCCAACCTGGAGCGTCGCCCCGTCTGGGACCAGCTCGGCCACGTGCGCGGCGATGCGCCGCTCCACCTCCCCGACCGGCGTGGGCGGGTACTCGAGGAGCGGATGGTCCACCGCCGTCCACACGTCCACCTGCGAGCGATGGAGGAAGGCGTTGCCCAGCGTGCGCGGCATCCGCGGGTTGACCTGGGCGATCACGAGGGGACTCCGGCGCGCCGCGGGCAGCAGGTAGCTCACCGAGACGCCGAGGGAGAGATGCCCGCCGCGGTCGGGGGGCGCGGTGTGCACCAGAACCGCGTCGGGGGCCCACGGGCCACCCGCCACGAACAGGCTCACCGTGTCGTGGTAGCGCGCGGGGACGAAGTCCACGTCGCCTCGCGCCGCCGCGGCGGCGAGGCGCGTGGACATGTGCCACGTCGCGAAGCGGATCTTGCCCGTGTACGCGGGCGCGCCGAAGGGATAGTCGTCGAGCCGGAGCCCGCCCATCAAGGTGAGCGGGGCCAGCCGGTCGGCCTGCCGCAGGATCTCCGCGACGAGCGCGGTGGGATCGCCGCACCCCGGCGCGAGGAGGACCCTCATGCCGGGGCGGAGACGGCCGACGGCGTCGGCGAGCGTGGCCTGCTCGAATGGGCGACCCATGCAGCCCGGGTAGTATAATCGCGCGCAGCCCATCCCGGGAGAGGAGTCGCCCATGCCGAAGCTCATGCAGCCCATCAATCCGCCGAGCCTCGCGAAGCCCGCCGGTTACGCCCACGGCTGGGAAGTCCAGGGCGGCAAGACGATCTACATCGCCGGCCAGGTGGCACTCGACAAGGCCGGCCAGGTCGTCGGCAGCGGCGATCTGGTCGCCCAGTTCCGCCAGATCTGCGAGAATCTCAAGGCGATCGTGGGAGCGCGCGCCGGCCAGATGAACGACATCGTCAAGCTCACCATCTACGTGCTCTCCAAGACCGAGTTCAAGGCGCGCGGACGCGAGATCGACGTGGTGTACCGCGAGTACTTCGGCCGGCACTACCCGGCCATGACCCTCGCGGAGGTCCGAGGCCTGTACGACGACGACTGCCTGATCGAGATCGAAGGCGTCGCGGTCCTCGACTGACCACCATGCCCGTCCATCCGCAGTGGGTGACGACCGGCTTCGAGTTCGACGGCCACCGCATCGTGGGATATCGCGGGGTGGTCCGGGGCATCACGGTGCGCTCGCGGAATCTAATCGTGAACCTGGGCGCCACCATCCAGACCCTCTTCGGCGGCAACATCACGCTCTACACCGAGCTGTGCGAGCGCGCGCGGCAGGAGGCGTTCGATCTCATGCTGGAGCACGCCGCCCAGATGGGCGCCAATGCGATCGTGGCCATGCGCTACGACGCCAACGACGTCGCCGCGGGGGTAACCGAGGTGCTCTGCTACGGCACCGCGGTCGTGATCGAACCGGTGACCCGCTGAGGGTGAGCGGACCCAGGACCGCCCGGGCCTTGCCGAGCTGGAAGCGGGACTATACTCTCGGGCCGAATGAAAACCCGACAGCGCCCCACGAAAGAGGACCTCATGACGACGAATCGGCGGGTGCGATGAGCCGCCTCGCGAGAGCGGGGGCGGCCGGGCGGACCCGGCCGGCGCGGATCCAGCGCGCCGCCACGATCAAGCGGGGCGGCCGCGACGTGCTCCTCGTGGTGGACGTCCAGAACGACTTCATCCCGGGCGGGGCGCTCGCGGTGAGCGAGGGTGACCTGATCGTCCCCCTGGTGAACCGGCTCGCGGCGAGCTTCGAGCACGTCATCCTGACCCAGGACTGGCACACGCCGGGCCATATCTCCTTCGCCTCCGCGCATCCTGGCAAGAAGCCCTTCGAGACCACCAGGCTCCGCTACGGGACCCAGGTGCTCTGGCCGGACCACTGCGTGCAGGGCACGGCCGGCGCGGACTTCCACAAGGATCTCGAGATCCCGCACGCCGAGCTAATCATCCGCAAGGGCTACCGCGGACAGATGGATTCCTACTCGGCCTTCTTCGAGGCCGACGGCAAGTCCACCACCGGGCTCGCCGGCTACGTGCGCGATCGCGGCTTCCGCCGGGTGTTCCTGGTCGGTCTCGCCACTGATTTCTGCGTCTGCTGGTCGGCCCTGGACGCCCGCAAGGTTGGCGTGGGGGCGCTCGTGATCGAGGACGCCTGCCGCGGCATCGACAGCAACGGCTCGCTGGCCAGGGCGTGGGACCAGATGACGAAGGCCGGGGTAAAGCGCATCCGGTCCGGCGATCTGTCGGCCTAGCATGGCAGCCAGCCGCCGTGCGGCCTCCGTGGCGCTCGCGCTGGCCGGCGCGGTGGTCGCGGTCGCGCTCTCCGCGCCTGCCTTCCGCGGGATCGAAGCGGAGCACCAGGTCCGCAAGCCGGTCGAGAGCCCGGCGACCTTCGCGGGCACGCTCATGCGGTACCTCGCGCAATGAAGGGCGATCGGTTTTATGCGGTGGTCCGTGGGATTGGCCGGTTCTGGCTCTGGTTCTTCTTCAAGGACATCGACGTGGTCCGGGCGGACCTGGTGCCGGCCTCGGGCCCCGTGCTCCTCTGCATCAACCACCCGAACAACCTGATCGACTCCCTGCTGGTCGGCGGCGTCCTCCCGCGGAAGGTCCACTACCTGGCGACCGCGGCCCTGTTCCGCAATCCCCTGGTGGCCCGCTTCCTCGCCGCCTGCGGGGCGATCCCCGTCTACCGCAAGCAGGACGATCCCGGCAAGATGGATCGCAACGCGGACGCGTTCGCCGCCTGCTTCCGGGCCCTCGAGGGCGGACGGCTCGTCGGCATCTACCCGGAGGGCACGACCCATTCCGAGAGCCGCGTCCAGCGGATCAGGACCGGTGCCGCGCGCATCGCGCTCGACTACCAGGCCGCGGGGCGCGGGGCGCCCCTCGTCCTCATCCCGGTGGGCATCACCTTCGAGGCCCGCAAGGCCTTCCGCGGCCACGTCCGGGTCTCGTTCGGCGAGGCGATCCCGCTCGGCGCCTACGCGGCGACCTACCGTGACGAGCCCGCCAAGGCGGTCGAGGCCCTGACCACGACGATCCAGTGGGCCATGGAGGCCGAGATCCTCCACGTGGGTCGGCCGGAGCGGCAGGAACTCATCCGCGCCGTCGACGAGATCTACCGCAGCGACCTGGTCCGCGAGCTCCAGGAAGAACGCGGGCTCGGGACGCGCCAGATCGACCCACTGCGCCTCTCCCGCGCGATCGCGGACGCCGCGGCTCACTTCGAGGAGCGCGACCCCGAGCGGGTGGCGCAGCTGTGGGTTGCGGTCCAGAAGTACCGCGCCATGCTCGCCGCCTACCGCGTGCGGGACCAGGCGGTGCGCGCCCGCGCCCAGCGTCCCCCCGCGCGAGCCCGGCTGCGGCGGTCCTGGGAGGCCTCGATCGGGCTCCCCTTCTTCGCGTACGGCCTGGTCGTCAACGGCCTGCCCTATCTCCTGCCGCGCTGGATCGCGCGCCGCACCGCACGCAAGGAGACCGACTACGCGACGACGCGCCTGCTCGCGAGCATCGTGGCGTTCCCGCTCTTCTGGGCGGTCGAGATCTGGATCGTGTGGCGCCTGCTGGGACCGGCGTGGGCGGCGGGCTTCGCGCTCTCGCTGCCGCTGAGCGGGCTTCTCGCCTATCGCTACCTCGGAGGGGTGGGCCGGCTCCGGAACCAGCTCCGCTTCGGCGTTCTGTCCCTGACCCACCGCCAGTCCGCCACCCGGCTCCTGGCCGAGCGGCAGGCCCTGGTGGCCGAGCTCGAGCGCGCCAAGGACGACTACCTGGCCGCGACGCGCGGGAGCAGCTTTTGACCATCCATCGGCTGGAGGAGCTCTCCACGCCGCAGCTCGACGCGCTCGATCGGACCCGCACCGTGGTGATCCTCACCGTGAGCCCGCTCGAGACGCACGGTCCGCATCTCCCGCTGGGGGTGGACGCCTTCACCGCGCGCCACTTCAGTGAGTCCATCGCGGAGCGCCTGGTCGCGGACCGGCCGGGCTGGTCGGTCGTGCTGACGCCCACCCTCCACCTGGGGTCCTTCACCTTCGACTCGGTGGGCACGGTGCCCGTCCGGCAGCGGGTGGTCCGCGACGTGGTGGTGGACTACGGCTCCGCGCTCGGCCGCGCCGGGTTCCGCCACATCCTGGTGTCGAACGGCCACGGGGGGCCGGGACACCTGGTGGCGCTGGAGGAGGCGGCGGCCATCGTGTCCCGACGCCACCGCATCACCATGGCCTCGTTCACCGGCCACCTCGCCTGGGAGTTCCTGCGCGGCCGTCTCCTGCCCCGGATCGAGGCCGGTCTCGGGCGGCCCTTGTCCGAGCCAGAGCGGGCGGCGTTTTCGGAAGACGCGCACGGCGGGTGGTGGGAGACTTCGATCATGCTCGTGCTGCGCCCCGATCTGGTGGACGAGGGCTACCGGCGGCTCCCCGCCGCGCGGTACTCCTTCGTGGAGCGGCTTCGCCCGAACTACGCGGTGCGCGACGGCGGCCCCGGTTATGTCGGACATCCCGCGCTGGCCGACCCGGCCTTCGCGCGGATCACGAGCCAGGTGCTGATGGACGAGGCGATGGGCGTAGTGGATGGGCTCCTGGACGGGCAGCTCCGGCCCTCCGATCGCCGCTCGCCGTTCTTCGCGATCCCGTTCTTCCGCACCAACTTCCTCCCGCTCGCGGCGTCGGCCGCGGCCCTGCTCGCCGGGCTCACCGCCTGGCGGATCCTGGGCCGGCAAAGGAGACCACGATGAAAGCCTACGTCCTCATCGAAACGGCCGCCGGCAAGACCAAGAACGTGAAGAAGGCGCTCGCCAAGGTCAAGAGCCCGCGCGCCACCGTGGCCGCGATGGACGCGGTCACCGGTCCCTACGACTTCATTGCAGTGGTGGACGGCCAGACCCTCGACGCCATCGGCAGCCTGGTCACCGACTCCATCGGCATCATCGACGGGGTGACCCGGACGACGACCTGCGTGGCCGTGACCGTCGGATGAGCATGGCAGGGTCATGAGCCCGGGTCACAACGCGAACCAGGTGGTCGCGTGCGTCGCCTACGCGGAGGGGCGCCGCGTGGCGAACGTCGCGCTCGCGGACATCAGCGAGGTCCTCAAGCAGGAGGACCGCTTCGTCTGGATCGGCCTCTACGAGCCCGACGAGGCCCTGCTCAAGGAGGTGCAGGCCGAGTTCGGCCTCCACGACCTGGCCATCGAGGACGCCCACCTCGCCCACCAGCGGCCGAAGCTCGAGCGCTACGGCGACTCGCTCTTCATCGCGCTCCGCACCGCGCAGCCGGACCGCGAACAGGGGCGGACCGCCTTCGGGGAGACCCACCTCTTCGTGGGCTCCCGGTACGTGGTCTCGGTCCGGCACGGGGCCTCCCTGTCCTACGCGGACGTGCGCGCGCGCTGCGAGGGGCAGCCGCAGCTCCTCGCCAAGGGCCCCGCCTTCGTCCTCCACGCCATCATGGACTTCGTGGTGGACCAGTACTTTCCGATCGTGGATGGGCTCGAAGACGGCCTGGACGCCCTCGAGGACGAGATCTTCAACGAGCGCATCAGCCGCGACACCACCATGCGGATCTACACCCTCAAGCGCGACCTCCTCGAGATCAAGCGGGGCGTCTCCCCGCTCGTCGACATCTGCAACCGCCTGATGCGGGCCGATCTCGACCTGATTCCTGACGACGCGCGGCCCTACTTCCGCGACGTCTACGATCACGCGATCCGGATCAACGAGAAGGTGGACGCCCTCCGCGAGCTCCTGGGGACCGCGCTCGAGGCCAACCTCTCGCTCACCACCATCGCCCAGAACGAGGCCACCAAGCGCATCACCGGATGGGCCGCCATCTTCGCGATCCCCACCATGATCGCCGGGATCTACGGCATGAACTTCGAGGTCATGCCCGAGCTGCAGTGGCGCTGGGGCTATCCGACGGTGATGTCGGTGACGGTGATCCTCTGCGGCATCCTGTACTACCGCTTCAAGCGCTCCGGCTGGCTCTGATAGAATCACCGCGGTCATGCGCGTTCTCGTCATGGGCGGTACCGAGTTCATCAGCCTGCACCTGCTCCGGGCGCTCCAGGCGCGGGGTCACGAGGTCACCGTCTTCAACCGGGGGCGCCATCCGGACCGGCTGCCCGCCGGAGTGGCCGCGATCGCGGGCGACCGGAAAGATCACGCGGCGCTCCGGGAGCGTCTCGGCGGCGGGCGATGGGACGGCGTCTTCGACGTCACCTACGCGCCGACCCTGCCGGAGGACGTGACCGCGCTGGTGGAGGCCATCCCGGGCTTGCCGCACGTGGTCTTCGTGTCCACGTGCCGCGTCTACGACCACGCGCTGCCCATCCCCTACTCCGAGGCGACCGCGCGCAGCTTCTACTGGGGCGACTACGCGCGGCACAAGATCGGCGGGGAGGACGTGCTCCTCGAGCGCTATCGCGAACGCGGGCTGCCCGTGACCATCGTCCGTCCCACCCACGTGATGGGGCCGCTGAACACCCGGAACAACGAGACGTTCTTCATGGACCGCGTGAGCCGGGGCCGTCCCGTGCTGGTGCCGGGTCACGGGGGCTGGCTGAGGCAGTTCGGGCACGTCGAGGACCTGGCCGAGGTGATGGCCACCCTCCTGGGCGACGCACGGGCCTATGGGCAGGCCTACAACGTGATGGGCGAGGACGTGGTGAGCCAGGTCGGCTTCGTCGAGCTGATCGCGGAGGTGATCGGCCGGCCGGTCACCCTGCGTCACTTCGATCCCGCCCTGCTCAAGAGCTTCGACAAGCCGGGGCCGGTCTTCGGCCAGAACCTGGTCTACGAGTGCCACGCCGTCCACACCACCACGAAGCTGCGCAACGAGCTCGGCCTGCGCCCCCGCTACTCGCTCCACGCCGCGCTCGCCCAGACCTGGGCGTGGTACCGCGCTCAGGGCCTGGCCGAGCGGCCGGTGGACTTCTCGTTCGAAGACCGGCTGCTCGCCAAGATCGGCGCGTGACGCGAAACATCCTCGTGTACTACCCGGACGCGGGCGAGGCCCGCGCCTACGGTGATCTCATCCGGCTGCCGTCGCGCGCGTTCCGCGTCCACGTAGCGTCGACCCCGGAGGAGGCGGCCGGGCCGGCCGCGGACGCCGAGATCCTCTACGGCTGGGGCGCGCCCCGGCCGCTGCTCGCGAGCGCGAAGGGGCTCCGCTGGATCCAGTGCATGGGGGCCGGGGTCGAGCGCTTGCTGGTGCCCGAGCTGCCGGCGGCCGTCCGGGTCACCCGCGCCGCCGGCATCTTCGGGCCGTGGATGGCCGAGTACACGGTCGGCTGGTGTCTCTGGGTCACGCAGCGGATGGATGGGTTCCGCGCGAGTCAGCGGCAGCGGAAGTGGGCGCCGGTGGATCCCATCCCGTTGCGCGGCCAGACCCTCTGCGTGGTCGGGCTCGGCGATATCGGCCGCAGCATCGCGAAGCTCGCGCGCGCGCTCGGCATGCGCGTGATCGGCGTCACACGGAGCGGTCGAGCCTCACGCGACGCCGCCCGGGTCTATCGGACGAAGGCGCTCCGCGCCGCTCTCGGGCAGGCCGACTTCGTGGCCCTGACTCTGCCGCTGAGCGATGAGACCCGGGGACTTCTGGACCCGGCCGCCCTGGCCGCCATGAAGCCCACCGCCTGGCTGCTGAACCTGGCCCGCGGGCCGATCGTGGACGAGCACGCGCTGCTGGACGCGCTGCGCGGGCGCCGCATCGGCGGCGCGGTGCTCGACGTCTTCGATACCGAGCCGCTCCCGGCCGACCATCCGTTCTGGGGGCTCGACAACGTGGTGGTCACGCCGCACATCTCGGGCCCCAGCACGCCGCGCGAGATCGGGCCCATCTTCAACGACAACCTCCGCCGCTACGCGGCCAACCGCCCCCTCCGCCACCTCGTCGACCGCACCCGAGGCTACTGAGGGCCGCTCCTCCTTATACCCCTCTCCCCTCAGGGGAGAGGGCAGGGTGAGGGGCGGTGTGTTGGACGCCGACGCGCACCACTTCCCCTCGCCCGGCCCACCGCGCCAGCGGCAGCGTCAACTCGAGGAACAGCTTGAGCACTCCGTAGACCGGCCGCCACTCGGTCAGTCGCGCCAGCCTTCCGAGCCGGCGATCACGCAGCCAGAAGCTCAAGCTCCACAGGTAATATCGCGGCTTCGCCTGATGCCACGTCCAGACCACGCGGCCTCCGGCCCGCGACACCACCGCGCCGAGCGTCTCCGGCGTGAAGTGGGAGAGATGCCGCGGCAGCTCGAGCCCCGACCACGCGCGCCCGAAGAGCCCCGCCCCGAGGCCGCCCGCGTTCGGCACCTCGATGACCAGCAGTCCGTCGGGCGCGAGCCAGTCCAGCATGCGCCGGACGGCCCGGATCGGATCGGGCACGTGCTCGAGCACGTGAAAGGCGGTCACGCAGTCGAATTCGCCCGGCCCGAACGGCGCGTCGAGGAGGTCGCCCGCGTGGACGCGGGTGCTGAAGCGCCGGGCCTTCCTCGCCGCGGCCTCGTCCACCTCCAGGCCCGTCACCTGCCAGCCGAGCGCTTGGGCCACGCCCAGGGCGCCGCCCGAGCCGCAGCCCACGTCGAGGTAACGGCCGCGCCCGCGCCACGGCGGGCAGTCCCACTTGATCCGTCGGAAGAGGAGCGCGGCGCGCGCTCGCGTCATGAGCCCCGCGCCCGCTTCGCGCAGCGATCCGTATCCCAGGCGCGAGGCGAGCGCCCACCGGACGGCGCGGATGCGCGCGGGCGAGCCCTTGAAGGGGATGCGGGGAGATGGCTCCTGATGACGCGGGTAGTGATCGGGGTAGCAGGCGGCCAGGTGCGCGTCCTGAACCCGCGGGTGCTGATAGAGGAAGCCGCACGCCCGACAGCGCGCGACCGTGTAGATGCCGGGCACTGCGAAGGCGCGGTCGGGCGTGGACCAGATGGGGTCGGCGTCGGCGTCACCGCACAAGAAGCAGGGCGTGTCGACGGTGGGGAGCGACACCCCGCTTACCCCTCACGCTGGCCTCTCCCCTGACGGGAGAGGGTGAGCGGTCGCGTCATTACTTCTTGGACAGGAGCCAGTGTCCCACCGCGAGGTGCGGCAGGCCGGAGCGCTCGAAGGTATCCACCGCGTCGGCGGCACCGCCCACGATGGGCTCGCCGTGGAGGTTGAACGAGGTGTTGAGCACCGCACCCACGCCGGTCCGCCGCTCGAACTCGCGAATCACCGCGTGGTACTCCGGGTTCCACTCGCGCTCGAGAATCTGCGGCCGGGCGGTGGCGTCCTGGGGATGCAGCGCGGCGGTGAGCGCGTCCCGTGCCTCCGGGCGCGTCGGCATCGCCAGCATCATGTAGGGCGAGGCGAAGCCCTTGGGGTTGACGAGGTAGTCCCCCGCCCGCTCCGCCAGCACCGTCGGCGCGAACGGCATCCAGAAGTCCCGGTTCTTGATCATGCGGTTGATCAGCCCGACCACCCGGTGATCCGAGGGATTGGCCAGGATCGAGCGGTTCCCGAGCGCCCGGGCCCCGAACTCCATTCGCCCCGCACAGCGCGCGACCACGCCGTCCGAGACCAGGAGCTCCGCGATCCGCTCCTCGATCCGGTCGTGGAACGCGACCTTGTACTGCCCCTCGAGACGCCGCTCGCGGATGACCGCCTCCGCCTCCTCGTCGGTGACCGACGGGCCCAGGTAGGCCGCCCCGAACGGCTGCGGCGTCGCGGCCCGGCCGCGGCGCGCGCACTCATGCACGTAGGCGAGGTACGCCGCGCCCACCGCGTTCGACTCGTCGCCGCAGGAGGGGAATGCGAAGAGCTCCTCCACCCACTCCTCCTGCCCGAGCAGCATGTTGGCCTTGACGTTCATGAAGACCCCGCCGCCCAGGGCGAGCCGGCCGCCGCCGTAGCGCTCGTGCATGAGCCGGCTCCAGCGGAGCAGCACCTCCTCGAGCAGCCGCTGCGCGCCGCCCGCGACCCAGTCGAAGCGGAGGCCGACCATGGCGCGCAGCAGGAGCTGGTAGCGCTCACCCGCGGCGCGCCAGCGGAAGCGGGCGGGCCGGCCGTCCTCGAGATCGAAGACCTCGCGCAGGGCCGCCTCCGCCCGCGCCGCGTACTTCTCCGGCGCGTACGGGGCCATGCCCATCACCTTGTACTCATGCTCGCCGAACTTCATGCCCATCGCGAGCGTGACGAACGAGTAGAAGGCACCCACCGAGCCCGGCGCGCTCGGGGTGGCCTCGTGCCGATCGAGGGCCAGGCCCCGGCCGGTGGAGGCGGTCGCGCAGAGCCCATCCCCGGAGTTGTCGTTGGTCAGCACGAGCGCGTCGCGGCCCGCGAAGCCCGAGCCCCAGTAGGCGGCCGCCGCGTGGCAGGTGTGGTGGTCGAGACACACGATGCGGTCGGACGCGAGGCCCAGATGCTCCGTGACGAATCCCAGCCGCTCACGCTGGGAGATGCCGAACTTCCCGCGCGAGGCGTCGATGAGGCCGAACTTGGCGCCCCACTTCCGCACCTTTTTCTCGAAGGTGCGACGCCGGGAGGGCCACGAGACCCCGTAGTACTCCTTCACGTAGCTCTCGTCGTGCATCACCCGGTTCAGCCACTCCCGGGAGGCGGCGCGGGCGCCCGCGAGGGCCACCACGTCGATCTCCTGGGGGGTGATCGCCAGCTCGCGCAGGAGGGCGTCGATCGCGCGGCGCGGGTACCCCGCGTCGTTCTTCAGCCGGCTGAAGCGCTCTTCCGAGGCGCAGCCGATGACGCGGCCGTCTCGCAGGACGGCGGCGGTCGCACAGTGAGTCTCGTTGATGCCGAGGACGATCATGTCCCCGCTAGTATACCGCCCAGCCCTCTACGCCCCCACGGACTCCGCGAGCCAGCGCGCGGTGCGCAGGAGCCGTCCGTCGCCGTGGCGCGGACCCACGAGCTGTACGCCCAGCGGAAGGCCGTTGGCGCCCTGGAGCAGCGGGAGGCTCACCGAGGGCAGGCCGAGCATGGTCCACAGCGTGCAGAAGGTCGGCTCGCCGGTGGACTCGAGCCCGGCCGGCGCCGTTCCGTCCACCGCCGGGGTCAGGATCGCGTCGTAACGCTGCTCGAACAATTCGGTGAACGTGGCGATGAGCGGGCCCGCCGCGGCTCTCGCCGCGAGGTACTCGGGCGCGCGCACCGCGTGCCCGGCCTCGATGCGCCCACGCAGCGGCGCCGACAGCCGGTCACGCCCGGTCTCCCATTCACGCCGCAAGTTGACCGCCACTTCGGCGTCCA
>Ga0134127_10002391_pt1 | contig 13563 bp, 14 predicted proteins | sample KB31753_FD_96459 | JGI IMG/M metagenome (GOLD analysis project Ga0134127, IMG submission 96459) | Terrestrial soil microbial communities with excess Nitrogen fertilizer from Kellogg Biological Station, Michigan, USA - KB3-175-3 | ecosystem: Environmental > Terrestrial > Soil > Unclassified ...
CACCGAGCGGTGCACGCGGTCGGGCTGCACCAGGGTCGCGAGGCGTTCCAGTTCGTGCGGCGCCATGGCTATGATTCATTCTAATGAAACCCCATGAGCTCGGCGCGCGCGAGCTCGCGCGCCGCATCGCGCGCGGCGAGCTGACCGCGCTCGAGGTGGTGCAGGATTTTCTCGCCGAGGTCGCGGCGCGCGAAGGCGAGCTGCACGCCTGGACGAGGATCGATGCGGATTTCGCCCTGCGCCAGGCGCGCGAGCTCGACGCCGGGGTGTACCGTGGCCTGCTGCACGGCGTTCCGGTCGGCGTGAAGGACATCTTCGATACCGCCGATCTGCCCACCGAATACGGCAGCCCGATCTACAAGGGACATCGTCCCGCTTGGGACGCGGCCTGCGTCGCGGCGGCGCGTGCAGCCGGCGCGCTGATCCTCGGCAAGACCGTCACCACGGAGTTCGCGACCATGGTGCCCGCCGCGACCGTGCATCCGCGCAACCCGCGCCACACGCCCGGCGGTTCTTCCAGCGGCAGCGCCGCCGCGGTCGCGGCAAGGATGGTGCCGCTCGCGTACGGCACGCAGACCGTCGGCTCGATCGTCCGGCCGGCCGCCTACTGCGGCGTGGTGGGCTACAAGCCGAGCTACGGCCTGCTGAGCCGCTCGGGAATGAAGATGGGCGCGGAGTCGCTCGACACGCCGGGCGTGCTTGCGCGCAGCGTGGAGGACGCGACGCTCATCGCCGCCGCGAGCGCCATGCTCCCCGAGCTGGCGCACCTCGGCGTGATCGAGCAGCCGCGCCTCGGCGTGTGCCGCTCGCCCAACTGGAAGCACATGTCGCGCGAGGGCGCCGCGGCGTTCGAGAAGGTGGTCGATCGCCTGGGCCGCGAGGGCGCGAAGCTCGTCGACGCCGAGCTACCCGAGTCGTTCGGCGAGCTCGACGAGACGGCGCAGCGCATCCTCACCTACGAGATGGCGCGCGGCCTCGCGCACGAAGTGGCGCAGTTCCGCGGCAATGTCCATCCGATGCTCCTCGCGCGCGTCGAGGACCCGGCGGCGAGCGAGCACAAGCACTACACCATCGCCCTGAAATACGCCGCCGAGTGCCGCCGCCAGTTCGTCCAGCACGCCGACGGCATCGACGCGATCGTCACGCCGAGCGCCACCGGCGAGGCGCCCTTCGGCCTCGAGAGCACCGGCAACACCGCGATGAACCGGCTCTGGACGCTGCTGCACGGGCCCTGCGTGACCGTGCCGGCAGGCGATGGTCCCGGCGGCCTGCCGCTCGGCGTCCAGCTCGTGCGTCCGTACGGCGGCGATCGCGCCGACGCCCACCTGCTGGCGGTCGCGCGCTGGGTGGAAGGGGTCCTAACCTAGGCTTCGGTCACGGCGGGCGACCCAATAGGTCGCACCGTCGGCGCCGTAGCGCTCGGAGTGCGGAACGCTGTGCTCGAGCTCGAAGCGATCGCCCGCGCGAAGGTGCCTGGTCTGCGCGCCCACCGTGAGCCACATCTCGCCTTGCACGACGAGGGCCTGCACCGAGAACGGATGCGTGTGGGTATCGACGACCTGGTTGGGCTTCCAGCGCCGCTCGAGCACTTCGTCGTAGCCCGCGGCGCGATGCTCGGCGGCGAAGCTCTCGAAAGTCTTGGTGATCATGGGGCGGCCGGGGGTACGAAAGGCACTGCCTATCGTACACCCGCCCCGCCCCTGGCCCCCTACGAGACCACCAGCGGCCGCATCATGTCGTGCTCCTCGTGCTCGAGGATGTGGCAGTGCCACACGTACTCGTGGCCTCCGGTCCTCGGGCTGAGCGGCACGTTGAACGGCACCCCCGGCAGGTCGAAGCGCATGATCACCGTCGTCACCTCGCCCGGGTTCATGCGCACCGTCTCCTTCCAGCCCCGCTCGAACGGCGGCGGCGGCAGCGGCGCGCCTTGCAGGTTCGGCACCCCGTTGCGGTAACCATTGAAGGCCTGGCGCGAGATCACCTGCGCGTTCACCAGGTGGAAGTGGATCGGATGCGTGTCGGCCGAGAGGTTGGCGATCTGCCAGACCTCCGTGGCGCGCGCGGCGATGTTCTCGGTCGAAGCATCCATGTACATGCGGCCGTAGCCGCCTGCCACCGGGATGTTGGTTCCGAGGAGCTGCGCGAGCCGGCCGTGCAGGTCGAATGCCTCGTTCAGCGTGAGCTGACGCACCGGGACTCCCGCGGGAAGCGCGGCGGTGCCGAGCGCCAGGTGCAGCGGATCATTGCCGGCCGTGAGATCGGTCCCGCCCGTGATGCTGAGCGGCGCATCCGTGCTCGTCGCATTCACGACGTTGAAGCGCATGATGACGCGGGTGTTCGGGCCGAACCCGGGCGGCGTGACCCCGTTCACCGGGTTCTTGTTGTTCAGACCCGGGAAGTAGTCGTTGATCGGCGCGCCCATCGGGAACGGCGCCGGCGCATCGGTGTAAAGGATGATGCGTTGCCCGGCGTGCGCCGCGAAGTCGAACAGCACATCGGCGCGCTCGGCGGGAGCGAGCAGCAGCGAGCCGCCCGCAACCGTGCCGTTGAACGGGATGTTGCTCGGCACGAGCGCCGGGGTCGGCAGGAAGCCGCCCTCGGTCCCCAAGACCAGGAAGTTCGACGTGGGCTTGCCGGGCTTGTTCGGCGCCGCCCCGTTGCGCGCCGCCGCGTTCAGTGGCGCGCCGGCGTTGCCGAGCGTGATGCCGTTCGGGCTGCCGTCGTCCACGTACATCTGCAGGTTGAGGAAGCGCGCGTTGCAGGCATTGAGGATGCGCAGCCGGTAGCGCCGCGCTTCGACCGTGACCTGCGGATACACGGTGCCGTTGGCGAGCATGGTGTCGCCGAAAAACTCCGGCACCACCGAGACCGCCGGCGGCGGGCCGGCCGGTGTCGGACCGAGCTTGCCGAAGATCGCGGTGTCATACTGATGGCCGTACCACAGGCTTCCCGGCGCGGTCGGGCCGGTCCAGGTCGGATCCACGGTGCCGATGTCGGCACCGACGAAGACCTTGTCCTGCACCACGATCGGCAGCTCGCGGCCTCCCGCCTCGATGTACTCGGGCAGGCCCGCGTTCTTCAGGTTGTTCTCGAACCCGTCGCGCAACAGCAGGGCGCTGGCAATGCCGGCATACGCGTTGACGCGCGTGACGCCCCAGGCGTGATCGTGATACCACAGCATGCGTGCGCTCTGGTTCATCGGGTAGTAGTACTCGGCCTGGTTGTTGGCCAGCGGGGCGGGACTGATGCCCGCGTCGACGTAGCTCAGGCCTTTCGCGCTGCCGTTCGCGAACCAGGAATGCGGGCCGCCGTCGCTCGTCCACGGCACGAGGCCGCCGTGCAGGTGGACCGCGGTGCGGTTGTCGCCCAGGTTGGCGCCGTCGATCGACAAGTCGACCGGAATGATGTGCTGCGCCGGCAGATTGTTGGTGAACGTGAGCTGGATCGGCGAGCCCTTCTGCGCCACGATGATCCCGCCCAGGTGCCTTTGCGGCTGCACGCCGCCGCCGAGAGCGAGGGTCGGGTCATATCCCCAGAACGTCGTCGGCCCGAGGGTCGGATGCACCTGATCGGAAAATTCGCTGATACCGATGCTGTAATGTGTAGCGCCGTTGACTCCCGCGAGCTCGTCCGGCGCAGCGACCGGGATGCCCCCGGGGCCTACGCCCCGGAAAGCCGTCTGCCAGAGCGGCACGGGCTGCGACTGATACCACGCCCGCGCCTCTCTGAATCCGAACCCGCTGTACAGAGCGATGCCCGCTCCGGCAAGCATGGAAGTCTTGAGAAAACGCCGTCGACTAAACATGGACTACCCCCGGAAAATTGGTGTTGGTGTTGGGAAGGTCGAGCGAATTGCGGAAAAAACTTCGCGGCTGTCGCTGATGAACAGCGCGACTTGAGTCCGGCGCGGGTGAACGCAACGCGCCCGCACGGACGGATACGGCCTGGACTGCACTGAATCCCCCCTACAGGGATGCGTGGAAGTTACTGCGCTGCAAAATGGACGTATTGATAAGGATCAAGCGTGGCTCGGAAAATCCTGGAATGAGAATCGCGATCATCGGCGGCGGCATCGGCGGCCTCTCGATCGCACGCGAGCTTGCGCTGCGCGGTGTTCAATCCACCGTCGTCGAGAGGGCGGCGCAGCTGAACCCCGTGGGCGCGGGCATCATCATGAATCCCAACGCGATGCGCGTGCTCGAGCGCAACGGCCTCGCGGACGAGGTGCGGCGCGACTCGTGGCCCTACCTCATGCGCGAGACGCGCGACCAGACGGGCCGGCTCCTCGCGGTGCGCGACTATCGGCCGCTCTACGGCAGCGGCAAGCTCGCGCAGGGGGCGCTCGTGCACCGCGCGCACCTCCTCGATGTCCTTTACCGCAGCCTGCCGCCCGGCACGGTTACCTTCGGAAAGACGGCGAGCCGCCGCGATTTCGCCGATGCCGATCTGGTCATCGGCGCCGACGGCATCCGCTCGCAGGTGCGTGAGGAGGTTTTTGGTCCCGTGCAACCCGTTTACATGGGCTACCGTTCACACCGCCTGGTCATGGACAACGTCGCCGGCGCGCGCTGCTTCACCGAGTACATGGGCCGTGGCCAGCGTATCGGCCTGGTCCCCATCAACGACAAGCGCCTCTATGTTTGGACCACCTACAACGCGTTTCGCGACCAGGGCCCGGACCTGGACCTGGCGCGGCGCTTCGCGCAATTCACGGCCCCGGAGCTGCAGCGGCTCTTCGCCGCGCTGCCGCCCGCGGCGAGCATCATCACCACCGAGATCGAGGAGCTCTGGCTGGAGCAGTGGTTTTCCAAGGACGTCGTCTTGCTGGGTGACGCGGTCCATGCCATGACCCCGAACATCGGTCAGGGCGCGGGCATGGCGATGGAGGACGCAGCGGTGCTCGCCGAGGAGCTCGCCGGCAGTGCGAGAATCGCGGATGCGCTCGAGAACTACGCCAGGCGGCGCAAGCCGCGCGTGGAAATGGTGATGCGCATCTCGCGCCAGGTGGGGGACGAGGGCCAGCGCTCCCATCCGCTCGTCTGCTGGCTGCGCAATCGTCGCATCACGCGCGAGGCGCGCAACGTGGCGAAGGTGCAAGCCGAGCTCGAGCGCCTGCTCGCATTTTCGCGATAGGACCTTGGACAACCGAATGGGAAAAATCAGACACATCGCCATTACCGCCGAGGACCCTTTCGTCACGGCGGAGCTCTTCAAGCAGGCGCTCGGGCTCGAGGAGATCTCGCGCGGCGACAGCGACCTCGCGCGCGAGGTGTACCTCACCGACGGCTACATCAACCTCGCCATCGTGTGCTGGAAGCGCACGAAGGAGACGCCCAACCCGTATCCCGACGGCTACGGCCTCGACCACTTCGGCGTCCAGGTCGAGGACCTCGGGAAAGCCGAAGCGCAAGCGCGCAAGGCGGGCGCCGTTTCCCAGCCGCCGCCGCCCGTGGACCTCTCCAAGCTCTCCGGCAACACGCTGTACTTCGAGAAAAAGCTCGCGCTCGCCGGCGTCAAATTCGACCTCTCAGGGCACGGATGGGCGGTAAAGACGAAAAAGCGGCCCTCGTCAAAATAGCCCTCGAAGCGAGCGGCGTGCGCAAGGTCTACCGCAAGGACGGCCGCGAGATGCCGGTGCTCGACGTCGAGCGCTTCGCCGCGCGCGAGGGCGAGTTCATCACCATCATCGGCCCGAGCGGCTGCGGCAAGAGCACGTTCCTGCACATCATGGGCGGCTTCATCCCCGCCGACAGCGGCACGATCCGCGTCTACGGCAGCGCGGTGGACGGCCCCGGCCCCGACCGCGGCATGATGTTCCAGGAGTTCGCGCTCTTCCCGTGGAAGACCGTCGCCGGCAACGTCGCCTGGGGCCTCGAGGCGCAGGGCTTCGCCAGGGCCGAGATCGACGACACGGTGCGCGCGTACCTCGACCTGATGGGGCTCGCCGAATTCCGCAACCACTATCCCGCCGAGATCTCCGGCGGCATGAAGCAGCGCGTGGCGCTCGCCCGCGTGCTCGCGTTCAACCCCAAGGTGCTCCTCATGGACGAGCCCTTCGGCGCGCTCGATGCGCAGACGCGCGAGGCGATGCAGGAGGAGGTGACGCGCATCTGGGAGCGCACGCGCAAGACCATCGTCTTCGTCACCCACGACATCGAGGAGGCGGTCTACCTCGGCGACCGCGTGATCGTCCTCAGCGCCCGTCCCGGCCGCATCCGCCAGGAAGTGAAGATCGACCTGCCGCGCCCGCGCGCCCTCGAGATCAAGAAATCGGCGCAGTGCCACGAGTACCGAAATAACATCTGGGACCTGATCCGCGAGGAATCCCGGCGCTGAGATGAACATCACCGCAAGAATGAGCGTCGTCCTCGCGGTCATCTTTGCCGCCGTCTGCTTCAGCGTGGCGATCACCGGGTTCGTTTCGTCGGGCAGCATCGAGGATCCGGTGCAGCGCGCCGACGGCTTCGGCTTCGCGTGGTTCTGGACCTTTCTCGGCGCGATCGGCGTGGCGTTCGGCGCCTTGAGCGTCTGGATACTCAAGACGCACAGGGAGGAAGAAGGTTGAGCGCCTCATTTCCATGCAAGCTTTTCGCGAGCATGGCCATCCTCTTGCTCGCAGCTTGCGCAACGCGGCCGGCGTCGACGCCGACGCGCCAATGGCAGCCGCCGTGCGGCGAGTGCGTTCGCGGCGTGGTCAACTTCACGAAGGTGAGCGACAAAGTGTGGCGCGGCGCGCAGCCGGTGGATGCCGAGGCTTTCCGCAGACTCGAGCAGGCGGGAGTGAAGACGGTGATCAACCTGCGGCATGATCACGATGATTACCCGCTGCTCCGCGACACCGGCATGCGGTATTTCTGGTTACCGATGCGAGCATGGCACCCCGAGTCGGAAGATATCGTGATCTTGCTGAGCGCCCTGCGCCGACTCTCCGCTGACCCCAGTCGCTGGCCGGTGTTCGTGCATTGTGCTGCTGGCAAGGACCGGACCGGATACGCGATCGCGTCCTACCGCATCATCGAGGAAAATTGGCAAGCCGACGACGCGATTCACGAGATGTTTGATTTCCACTACAACGAGATCTGGTTCCGCAATCCGGGTTTCCTGCGCCGGCTCGAGCAAAGCCGCGCAGACATCCAGGCGCGCATCGGCAGGGCGCCTTAGGCTGGTGAAGCTCTACATCACGCCGGGCTCTCCATACGCGCGCATGGCGCGCATCGTGGTTCTCGAGAAGAAGCTTGAAGACCGCGTCGAGATCATTGCTGCGCAGACCCGCACCGCGGGCAGTCCCTACTACAAGATCAATCCGTCGGGCCGCGTGCCCTATCTCGTGCGTGACGACGGAGTCGGGCTGGAGGAGTCCAGCGTCATTTGCGCCTACCTCGATCGTCTGGACGGCAAGCCGGCGTTTGCGATGACCGAAGACGCCTGGGAGGCGCCGCGCCTCGAAGCGCTGGCGCGAAGCCTGATGGACGGCCTGACGGTTTGGCTGCGCGAGCTTTACCGGCCGCCGGACGAGCGCTCGCCCGGCGTGATCCGGCACGAGACCGACCGCGCCGCGCGCATGGTGGAGCTCTGGGAGCGCGAGATCGCGCACCCCTACATGCACGGCGCGCTCAACATGGCGCAGCTAACGCTGGCGTGCGCGCTCGGCCTGGAAGCGCGCAATCCCGAGTTCGATTGGCGGACCGCGCACCCGCGGCTGGGCGACTGGTACAACCCGATCGCCGCACGGCCGTCATTCGCGGCGACAGCACCTCCCGGAGTGTCCGCGAAGAAATAGATGCGTCGCGCGCTTGCGCTCGCGCTGGTCGCCTTGCTCGTCTTGGGCTGCGCCGCCCGCCCCCAGAAGCCGCCCGTCACGGCGAAGCACGGCGAGTTCGCAAACGAGGCGCTGATGGTCGGCGGCGCGAAGCGCGAATATCGCCTGTTCGTGCCGACGAGCGTCGATCTGGCCCGGCCGGCGCCCCTCGTCGTGGCGTTCCACGCCATGCTCATCGACAACAAGGACGTGATGCCGCGGTACACGCGGCTGAATGAAACCGCGCAGCGCCATGGCTTCGTCATCGCTTATCCGAACGCGATCGGCAGCGTCTGGGGCTTGTTGCCCGAGAGGAGCGCCGCTGACATCGCGTTCTTCGACGCGTTGCTCAAGCACCTGTCGGCGACCTACCTGATCGACCCCGACCGGGTGTACGTCCTCGGCATGTCGAACGGCGGTTACTTCGCCCAGCTCCTCGCGCGCGAGCGCTCGACCACGATCGCCGCCGCGGCATCACACTCGGGCCTCCTCGGCCTCGAATCCTTCGGCGGCGTCAACGCCGCGCGCAAATTCCCCGTGCTGATCGTGCACGGCACTCTGGACCTGATCTTCCCGTACCGCCTGGTGCGCGAGAACGCGGACAAGTACCGCCGCGAGGGACACGAGGTGGAGTACATCGAGGTTCCCGGCCTCGCGCACGCCTGGGCCACCGACGTGAACGTCAACGAGCAGATCTGGGCGTTCTTCGCCGCGCATCCGCGCGCGCGCACGCAACGCTAGATCGTTGCACTCCGATGCACGCGAGCGGAAATGAGAACGCGTTCCAGCTCCTCGAGTAGCTCGCGCGCCCCGCTCATGAGCTGCGGCACGTCGACCCCGGCGGGCGGGTCCGCGATGGGCGCCGCCAGCGCCGCCAGGCGCTCGGCGCCGATCGTCAGCGCGCTTCCCTTGATGCGATGGGCGGCACGCCGTAACGCGCCGCCGTTGGCCATCTCGAGCGCCACCTGCACCGCGGCAATATCGGCGCGCACGCCGGATTCGAGCTCCGCCAGCACTTCGGCCGTGCCCTGCGGACTGCCGGCGAGCTCCTGGATGCGCGCGCGGTCGATCGGATTTGCGTCCGGGGCGTCGCTGCGCAACCACTTGGCGAGCTTTGCGCGCAACGACACTAGCTCGGTGGGCTTGGTGAGGTAATCATCCATGCCCGCCGCGATGCACTGCTCGAGCGCCTCGCTGTGCGTATTGGCGGTAAAAGCCACCACCGTCGGTTTGCGCTTCTTCCCCTGATCCTGCTCTGCGCGGATGGCGCGCGCGAACGCGTAGCCGTCCATCTCGGGCATCTGCAGGTCGGTGATGACGAGGGTATGGCCTTCGCGGCGCCACTTGGCGAGCGCCTCGACGCCGCTCGTCGCGGTGTCCGGTTCCAGCCCGAGAACCTTGAGCTGGCGCTTCAGCATCGCGAGGTTGACCGGGTGGTCGTCGACGATGAGGAGCCTGGTGCCGGGCGGCGCGGAGATTGCGACCGGAGCGCGCGCCGCGCTCGCGACCGGCTCGTCGTCGCGAAGGGCGCCGGGGCTCGCCTGTTCCGCCGCGAGCGTCACCGAAACCCGCGTGCCGAGCCCCTCGGTGCTCGTGACCTGGATCGTGCCGTCCATCAGCTCGATCAGCTGGCGCGAGATCGCGAGACCGAGGCCGGTGCCGCCGTAGCGGCGGCTGGTCTCCGATTCGCCCTGCTGAAACGGCTCGAACAGGCGCTGCTGCGTCCGGGGGCTCATGCCGATGCCCGAGTCGTGCACGCTGAAGGAGAGCGTCTGGCGCTCGGCGTCCGAGCCCAGCACCTTGACCTCGAGGGCGACCGAGCCGGCGTGCGTGAACTTGATCGCATTGCTGACCAGGTTGGCGAGGACCTGCCGCAGCCGCGAAGGATCGATGACGTGGGCCGGCCACAGCGCTGGATCGACGCGCCGCGTGAGGAGCAGCCCCTTGCCGCTCGCCACGTGCTCGAAGGTGGCGATCACGCCGTCCACCAGGCGCGGCACGGAGCAGGGCTGCGGGCGGATCTCGAGCTTGCCGACCTCGATCTTGGAGAAGTCCAGGATGTCGTCGATCAGCGCGAGCAGCGAGCGGCTCGACTCGCGCGCCGCCGACAGCATTTCGCGCTGGTCGAGGCTCAGCTTGCCGTAGGAGAAGAGCTCGAGCATGCCGATGATCGCGTTGAGCGGCGTGCGGATCTCGTGGCTCATCGTGGCGACGAAAGCGCTCTTCGCCGCCGAGCCGGCGCGCGCGGCGTCGTGCGCCCGGCTCAGCTCTTCCGTGCGCTCGCGCACCCGCAGCTCGAGCTGCTCGTTTGCCTGGCGCAGCTTCTCCGCGCCGCTCGCGATGGCGGAGGAAAGGCGCGCGTCGTACGCGGAAAGCAGCATGGTCGCGGTGAGGATGACGAAGGTGAAGCCGCCGATCGTGTACGCCATCCATTCCTCGTCGAGCCGCAGGCCGGTGGCGAGGCAGATCGACAGGGGATGGAACTCGGCCGCGGCGACCGCGGTGAAGTGCATGCCGACCACCGCGGCGCCCATCACCAGCGCGGCGCCAAAGTTCGTCCACACCGCGCGCTGCTTGGCGAGATGGAACGCGATCCACAGCGCCGCGGTCGCGGCGCCGATGGCGATCAGGATCGAGGCGACGAACAGCAGCGGGTCGTAGCGGATGCCCGGCGACAGGCGCATCGACAGGTCGCCGGTGTAATGCATCGAGGCGATGCCGACGCCGATCAGCGCGCCCGGCAGGAGGAACTCGCGATGCTTGCCGGTGAGCCTGCGCAGGACGATGAACGCCGCGCCGCACGCGACGATCGCGAACACCCAGGAAAGCGCGGTGATCGACAGGTCGTACAGCACGCGGATCGGCAGCTTGAGGGCGAGCGTGGCGACGAAATGCATCGACCAGATGCCGATGCCCATCGCGAATCCGCCGCTGACGACCCACAGCTTCCAGTTGACGGCGTGCGGATCGCGCACGCGCGCGGCGAGGAGCAGCGTGACGTGCGATGCCGTCACGGCGACGAGATACGACAGGAACACCAGCCCGAAATTGAAGTCCTTCGGCACGCAGGCATCTTGCCGCCGGGCTCGCGCCGGGACTGTGGCTTTTCGCACGCCGCACACCAGCTCTGATCTTTGGCCGCAAGGCCTGTGGTAGCTTGGCCCGCCATGACCGGATCAACGCAGGCCGCGCTCGCGCCCAAGTCCAGGATCGCCGTCATCGACGACGACCGCTTCCTCCGCTACCTGCTCGACCTGCACCTGCGCAAGGCCGGCTACGAGGTCTTCACCGCCGAGGACGCGGTGGCCGCCGGGCGCGTGGTCGTCGAGCGCGCCCCCGACCTGATCCTTTGCGACGTCGACATGCCGTTCATGGACGGCTACGAGTTCGTGTCGGCGGTGCGCGCCGACCCGGCGACGCGCCACATCCCGGTGATTTTTCTCACGGTCAACGGCAGCGTGGGGGAGCGCGCGCGCCAGCTCGGCGCCGCCCACCTCACCAAGCCGGTGACGACCGACGAGCTGCTACGCACGGTAGCGAAATTCGCGCCGGCTCAGCGAGGCAAGTAGCTAAGGTCCACCATCGAGTCGACGTTCACCGGCTTCTCCAGCCACTGCAGCTTGTCGAGCATGAACGCGGAGAGCCTCTTCAGGCTCTCGACGTCGACGCGCGCGCTGGGGTCGCGCTTCCAGTCGGCGTTCTTGAGGTAGATGTCGATCGGCGTGCGCACGAAGCCCGCCTTGTGCAGGTCGCGCTTGGCCTGCTCGGTGTTGGCGAGGTAGTACCTGGTGACCGCGACGTAGTCGGCGAGGAAGGCGCGCACCGCATCGGGATTCGCCTTCAGGAATTTCTCGCCGAAGAAGATGTCGAGCAGCTCGTGCTCGTAGCCCACGGCCTCGACGGCCGTGAAGAGCTTGCGCAGGCCGCCCTTGGCCATTTCCATCGAATAGAAGGGCTCGACGAAGGTGCCCGCGCTCACTTTTCCGGTGCGCACTGCGTCGCCGATCACGGGGAACGCCATCGGCACGACCTTGGTGTCTTTGTCGGGCACGAGCCCGGCGTTGATCAGGCCGGCGCGTGCCCAGAGGTCGGTGGCGGTCTTGATGCCGACCACGCCGATGGTGCCGCCCTTCAGGTCCTTGATGCTCTTGATGGGGCCGTCGTCCTTCACCATGTAGGCGGTGGCGAAGTAGCTGCCGCCGGCCTCCAGGCAGACGTTGGCGACGATCTTTATGTCCATGCCCTGCGCGCGCGCGAAGATCACGGCGAGCCCGGGCGCGGTGCCGGCGTCGAGCTCGCCGGCGAGGAACGCCTGGAAGCGCTCGGGGTTGGCTTGGAAGAGGATCTGCTTGAGCTGGTAGCGCTTGCCCTGGTTCGGCGTGAGATCGGGGCGCGCACTCATCAGCCACACCTGCTCCTCGGCCGCGAAGCCGCGGCCGAAGCGGATCAGGGGGGCGGTTTGCGCAACAGCATTTCCAAGAAAGACCAGACTCAGAACAGCCAGAGAAATCCGCGTCACGGCGCCCCCCTCACACGTAATAGGTGTCGAGCTTTTCCCAGTATATCAACCGGTCGCGCGCGAGCACGACGGCCTTGTCGAGGGCGTAGCCGAGCACCGCGATCACGATCACGACCGCGAGCATGCGGTCCGTCCGCAGTGACGACAGTGCGTAGATCACCTGGTAGCCGAGGCCGTCGGCCGAAGCGACCATCTCGGTGATCACCACCACGATCATCGCGACCGGCACCGCGACGCGGAAGCCTGCGAAGATGAAAGGCGTGGTCGCGGGGATCACGACGCGGCGCAAGGTCTCGGCGCGCGAGGCGCCCATGTTCTGCGCCGACCAGAGCAGCACCCGGTTCACGCTGCGCGCGCCGTGATAGCTCATGATGGCGATGGGATAGAGGCATTCCAGGAACACCAGCGCGACCTTCGACAGGCTGCCGATACCGAACACGAAGATGAAGATCGGAAACAGCGCCAGCTTCGGCACCGCGTAGGTGCCGGAAAACAGCGGGTCGAGCAGCCCGGCGACGAGCTTCGAGCGCCCCATGAGAATGCCGAGAAAAATGCCGACCGCCGCGGCGAGGCCGAAGCCGCCGAGTGCGCGGTAGAGCGACACCCAGGCTTCGTGCAGCCGCTCCGGCGCGACGACGAACGCAGCGAGCTCGTAGCCGATATTGACGAGCGACGGAAAGAGCAGCTTGCTCCACAAGCCGCTGCGAGCTGCCGCTTCCCACAGGGCGAGCACGACAAGCACCGGAACCAACGGCAATACCCGGCTCATGCCGGTTGCTCCTGCCACGCGAGCAGCCGCCGCTGCGCGTAACGCACCAGGCGATCGCCGGCGTAGCCGAGGATCGCGATGCTGAGGAGCGACACGTACATGAGGTCGAAGCGCAGCGAGTTCTCCGCGACCCGGATGAGGTGCCCGAGCCCGGAGCGCGCGTTGATCATCTCCGCGGCGAACATCACGATGAACGAGAGGGCGAGCGAGACGCGCATGCCGGCGAAGATCATCGGCGCCGCGCTCGGCACCACGACCCGGCGGAAGATATCCGCGCGCCCGGCGCCCATGTTGAGCGCGGACCAGACGAGGATGGTGGGCGTCGCCCTTACGCCGTAGTAGGCGTTGATGAATACCGGGTAGAAGCACGCCAGCGCGATGATCAGCACCTTGGACAGGTCGCCGATCCCGAACCAGAGCATGAAGATCGGCAGCATCACGATCTTGGGCACGGGGTAGGTCAGGAACACCGCCGGG
>Ga0134127_10002393_pt1 | contig 13559 bp, 11 predicted proteins | sample KB31753_FD_96459 | JGI IMG/M metagenome (GOLD analysis project Ga0134127, IMG submission 96459) | Terrestrial soil microbial communities with excess Nitrogen fertilizer from Kellogg Biological Station, Michigan, USA - KB3-175-3 | ecosystem: Environmental > Terrestrial > Soil > Unclassified ...
GGACGGCCACGGCGTGTTGCAAGCGCTACAACAGGATCCGCACCTGGCGTTCATCCCATTCATCTTCCTCAGCGCCAAAGGAGAAAAGGACGATCCGCAGCGGCATGGGTGGCGCACGACCTGCCGGTCGTGCGAGGTTGCGCGGCAATGCGGCCCTACCAATCAGAAATGACTTTTGGCAAACTCTATAGCCATGTGGAATGGGGCAACCTGGTCGAGCGACCGCTTGCTTACGATGACCTTGAGGAACTTGCCCGCCGCGGTCAGATTTACTGGCTCGACCCGGATGGTACAAAGCACACCATACCCGTTCGACGGGAAGCTTGACGCGGAAACATCGAACGCCTGCCCCATTGTCGCCGCTCACCCACTTGCTTGCCAGTTGGCTGATCGCCGCCAAAACGACGGACAATCCGCGCGACTGCCGGCTCGTTTCGCTCGCCGGTGTGATGCCGGACGCCGATGGGCTCGGCCTGGCGCTGGATCTGGCCAATCGGGTTCTCGGGAGGCCCGAGACGGAGTTTTACCAGCAATACCATCACTTCGCACTGCATGGTCTGCCGGGGAGTTTGGTGGTCGCCGGCGGGTTTTTGCTGTTCGCCCGGCGCAAGCTGCGAGTCGGAGTGCTCGCGTTGCTCGTGTTTCACCTGCACCTGCTCTTTGATTTCCTCGGCTCACGAGGTCCGTCGCCGGACGATCTCTGGCCCATTTTCTACTTCGGTCCATTCAGCAAGGATCCCATGTTGCTCTGGCACGGGCAGTGGCGGCTGGATGCCTGGCCCAACCAGGTGTTCACGTGGATTCTTCTTGCCGCGGCCCTGTGGCTCGCGCTCCGGCGCGGGGACTCTTTCGTCGGTGTCGTGAGCCGCTGGGCGGACGAAATCTTCGTACGGGTGCTGCGCAAATGGCGGGACGCACTCCAGCGCCGTTTGTAACATTGAGCATCGCAGAGCGATGCCAGATGGTGGCCGGGGGTCGAAGCGCCAGCGCAAGACCCCGGTTGGCGTCGGCCAGGAGACTGCATGCGAAGGGATGCCAGGGCATTGGCATGTTTCTGCGACCCCTTCGGGTCGGGACGGGATCCGGGTCATTCAACCCCCGGCTACCTTTTGGCAGCCCGCCGGGCTGCGGCCAGAGTGCCAGTCCGATCTGCAAGCGACGGCGCTCCGCGCACGCCAATGATCCGTCGAGCGATTGCTTGCGACTGGCAACCGAAATGCATTAAGGTCCACGCGACCGAAGCGTGGCCCCGGTGATAGTTGCTCAAGCCTAATCATATGCCTCGGTACCGCGTCATAATTCACGGCCGGAATTTTCGGCTCAACTTGGAGGGCAAGTGGCAGAAGGTCGGGTTTTACACGCCTCGCTTTGCCGACGCACCCGATCCGCTGCTGGCCGAGCACACTGTTCTTGAAGATTTCCGGCAGAGCACAAAATACCGTGACCTGATGGAAGCCACGTTGAATTCTGACGACGATCCACCTGCTCTGTGTGGGGAGGACATCGAAGAGGTGGAAGCGGGCACAGGTGCTGGCGAGCGTCCCGCTGGGTTGGCGCTCTACAGCGAATCCGATGGCCGAGGCGCCAAACCGGATCAAGGAATGCAAGACATCGGCCCATGAAAATCAGGCTCTTCGGAGTGACAGCCCTCGCCGCCACGCTGCTTGTGGCGATGGATGCCGCCGAGATTCAAATTGAATCCGGGATTCCCAAACCCGATGACGCGCCCAAGCCAATGTCGCCGGAGGAGAGCGCGCGTGCATTTCAATTGCCCGAGGGGTTCCGCATCGAGGTCGTGGCCAGTGAGCCGCTCCTCGCGTCGCCGTCGGCGGTGTGTTGGGATGAGCGCGGACGGATGTTCGTCAGCGAGTTGCACGGGTACAACCTCGAAGGGCAACTCGACATCGAGGAGTTGAACAAGACGGGCAAGCTCGACACGCAGGTGCGTCGCGTGCAGGCGGAGGAGAAGTTCAAACAAGCTGCGCAAGGCGGCACCTACGGCGTGATCAAATGGCTCGTCGATACGAACGGAGACGGGCGCATGGATAAGGCCGTCGTGTGGGCGACGAATTTGCCTCCGGCCTACGGACTGGTGCCCGCGCGCGGCGGCGTGATCGTGGCTTGCGCGCCGGACATCGTCTACCTCGCCGATCGCGATGGCGACGGCGTGCCGGAAACGCGCGAAGTGTTGTTCACGGGATTCAGAACAGGCGCGCTGGAGCGCGGCATCAACGCGCCGCTGTGGAACGTGGATGGTTGGATTTACGTTGGACGCGGCCACGGGGGCGGAACGATCCGCGGGCCGCATCTCGCCTCGCCCGTCAAACTGCCGGATTCGGATTTCCGCATCCGCGCGGATGGCAGCGCAATTGAGCCGGTGACCGGCGGAACGCACACGCTGGGCTTCGCGATCACGGAGTCGGGCGAACGGTTTATCTCCACGACCACGGTCCCGGGAATTTTCGTTGCGCCGCTGCCTTCGCATTACCTGGCAAGAAATCCCGACGCGGCAACCCCTTCGTTGAGTGTGGCCACCGGCGACAAGCGGGCTTACCAGATTTCGCAGCCCCATCCCTGGCGCCGGAAGCGCGCCGAAGACGCGGCGTACGCGAAGTTCTACCGCGACCGCTACGGCGCAGCGGAGAGCGACGCGAGTGGATGGTTCACGGCCGCGTGCGGGGCGTTCGTGTATCAGGACAAGGCGCTGCCCAGATTGCGCGGGCAGTACTTCGTGTGTGAGCCGTCGGGCAATCTCATCCATCGCGCAGTCATCGAAGCCGACGGTTCCGCGCTGAAGCTGAGCCGCGCGCCGGGCGAAGAGCGGTCCGAGTTTGCCGCCAGTCGCGATGGTTGGTGCCATCCCATCCGGTTGCTGCACGGGCCGGATGGCGCCATCTGGATCGTGGATTATTACCGCGAAATCATCGAGGACTACTCGGCCATTCCCCGGCATCTGCAACAGCAATACGGCCTTTACGCCGGTCATGACCGAGGGCGGATTTATCGGCTGACGCATCGCGACGCGCCTCCCGCGCCGCCGGCCGATATGAGCGCGCTCGACAGGAAGTCGATTGCGCGCGAAGTGGCCAGTCCGCTGTTCTGGCGGCGCGAAACGGCTCAGCGCCTGCTCTGCGAGCGGGGGGACAAATCCGCTGCGCCACAGTTGCGCGAGCAATTGGTTTCGAGGAACGACGAATCCGCGCTCGTCATCAGCGCGCTGCGAACGTTGGATGGACTGGACTCGCTGGCTCCCGCCGATGTCCGTCCGTTTCTCACGCACCGTGAACTCTCTGTGCGCGTCCACGCGCTGCAGTTGGCTGAGCGTTGGTTGGCGAGCGATCCGCCAACGCTGGATGCCACACTTGCGGCGGCGGCCAACGAGACCAACCCGCGAGTGGCGATTCAGTTCGCCCTCAGCCTTGGCGAAGCCCGGGATGCCCGGGCCTTTGCAATGCTGGCCCGCTATGCCCGCGAGCGGCTCGGCATCCGCTGGATGGACGTGGCGCTGCTTTCGTCCTTACACGCCCGCGGGGGTGAAATGCTGGATGAACTGCTGCGCGAGCCGGTGGGTGGCGCGTCGTTTCTCGACAAGTTGGCCGCCACGGTGTCCGCCCGAAGTGACCGTGCCGAACTTGCCCGGACTTTGAACGCCATCCGTTCCACGGCATCCGGGCGCCAGGCCGCGTTGCTCGGCAGCCTCGCCAAAGGCCGCGCCAATGCGAAACGGCAGCCCCTCGAAGACGCCGCCGCAAGTCGCGCCCTGGCCGCGCTCCTGGCGAGCCCGTCGCCCGAAGTTCGCGCGGCCGCGCGGAGCCTGGAGGATACGTTCGTGCCCGCCCCGCCGGACGACGAATCCATCGCCGGCCTTCCGCCTCCGGGCCCGGCTGTGAGCGAAGATACGATCCACCGATATCTCGCCGCCTTGTCCGCCACGCGGGATACGAATCGAGGACACGAAGTCTTCCTGTCGACTTGCGCCACGTGTCATCGAGTCGGGGAAGAGGGGACGCACTTCGGCCCCGATTTGATGGGAGAGCTGGGGATCGCCGAGGAATCGCTCGTGCGAAATCTGCTGCTGCCTTCGGAACGGATTCGCCCAGGCTTCGAGACGACCCTGGTGGAGACGGACGCAGGCACTTCGTTCGCCGGACTGTTGCATGAAGATGGCGCCACGAGCCTGACGCTGCGCCAGCCCGGCGGAGTGGAAAAGGCGGTGTTGCGCAAGGACGTGAAAGGGGTTCGACGCGCGGCGGTCTCGCTGATGCCGTCCTTTGCCGATGCGTTGTCCCCGGCCGACATGGCCAACGTGCTGGCGTGGCTGCGGGGCAATCTCAAAGCGTTGCCGCCCGGTCGCGTCATGCTGTTCGACGAGGAACCTGGATTCGCCGCGTTGCTGAATGAGGGCGACGGCCGGGCGGAAGTGGTTTCGACGCGCGCCTATGCCGGGGCGCTGTGCCTTCGCGTCAGTCCGTCGCAGCGTTACAGCCCACGCATCGCCGGCTGGAAACATCGCATCGTGGAAACGCCATCGGCGCCGGATGAGTTTCGTTACCTGCGCCTGGCCTGGCGCGCGACCGGTGATGGCGTGATGGTGGAGCTGGCTTCCGGCGGCCAATGGCCCAAGGCTGAAGAGGCGCGCCGGCGTTACTTCGCCGGGAAGAACAGCACCCCGTGGCGGGCACGCGAAGTCAGCGCCGCCGTCCCGACGGAATGGCGCGAGGAAATCTTTGACCTGTGGAAGGACTGCGGCGCTTTCACGCTCACAGGCATCGCGCCGACCGCGATGAGTGGCGCGGCGTTCTTCGATCGCATCGAATTGTTGCAGCAGAAGCCTGGCGAGCCGGCAGCCGCGCGGCCATGAACCTGTAGCAGCCGACGTCAGGGAGCCTCAACTCAAGTTCCACGGACGGAATAGATCAGAGCGCAGGACAGAATTCTTCGCGGCCGCGGTTTTGCTGGGAGTTTTGAAATCTGTATATGGAGCCTTATATACCTACACAAACCGAACGGGCCGCCGAATTCCGATCGCTCAGTGTCCCGAAGGGACTGGTGAGAATAGCCCAGCGTTTCAATTTCAACGCTGGGTCGACGTCCCAAAGGGATCCGTCCCGAAGGGACGGCTGAGGGCAGGCAGCCGGCCAGGAGCCACTTACGTGTAGGGTTTCAACCGTCCCTTCGGGACTTGTGCCGTCCGGGTCGACTTACCCCGCGTTGAAACGCGGGGCTATTCTCGGTTGTCCCTCCGGGATCCAGCCAAACGGCGGGCGATTTGCACTGTGAAGAATTCTGTCGCGCACCCAATAGATCAGAGCCTCCTGACGTCGGCTGCCACGGCTCATGGTTCGGGATTCAGTCAGAAACGTCCCGCCAGTCGAAAACGAGCCCCGGGTGAATTTGTGCCAACCGCTCTCTTTCAAGATTCTGGACAAGCCTCTTGCGCACGTTCAGCCTCGGGCCCGACCTGATCAACGCATGCCGCCATTTGGAATCACGCTCGTCACCTATGTAGCCTGTGGAGGGCTCCTGTGGTTTGTGGCGCATTTACTTGCTCCGGTGGGATACGAGATTTCCCTCTGGCGCGGAATTGGCGCGGTTTTCCTTATTTCGATTTGCGATTCCCTTTCATCGGCATACCTGAAGCCGGCCATTGGAGATTGGAAGCTGCTCGTCGACCTGGTGGTGGACATTCTCATTGTGAAGAGCGTGCTCCGTTTGCCCTTGGGCCGCTCGGTCATAGCGGTGATCATTTACTGGGTGGCGCTCGTCACAGCATTTTATTTCTTATTCATCCGACCGGGGCAGCGGACGAACACCATGCTGGAGCCAACACTCGCCCCCCTCTCCGTGTCGTGGCGGCGCGGGAGTTCGTGAGCGCGTCGTGTCGGCGGCCGGCCGACTCGGTTGGCTATGGCGCGGCTTGCGTTTGCTAGACTGCGGGAGTCATGCCGCGCTTTGCGGCGGTCGATGAAGAAATATTGGCGTCTGCTCAACGTTGGGATCCAGAACACGCTCGTTTATCGGGTGAATTTCCTCTTCCGGAGCGTGTTCGGCCTGATTCCCCTTTTCGCGACCCTGTCGCTTTGGCGGGCGGTCTACGCGGGCAAGCAGGGCAGCGAAGTGGGGGGATACACCCTGGGCTCGATGATTTCCTATTACCTCGTCGTGACCATTGTGGACGGGTTGACCGCGGTGGCTGAGGACGACTGGCAGATCGTCAGCGACATCCGTGACGGGCGACTGAGCCAGTTGCTCCTCAAACCGATCGATTACCTCGCCTACCGGCTCACCCTGTATGTGGCAGGACGGTTCGTGTTCGTGGCGTGCGCGATCGTGCCCATCGCGGTTTTCATCTATTTCCACCGCGAACATCTGGTGGTGCCGGCAAACGGAGTCCAATTCGGCGCATTCGCCATTTCCATCGTGCTGACCGGTCTGCTGCAATTCTTCATTTCCTACACGATGGCGCTGGTGGCCTTCTGGGTGCTCGAAGTCTCGACCTTCATCTTCATTCTCTATTCCTTCGAATATATTGCTGGCGGTCATCTCTTTCCGTTGGACATTTTGCCTTCGGGGTTGGTCAAGGCACTGCATTACACGCCGTTTCCGTATCAGCTTTTCTTTCCGGTGAACGTGTATCTGGGGCGCTCGACGGGCCACGAGCTATGGAGCGGATTGTTTATACAATTCTGCTGGGTGGTCGCAGCCTACATGGCCGCCCGCTTCGTCTGGGCGCGCGGGGTGCGGCACTACGGGGCCGTGGGTGGCTAGACCCGTTCTAACTTTTCAACCACGAATGAACACCAGGAAACACGAATCAATCAGCCGACCCGAAAGCGCGGATGTTACCGGACTCGCGGAAAGCACTCGTGTTGCTGCACGAATTCGTGGCTTCATTCGTGACGATTCGTGTTCATTCGTGGTTGCCGTCCTGGACCTGAATTAGAGCCGTCTATCTATGCTTCTCCGCCGCTACGCATCCATCTATTCCGCGCTGTGGAAAAACAGCGTGACGCGGGAGATGACCTTCAAGCTCAACTTCCTGCTCTGGATTATCGTGGATCTTCTCTGGTTCACGCTTCAAATCTGTTTCTTCAGCGTCATCTACAGCCACACAGAACGGATCGGCGACTGGACGAAGTGGGAAGTCATCCTGCTGGCCGGGGCGGGCAACTTCATCCAGCAGATCTTCGTCGCGCTGTTCCAGACGAACATGGTCCACATGTCCGAACACGTCCGCACCGGACGGCTGGATTTCCTGCTGCTTCTGCCCGTGAATACGCGGTTCATCGTTTCGCTCCGCCAACCGGACCTGAACGCCTATGTGACAGGCATATTGGCCGTGGCGGTGATGGTTTACGCGGGGATAAAGTTGGATTTATCGCCTTCGCCCGCCGCCATCGCAGGATTTCTCCTCCTCTGCGTAGCCGGGGTGCTGATTCATTACTCGATCATGTTCATGATATCGTGCATCTGTTTTTGGACGGTCCGTGCGGAAGGGATTGTCTGGGGTTACTACCATTTGCTCCAGGTTTCACGACAACCGGATGCGGCCTTCAGCGGCTTGTTCCGGATCTTCTTCACGTTTGTGATTCCCATGATCCTCGTGGCGAATGTCCCGGCAAAACTTCTGGCCGGCACACTCAAGTCGCCGTTTGAAATGCTCCTGCTGCTCGGCATCAGCATCGTGATTTACCTGGCGTCCGAAGCCGTCTGGCGTTTTTCGATGAAACGGTATCGGAGCGCGAGTTCGTGAATCATTCCGGCCTGCTTAGCAACGCTAGGTAATGCACCTGGATTCCGAAAATTCACCGGCTGCACCGCGGACTATGTCCCGACGAAGGGACATCGCGATAATAGCCCAGCGTTTCAATTTCAACGCTGGGTTCAGAGCCACAGCGGGCCTCGTCCCGAAGAAGGGACGGTTGAACTCCTGCCACTGCCTATTGTCAAACATCCCTCCGGGATAATACCTGCGGCCCGATTGCGAAATATTCTCGCAGATTCCCGAACAGAACGAAGGCTATGCACGTGGTGTTGAGCGCCGAGAATTGCGAGCAGTTCCTGCTCGAGGAACTGCGGCGGAACAGTCCCGGCGCGCGCCATGATGCGGGACCTGACGGCTTGATTTTGACAGGACTGGACCTTCAGCCGGGGGCGCCGCCTACGTTCGTTTTTGCGCGGCAGTCCCTGCCCGATGCCGAGGAGCATGAGGCCAATTCCGTTTCTGGTTGGGTGGGCCACTTGGCCGGACTGATTGCGTCGCGGTTGCCGGAGAATCAGCCGTGGCTCCTGCACGTCGTGCCAGCGTATGGCTCCGGCACAGCGGGGCAGAACCGCTGCCGGTTGATCCGTGAGGGCGTTTGCGAATGGCTGCGGCGCAAGCGTCGGCAACTCCTGCGTTCCCTGCAAACCGAGCCATCAGGATTCACGCCGGCGCACTCGCTCGTGCAGGCCCTGCTGACGGCGCCGGATCGCGGCTTTGTTTCGATGGCGCCTGCGCCGTTGCCGTTCACGCTTCGTCGCGTGATCTCGCCGTTTCCAAAAGGCGAGATTCCCATCGCCAGCGACAAGGCCGCCCCGTCACGCGCTTTCGCCAAGTTGGTGGAAGCCGAGTTGCGCCTGGGCCGGCGCATCGGGCCCGGCGAAACGTGCGTCGACCTCGGCGCGTCGCCAGGAAGCTGGAGCTACGTGGCACTCCACCGCAGCGCTCGCGTCATTGCCGTGGACCGGGCGCCCTTGCGCGCCGATTTGATGCGCCACACATCGCTGACGTTTCGCAAGGGCGATGCCTTTGCTTACAAGTCCGAAACACCTGTGGATTGGTTGCTCTGCGACGTGATCGCCGCGCCGGAGCGAAGCATCCAGTTGTTGCTCGACTGGCTGCGCGAACGGCGCGCCAGCCGGTTCGTGGTGACGATCAAGTTCAAGGGGCGCGACGACTACGCCAAGCTGGAGCAGTTGAAGCATGCGCTCCCGGCGCTCTGCGGCGAGTTTTTCCTGACCCATCTGTGCGCGAACCGGAACGAGGCGTGCGCGTTTGGGGAAGCGAGAACGTAGGGCAGGGGGACGCCCGCCCTATTTTCCGGTCAAGTCATAGCAGAGCAGAATATCCTGATCCCGCAGCCACAATTTCCCGTCCGACACGACCGGGTGCGCCCAGCTATTCTGCTCGCTGCGATTGGGAGGATTGAACCGGCCCTTCTCCCGGAAGCCTTCGGGCGTCGCTTCGATCAGTGCCACGGTGCCTCGGCCGTCCTCGGCGCGAAGGATGAAATGACCGTCGACGTACACGAGCGAACCCTTGCCCAGCTTTCCTTTCTCCTCCCAGGCCGCTTGGCCGGTCTTGATGTCCAGGCAGACCCATCCTTTCCCTTCGGAATGTCCGTAGACGTAGTTTCCGAGCGAGATGACTCCTCCATGATGGTTGGCCATGAGCTTGTTGGCATAGAGCTGCTCGGCGGTGAATTTTCCTCCCGCCGCGGTGACCTTGAACGCGTTGCAACCGGTCCCGTAGCTCGATGTCACGAACACAATGCCGTCATGGTACACCGGGGTCGGAATGACGGCGGTTGAGCCTCTCCTCGGCGCGCGCCACAACAGCCGCCCATCGGCCGCGGCCACGCCGGCCACGCTCGCGTCCGTCAGTTGGATGTATTGCCGCACTCCGCCGATCTCCTCGATGATAAGCGAGGAGTAATGCGCCGAATCGGTGAACTCCTTGCTTTGCCACACCGTCGCGCCAGTCTTCTTATTCAGGGCGACAATTGCGCCTTGCCTCCCGCCGGGGGTGACGATCACCTTGTCGCCGTCGAGCAAGGGCGATTCGGAAAAGCCCCACTCGGGCCGTTTCCCGCCGAAATCCTTGACGTAGTCTTTCCGCCACTTCTCCGCGCCGCTTGCCGCGTCCACACAAACGAACTCGCCATATTGTCCAACCGCGAAGACGAGCTGGCCGTCGGTCGCGGGTGTGCAGCGGGGTCCTGCATAACCACCCCAACCCGGCGCGCCCGCCTGACCGACTTTCGTCGACCAGAGCGGCTTGCCGTCCGCGCGATTGAGCCCCACGATGAAGCTCTCGTCGCCCCGGTCGCCCATGGTGAACAGGCGGTCACCCGAAGTCACGATGCTCGAATAGCCGCCGCCCAGGCCGGTCGCTTTCCAGAGCAGCTTGGGGCCGCCGGCCGGCCACTGTTTGAGCAGCCCGGTCTCGGCCGAGCGTCCATCGCGGTTCGGTCCGCGCCACTGCGGCCAATCGTGGGCGGCCAGGGCGACAGTGCCGTGCGCCAGGAGGGCGAGAAACACCGTGGAATATTGAGCGAGTCGCAGAATGGTCATAGGACGGCGGTAAATTGCTTTGCTAGCAGACGTTGCGCGGGCGTTTCTATTCGCGGGTTCAGTTGCCAGGGGCCCACCTCGCGGTTCGTGCTTGGCTGCCTGAGCCGCCGTAGTTTCAATGGCCGCGCTGGTTTGTATTATGGACCTCAACCACGTCATCGCCAACGGCCGTGAAACGCTGGCGGAATTGCCCTGCACTGTGGAACAATTCCTTGTTGCGCAAGGCTTGATGCCGCGAAGTGTGGTGGTCGAACACAATGGCGAAGCGGTGGCGCCATCGGAGTTTTCTCAGCGCCAGCTCAGGGCCGGGGACCGTCTGGAAGTGGTGAAGATTGTGGCGGGAGGGTGAGGTGGCCTGATCCGGGTCACGCCGGTTGCTACAGATCATTGAACGAGCTGTTGGCCTTCAATTCACCAGCCGATACCAGTTGTCCCGTTGTCGCGGCTCATAACCGAGGTCGCGGATGAGCCGTTGCATGTCGGTCACGCCCATGCGAAACGTGGTCCCCGCCTGGCTGACAACGTTCTCCTCGATCATGATGCTCCCGAGATCGTTGGCGCCATACTTCAAGGCGACCTGCCCGATTTCCTGCCCTTGCGTGACCCACGAGCTTTGGATGTTCGGAATGTTGTCCAGGTAAACGCGCGACAGGGCCTGCATCCTCAAGTATTCGTGCGCGCCGACCGTCGGCGCCTTGAGCATCGTGTGCTCTGCCTGAAACGTCCATGCGATGAACGCGGTGAACGCGCCGCCGGGCGCACCATGACTTGGCCATTTTAGTGGGGCAGCCGTCCCGGCCGCTACTTCGGGCGTCTCGCCCGTGCATACCGACGCGGGCGGGACGCCCGCGCTGACAGGCGAGACGCCTGCCCCACTAACAGCCGGCGAGCCGCCTGCTCCATCAATTGGCAATTGTCCATCGGCAGGAGCTAATCTCCCGAGTGACTTGTCCTGCTGAGCGCGGACGACTTCCAGGTGCTCGATGCGTTCCTCGACGGTCTCGACGTGGCCGAACATCATTGTTGCCGTGCTTGCCAGGCCGAGTCGGTGCGCGGTGTCCATGACGCCCATCCAGTCGGCGGTGTTGGCCTTGAGAGGGGCGATGCGTTTGCGCACCCGGTCGACGAGAATTTCCCCGCCGCCGCCGGGAATGGAGCCCAACCCCGCCTTCACGAAGTCGCGGATGATTTGCTCGACCGGTTCGCCGAAGAATTCCTGGAACGCGACGAATTCGCTGGGGCTGAACCCGTGGACGTTCACCTGCGGAAACTTCGCTTTGATGTGCGAAAGCAGATCGAGATACCACTGCTTGGTCAGCTTGGGGTGATGCCCGCCCTGCATGAGAATCTGCGTGCCGCCGAGGGCAACCGTCTCCTCGATCTTGTGGTCCATCTCCTCGTGCGAAATGACATAGGCATCGGCGTCCTTCTCCGTCCGGTAAAAGGCGCAGAATTTGCAATAGACGTTGCAAACGTTGGTGTAATTGACGTTGCGGTCGACAATGTAGGTGACGATGTCATTGCCGCGCCCGTCGTAGGCGGACTGCTTCGCAAGTTGGCGCCGCCGATCGGCCAATGCGCCGACTCCTTCCAACGGCAGCCGATAGAGCTGCAGTGCTTCGGCCTGATCGATGCGCCCGCCCTCCCAGACCTTTTGGAGCAACGAGTCGAGTGACGTGTCTTGAATCACGAAGCAATCTTAACGGAAGAGGCTGGGCAAACAAGCGCCAGCTTACCTAACCGTCCGTGTGGTGGGATTCAACGTTGCCTCCAACATTGCGCGCTGGGACCGCCGGCACCCTGCCGGCTTCCAACTCTGAATCAACCGCCCTTTTGCCTCGTCACTCTTATAGAACACGTCGGCACAACTCAACGCTGGTGTGGCCTCGGCCGGCGTGCTAGAAACTCGACACCATGAATTGCCAGTCGCATCTCTATCGCGGACAGAATCCGCGGCTCGTCAGCCGGCGTTGGTTCTTCGAACAATGCGGCGTCGGCATGGGAGCGCTCGCGCTCGGCTCGCTCCTGCGCCAGAACGGATTCGCCTCGCCCGCATTGAGCAGCCCGCTGGCGCTCAAGCAGCCTCACTTCGCGCCCAGGGCCAAGCGCGTCATCTACCTGTTCATGGCCGGCGCGCCGAGCCACCTCGAGTTGTTCGATAACAAGCCCGAGTTGGCCAAGTGGGATGGCAAGCTGCCTCCTCCCGATCTTTTGAAGGGTTATCGGGCCGCGTTCATCACGCCGAATTCCGCGTTGCTCGGGCCGAAATTCAAGTTCGCCCGCCATGGCCAATGCGGCGCGGAGCTGTCCGAGTTGCTCCCGCATCTGGCTGGCGTGGCCGATGACGTCGCCATCGTCAAGTCGATGGTCACCGACGCATTCAACCACGCGCCCGGGCAAATCATGATGAATACCGGCTCGCAAATGTTCGGCCGGCCCAGCCTGGGCTCGTGGGCGACTTACGGGCTCGGGAACGAGTCGAATGACTTGCCCGCGTTCGTGGTTTTCAGCACGGGAGGGAAGGGGACAAGCGGTGGTTCGTCGAACTGGGGCGCGGGCTTTCTGCCGTCCGTCCACCAAGGTACACTCTTTCGCAACACGGGCGATCCGGTGCTCTATCTTTCGAACCCGAAGGGTTTCGACGACCAGGCCCAGCGCGATTCGCTCGACACGATTGAGAAGCTCAACCAGCGGCGCCTCAGCATCGTGGGCGATCCCGAGATCGCCACGCGCATCAGTTCCTACGAGATGGCTTACCGCATGCAGTCGAGCGCGCCCGAATTGATTGACGTTTCGAAGGAGCCGAAGCACATCCTCGACATGTACGGCATCGAAGCGGGCAAGGCCAATTTCGCCAGCGCCTGCCTGCTCGCCCGGCGCCTTGTCGAGCGCGGCGTGCGGTTCGTGCAAGTTTTCCACGAGTCATGGGACCAGCACGGCAACCTTGTCGCCGACCTGAAGAAGAACTGCAAGAACACCGACCAGGCCAGTGCCGCGCTCGTGCGGGACCTCAAGCAACGCGGCTTACTGGACGACACGCTCGTCATCTGGGGCGGCGAATTCGGCCGCACGCCGATGGTGCAGGGTGGTAACGACGGCCGCGACCATCACCCCAACTGTTTCGCCTACTGGCTGGCGGGCGGCGGCGTAAAACCCGGCATCACGGTGGGCGAATCCGATCAATTCGGTTTCAACGCTACGAAAGACCGCGTCCACGTCCACGA
>Ga0134127_10002399_pt1 | contig 13551 bp, 10 predicted proteins | sample KB31753_FD_96459 | JGI IMG/M metagenome (GOLD analysis project Ga0134127, IMG submission 96459) | Terrestrial soil microbial communities with excess Nitrogen fertilizer from Kellogg Biological Station, Michigan, USA - KB3-175-3 | ecosystem: Environmental > Terrestrial > Soil > Unclassified ...
CTTTTGTTTGGTTCGTGTTATCAGGTAGGGCGCAATCGGGCAAGTCTTGCAGCTGACCGGCGCGAAAGCATGGTTTTCAAGTAATCTTCTTCCATTCAGCTTGCCTGGTGATCGACGCAGCTGAACATCAACGCCACCGAATATGCACCCGCTCACGCGAGACCACGTCGAGCAATTGCTAGCGAGGGCCGGCATTCGTGTTGCCGACCCAGAGACCGGTATAGGCCGGGAGCTTACGTACCACGCGTATCCGCGTCGGATAGTAGTCGTGCATTTCGCTGAGGACGAAAAGCTCGAATATCTAGTCGGCGCTACCTCAAGGATCCTGGAGCTGGATGAAGAGTGGATTCTATTGACCCGCTATGGCGCTCCCTCAGACCTCGACATACTGCCAGCTGACCCAAACATGGCTGCGATTGCGTTTGGTCCAGCTGACCGCGCTCGACTTGCTGATTACTTGTGCACTCGCCCGACTGACCTCGCCTCAGTTTCGGCCGACCTTTACACTTTGGGCGCTAGTGGCCGTACTTTGGTCACCTGGGACCACCACACGGCTGACGAGGGCCTCGACGTACGGCTGCAGTCTGTTGCCGAAGCAAGCCGACTGCTCGTATCTCTGAATGACTTCGGTGCAGAGCTGGAGGTCTTCTACAGTGACGGCTAACAGACGGCTTTGCACACAAACTTATCAGGAGACGTCACTGGGTACAGAACCCGGAGCGATAGCGACGGGATCACTGGTTCGACTTAACGAAGCATGCGGCAGATTTCTTCGATTTTGATGAATGTTATATCTAGCATCCCGTCGCTATCGCTCCGGGTTCTGCATTGAAGGATGCGACTTTAACCATTCCAACCGACCTTTGGGCAAAGCCGCAACGAACGCATCAACCGGAGCGGCCCAATTTGTTTTACGACAGGCGGTGTGAGTTGAGTCGAGAAGGTGTCCTTGAGAAGGGACTGGCTATCTTATGAGGCGGAATTGGTAGGTTCGACAACGGAGTTAGAAGAATGCTTCGCCGCTTTTGTCAGCTCCTGGTTGCGCGCGATGGCGCGAACCACGGTCGACTCCACGTCTTCCAGCTTAAAGGGCTTAGCAATGAACGCAAACGCACCCATGTCGAGTAGTTCTTTCGCGGCTTCCGCTTCGGAATTTCCGGAGATAACAATTACCGGAGTTGTCGGGTGCGCCTCCTGAATCCGCTTGAGTATCTCCCGTCCTGTTAGCCCCGGCATTGCAATGTCTGTGAGGACAACGTCGTAAGTTTCGAATTCGAGGTAAGAAAGAGCCTGTTCGGCGCGATCGGCGGTATGACACTCATGTGAGTCCTTGAGGAGGTCGTGAAGCGTTTCGCGGATGTTGTTATCGTCATCGACGATTAACAGCGTAGCCATGCATGTTTCTCCAGGAAAAGGTTATGAGGGATTTGATTCGTCAGGAACGACATGTTGCGCCGAAAGCGGTCGAGATGCAAGGAGGTTTGCTTAGAGCGCTGGTGCAGTTTGAAAGTAACGCTGAAAGCGTTGGCTAATGCCAGCCCAGGGTTTGCTTTGAAACCCTGGGGGTAAGATGCCTATTGGTCTTGTCGCAACTCTGAAGGAGTTGCGACAAATACCGCGACGCAACCCTTTCAGGGTTTCCATCTCCGAATGGGGACGCTTCTGTCCCAGGGTAGCCAAAGCGCAACCCTGGGCTGGAATTGGCGAACGCTTTCAGCGTTAACCAAACTGCACCAGTACCTGCTTTAAGGGCGACGAGAATGGGAACCGCACGCGCTTTTTCAAGATTGAATGTCACCGGTCTTCAATTGATGCCGCTCTCTCCGAATGCAACAGGTTGAAGGGGGCTTTCGATCTCCAGAGGTCGCAGCCGGGCCTTTAGCGGCGGCGGCTCCTTGGTTTTGAGTTCGCCTTCTGCTTCGAGTATGACGTGGGTTGTTTGCAAAACAGTGTCTGGGTTCAACGAGATTGAAGTGATCCCTTTCTCCACGAGGAATCGCGCAAACTCCGGATAATCTGACGGCGCCTGGCCGCAGATTCCGATCTTCTTGCCGGCGCGATGCGCAGCTTCAATCGCGATAGTGACCATCTTTTCCACTGCACCATCGCGTTCATCGAACAAGTGCGCCACCATTTCCGAATCGCGATCCAGACCGAGTGTGAGTTGAGTCAGATCGTTCGACCCGATTGAATAACCATCAAACACGCGCAAAAACTCATCGGCATAGATCACGTTCGCCGGCAGCTCGCACATTGCGTAGATTTCCAGCTCATGCTCGCCTTGTTTCAGGCCAAACTCAGCCATCAAGGCGACGACGCGTTCGGCTTCGGCAACAGTGCGACAAAAGGGAATCATCGTCTTCACGTTAACCAGACCCATGTCTTCTCTGACGCGTTGCAGCGCCAGGCACTCAAGCTCGAATCCTTCGCGATAGCGATCGTCGTAGTAACGTGAGGCGCCGCGAAAACCCAACATCGGGTTTTCTTCGGTCGGCTCAAACTCGCCGCCGCCAATCAGCATCGCGTATTCGTTTGATTTGAAGTCAGACATTCTGACGATCACCGGCTTCGGGTAGAACGCTGCAGCGATGCGAGCAATGCCTTCCGACAAACGACGAATAAAAAACTCACGCGGATCTTCTTCGCCTATGCGGTGGGCAATTTCCTTTACTACATCCGGATCTTCCAACGTTGGATAACGCACCAGGGCCATCGGATGAATGCCGATGTGATTGTTGATGATGAACTCGAGACGGGCGAGACCCACGCCGTCGTTAGGAAGGGAAGCGACCGCAAAGGCGTGATCAGGATCGCCAACGTTCATCATCACCTGAGTTCGGGGTCGCGCTTCGTCGCCGACTACGCGACGGTCTACAGCAAATTCAATCAATCCCTCATAGATGTTGCCGTGAGCGCCTTCGGAGCACGACACGGTGACGTCAGTCCCACTCTTTAACAGCTGTGTGGCGTTTCCTGTTCCGACAATGCATGGAAGACCAAGTTCGCGACTAATGATCGCGCTGTGGCAGGTGCGTCCGCCGCGATCAGTAACAATCGCCGCCGCCCTCTTCATGATTGGCTCCCAGGCAGGATCGGTCATGGAAGTTACGAGAACATCGCCGGCTTTAAAGTCGGTGAGGTGATCGGGGTCTTTCAACACATGCACGCGGCCGTGACTGATCTTTTCACCGACTGCGATTCCTGATACGAGTGGTTCGGCATGTGATCCGGTCAGCCGATAGGTTTCGATGTAGTTTTCACGATTGCTTGCGTGGACCGTCTCGGGCCTTGCCTGCAAGATAAAGAGCTCGCCGGTGTAGCCATCCTTGGCCCACTCTATGTCCATCGGCGCATGCTTGCCCGCCAGCCCTGAATAGTGTTCCTCGATGATGCAGGCCCAGCGCGCCAGTTCAAGTACCTCGTAATCTCCCAACACGAAACGATTGCGTTGCGCTTCCACCACTTCTCGAGTGCGCGTGCCTCGGCCGTCGAGGCCGTAAACCATTTTCACTTCCTTGCCGCCGAGACGGCGACTGACAATCGGACGCGCACCCGTCATCAAAGTGGGTTTGAATACAACCCACTCATCAGGCGTGGCCATACCCTGAACTATCGCTTCACCCAAACCCCAGGCGCCGTTGATCACGACAACGTCACGAAAGCCAGATTCGGTGTCGAGACTGAACATTACTCCCGAGCAAGCCTGATCGGAGCGCACCATCGGTTGGACGCCGATCGAGAGTGCGACTTCAAAGTGATCAAACCCGCGGGCAGCGCGATACGAGATCGCACGATCGGTCCAAAGAGAAGCAAAGCAGCGGTGGCAGGCTTCGATTAGTTGAGTTTCACCGCGAACGTTGAGGATTGTGTCCTGTTGTCCGGCGAAAGAAGCGTCGGGAAGATCTTCGGCCGTGGCTGACGAACGAACAGCAACCTCGGGCGTTCGTCCCAGGCGCTTACAAAGGTCCCGATAGGCGCCGATGATCGCGTCGTTAACATTCTGTGGGAGGGGAGTGTCGAGCATCAAAGCGCGTGCTTCCTTGCCGGCTGCATTGAGCGCACGGATGTCATTGTGATCAAGACCACTCATCAGTTCTCGTAGTCGTTGGCCCAGGCCATTTGTTTCCAGCAGGAGCCGGTACGATTCGCTGGTGGTGGCAAATCCATCAACCGCGCGAACGCCACGAGGCACTAGTGCGCGAAAGAGCTCACCGAGACTGGCGCACTTGCCGCCGACTAGTTCCACATCACCTGCACCAACTTCGCTCAGGTTGAGAACGAGAGGTTTGGAAGTCTTTGCCATCTGCTTACTCCTACGATTGCCTATTAGGGATGGAAGGAAGGTTTGCCGACCGCTTCCATTCTAGATTGTTTGGAATACCAATGAGAAGCTGTAGACCGTCGCCACTAAATACTAAAAACGACTAATAACGGAAAGAATGCAGCATTTGGCAAACAAATCTTCCTTGAAGAATCTTGCCTTAGGGAGGTCTGCGTTACGAACCGCGCTGGAGCGAAACCGGTTAATGCGAACCACGGCTCCGCTACAAATCCCCTAAGCTCTCTGTTAGTATGACCGCGCACTTCTTCATCTGCGAGCAGGCGATTCACTGACTGTTTCGCGGTCAACTTCCGAATCAGGAGAGCTTCCTTATGGGTCACGAGCTTAAGACAGAGCGCGAACTGTCTCTGGATTTCCTGCGAGTTTGCGAAGCGGCAGCTATTGCTTCTGCGCGCACCATGGGCCAGGGCGATCGCAAGTATTCAGATCATGTTGCGGTCGAGGCGATGCGCGAAACTATGGACACTGTGCCGATGCGCGGGCGGATTGTGATCGGCGAGGGCGAACGCGACGAAGCCCCGATGCTTTACATCGGTGAGGAAGTTGGCGGGGGCATTGGCGTCGGCGAAGAACTGGCCGACTCCTGTCCGGAGGTCGATATTGCCGTTGACCCACTTGAGGGCACGAACCTTTGCGCACTTGGCGCCAACAACGCGATTGCAGTGCTGGCCGCGGCTGAGCGAGGTGGATTGCTCAACGCACCCGACATCTACATGGACAAGATCGTCGTTGGCCCTTCGTCGCGCGGCGTAGTCGATCTTGATGCGCCCGTCAAAGACAATCTCAAGAACATAGCGCGGCGTCTTGGTCGCGACGTTGAGGACCTGACAGTGATCGTGTTGGATCGTTCGCGACACAAGAAGCTAATCAATGAAGTGCGCGAGGCTGGTGCCCGGATTCGTTTGATTGGTGATGGCGATCTCTCGGCGGGCATCTCTGCCGCTGTAGACGGCACGAACATTCATGCTTTGTTGGGAATTGGTGGCGCTCCTGAAGGTGTCATCACTGCGGCCGCGATGAAGTGTCTCAATGGTGAGATTCAGGCGCGGCTTATTTTCGATCCTGAGCGACTAGGAGTTGATAAAGATAAAGTTCCCGCGAGGGAAGTTGTGCTGGAACGGTTGCAGTCGATGGGCATCAACGAACCTGACAAGATTTACGACACAAACGACCTGGCGCCGGGCAAGAAAATCATTTTTGCGGCAACGGGCGTCACCGACGGCGCGTTGCTGAAGGGCGTAAGATTTTTTGGTTCAGGTAAGCGAACACACTCAGTGGTGATGACCACCGAATCTCGTCACATTCGTTTCGTAGACACGCTGCACATCGAGGGCGGGCCGGATACTGTGATCAGATTCTAATCGTTTTGGTCTTAGGTCTTGGGCCTTTGGTCTTTAAGAGTCAATCTATCTGGACTCTTCCATTCAACGGCCATTAAAGACAAAGGCCAAAGACCAAAGACCTAAAACCAAAGGCCCAAAACAGGAAACCGACGTTAACGATGTACGCCCCTCTCACTGACTACATTTCTCAAACCAGATCGGATCGACGTCCACTCTTTATGTGGATCGCCTTGACGGCCATTGCTTTGCTTTTGATCGGCATGGTTATCGCCGCGCCGCTAGCACACGCGAACCAGCAAACCTTCCTCGCTGGCGCTCTCTACCAGGCTTTCAGCCACATCTGTCACCAACAACCTGAGCGATCCTTCTTCATCGCCGGTCAACAGTTCGCAGTCTGTGCTCGTTGCACCGGCATCTACGCCGGGTTTGCGGCCGCGGCCTTTTGCTATCCGCTCCTGGCTTCGTTGCGACGAACCACTTCACCCGATCGAAAATGGTTGTTCATCGCAGCGTTTCCCTTGGCAGTTGATTTTGGTTTGGGGTTTTTGGGAATTTGGGAAAACACGCATAGCTCGCGTTTCCTGACAGGAGCGTTACTGGGATCGGTTGCCGTGTTTTATGTGATGCCCGGTTTGGCTGAACTCAGCCAGATGTTGGGATCACGTTCCGAGGCTGCCCTCAGGACCAGCTATTCGCCCAACTCACCTCAAGAACAGGAAAGGATTTCGGCAGCACCGAGTGACTACAGCGCACCATTCCGTCGCATCTGAAGAAACCACCTTCTTTCTGAGTAGATTCCCGAAACAAAAGACTTAGGCACATGCATCCCTTTGCGTTCGGCGAGAATCCGATACGCGCTTCGGTTAGGGAGAGCCAATAGGTTAGAATCCCCTGCCGGAATTTTGGTGTTCAATAGAGTTTTTGACGATATGATTTTTCAAGACACGATTCCCCCATTTGGACCGACGCCGAACCAGTTGTTTGAGCGCTATTTCAGCGAGTCTGTTTATAAGACCTGGGGAAACATCAGCCCCCTCTATCGCCTTGATGCCTTTGATTGGACGATCCTGATTGTCTATTTCACGATCCTGACTGTGTTGGCCATTTACGGCGCCTACCGCGTCAAGCAGGTAATCGATTTCTGGCGTTACCGGAAGTTCGTCCCGCAACCAAAGGCCAGATTCAGCGAAGGCGATCTACCGTTTATCACCGTACAGCTTCCGCTCTTCAACGAAATGTACGTTGTCGAGCGACTTGTGAAGGCGGTAACTGAAATTGATTACCCCCGGGACAAGTTCGAGATCCAAGTGCTTGACGATTCAACCGACGAGACTGTGAAGCTCGCCGAAGCGACTGTCCGGAAGTATGCGGATCAGGGATTTGATATCTCCTATATCCATCGCAGTGACCGGACCGGTTTCAAAGCCGGTGCCCTTGAGGCAGGTCTGAAGATTGCCAAAGGTGAACTCCTGGCGATCTTCGATGCTGACTTTGTGCCGAAGCCGGATTGTCTGCGTAAGCTGGTTGATTACTTTACCGATCCTATGGTGGGCTGCGCTCAAATGCGCTGGTCGCACATCAACGGCACTTACAATCTTCTGACACGACTCCAGACCATCATGCTCGATGGCCACTTCGTTGTTGAGCAAACCACTCGTAATCGCACAGGCGGTTTTTTCAATTTCAACGGCACCGCCGGAATCTGGCGTCGCCGGGCGATTGCTATGAGCGGCGGCTGGCAACACGATACGTTAACTGAAGACACTGACTTGAGTTTCCGCGCCCAGTTGATGGGTTGGAAGTTTGTGTACCTGCTCGACGAAGATGCGCCGGCTGAGATTCCTGTTGAGATTAACGCCTTCAAAGCCCAACAACGCCGCTGGGCTAAGGGCGTAATGCAGGTAGGGATAAAACTCTATCCGCGGATTTGGCGAGCACCCTTGCCGCTTCGGGTCAAACTGGAGATGTTCTTCCGGCTGACGGGAAACATCAGCTACCCATTGATGATCGTTGCTAGTTTCCTTCAGTTCCCCCTGCTGCTTGTTCGTTACAATCAGCCGTTTTATCACTTGATGATTCTGGATCTGCCCTTGTTGTTCTTCTCATCAATTTCAGTGTTCCTTTTTTATGGCACAGCAGTCTGGTATCTAGACGAGAAACGCTCGCCCCGAATGGCGCATCTGCCGTTAGTAATGGCCCTGGGTATCGGTTTGGCTTTCTCAAATGCCAAGGCCGTTCTCGAAGCTGTGCTGGGAGTGAAATCAGAGTTCGTTCGCACACCCAAATACAGCGTGGAGAAGACGTCTGACGAAACCTGGAAGGCGAAGAAGTACAAACGCAAACGCGGCTTCTTGCCGCTGCTTGAGTTGGGATTTGCCTTCTACTTCGCGCTCGCTATCTGGTATGCAGCCCGCCTCCACATGTGGGGAACAATCCCGTTCCTGTCGCTGTTCTTTCTCGGCTTTGGCTACATGGGAGTGATGAGTATCCTGCAGACCACCAGCGGTAAGCGCCTGCTCTCTCTGAGGCGACCTCTGGCCGAGGGACGTCGAAGTTAAGCTGAGGCTCGTCATTACATCTGGTCGACATTTTTTGTTTTGTTTCCTGCTTGCTTTGGTTCCTTCCGTGAAATAGGATCCCCAGCGTCTGAGAAAACTCATTTGCAATCCAACTTACCGTTTCAACTGAATGCATTCAGTTATTGGAAGCATCCATCAGATTCCTACACAGTTGAGGAGAAACTCCATGACCTCGATCTTGCTAGTAAGAGCGTCCCTGATTCTCATTTGTCTCTTGGCCCTGGCGCCTTGCGTCTTCGCACAATCCCAGGCAACCACCGGAAATATCGAGGGCCGTGTCGTTGACCCCGGGGGTGCAGTACTTCCGGGAGTTACAGTCACCGCTCGGAACCAGAACACTGGTCTAATGAAAACCGCCACCACCGACGATGAGGGAAACTACCGCATCATTGTGTTGCCCCCGGGCAGATACAAAGTCACAACGAGCGGTGTGCAAGGCTTCGCCGACTCCTCATTCGAGAACGTCGAAGTCACGGTCGGCGGACAGACTCCGCTTTCTATTCAGCTAAGTGTTGCCGGTATCGCAACCATGGTGGACATTGCGGCTGAAGGTCAGATTGTCGAAACCACGCGCAGCTCAGTTGCTACAACCGTGAATGAGCGCGCCATACAAAGCCTTCCGGTGAACGGTCGCAATTTTTTGGACTTCGCCACGCTGACTCCCGGCGTTGTGCGCGACCCCACTCGCGCAGGGGATTTGGCCGTCGGTGGTCAAAAGGGAACACTCAACAGCCTGCAGGTTGATGGAGCAGACAACAACAATACTTTCTTCGGCCAATCGTTTGGCCGGACCGGCACACGTCCGCCTTATCAGTTCTCCGAAGAATCAGTACAAGAATTTCAAGTGAATCAGAATGGGTTCTCAGCCGAGTTTGGGCGGGCGGGCGGCGCGGTCATTAACGTCGTCACCAAATCTGGCACGAACGATTGGCACGGAAGCGCCTTTGAGTACTTCCGTGATGAGTCCTTGAACTCCAACACTCCTATCCTGACAGCTCGCGGAGCCAAGCGGCCAAAGTCACAGATAAACCAATTCGGCGGCACCTTTGGCGGACCGATCAAGAGGGATCGAGCTTTCTTTTTCTTTGCCTATGACGGACAGCGGTCAAACATTCCGAATGTTGTCGACCCGCCAAACTTTTCTGCCCAGCCGGCTAATATCCGTGCGCTCTTAGGCCCGTATGTCACCACGTATCAGGTCGGCCGCAATCAGGACGTGTACATGCTTAAGACGGACATTCAACTAAATGATGCTAACCACCTGACCATTCGTTTCAACCAACAGAACTTTACAGGCAATAACAATGAGAATGGTGGCCCGCTCAGCGCGGAAGAACACTCTGGCAACAGTGTTGCGCGCACAACCACACTTTCCGGCTCGCTTACTTCGACACTTACAAGCACCATTATCAATGAAATGCGTTTCCAGTACGGTCGCGATCGCGAACCAGGCGAAGCGAACAGCGCCGTAACAGAAGCCCGCATTCAAACCGGCAACGGCTTTTTCCAGTTGGGACGCAACAACTTTAGCCCGCGCGAAACCACCATCAAGCGCTTTCAGCTTATTGACAACGTTAGCGTCATCCACGGAGCTCACAGCCTCAAGTTTGGAGCTGACTTGAACTTCGATCGCATCTTCAACTTCTTTCCCGGATTGTTTTCGGGGCAGTACACCTTCAATTCCTACGCAGCGTTTGCCGCAAACACGCCTGGATCCTATACGCAAAATTTTGCCGGGCCAGGCACGTCAGGCGCCGAAACACATCCTGATATGAACGAGTACGGATTTTTTGTGCAGGATGATTGGCGAGTGAATCCCAAGCTAACCTTAAACCTCGGTCTGCGCTATGACCTGCAGGATCTTGCTGAGCCCGAAGTGAACAATCCTAGTCCGGCTTTGGCCGCGGCCGGGCTATCCACTACAACCCCCATTCGTGACGCAAACAACTTTGCCCCGCGCGCCGGTTTTAGCTATGCGTTCGATGACAAGACCGTGATGCGTGGTGGTTACGGAATCTTCTTTGGGCGTACACCCGCTATCATGGTTGGAACAGCTCATTCCCAGAATGGCATCCAGGTAACGGGCGTCAGCCTGACTTGCACGACGCTTCCGACTAATCCGTGCCTCACTTATCCGGCCATCTTTACCACTCCTCCGGCTGCCGGAGCCCTGACTCCAAGTCTCTACATGTTCGCTAAAGATTACGCCCAGCCTTATGTGCAGCAAGGGCGTCTGGGAATAGAGCGCGAACTATTCAGAAACATGAGTCTAGGGGTTACGTATTTGTATTTTCGTGGAGTTCACCTATCGCGTACTCGTGATATCAACCTCCGAGCGCCGGTCGCCACAACGATACCAGTCGTAGTCGGTGGAGTTGCCACTGGTGAAACATTCACGGTGTTGCGTCATCCCTCGCCGCGTCCGATACCTGGATTCACACGTATTAGTTTGTTTGAGAGTACTGCCGATTCGCGTTACAACGGCTTGGCGATTGAACTCAAACGCCGGTTTACGCGCGGTCTGCAGTTCATCGCGGCCTACACTCTGTCGAGCGCCAAAGACAACCGCCCCGATTCGACGATGGTGGTAGTCGGCACCGACGACGTCAAAGGTTTGGAGAACAACCTGGACATCAATGCCGATTGGGGTCGCAGCGATTTGGATATTCGGCACCGTTTCGTATTCAGTCCCGTATATGAAATCGGGCGTGTCAATAACGACAATGCCTTCGCGCGCGGTTTTCTAAGCGATTGGGCATTCTCTGCGATCGTTACTCTCCAAAGCGGGTTTGCGCATTCGGCCACGATCACTGGTGATGCCAACAATGACGGGAACGCGGCTACTGATCGTGTGCCCGGCAGTACGCGTAATGGTTTCACGACGCCGAGCATCTACACCCTCGATGGGCGGGTGACAAAGTCATTTAGAATTGGCGAGCGTGCCAGGCTGAGTTTTATTGCTGAGGCTTTCAACCTCTTCAATCGCTCAAACCTTGCCTCCGTGAATACAGCCCAATATGTGCTGACAAGCGGAGCGTTTACACCCCCGGCTCTCTCTACCCCGTTCCGAGGCCCGCGAACCTTCCTTGGCGAGCGACAAATTCAACTGGCGGCGAAGTTAGTATTCTGAGTTCAACAACGGCCATGAAATAAGGGAGATGCCGCCAGCGTCTCCCTTTTCATTACCGGTCCTTTTTGTACGTTGCCGGACATAAATGTTATAGTCGCGCGCGTCAATTAGTTTCTGTGACATCTGGACTGAGTTCCGAGCTCCCTCCTCTGTTGCTACCGCATAAACCGGGCTTTTGCCAACTTTTGGGCTGCCCCCCAGCCCGTCCTGGAGTAAGTGAACGTGAGAATTCTTTTGTACAACCCGGATAACGGGGTGACTCGCAATTTTATGCCCCATCTGTGGATGTTCCTGCTCCAGGCGCTCACACCACCCGAACACGAAGTTCTGCTGGTTGATGGCAACGCAAAGCCCCTGAGTGAAGAGGAATTGGTTGAGTTCGTCCGCTCCGAAAAGATTGGCCTCGTGGGAATTGGCGCGATGACGCGAATGGTGGCGCGCGCCTACCGCATGGCTGATGCTATCCGTGCGATCGGAGTGCCTGTCGTTATGGGCGGGCCGCACGTAACGGAAGCGGCTGATGAGGCGCTCGGCAGAGATGGTGGCGTGAAGCATGCCGACGCTGTTGCCCTCGGCGAGGCTGATGAGACCTGGCCACAAATTGTGGCAGACGCCGCTGCAGGCACGCTCAGGGAAGTTTATGAGCCGGTTGACGAGACAGGAAAAGAGCGTAAGCCGAGCCTTACCCCTTACCCAACCATCCCCTGGGAAAAACTGGACCTCGACCAGTTTAACCTCGTGCCCAAAATCGCTCGCTCGCTTCTGGAGCGCCATGGTACAGGCTGGGGCACTTTTCACATGGTTCCAATTGAATCAGGACGAGGCTGCCCTTATGGTTGCGAGTTTTGCACTGTAACTGGTTTCTTTGGTGATTCGATCCGGTTCCGCAGCAATGAGAGCGTGGTGGAAGAGCTACTCCGGCTAAAAGAGCGGGCGCGTAGTCATCGCGGCCAGATCGGTGTTTTCTTCATCGACGACAATTTTGCAATCAACATCAAACGAACTAAGTCTTTGTTGCGAGACATCATCGCCGCCGGTGCCCAGCTGCCGTGGACAGCACAGATAAGCGCCAACCTGTTGCGTGATGAAGAGCTCGTTGACCTGATCGCGGAATCAGGAGGCAGATGGATCTTCATCGGCATGGAGTCGATTGATCCGGCTAACCTCGCCGACGTTAATAAGAATTTCAATAAGCCTGGCGAGTATGCCGCAGTGCTGAGCCGCTTGGCGAAGCGCGACATTTATGCGATCACGTCGTTCATCTTCGGCATGGATAACGATACACCCGGTGTCGCCGAGCGCACTCTCGAACAGATTTCAACTTGGCCACCTGTGCTGCCGGTCTTCGGACAGCTCACTGCGTTTCCCGGTACGCCACTCTACGCGCGCCTTGGTGCGGCGGGACGTATGACGCGTCCGCGACACTGGTTGGACTTCGCTCCCTTCAAAATGGCCCATACGCCTTTGAAGATGACAATCGAACAGGCACAGGACGAAGTAGATAAGGCCTGGCGGACTTCATACAGCGCGGAAGCTAATCAGCATGCGATCGAAGCAATTGCTGATAGACGAATTGACTACAAGTTGATGCACCTGATTTCGCGTCTCTTCTTCCGTGGGATCTATTTTCCGCAGTTAACGAAGCGAGACTGGACCATGCTCGTCCTGCGCAATCGCCGTCCCGTGTTAACTGTAGCCAAGGAAGCAATCAGCCTTTATCGAGCCTCGCGCAAACATAAGTTGCAGGTACAGACAATGCCGCCACCGCTGGAATCCTGAGCTTAACTAGCGACTAACTACTTTTACGGCAGGCGACAGAGTCGTTCCAGCCGGAAAAAAAGGACAACCAGGCTTGGCCCGGTTGTCCTTAATGATTTTTATTGGCTGGGAGGCAGGGATTCGAACCCCGATAGGCGGATTCAGAGTTCCTGCGAAGACCATTTAATTCTCACATTCTTTGGATCTCGATTAGACGTTTGATGGCGCGGCGATGATGAAACACACCAGCTACAATTGCCACCAATAGACTGCCACCGAGGAAACTCCCCAAGCTCCGAACAGATACTCTCTTATCCAGCACGTTCTCTATTTTTCTCATGACATTCTCCTCACTTCGTTTGTCACGTACGTGTTCCCTGGTACTTTAAGGCGCAGAAA
>Ga0134127_10002401_pt1 | contig 13549 bp, 6 predicted proteins | sample KB31753_FD_96459 | JGI IMG/M metagenome (GOLD analysis project Ga0134127, IMG submission 96459) | Terrestrial soil microbial communities with excess Nitrogen fertilizer from Kellogg Biological Station, Michigan, USA - KB3-175-3 | ecosystem: Environmental > Terrestrial > Soil > Unclassified ...
ACCCGGAGCAGCTGACGACGGGCGAGAAGGAGCGCATGACGCGGCGCTTCACCGAGGAGCTGCTGCCGATCATTGGCCCGCGCATGGACGTGCCGGCGCCCGACCTGGGCACCGACGAGCAGACGATGGCGTGGATGATGGACACCTATTCCATGCACGCGCGTCACACTGTCACGGCTGTGGTGACGGGCAAGCTGATCGAGATTGGAGGATCGCGCGGCAGGAAGGAGGCTACCGGACGCGGCCTGCTGTTTGTCTGCAATGAAGCCTGCAAAAAGTTTGCGTTGAGCCTCCCCGATACGCGAGTGGTGATTCAAGGCGCCGGAAACGTGGGTGGAACCGCCGCTCAGTTGATGCATAAGGATGGCTACAAGGTCGTCGGCCTCGGCGACATTACGGGCTCGCTTTACAACCCGAAGGGTCTCGACGTGCCTGGAGTCCTGCGCTACATCGCAGAGAACAAGACCGTAGAAGAGTACGCCGAAGCCGAGCACGTAACCACCGCTGAACTGCTCGAGCTCGAGTGCGAAATCCTGATGCCCGCTGCAACCGAGAACCAGATTACCACTCATAACGCGGACAGGATCCGGTGCAAGATCCTGGCGGAGGGCGCAAACGGGCCGACAACAGCTGATGCGGATGAGATTGTATCGGCCAAGCGAATCTTCGTAATTCCGGATATTTTGGCTAATGCGGGGGGTGTGACCGTAAGCTATTTCGAGTGGGTGCAGGACCGAATGGGCTTTTTCTGGAATGAGGATACGGTCAACACTCGTTTGCACGAGATCATGGTGAGCAGCTTCAACGACGTCGTTGGGTTCGCGAACAAGTATAACGTCAACACTCGTCTGGCGGCGTACATGCTAGCTATTGATCGTGTGGCATACGACACAAGGCTACGCGGTATTTACGCCTGAAGTACAGGGTCGAATAGCGGATCGATGGTTGTTTTCAATTCTCCCCGCGATAGCGCTTAACCCCCGAGCGTCCTTGAGTTCCTACGATCCGGACCTCCCCCAAAAAAGTAATTTTTATGTTGACCGCAAAGGCTTTTGCGAGTATAGATATAGCTGTAATGGGCCGAAGTTTGAGCCCGCGTCATCAACTGGCAGGTCGGTAATCATACCGAGCTCGCAGGAAGAGCTCCGGTTTTGGACGCTTCAGTTAGTATGCATTCCGCCCCCTTTGTTCTTTAAGGGGGAGCAAAGTCACCTCCCTCAGTTTTGGAGGCGATCCTGAAAGCGAACTGCATTCCGTGGATGAAAACTTCAGGAGGCAAACAATGAAAGCGGCTAGAAAGATAAGCACGCTTGTGATGGTGCTTTTGGTCCTCGCGGGGGTAGCCTTCGCGCAGGAGCATCATGACGGTAATCTCGCCGAGCGTCAGAAGGCGCCAACAGTGCTCGGCGGCACCGGCTTGTTCAACACCTTTTCGACTCGCACGCTTTGCAAAGGCGAGTTCAATTTCGCGTTGTTTTGGAACAACTACACGCGAGATCCCGGTGATCTGAGCATCAATCAGGTGCCGTTCAACTTCTCTATCGGTCTTACTAATCGATGGGAGCTCTGGATCAACTGGAATACCTGGACTAATACCACCGCGCGCCAGCCGTTTTTGTTGAGCGGCTATCAGTGGAGCGCAGTCCGGCACTTCGGCGATCCGTTTGTTCTGCTGGGTCCTCCGGTCGGTGGCACCGACAAAGCGGCGGCATTCTTTCCCGGATCAGGCTCGGACGTTGGAGGTATACTCCCTTCTCTGGGTCGATTCGGCTCGCCGATTGGATTTCCACTCAGCGCTTTTTCGCCGGAAGGGCCTAATGGCCGGTTGGTCAGCGGTCTAGGACCTCTGGTCGCAATCAACCTCCCCAGCTACTATCCCGAATTGCCGTTTTTTGGTGAGCTCGATTTCCAGGGATTTGATGGCTCAGGCAATCCGGTCTTCGGTCCACGGCAATCCTCGAATGGCTCCGGTGATGTGTTCATCGGGACCAAATTGAACCTGATCGACCCAAACCATCACTGGTTCAGCATGGCTCTCGGGGGATACTTGAAAATCCCCATCTCCAGCGAAGACAGCTCGCGCGCACGAGGGCGCAGCAGCGGAGAGTATGAGTTTGGCCCAATCCTGATGTTTGGCCAGGAGAGCGGTGGGAAGCGATTCAGGATGTATGAGAACATCGGTTACATTCGTACTACCGACCCGAGCATCGATGATATTAAGCTACTCGATCTGCCCGACAAGCTTCTGGTGAACATCGGCGCGTCGGTGGCGTTTGGCTCGCACGTTGAGTTTGTGGGCGAGATAGCGCACACGAACTTTGTCGCACATAACACACCGAATTTGTTCCCGTTTCTCGGAGACGGCCTCGATCCTACCGATTTGAACCTCGGGCTGCGGTTCTTCTTCAAGAACGGCGCTATTTCATTCGGAGGAGCCTGGAGAAAGAATCTGAACAACACGGATGATGTAACGTTGCCCGTGTTTGTCGGGCGCGAGATCTGCGTTGGACCCAACGGCCGGCCTTGCGTTAACCCTTTGGGCAAGGTCCAACCGAATTTCTTTATCATCAATCCGCTCTTCGACACGACGCCGGTTACTTTTGAGTCGAAGGGAGGCAACGGATTTGTAGGATACTTCTCGATCGGAACTCGAAGGCGTTGTCCGTTGCCGCCTGCGCCAACCTGTGTGCTGGCAACCAGCGCACCAACGGTTAATAAGGGCGAGCGGCTGTCGCTCACCACAACACCTACCACGCCGGGGTACGAGGCGAGCGTTGTCAGCTACGAGTACCGATGGGTGGTTACTGATGCGCAAGGAAGGCCGGTTACCGTCAGCGGCTCCGGAGCTGCAGTTGAAGTTCCTACCGGATCGTTGGCTTGCGGCAGATACTCGGTGACGACGACAGTGACGGCAACGGTGCCCGCTGTTGATTGCCCGAGCGATTGCGTAACCACGGGCCAGACTACGTGCACCGCGAGCTTCGAAATCACTGAACCGCCGTGCCCGACGGTCACTTGCGACATTAGAGCTTCAGCGACATCGGTTGAAGCGAATCAGCGAGTGACTTTCAGTGCAACCGCTAGCGGCGCCGACAACCCGAGCTTCACCTGGTCGACGACTGGCGGAACACTTTCATCGACGACCGGTTCCGAGGTTACGCTCGACACGACGGGCGCGTCGGCTGGCACGATTACAGTGTCGGTGAACGTAAGTACCAGTAGGACTCGTTGCGATCAACCGTGTCCGGGTGGAAGTTGCTCGACGAGCGTGACCGTAACACAGGTCCCGACACCGACAATACCACCACCGCTATCACCGTGTGGTCCTATCTTCTTCCCGTTCAACTCGGCGAGGATTAACAACGAGCACAAGGCCTGTCTGGATGAGATCGCTCTCAGGATGCAGCAAGATCCGCGATCGTCGCTCGTCGTCGACGGCCACCGCGACTCATCCGAGCGCGTAGGGATCTCGCTCACCCGCGCCAACAACGCGCGTGACTACCTGGTGAACGAGAAGGGCGTTGATACGGCTCGTGTCACGGTGCGCAACTTTGGCGATACCTGCCCGCACGATTCGGGCGATCCGAACCTGAACCGCAGGGTTGAGTTCTGGATTGTGCCCGCGGACGGCAGAGCTTCCGACATTGACGGTCTCAAGAAGTGCGCGAGCGGGGCAACGCCTCAGGTCATCACGACTGAGGAACCCGCGCCGTCAGTTGAAAAGAGACCGGCTCGGCGAGCGCCGCGACGACGCGCTCCGGCAAAGAAGCCCGGTGAACCGATTGGAATGCTTCTTCAATCGGAGACGTTCACTGCGTCGGCAAATCAATAACTCCGGGAATCATCTCGGACCAGCAACGGGGCGGTCTTCGGACCGCCCCGTTTTGTTATTTGGGCGGAACAAATCGCGGCTTGTTGGTTCCCTAATCATCCGACGCAGAATCACAGGTAGGGAAGGGCGGCTTGTCCTCGCTCCGTCTTTGCATTCCGATGACAGTTAATCAGGTAAGCGCGGCTTGTTGGTTCCCTAGTCATCCGACGCAGAATCACAGGTAGGGAAGGGCGGCTTGCCCCGCGCCGTCTTTGCATTCCGATGACAGTTAATCAGGTAAGTGCGGCTTGTTGGTTCCCTAATCATCCGACGCAGAATCACAGGTACGGAAGGGCGGCTTGCCCCCGCTCCTTCTTTGCATTCCGATGACAGTTAATCAGGTAAGCGCGGCCTTGTTGGTTCCCTAATCATCCGGACGAATCAAAGGTAGGTAAGGGCCCGGCTCCGCCTTATTTCGTCTGCTCGAACGCCTGAATCGAGATGTAAGGCGCTTGGCTGCGATTGGGCAAGGGCAAGCCGCCCTTCCCTACTTGTGATTCTGCGTCGAGTGGCTTGGGACCTTGGGCAAGCCGCGCTTATCTGATTAACTGTCAACGGAATGCAAAGACGGAGCGGGGGCAAGCCGCCCTTCCCTACCTGTGATTCTGCGTCGAGTGGCTCGGGCCTTGGCAAGCCGCGCTTGCCTGATTAACTGTAAACGAAATGACAATGAATGCGAATGCGGGGGCAAGCCGCCCTTCCCTACCTGTGATTCTGCGTCGAATGGCTCGGGACTCGGCGAGCCGGCGCTACCTGATTAACTGTAAACGGAATGCAAAGACGGAGCGGGGGCAGGCCGCCCTTCCCTACCTGTGATTCTGCGTCGACTGATTAGTAACCAAACCTGTGTCGAGCGATTAGAGGCCTTCGAGTTAACTCGGACAAGCTCAATCCTGCTTTGGAGGAGGCGGTGGCTGTGTACCCGGCTGTTGGTTAGACCCGCTGACTCCCGCGCTGGTTTTCAATAAAGCGGCCGCTACCCTTTTGACGTCATCAGGCGTCACCTTCGACACCTCCTCACCGAAGTTATCAATGTCGGCTGGAGGTTGCCTGTAGAAAATTGCTCGAGCATAGCGCAGCGCCTGCTGCGGCTGTGATTGATTCTCGGCGATACGCGAGGTCATCGCTAGTGCTCTGCCGCGTGTCATCTCGTCCGATGTCAACCCGCTTCGGGCGAGTCGCTCGAGTTCGCCGCGCAATGCCGTCCGTGCCCGCTGTTCGAATTCCGGAGAGGTGGTAACGTAGGCGGCGATCACCCCTGCCACAAACATTGCTTCACTGCCAAAGGCGGCCCTCGAGATCACGCCCTGTTTATCGCGAAGCTCTGACAAAAGCCGCCCTCCCTCTCCATTCATAGCCGCCTCAAACAAATGAACCACCGCTAGATCTCCGCTGCCGGCCTTTGGTCCAACGGCGCCAATAGCAACTGTCGAGAGTTCGCTGCGTCGAGACTCGGCCTTCTCGGCAGCTACCGAGGATTGTGGTGTCCTAACCTGAATCGCCGCATCGGTGTCTCTTCGTTTGAACCCTTCGGCTATCTGTGAAGAGACGAGGGCGGACCCATCAGTGTCGCCCACAATGATGGCCAGCGGCAGCTGTCTGCCTATCGCACGCGCGTGCCATTCCGCCAGTTTCTCGCTGGTTATCGCAGCGATGATTTCCTCCCGGCCATGAGACGGCAAGGAATACGGGTGTCCCGGATACAAGGCTTGCAGAAGCAACTCTCGCGAGCGGTCGACGCCTGAGTCACGCGCGTCACGAATCGCGGCCAGCTGCCCCAATCGCGCTCGGTCAATATCATCTTTTCTAAACGCCGGCTCTTCAATCATGTCTCGCAACAGCTTTAGCGCGCGGTCCGCGTTGCGGGACAGCGCGCTCAGCGTAAATCCAAAGAAATCCGGCTCGACCACCACCCGGACGTCTGCCCCAAGTTGCTCGAGTTCCTGGGTGACCTGTGAAGAGCTTCGGCGAGCCGTTCCACCAAGGATAGTACGCAGCATCAGCTCGGTTGTGCCGCTGGTCGCAGCTTCTTCGATCAGCCGACCTCCCTGAAACAGTATTGCAATGGTTACCGTTTGCCTCGAATGGTCTTCACGAACGTATGCTCTTGGCCCGTTGAGGGTTGAGAAGTCCCTGACCGGGAGCGGCTGAACCGACTCCATCATCATTTGACGCTCAAGAGGACGGTCCGACCCCTGAGCGACCGCCGGCAGCGATGAGGTTGCGTCCGCCGCTCGCACCGCGGAGCTCTCTACGCTCCTGGCGAATTCGGGTGCCCAGGCGACAACTGTCGTCGCATAACTGTCGCCGTCAAATGTACGCGCGGCAGCAGTGAGGGGCTCGTACTCGTGAATCGTCGTATTGGCCATCGTCAGGTATTTTGCTGCAACGCGCTGTATGTCTTGCGCCGTCACCGCACGAATTCGCGATACATACTCGAGCGCTGAGCGTAAACCCCTCCCACTGGCTTCCGCGCGTGCTAGAGCGCGGGCGCGTCCGATGTATGACGCAGACTCATCAACAAATCGCTTTTCCAGGAGCGTCTTTGCTCGAGCCATTTCTCCATCCGTGGGTGTTTCTCGTCGCAGCCTATCGAGCTCATTGAAAAGCGCCGATTCAGCTTTGTCGATCGAAGACCCTCCGCTCGCCTCTTTGCTCGGCCAGATTTGCACGGTGAACAGTCCGGTTGACGCAAGGGCCAGATAGTTCGACTCGACGCGATTCGAGGCCATTTGCTCGTCAACCAGTGAACGGCTCAACCGTGATGCCCGGCCCTGTCCTGCCACTGCGCTGAGCACTTCAATCGCAGGCCAATCCTTGGAATCAGCTCCAGGAACGTGAAATCCCGCGCTTACAACTGACTGGGTAATGTCACTGCGATCAGCTCCGTAACGGAGCTTTATCTGCTCAGAGGCGCCCCAAGGCTTAACCGTAACTGCTGGTTCTATCGTGGGTTGCGCAATATTCGCCGGTTGCGTCTGGACTTCGGGTGATCGTGGCGGCGGTCGATTTACGGGCGCCTTCGGCTTCACGACCTCTACTTCTTTGGTCTTGGCTTCAGGAGTTTTAGCCAGTGTGACTCCGAAGTCTCCATATAGCTGCTGTATCTCAACCAGGGTGTTGAACGTGGATACATCACCCGCCACGGAGATGATCAGATTATCCGGGCGATAATGGCTCTTGTAGAATTCTAAGAGCTGCGCGCGGGTTACTGTGCGCAGTGAATCCATGTTCAAGACCGCCTGGCCCGTGAACGCCAGGTTGAGCAGGCGCGTCATCGAATACGCTCCGGGCTCCTCGAACCTTGATAGCGCCTGATAACTTTCGTTGTTCGTGAGAGTCCGGGTTGAGAATGCTTGTGAAGGAAGAGCAAAACCGTCATCGAGCTGATTTCTGGCGCGTTTGTGGTCTTCCGCCAACAGCTTGATTTCTCCTGCTATTGACTGAGCATCAAACGCCGAGTTCTGGATCATGTCGGCATGAATCCCGAGCACCGCCTTTATCTTGTCCGAAGGCGCCACAACCGAAAGTGTCGACCCATCATACGAGGTGTCGGCTCGCAGTGAGGCGCCAAGCGCACGCAGATCGGCGATAGCACTGTCGCCGGGGCGAAGTACGGTTCCTTTCAAAATGAGGCGCCCTGCTAACCTTGCGATACCACTCATCGACCAGGGCTCGTCAACCGCACTTGCCTTGAAACTGGCCACTGCAGCCACTATGGGCGTTGAGTGAATTTCACTTACGATGACAGTGATCCCGTTGCGAAGCACGAAGCGAGACGTAGTACCTATTTGATCCTTACTGGCAACCGCGGCGGCAGCCGGGACCTTTATTTCCGGAGCGGGCTGAGAAGAGGTTGACGACGGCTGAGGAACCTTTGGACGACTGCGCCCGCTTTGCGCCAGCGCTGAAGTCGCTAACATTGCCGCTGTGATGACCGCAAAGAACTTAGTCGCCGGCATCGAGTATTGCACCACACGCTCCTGGTTAACTGCTAGAAGAATGATAGAGGTCGGTTTTATTGCAGTCAACGAATGATATCCCGAGCTGATGCTCTGTTAAAAGGATCGGTCTCGGGTCTGGGTCGAAGAGTTGCGGGAAAGAAGGTGTTTACAGGCAGAGAGATGGAGAGGTAGGGCAACTAACGTCGTTGAAGCCTTCGTATTCGAGTGGACCTATCCCTGAACCGGCAGGTCAATTCCCATGCCGATGCTGTAAAAGTTATGCGGCGCGTTTTCCTACAGGTCCTTGCCCAGCGCCGTATAATCGACTCTCCAGGCGTAGCTCGTCACCAGCAAGTCCACGTTCCGCTCGTAGCGAAGAGCTATCTGTACGCCTTTTTCGCCGCGAGAGAGCAAATTGATCCCATCTTCCGGAAGACTGTACTCGGTGCTAAGCCGTTTCATATCCTTCGCGATTCGGTCTTCCGGCCAGCCGCGAACTGCGGCGATTCGCGCCAATTCGTTGACGTCGTGAACCACTTTTTGCTGCTCGATGTAAACCGGCGCGAGTTTTATCACCATGAAGGCGGCTACTGCGGCAAGCAAGAGCGCCACAACTACTTTGATAGAAACCGCTCCGCGCTCAGAAACGCGGGCATCGGTGCCACTGACGTTGCTCATGATGTCTCCAGTCGTTAATCGGAATACGCAAGGAGGAGTTCTCTATTGACTGCGCTCCGCTGCGACCAGACGCCCACTCAGTTCCTACCTATCGGCGATTCAAGTGAGCGTGTCTTTGAGGGCTGCTTTGATTACCTGCGGGGACACATCGGATCTGATCACGACGCGGCCTATCTCGACCGGAAGCACAAAGGAGGCCCGTCCCGCCTCAACCTTCTTGTCGTGATGCATTGCTGCAATTATACCATCGAGCGCAAGAGTATTGGCTCTCGGGAGGCGTCCGACATCGACAACCGCCTCTTCGATCATTTCTCGCTCACCTTTTGCCAGGAGGCCCTTTCGTTCAGCGATTCGCGAAGCCGCGAGCATCCCCAGGCCAACCGCTTCACCGTGCAGAAACCGACGGTAATGGGTGACGGCTTCTAGGGCATGGCCAATAGTGTGACCGAAGTTCAGTATCTTCCTGAGGCCGGTCTCGCGTTCATCGCTGCGCACGACGCCTGCCTTTATTGCGCAACAACGCGCAATAAGGTGTTCGATCTCCCGCGGATCACGCTCCTTTATGTCATTGATGTTCCGAGCGATCCGGCTGAAAAACCGGCGGTCTCGGATCACGCCGTACTTGATTGCCTCGTAGAGTCCCGCCCGCATCTGTCGAGCAGGGAGACTTTGCAGCACCTCCGGGTCGATCGTAACAAGTGAAGGTTGGTGGAATGCGCCGATCAGATTTTTACCGAGATGATGATTGACTCCCGTTTTGCCGCCTACCGAACTGTCGATTTGAGCCAGAAGTGTAGTGGGAACCTGAATCAGGCGTATTCCCCTGAGGTAAGTCGCCGCAACAAACCCGGCAAGATCGCCGACGACACCTCCCCCCAATGCCACAATGACATCGCTGCGCTCGATCCGGTGCTCGATAAGAAATGAAAACATCGATTCGGCGGTGCGCAGGCTTTTGTATCGTTCTCCGTCGCCGATAGAGATTCGATGAACCCGGAACCCGGCGCGAGCAAGCGATCGGACCACTCTGGCGCCAAACAATCGGCCAATGGTGTCATTGGTGACTACCACTGCCTGTCTCGAATTCGGGCCCAGCGCTGAGCGCGCGCGGTCTCCAAGCTCGTCTAGTACTCCACCGGAAATATGAATTTGATAACTGCGCGATCCGAGGTGTACGGCTACTGTTCGCATAAGCGTTCAGCCACCAACTCGAGAAACAGAGTGGTCGGTCAACTCAAGGCCAGGTTGAACTCATCAACGAGCGGGTCAAATCTGATCGGTCCGATGCCGATTTGCGAAGCCATTTCATCAGCGGTGTAGCGATCCCCGGTTTCCCAGATCTCTTTCAAAAAATCACCGGATCGCCGGGACGCCCACCAACGCGACCCGAAACGCGTCTTCAAGTATTCGCGCAATTGAACCTCGAAAGCCCATGCACGAAGATAGCTGGCAGAATAGAAGGAATCGTCCAGATCGAAAAGAAACTCTTCAGGTCTGGCCTTGAAATTGGTCGCGCGTGTTTGAAGTTCAGCATAGATTTGAGAAGAAGCGTCAAGATCGTCACCAAGATGAAGCTTCTGCTCGTACATCAGCTTCGCTACATAGCGGCGTACGGTCACCAGTCGCGCTAGCATTACTGAACGAATGAACTCGGCACTTTGCCTGAAGCCGAGAAAAACCTCCAGCCACTCGCTGTCGGAAATCAGGTGGTTAAACAGAAATGCGTAGGTTTCCGTGAGCGCATAGTCACCGGTGTATTTGAACTCGGGCGCTAGTTGACCCGACGCCCAACCGTAGTGTTGCGCGTGACCCGCCTCGTGAAGGAATGATTGATAATCCGACTGGCCTCCCGCCGGGCGGATCACAAGCTTGACGTCCTCGGGAATCGAGATCGGCATGCAGAAGGCTCGCGGATTCTTGCGCGGACGAAGCTCCTTATCTATGTTGATGTTCGGTTGCGCATCTGTATTGATACCGAGCCCCGCCATCGTCCCCCTGTAAACGTCGATCATCCCCCCGAGGGGAAACCGATCGTCAAAGGCAGTCAGGTGCAGAAGGTACATTGCATCAGAACGCTCGGCCTGGTCGACAGCGACTCCGACTTCGCGCCTCAACACATCGTGAAGCCGAACTATATAGGCGGGCTCAGTGCGTGCCAGTAGGGCTGCAGCCTCTGCAACTATCGCGGAATAGTCAATTTGGCGAAGCTGTTCAAACAGGTCAACGTAACTCGAATACTCCAGAGAGCGAGCAGTGGCATGCAGCTTCTGTAGCCGCTCGGCGCGCAGCCCATTCGACGCGACGATTACCTCCAGACGTTGGTCGTAAATGCTTCGGCGCGACTCTCGGTCTCGCTCGGTAGTAATCGCTACTGTTGATTCCTGAAAGGTCATCCTGCGGCCCAGACATTCGACCATCGCGGACGCTTCGTATTCTCCTATTTGCTCGGTCAGCCCCTTCACTGAATTTTCCAGGAATTGTTCGACCGCAAATGAAAACAACCGCCTGATCGACAAGCGATTTGTCCCTTGGTGCGAGGAAGATTCGGCTAGTTGAAGCTTGAGAGAATCAAGCTCGCTGCCATCGAAGAGGTGCCCGTAACGTTCGTAGATGGGTGCGATATCGAGGGTACTCTTCTGGCCGGATAGGAAGAAGTAGTGCTCGCGCGCGCATGCGACATTGAACTCAGCGAAGTCGCGTCGATACTGTTCCAGCATGGGTCCTCGAGTCAGTCGAAGGTTTGAACATATCGGCGAGCCAAAAGGAGTGTCAAGTGTCTGGGTCGGGCGCGGCGTCTTTGGTTGCTTTCGTTAGTCCGATATTCGGGGAGTGCTGGCCAGGATCCGCGCTTCAGAAAAGATGGACCGCTATCTTTCCTCTGTGACGAATGTTATTCGAATGGGGCGGGCAAATGTCTGCGTTCCCGGGATTGGCCAAAAAAAGAGGCGACGCAGCGTGGGAAGACTGCGTCGCCTTTGTCTCTAGTTACTGTCCTCACCACAGTAACTGAGAATCGAGAACAGGAAGTGATGTTGTCATCACCCGTATCTCTTGCCCCATCTACCCTTGAGCAATCAAGGTGCCAAGCGGCAACAACCACTCATATCGGTTACGTCACCCCCGGTTTCATTGGCATATAGCTACATTTCGGGCAGACTGAGAGATGAATCGCGCAGCAAATACGTGTAAAAAGTACATAAGTTGGAAGAAATATTTACCGTCGGCTCGCCGGTCACAATCAAAATCCCGGATCGACGATATCTGGCCGCAAAAGAGCTCGGCTTAGTAGTTCTATACCTAAGCGAAGAGGCTAGTTGTGGCCTGGGCTGACACGTCTGCGATGATATACTAAGGCTGGTGAAGGTCCTGCTTGCAACAACTAACCGAGGCAAGATCGCTGAGGTGAGACTGATTATGGGCGAGCGCCTGATCGAAGTATCAGGCCTCACAGATACGCCTGCGACTGCCGAGCTAGAGACGGGTTCAACGTTTGCGGAGAATGCATTGCTAAAGGCGCGGTACTATCATCGAATCTCGAGTTTGCCGACAATCGCGGACGATTCAGGGTTGGAAGTTGATGCGCTGGGTGGAGCGCCGGGTGTCTACTCAGCCCGCTATGCCGGGCCAGCTGCGGATGATGCCGGTCGGATTGCAAGATTGCTGAATGAGATGATGGGTCTCGCGGCCAGTTGCCGTGGCGCGCAGTTCACATGCGCTGCGGCTATTGTCTGGGACGGCGGAGAACGGGTCTTTCAAGACCGGGTGCGAGGCTTGATACTGGAGAGCGGGCGGGGAAGTAATGGCTTTGGTTACGACCCGGTCTTTTTCTACGAGCCATTGGGGAAAACCTTCGCTGAGCTTGCGCCGTCTGAAAAGGCGACAGTCAGCCATCGGGGAATGGCGTTTCGCCGGCTCGCGGCGTGGCTGAGCGACTCAGGCGTGCTTGACACCCCGAGGTCGGGTGATAGAATTGGGACTACCGCGGATTAGACCTCTGGTATCAGATTAAGAGGTGACCGAATGAGACATGCTACAAGAATCTTGGCTCTAATCGCACTCGGAGCAATTGTGTATCTGCCGGCTCAGTCTGCGACCGGGCATGGGTCCATCAGAGGCGTCATTATGGATGCCAGCGGCAGCCCGTTGATCGGGGCTGCAGTCGTCGTTCTTGCGGATGCCGAAGAAGCAAAGACCGAGAAGGTTGTTCGGCGAGCCAGCACCGACGGTGAGGGTAAGTTCGCTGCGACCGGCATCGCTCCCGGGCATTACCGGGTAAAGGCAGAAGCTGAAGGCTTCAATCCGGTCGAGCTTGCGGCAGATGTAAAACCCAACAAGGTCACCGTCTTCGATTCTATTTTTCTACGTCGTATTACAGCCCTCGCAGACCAGACAAGCCTTAACAATGATTCCAAGTACGCCGCTCGTCGAGTGCGCGGCACCATCTTCCATTACGATGAGGTCATAAAAGATCCCACCACCGCGAACGATGATCCAACCGTTGCATTGACTGGTCGCTCGACTGAGTTGCACGGGGCCTTAAACATGTTCGGCCAAACTACCGCCAGCACAGGTAGTGAGAATAGCTCATTCGCAGGTGCGAACTTCGCAGTTTCCGAGCAAATCGGGCGAGATGCAAACCTGGTAGTGAGCGGGCAGCTTGGTTATGGCGACGGAGCTCCGCAAAGTTTGAGGGCGTTCACAACTGCACATGCCGGTAATCGACATCGTGTATCGGTCGCATTGGGGTACGGCCGCTTCACCTTCTCTCGCCAAAGCGGGATCCCGAGGATTGGGCAGTACTCGGTTTCAGCGACGGACACCTGGCAGATCTCGGGCCCGGTGCTGGTTGTGTACGGGCTGGAGTTCGCACGGTTCGCCGAAAGAGGATCGGCGGCCAGCGTTCTTCCCCGATTCGGTCTGGCCCTCGATGCCGGAGCAAAGACTAGACTGTTCGCTGCGGTGGTACCGGGCGCGTCCAGTGACACTCAATCAAGCGTTAATCTGGAATCGGGCGAGATCGAGTTTTCAGAGCCAAAACCGGTAGTGGTCAGCGGAG
>Ga0134127_10002402_pt1 | contig 13544 bp, 18 predicted proteins | sample KB31753_FD_96459 | JGI IMG/M metagenome (GOLD analysis project Ga0134127, IMG submission 96459) | Terrestrial soil microbial communities with excess Nitrogen fertilizer from Kellogg Biological Station, Michigan, USA - KB3-175-3 | ecosystem: Environmental > Terrestrial > Soil > Unclassified ...
CCCAGCCGGTCGGCCAGCAGCCCGCAGATCACGCGGCCGCTCAGCGAGGCCAGGCCCGCCGCGCTGAGCACGGTGGTGGCGGCCATCGCGGACACCCCGTGGTCGATCGCATTCGTCACCATGTGGAAGATCGGGCCGGAGTGCGCCGCGCAGCACGCGAAGTGGGTGAGCGCGATGGCCGCGAACTGCGGGGTGCGGAGCGCCTCCGCCACCGTGAACTCGCGGGCCGCCAGCGCGCCGGCCGCGGGAGCCGCGGCGGGCGCCGCCGCGGGCGGGTTGCGCACGAGCAGGGCGGCGGGAATGAGGAGGAGCCACGCGAGGTCGCCGATCGCCAGCATCGCGACGCGCCAGTCGTAGGTCGTGATCATCCAGCGCGCGAGCGGCGCCACCGTCATCGAGCCGAGGCCGAGCCCCGCCGAGACCAGCGCGACCGCGAGGCTCCGGTGCTCGACGAACCAGCGGGTGGTCGTCGCGGTCATCGGCGCGTAGAAGCTCCCCGCCGCGACCCCCACCACCACCCCGAACAGGAGCTGGAACTGGCCGAGGGTCGCCGCCTGGCTCGCGGCGACCAGCCCGCCGCCCAGCACGATGCCGCCCGCGAGCACCACCACCCGCGTCCCGAACCGGTCGGAGAGAGCCCCCCAGAAGAACGAGCCCACGCCCATGCAGAGGAAGTTCAGCAGCGCGGCCAGCGAGATGCCGGTGCGGGACCAGCCCATCGCCTCGGACATGGGCTGGAGAAACACCCCGAGCGAGAGCATCGAGCCGATCCCGACGCACGTCATCACGATGCCGCACGCCACGATCACCCAGCCGTAGAAGATCTTCATCTTGCTCCCGGGAGCCTATCACGGGCCGGCTGCAGGAGCTGGACCAGGTTGCCCTCCGGGTCCTTCAGGGTCGCAATCGACACGGTGTCGTAGTCGGTGGGATCCTCGACGAACTCGACCCCGGCGGCCTGGAGCCGCTTCCAGTCCGCCACGAGATCGTCGGTCGCCAGCCCCACCAGGTGGCGGGCGGGGTCGGCGTTGCGACCGCGGACGCCGTCGTGCGTGCCCAGCCCGATGCTGGGCCCCCCGGGCTCGCCCAGGACCACGAAGCGCGGGGATTCGATGGCCACCTTGAGACCCAGCACGTCACGGTAGAACGGCAGCAGGTTGCTCAGATCCGCGCTCCAGATGGACACGGCCCTCAAGCCCTTGATCATCAGACCCTCCTGGTTGGTATCCCCTGTACATGCACTGGTCGAACCGGCCGGCCCGGGATCGACAAGCGCGGAAAACACCGGCATTGTGTCGATTTTCGAGACACCCGAGCGACCATCTGGTGTCCGCCATCCCATCGCGAGGAGGGGCTATGAAGTACATCTGCCTGGTCTATCTTGTGGAGAAGGAAATGAGCGCCCTGTCCAAGAAAGAGGCCGACACCTGCACCGAGGAGAGCCTGGCCTACGACGAGGGCCTCCGGAGGAGCGGTCACCTCCTCGCCGCCCACGCGCTGCAGCCGGTCGAGACGGCCACGACCATCCGGGTCCGGAACGGCAAGCTGTCCACCACCGACGGCCCCTTCGCCGAGACGAAGGAGCAGCTCGGCGGGTTCATCCTGATCGAGGCGCGGGACCTGAACGACGCCATCCAGGTGGCCGCGAAGATTCCGATGGGCCGCCGGGGCACCATCGAGGTGCGGCCCATCAAGGAGCTCAAGCGATGAAGTTCCTATTCATGATCTTCCACGACGAGAATATCCTCGATTCGATGCCCGAGGGGGAGATGCAGACCCTCGTCGATTCCGCCCTCGGCTACGACGACGAGATCCGCCGGAGCGGCCACTACATCGTGTCGAACGCGCTGCAGCGCGCCCGGACCGCCCGCACCATCCGGGTGCGCGGCGGCAAGGCGACCGTCACCGACGGCCCCTTCGTCGAGACCAAGGAGCAGCTCGGCGGGTTCTTCCTGATCGAGGCCAAGGACATCGACGAGGCGTGTGAGGTGGCCTCGCGATTCCCGCCGGCCCGGCTCGGGACCATCGAGGTGCGTCCGGTCCAGGAGCTGCGGCACTCCTAGCCGCGGCTCCCGCCCGACCATGAGCCTACCCACGGCCGACGACTCCCCCCGCGAGGCGGTGGAGGCGGTCTACCGCTCGGATTCGCGCCGCGTCCTCGCCACCCTCATCCGCCTGCTCGGCGACTTCGAGCTCGCCGAGGAGGCGATGCACGAGGCCTTCGCGGCGGCGGTCGAGCAGTGGCCGCGCGAGGGCCCTCCCGCCAGCCCCCGGGCCTGGCTGGTGTCCACCGGCCGCTTCAAGGCCATCGACGCCATGCGCCGGCGCGCGCGGTTCGACGCCTCCCAGGCGGAGCTCGCCGAGCGGCTCGAGGCGGAGACCGCCAGCCCGCGGCCCGGAGAAGGCGAGGACATCGTGGACGACCGGCTCCGCCTCATCTTCACGTGCTGCCACCCGGCCCTGCCCGCCGACGCCCAGGTCGCGCTGACGCTCCGCGAAGTCTGCGGTCTCACCACCGAGGAGATCGCGCGCGCCTTCCTCACTGCTCCCCCGACGCTCGCCCAGCGCATCGTGCGCGCCAAGGCGAAGATCCGCGATGCGCACATCCCCTACGAGGTGCCGGCCCTGGCCGAGCTGCCGGATCGCCTCGACACCGTGCTCCACGTGATCTACCTGGTCTTCAACGAGGGGTACTCCGCTTCCTCCGGGGAATCGCTGACCCGCGCCGACCTCTCCGGCGAGGCGATCCGCCTCGGGCATCTGCTCGTCGAGCTCCTGCCCGAGCCGGAGGCGATGGGCCTGCTCGCGCTCATGCTCCTGCACGAGTCGCGTCGCCCCGCGCGCACCTCGCCCACCGGTGAGCTGATCCTGCTGGACGACCAGGACCGGTCCCTCTGGAGCCGCGAGCAGATCGCGCAGGGCACCGCGCTGGTGGAGCGGGCGCTCGCCTCGCGCCGCATCGGCCCGTACACGCTCCAGGCCGCGATCGCGGCGGTGCACGCGGAGGCCCCCGCGGCCGCCGCGACCGACTGGGGCCAGATCGTCGGGCTCTACGACGTGCTGGTGCGGGCCGAGCCGTCGCCGGTGGTCGAGCTGAATCGAGCCGCCGCGGTGGCGATGCGCGACGGCCCCGCCGCCGGGCTGGCCCTGATCGACGCGATCCTGTCGCGCGGCGAGCTCACCGACTATCCGCTGGCCCACTCGGCGCGGGCGGAGCTGTGCCGCCGGCTCGGCAAGACCGGCGACGCGCGCGCGTCCTACGCGCGCGCGCTCGGCCTCACCCGCCAGGAGCCGCAGCGGCGCTTTCTCGAGCGCCGCCTCGCCGAGCTGCGGGACTGAGGGCGCAGCCGGCGGTTTGACCGCCCCGGCCCGATCTGGCAGGATCGCCTCACTCTCGCCGTCCCCGGAGGCCGCCCGATGCGCATGCCGCTCGAAGACGTGACGGTGCTCGACCTGAGCCACGCCCTGGCCGGGCCCTTCTGCTCCACCATGCTGGCCGACTTCGGTGCCGAGGTCATCAAGCTCGAGCCGCGCGGCGCCGGCGACATCGCGCGCGCGTGGGGTCCGCCCCTGCCCGGCGGCGAGACCTCCTACTTCGTGAGCCTGCATCGCAACAAGAAGGGCATCGAGATCGACCTGAAGCACCCGGAAGGAAAGGGTCTCTTCTTTCAGCTGGTAGAGAAGTGCGACGTGGTGCTCGAGAACTACCGGGTGGGCGCGCTCGCCCGGCTCGGGCTGGGTTACGGGGCCGCGCGCGAGCGGAACCCCGGCATCATCTACTGCTCGGTCTCCGGCTTCGGCCAGGACGGTCCCTACCGTGATCGCGCCGCGCTCGATCTGATTCTGCAGGCGGAGAGCGGGATGATCAGCACCACCGGCGAGGCGGGCGGGCACGGGGTGCGCTGCGGCGTTTCCATCGCCGACATGACCGCGGGGATGTACGCGGCCTTCGGCATCATGCTCGCGCTGCGCGTGAAGGAGCGGACCGGGCGCGTGCAGGCCATCGACGTCTCCATGCTCGAAGGCCAGCTCTCGCTCCTCGGCAGCATGATCGGCGCTTACTTCGCCGACGGCGAGCTCCCGGCCCCGATGGGCACCGCGTACAAGGCGCTGCTGCCCTACCAGACCTTTCGCACCAGGACCCGCGACCTGGCCCTGGCGGTCGGCAGCGAGAAGCTGTGGAAGGTGTTCTGCCCCGCCATCGGCTGTCCCGAGCTGATCGACGATCCCCGCTACCGCACCAACGCGGAGCGGGCGCGGAACCGCGACACCCTCATCCCGCGGCTGCAGGAGGCGTTCCTCACGCGGACCTACGAGGAATGGGAGCCCCTGCTGCTCGCGCAGGGCATCCCGATGGGCGCCATCAACACGATCCCGCAGGTGGTGGAGCACCCGCAGGTGAAGGCCCGCGGGGCCCTCGTGGAGATGGCCCATCCCCGCGCCGGCAAGGTCCGCATGGTCGGCGCGCCGGTCCGACTCTCCGAGACGCCGGGCTCGGTGCGCACGCCCGCCCCGCTCCTCGGCGAGCACACCGAGACCGTGCTGCGCGACCGCCTGGGCCTCGACGCCGCCCGGATCGAGACCCTGCGGGCCGGCGGCGTCATCGGGCCGAAGCGGTGAGCCACACCATGAAGAAGGAGATCGTCCGGGCCACGCTGGCGCACGCGAATCCGAACCTCTCTCCCGCGACCCGCTTCGGAAACCTCGTCTTCGTGGCCGGCCAGACCGGCCGGCACCCGGTCACCGGCGAGCTCGGCCGGGACATCCGCGAGCAGACCCGCAACACGCTCGAGCGGATCAAGGTCGTCCTCGCCGCCGCGGGGACCTCGCTCGACAACGTGCTCACCGCGATGACACACCTGACCCGGCGCGAGGACCTGGCCGGCTACAACGAGGAGTACGCGAAGTACTTCCCGGCCGACAAGCCGGCGCGCACCACCGTCACGGTCGCCTCGCTGAACGCGCCCGAGCTGCTCGTGGAGATCACGGTCACCGCGTGCATCCCCGACTGAGCGGCTAGCGCTCGCGGCGCGGAGTCCAGGCCAGGCCCGCCCGGCGCGCGATCAGCACGAGCGCGACCACCGCCACCAGCCCGCTCCCGCCGCCCAGCGCGCAGGCCGCGCGCACGCCCAGGCGCTCGGCGAGGCTGCCCATCAGGAGCGACCCGAAGGGAGTCATGCCCGCGTTGGCGAGGGCGTAGAGGCCCATCACCCGCCCGCGCAGCGCGTCCGGCGTCTCGAGCTGGAGCGTGGTGTTGCAGCCCGTCGAGAACAGGATCTGGACGCAGCCGAGCGCGACGAGCAGCGCCGCCGCGGTCCCGAAGTGGCCGACCAGGGCGAGCGACGTGGTGCCCGCGCTCAGGATCGCCGCGGAGGCGGCCAGGGACCAGAGCGGAGGCCGGCCCCGTCGCAGCAGCGTCAACCCGATCCCCGCCATCACCGCGCCCGCGCCGAGCGACGACATGAGCAGCCCGAAGCCGTGCGCGCCCTCGTGCAGCACGTCCTTCGCGACCAGCGGCACCACCACGTTGAAGTTGAGCACGAGCACGCTGACCACCACGAGCAGCGAGAGGGTGAATGCGGTGGACGGCGTCCGCGCCGCGTAGGCGAGCGCGCCCCACACGCCCTCGCGGATGCCGAGCCGCCCGGCCGGGTCCGGATTCCCGGGCGTGCGAGTGGCGAGGAGCGCGCCGAGCACCGCGACGAAGCTCAGCCCGTTGAGCAGGAACGCGGGCGCCACCCCGAACCGCGCGATGAGCAGGCCGGCGACCGCGGGCCCGACGATGCGGGCGCCGTTGAAGACCAGCGAGTTGAGCGCCACCGCATTGGGCAGGTCGCGACGGCCCACGAGATCCGTGATGTAGGACTGGCGGGCCGGGATGTCGATGGCGCGGCCGACGCCGTAGATCGCGGCCAGCACCGCGACGTGCCAGTACCGGACCTGTCCGCTCCAGACCAGCCCGGCCAGCACGAACGCCTGCGCCATCATCGCGGCCTGGGTCAACAGGATGATGCGCCGCTTGGGAAAGCGGTCACTCAGCGCGCCCCCGACCGGCGAGAGGAGGAGGATCGGCGTGAACTGGAGCGCGGTCACCAGCCCGAGCTGGAACGGCGACCCGGTGAGCTCGAGCACGAGCCACGCCTGCCCGACGCTCTGCATCCAGGTCCCGATCAGGGAGACGAGCTGCCCGCTCCAGAAGAGCCGGAAGTCGCGGTGGCGGAGGGCGGCGAGGCGCGCCGGTCTCGATCCCGGCGCGATCAATGCGATCCCGTGCTCTCGCGCGGGGATCGACCGAGCGCTCGCGCGGCCGCCAGCGCCGCCGCGCGGTCCAGCAGTGAGGGCGGACCGAGCCGCTCGGACCAGGCCGCGAACCCCGGGCGCGGCCCGATCCACCGCAGCGCGTCCACGTCGGCGCCGATCGGCGCGTCCGGGCGCAGGGTGGCGAGCGTCCGGAAGAGCCGCGCGCGCTCGCCCTGCTCGGCGAGCGTCGCGGCCAGGCGCGCCGCGCCGCGCACCGACACCTCCCAGTCGGCGGCCCGCCGCGGAATCTTCTCGAGATGGCGGTAGCGCGCGAGCACGGCCGCGGCCGACCGCGCCCCCCAGCCGGGTAGCCCGGGGAAGCCGTCGGCGCTGTCTCCCACCAGCGCGAGCCAGTCCGGGATGGACGCGGGCGGCACGCCGAACTTCTGCAGGACGCCGGCCTCGTCCCGCACCTCGCCCCGGCGCCGGTCGAGCTGGACGATCCGGACGCCCCGCACGCACTGCGCCAGATCCTTGTCGGGCGTGCAGATGACGACCTGCTCCACCCGCGCGTCCGCCGCCGCGGCCGACGCCGCCGCGGCCAGCGCGTCGTCGGCCTCGAACTCGACCATCGGCCAGACCACCACCCCCAGCGCTCTGAGCGCTTCCTCGAGCGGCCCGAACTGGGCGTGGAGCTCCGGGTCGATCCCCTCGCCCGTCTTGTAGCCCGGCCAGAGCGCGTTCCGGAACGACTCGATCACGTGATCGGTGGCCACGCCGAGATGCGTGGCGCCGCCCTCGAGCATGCCCAGGATCGACGCGACAACACCCCGCACCGCCCGCAGCTCCGGCGGCGCGCTCCGATCGAAGACCGCGCCCGGCGAGAGGAAGTAGCGGAAGAGCTCGTAGGTGCCGTCGACCAGGTGCACGATCACAGCCAGAACGATACGACACGGCCGTGGCCGGACGCGGTAGAATCGCCGCCATGAAGATCCGCATCGGGGTGGGCTCCGCGGGGGCGACCGCCTCCACGGAGGCGATGGCCGAGCTGGTCGCCGGCCTCGACGAGTTCGGCTTCGATTCGCTCTGGCTCTCCGAGGTGCTGACCGGGCCGGTGATGGACCCGGTGGTCGGCCTCGCGTGGGCCGCCGCGAGCAACCCGCGGCTGAAGGTCGGGACCACCATGCTCCTGCCGGGACGCAACGTCCTGCGGCTCGCCAAGCAGCTCGCGAGCCTCGACCGGCTGTCCGGCGGTCGCCTGCTGGTGACCCTGGTGCCCGGCCTCACCTTCGCGCCGGAGCGCGAGGCCATCGGCGTCGAGCCGAAGCAGCGCGGCGTCTTCATCGACGAGGCCCTCCCGCTGCTGCGCCGCCTGTGGGCCGGCGAGACGGTGAGCCACGAAGGAGCCGCCGGCGTGCTCCGAGAGGTCAAGCTCTCCCCTCTTCCCGTGCAGCAACCGCTCGAGGTGTGGCTGGGGGGCACGCTGCCCGCCGCGCTCGAGCGCTGCGGCCGCCTGTCCGACGGCTGGCTTCCCTCGCTGTGCACACCGGAGGAAGCGGCGGCGGGGCGCGTGGTGATCGAGGCCGCGGCGGCGCGCGCCGGCCGCTCGATCAGCGGCGAGCACTTCGGCATGAGCGTCGGCTACGCCACCTCCCCGATCGATCCGGCCACCGCGCGCGCGATGACCGCACGACGGCCCCGCTCGGTCGAGTTGACCCCGGTGGGACTGCCCGCCCTGCGCAAGCTCCTCGCGCAGTTCATCGCGGTCGGGTTCTCGAAGTTCGTGGTGCGCCCGCTGGTCACCCCGAAGTCGTGGCGCGCCGAGCTGGAAGCGCTGGCCGGCGCGGTCGGCGACCTGCAGACCTGAGCATGATCCGACCGGTCGACGTCGAGGCCGCGCTGGCCGGGCTCCCGATGCTGCGCGAGCGCAGCGCGAACACCCCCGCCGACCAGGTCCGGGCCGCGTTCGCGACGCTGGCCCCGTTCCGCGACGGCAGCATCTTCGCGGGCCGGTTCTCGGGAGACACCGCGTGGGAGCGGCACGGCAAGGGCGACGAGCTCGTGCAGGTCCTGGACGGCGCCGCGACCCTCACGATCATGACCGGCGAGGGGCCCCGCGCGTTCGCGCTGCGCGCGGGCATGCTGATCGTGGTCCCGCAGGGCCACTGGCACCGCTTCGAGGCGCCCGGCGGCGTCACGGTGCTCAGCGCGACCCCTCAGCCCACCGAGCACACCAGCGCCGCGGATCCGAGAGAAGCCGGCTAGCCGCCCCGCTCGGAGCGCACGATGGTCAGGCCGATGAGGCGTGACACCACGAGCGCGATGTACATCACCCCCGCGAACTCCTCCAGCATCACCAGCGCGCGCGCCCACGGGCGGATCGGCAGCACGTCGCCGAGGCCGACCCCGGACAGGGTGGTGAAGCTCAGGAACAGCAGCTCCATCCAGCTCCGGGCCGCCTGGGGATCGACCGCGGCCACGAAGCTGCCCGGAGCCAGGATCTGGCAGGCCGAGTACGCGAAGGCGAAGCCCCAGGCCAGCAGCGTGAAGGTGGCGCCGGCGGCCACCAGCTCGTCGGCGGTGACCTGGTGGTCGCCCAGCATGTAGGCGATGAGGCCGCCGGCCGCGTAGAAGTAGAGCGCGCTCTCCAGGAGCTGCGCCCACACCAGCCACTGCGGCGGTCCGCCCCAGGCCCCGAGCATGGAGAACACGACCGCCGGCGCGGCCAACAGCCCGGCGATCCAGTTCGCGGTCGGGCTCCGCACGACGACCCAGAGCACCAGGGCCAAGACCAGCACGCCGAACGCGTTGAACACGACCCGGCCGGCGCCGGTCTCCTCCATGAGCGGATAGAGCAGCACGCCCAGGAGCTGCACCGCCAGCAGCGCCCCGGACGGATGCCGGCGCAGGGAGGTGAAGACGCCCGCCGCGGTCACACGCGGCCCAAGCGGGCGTAGCGGCCCGGCGTCACCCCGTAGGCGGACCGGAACATCCGCGTGAAGTGCGCCTGGTCGGCGAAGCCCGCGGCCAGCGCGACCTCCGCCAGCGGCGCCCCCTCGCGCAGTCCACTCCGGGCGACGTCGAGCCGGCGCAGGAGCGAATAGCGGTACGGACTGGTCCCGTAGCGGACGCGGAACTGGCGGGCGAGCTCGTAGCGGCTCAGGCCGGTGACCGCCTCGAGCTCGGTCGCGCGCACGATGGCGCACCGGCCGTCGAGGAACGCGCGGGCCCGGTCGAGCGCCGCCTGATCGACGCGACGGGGCGCAATGGCCGGCCGGCCCTCCTCGCTCTCGATCAGACCTTCGGCGAGACGCAGGATCAGGGCGTCGAGCGCGAGCGGCTCGGGAGCGGTGCGGAACGCGGCCGCGACCGCACGGGCCAGCATCGGGTTCCGCGACACCGGCTCGCGCGCGAACGGCAGGCACGCGGGGCCGCCCCGGATCGTCCGCACCGCCGCCGCGATGCGGCCCGGCTCGACGTAGACGATCCGGTAGCCGAAGCCGGCCTCGTCACCGGGACGCCCGTCGTGCGCCTCGTCGGGGTGGAGTACCACGACCTGGCCCGGCCGACTGCGCTCGACGCGCCCCCGATAGTCGAACACCTGGACCCCGGCCTCGGTCACGCCGATCGCGTAGGTATCGTGGCGATGCCGCGCGTAGGCGCGCCCGCCGAACCAGGCCCGGAGCAGCTCGACGCCTCCCACCGGGGCGCGGCCGCACACCCAGTCGCCCGCGCCGCACGAACGTTCAAGACCCTCGCCGGCCGATCGGCCTACTCTCCGTGCCATGCCGCGAATCTACCCGCACCGTGGCGCCGGGCGCAAATGACGCTCGAGCAGGCGCTCGCCTTCTTCCTCTTCTCGGTCGCCGCCGCGGGCACGCCCGGCCCCAGCAACGCGCTCCTGACCGCGACCGGGGCGAACGTGGGCGTGCTCCGCGGCCTGCCCTGCCTGCTCGGGGTGAGCCTCGGCATGGGGGTGATGATGTTCGTCGTGGCCTTCGGCCTCGGCAGCGTGATCCTCCATCACCCCGTCGTGCTGGAGGGCGTCAAGTGGTGCGGCGCGGCGGTGCTCATCTGGCTCGCCTGGAAGATCGCGACCTCCGGCCGCGGCGGCGGTGCCGAGGCCGGCCCGCCGGTAGGCTTCCTCGGCGCGGCGGCGTTTCAATGGGTCAACCCGAAGTCCTGGCTCGTGTGCGCCAGCGCCGCCGCGACTTTCCTCCAGGACGGGGCGAGCAGCGCGCTGACCCAATCCGCCGCCTTCGCAATCACCTTCGTCCTCGCGTCGCTGCCGAGCTGCCTGCCCTGGCTCGCGTTCGGGGCCGTCCTGCAGCGCGTCCTGCACGGCGAGCGCGCCCGGCGGATCTTCAACGTGACGATGGGCGCGCTCCTCGCCGCGTCCGTGCTCCTGATCTTCTGGTAGGATCGGCGGCAAAGGAGCCACGGGATGACGTCGAAGCTGGTGCTCTGCGGTGCGCTGGTCGTGCTGGGAGTGTTCATCGGACGGGCCACGATGGCCCACCCACCGGAGGCGAAGGTCAGCGAGCAGGAGCTGCTCGACAACGAATCGGTGCGGATCGTCCTGATGACCTACCTGCCGGGAGCCGACTCGGACCTGCACCTGAACGAGGGCCCCGAGATCACCATCGTCCAGGAGGGCGAGCTGGCGCTGTACGCGCAGGGCAAGCGCGAGGCGCTGCGCCCCCGGACCGCGCACTGGCTGCCCGAGGCCTCGGCTCACCTGGCCCGCAACGAGGGGAAGCGCCCGGCGAAGTTCTGGTCCATCCTGCTCAAGAAGTGCGAGTGATCACCGCCTCCGATCCCTCGCGCGAGCGCTGGAACCGGCGCTGGGCCGGCGAGGAGCGCGTCCACGCCAGCACCGCCCCCAGCCGCTTCGTGGTCGCCGAGGTCGCCGGCCTGCGCCCGGGCGCGGCGCTGGACCTCGCGTGCGGTGCGGGGCGCAACGCGGTCTGGCTCGCCGGGCAAGGGTGGCGCGTGACCGCGGTGGATTTCTCCGCGGTCGCGCTCCGGATGGCGCGCGGCCTGGAAGCCGAGCGCCGGGTCTCGGTCGAATGGGTCGAGGCGGACGTGCTGGCCTGGATGCCGCCGGCGCGCGCGTACGACCTGGTGTGCGTCCTCTACCTGCAGCTGCCCGCCGCCGAGCGGCGGACCGCTCTGGGGCGCGCGGCGGCCGCGGTGCGACCCGGCGGCACGCTCCTGGTCCTCGGCCACGACCTGCTGAACCTCACCGAGGGCTGGGGCGGCCCCACGCAGGCCGACGTCCTCTTCACGCCGGACGACGTGGTCGCGGAGATCGACGATCTCCGGATCGAGAAGGCCGAGCGCGTGCGCCGGACCGTCGACGACCCGGATGCCGCGCGCGAAGCGATCGACGCCCTGGTCCGCGCGACCCGGGTGGCCTAGGCGGCGCCGGTCATGGCCTGGATCACCGGGGAGATCTCACGCCGAGCCGCCGGATGGCAGGAGCTCGTGCGCGGGTGCGCCGCCGGAATTCGAAAGGACGGCCGGCGCTGGGACGGAGCGGCAGAAGGCGGGGCGGCGCGACCGGGACGGGCTGGATGATCAGGCGCCGGGATTCAGTCGCGGATCGCTGACGAGGGTCCAGTCGTCGATGCCCTCGATGGTCGGCGTTGCCGCGGTGGTCGTGGTCAGGGTGCGCCCCTTGCTCGGCGAGAACCAGACGAACTCCTTCGAGCCCCCGCCATTCACCCCGGCCGCCTCGATCTCGGGACCACTGGTGCCGCTCTCGCGGCGCTCCGCCTTGCGCGCCCGCTTCGCGTCCTGCTTGGCCTTGCGCTGATCTTCCTTGCGGCGGCGGTCGCCGCGGTACATCCCGGGCCTTTTTTGAGCCATCGCGCTCCCTTCTCGTTGCCCCCACTCTACATGACCGGCGCGTCAGCGGTGGCACTTTGACGGGACTGGAGCCGGACCTCTAACCCCTCGGATTCGTTGCCGAGCGGCTCGAGCGGCCGAGAGAGCCCGCGACGCGAGCCCGGCACGGTCAAGGTCGCGCGTCGTCGACCGGGATGTAGACCACGGGCGCGCTGTGCTTCTTGAACGCCCGGCGCTGATCGGCCTCGAGGCACCGGAATGCCTCAGCCGACAACGACACCGTCCGGGCCGGAAGTGTCGCCGCGACGTTCACCTCGTTCCCGATCACGTCGAAGCGCGCGTCCGCGCCGAACGGACCGACCACCGCGCGGCCGAAGTGCGCCTTCAGGACGACGCGGGAGTCCCAGCCCTTGCCCGCCCACCACGCGTCGATGTCCCGCTTGAGGGCGCGCAGCGCCGCCACTGCCTCACCGGATCCCGCCTCGGGCCAGACCGCGAGGAAGGCATCGCCCATGAACTTCACGACGCGCCCGCCCGAGCCCGAGACCAGGCCCTCCGCGTGCCGGTAGTACCCGTCGAGGAGATCGGCCAGCGCGGCGTCGGGCGTGGCTCGTGAGTTCACCGTGAACCGGGTGATGTCCGCGAAGAGGATGAGGACCGACTGTTCGACACGGGAGGACGTCGCGGATGCAAACGTGGACATGGCACCCTCCGTCACGTGGAATCGTTTTTCGCCGGCCCTCGTGCCCGGCAGGGAGAACGGAGTGTCGCCGGCCCGTCGTCCGGCAGATGTGGAAAGAGGGTATCGAGGGACGGGACGCAGTTCAAGGGCAACCCCGGCCGGGGCCTGGCGCGCGCGCCGGGCGGGCGGGACCGCCGCTAGGACTTCTTGCCGGCCGCGGCGGGCGTCGGCGCGGGGGCGATCCGCACCAGGCTGTTCTGGTTCAACCCGTCCGGCGGCGACGTGATGACCTGGTCACCGGCCTCGATCCCGCGCAGGATCTCCACGGTGGCCCCGTAGTCCCGCCCCAGCTCCACCGACTGGAAGCGGACCTTCTGGTCGGCCCCCAGCACCGCGACGCGCGGGCCGGTGGCCTGGATGATCAGGGCGCTGGTGGGGATCAGCAGCAGGGGCTGATCGCGCTCGACGTGGAGCTTCACGTCCACGTACTTCCCGGGCCGGAGGGTGTTGTCCGCATTGCGGACGCGCACCTCGGTCAGGAGCGTGCGCGAGGCGGTATCGAGCGCCCCGGACGAATTCGACACCACTCCCTCGAACGGTTCTTGGGAAACTCGCGGATCAGGAGCTGCACGCGCATGCCGGGAGTGATCGAATCTACGGCCCGGCCAGTGCGGTAGAATACCGCCAACAGCCCCCAGGAGGCTTCGATGCCAGGAATGCCCGCGGCCCGGGTCAGCGACCTCACCACGCACGGCAGCCCGCTCTTTCCGGG
>Ga0134127_10002403_pt1 | contig 13539 bp, 11 predicted proteins | sample KB31753_FD_96459 | JGI IMG/M metagenome (GOLD analysis project Ga0134127, IMG submission 96459) | Terrestrial soil microbial communities with excess Nitrogen fertilizer from Kellogg Biological Station, Michigan, USA - KB3-175-3 | ecosystem: Environmental > Terrestrial > Soil > Unclassified ...
CGCGCTGGACGACTCCATGTAGTCGATGCCGTCGGCGCTCGCGATGACGCGTTCAAGCGGAGTGGTGATGAATCCACGCACGAGATCCGCATTGGCGCCGACATACGCGGTCGTGACCTTGACGACCGCGATGTCGCTGCGCGGGTACTGGCGCACACTGAGCGCGCGGATCGACTGCAGCCCCGCAATCAGAATCACGAGGTTGACGACGATGGCCAGAACTGGCCGCTTGACGAACAGATCCGTGAACTTCATCAGCTGTTCTCCGGTTTCGGGGCGGAGTTGTTGCCCGGCTTCACCTTGTTATTCACCTGGACCGCGGCGCCGTTTCGCAGCTTGAAGAGTCCGGACGTCACGATCTCGTCGCCTGGATGGATGCCCGAGACGACCGCAATCTGATCACCGCGCGCGGGCCCGAGCCTGACGATTTGTTGACGCACCCCGCGATAGGGATGGCCCTTGTCGTCTTTCATGTCCGAGACGACGAATACCGAGTCGCCGTATGGCGCGTAGCTGATAGCCGATGCGGGAAGCGCGATCACGGGCTGACTTGCGCCGAGGACGATCTCGGTCTGCACGAACATGCCCGGCCGAAGTTTCGCGTCTGGATTGGCGAGCGTCGCCTGCACCTGAATGTTGCGGGTCGCTTCATCGACCGCCGAGTCGATCGCCGTGACACGTCCGTCGAACGCGACATCGCCGAGACTTTCGGTGGTGATGCGCACGTTGCGGCCGACGCGGGCCTGGGCGATCGCCTGCTGCGGAACACCGAAGTTCACGTAGATGGGATTGAGCGCCTGCAGCGGGACGAGCGGATCGCCGCCGGCGAGGTACTGTCCCTTGTTGACCTGGCGAATGCCGAGAATGCCCGAGAACGGCGCACGGATCGTCTTTCGCTCGATCGCTGCGCGGATCTCGCCAACCCGTGCTTCGGTCTCCCGCGACTGCGCCGTGGCGATGTCGTATTCAGCCTTCGAGATGACCCGCTGATCGAGCAGCTCCTGCATCCGGTTGAAGTTCTGCCGCGCCAGAACACGCTGGGCTTCGGCAGCGGCCATCTGCGCCTGCTCCTGCCGCGTGTCGAGGATCGCCAGCGTTTGACCCTCGCGAACCGCATCGCCCGATTCGAACAGGATCTGATCGACGATTCCCGGCAGATCAGCACTGACGGTCACGCCTCGCACCGCTGCCACCGTGCCGATGGCGGTGATCGTGGACGGCCACTGCTCCTGGGCGGCAGTAATCGTCGTCACCGCTTCAGGAGGCGGCTGATAGGCCGCCCCCTGGGCGATGGCTGTCTGGATCTGCTTGAACTTCACGAAGCCCAGGGCCCCGACGAACAGAAGCGTCAGGGTGAGCATCACCAACATCCGTTTAGCCATGAATTTCTCGTCCTCCACTTTCAGAGTCGAACGGGACGCGCCCGAATCGACCCTTCGACGAGCTCAGGGTCGCCCCGAGCCACGTCGAGGGGCGACCTTACCGGCCGACGTTCAACAGGACACCGCCGTAAACCCGATGACCGTACCGCGTCTCCTGTCCGAAAAATGCCGGAGCTTCATCCCTAGACTTCAACGCGATAAATCGGTAGTCACCCCGCAATCCCCACCGTCCGGCGTACCAGCTCACGCCGCCGCCGACGTTGCTCGTGAGGAACGTCTGCGTGTCGTTGATGCCAAGCGACTGCTTCTCGAAAAGACTCAGCCCACCGATGCCGCCCGTCACGTACGGAACGACTGACGTCCTGTTCGGCGCCGAGACGACGAGGTTGCCGCTGTAGTTCACGAAATTCGGCGATTTGAGGTTGGACGTGCCGTTGGCGAACTCGAGGTCCTGCGTGATACCGAGGGCGCCGCTGACCTCACCCTCGACACCGACGAATCGATTGATGTTGACGGTGACCGCGCCGCCGAGGTCGTAATTGCCGAAGCTCGGACCGTTGGTGTCTTTTCCCTCGGTGAAGAACGTCGCGCCGCCGGGGATGATCGTGACGACGACGGGGCCGGGTCCCGCCGCGTTGGACTCTTGCGCATACGCCTGGCTCGCACCGAGCACACTCGCCGCGGCAACCAGGATTGCTATCACTCGTGTCATGACTTATCTCCTTCGCTTGGGTTGGTGGTTGGTACTCACGAACCACCACTAGGACCCTGCAACTATCGACTTCGGTGCATGCGATTCCAATCAGGCAGGAGGTCGATCGCGTGTTGCGTCATCTGCGCGACGCAATCACGTATCAAACGAACGATCGTGATCTACGACTTTTGGACGATGCGGCGATCGCTCGATCTGCCGGATAATTGCAGGCTGCAGGAAGAGGTATGACGAACAACGGCTCAGAATGCTCTGAACAGGTGGCGCGTCCCGCCGATCTCGATTCGAATGATCCCGAGGTGCTGCGCGCGGCGTTGCTGCGCGAGGCGACGGCTCGCGGTCGTGCGGAGTGCAAGGCGAAGATGCAGGCCGACGTCGTCAAGCATGCGCTCGATCTGCTCGTGCGCGAGCCCGATGTCGACGGATTCTTCGGCGCGCTGACGAAGACGGTCGTCGAAGAAACGGAGAGTCGCGCCTGCGGCGTCTGGTTGATCGAGGAGGATGGGCAGCAGTGCGACCTGTGGATGGCGTATGTGAAGGACCGCCTCTTCACGCCGCGCGTGCCTGGATGGGAAACGGATGCAGCCGGCGAAAAGCTCGATGGCGACTATCCGTGCCAGACAATGGCCGCGCATCTGTTCGCGTACGCGCCAGGCTGGACGCAGACCATCGAGTACGCCCCAGACGACAGCCGCCTGCCGGAGGCGATTCCCGCATTTGCGAATCGGAAGGGATGCGGTTCGACGATCGCCACGCCGCTCGTGATCGGCGGACGCACGCTGGGGTGGCTCACCTTGACCAACGCCGCCGCGGAAGAGCGCCCCGAGGACCACTGGTGGCGGATCGAACTATTTGAAGCCATCGCGTGTCAGGCCGCACTGGCACTCCACCACGGTCGCGTCATCGATCGCAGCCGCGTTGAGGAGCGTCGCAAGACCATTCTCGAAGAGCGCAATCGGCTTGCACGCGACATCCACGACAACCTGGCGCAGGGGTTTGCCGCGATTCTGATGCAACTGCAAGGGGTTCGACGCGAGGCGGTGTTCATGCCCCCCGCGCTGGCCGCCAAGCTCGACATCGTTGTCGATCTCGCGCGCACGCACCTGAGCGAGGCGCGCCGGTCCGTGGGAACGCTTCGGCCCAACGTCAGCGACGGCGAAGAAGTCGCGGCCGCGCTGAAGCGCCTCGCCGGTGTCGCGCAGCGCACCACGGATGTTCCGATTGACATCAACGTGGATGAACTTCCTCGCCTCGGTGACCTCGTCGAGCGTGAAATCATCGGCATCGCGCAGGAAGCCTTGAGCAATGCCGTCCGGCATTCGCGTGCACAGCGGATTACCGTCAGTGCGGCAACCGTCCGATCGATTGGGGTGCGCCTGTCGGTCTCCGACGATGGTCGCGGGATCGCACATGGCCAGCCTTCGGGCGGCTTCGGCATGACGAGCATGCAGGAACGGGCGGAACGCATCGGCGCCTCGTTGACGATCGTGACGGCGCCGCGCAGTGGAACCGAAGTCGTGCTCGCCTGGGAACCGTCGAATCTGCCAACGCAGGTGTACGTTGCTGGCTGAAGCGGTCGTCATGACCAGGAAAGCGACCGTGCTGCTGGTGGACGATCACGCGCTGCTGCGAACCGGCGTGGCGAACATCATCAATCAGGAGTCGGATCTCGAGGTGATCGCCGAGGCGGGCGACGGTATCGAGGCGATCGACGCCTACGAGCGGCACCATCCCGACGTGATCCTGCTCGACCTGCGGATGCCGCGGATGGAGGGTGTCGAAGTCGTCCGTCGGGTCCGCGAGCGCGATCCTCGGGCACGCGTCATTGTCCTCACGACCTACGACACCGACGACGAGATTGAACGCGCGCTCAAGGCCGGCGCGAAGGCGTACGTGCTCAAGGACATCTCCGCCGAGGATCTCGTCGGGTGCATTCGAACGGTGCTCGCGGGGAGAACCTACATCGCGCCCGCCGCTGCGGCGAAACTCGCCGAGGGCGTCACGCGCGTGCAGCTCACACCACGTGAAATGGCGACACTCAGGCTGATGGCAGACGGGAAGGCGAACAAGGAGATCGCGACGGCGCTCGACATCAGCGAGCGGACGGTCAAGACCCATCTTGGCCATCTGTTCGAAAAGCTCGGTGTTACCAGCCGCACGGAAGCCATCAAGGTCGCAACGCGCCGCGGCCTCGTCCGACTCGAATAACTGCACGAAACTTTACTTGACACGTTTCTGATCCCGTGGACAGGCTCGGTGTTTTCCGGGAGGAACATCCATGGCCACAGGACTACGGACAGGCGAAGAGCGGCTCGAGAGCGTCGGCGGCCTGAAGATCTTCGCTCGATAGTGGCGGCCGGAGGGCGCCGCGCACGGTGTCGTGGTGATTGTCCACGCCTTCAACTCGCACAGCGGTGAGTACGGATGGGTCGCCGAGCAGTTTGCCGCCGACGGCCTGGCCGTGTACGCGGGCGATCTGCGCGGCCGCGGCAAATCGGACGGCGAGCGGTTCTTCGTGAACAGTCTGAGCGAATGGATAAGCGATGTCGCGACGGTGATGACGCTTGCGAAATCGCGTGAGCCCGGCCTCCCGGTGTTCATGCTCGGACACAGCGCTGGCGGGGTCGTGTCCTGCATTTACGCGCTCGAGCATCAGTCGCAGCTTGCGGGCCTCGTCTGCGAGGACTTCGCGCACGAAGTGCCCGCACCCGACTTCGCGCTCGCGGTCCTCAAGGGTCTCAGCCACGTGGCGCCGCACGCACGCGTCTTTCGACTGAAGAATGAAGACTTCTCGCGCAATCCGGAGGTCGTACGCGCCAAGAACAACGACCCGCTGCTGGCACACGAGATTCAGCCGACGCAGGCGATGGCGGAACTCGTACGCGCCGATGAACGGCTTCGCCGCGAGTTTCCGTTGATCACGCTGCCGCTACTGATCCTCCACGGCACCGCCGACCGCGTGACGAAGCCAAGCGGCAGTCAGCGCTTTTATGACAATGCCGGTTCACGCGATACGGCGATCAAACTCTATGACGGTTATTTCCACGATCTTCTGAACGACGTCGACAAGGAGGTCGTGATGGCCGACATCACGCGGTGGATCGATGCCCGACTTCCCGCGGCGAACCGCGCGGAGGCGTGACTCGAGGTGTCGCCCCCGCCTAAGTCGTTCGCATCGTCAACCGGCGCGTTTCTCCATGTGCAAGGGTCCAATTGGCGGCCGCCGGCAATCCTGCTTCACGCCAGCGCTGCGCGAAGCGCGCCGGTGGTTCATCGAACGGTTCGTCGGTCAACCGGAATGTTCCCCAGTGAATCGCGACACACGGCGGCGTCATTGACGTCCCGTCGACGAGGGCGCGATACGCGGCGACGGCGTCTTCGGGATTCATGTGGACGTGCCGCATGAACCAGCGCGGCTCGTAGGCGCCAATCGGCAGTATGACGAGATCGAAAGGGCCGAGGCGTGCGCCGATTTCGTCGAATGCAGGATGCAAGGCGGTGTCCCCAGCGAAGAACACGCGCGCGCCGTCCGCCTCAATCATCCAGCTGCACCACAGCGTCTGATTGCGATCACTGATGCCGCGCGCGCTGAAATGCTGTGCGGGCGCGCATGTCGCGGTGAAGGATGCGGTGTCTATCGACTGCCACCAGTCGCGCTCAATGACCTGGCGAACTCCATACGAATGCAGCAGTCGACCGAGTCCGAGTGGACAGAGCCACGGCGTGTCGGGGAAGCGGTCGGCGATGCGGCGGACGGTGTCCGCGTCGAAGTGGTCGTAGTGATTGTGCGAGAGCAGAACGACGTCCAGTGGCGGCAGCGCATCGAAGTCGAGGCCAGGCGACGTCAAGCGGCGAGGACCGATCCATTGCAGGGGCGACGCCCGTTCGCTCCAGACGGGATCGGTCAGGACATTTATAGGCCCGAGTTGCAACAGAACGGTCGCGTGGCCGACCCACGTCGCGGATCGAGTGCCATGTTCCGCACGCGGGGTGACGATCGACGGTTGCCGCCGCGGCAATGAATCGCGTGGAGGGTTCGGCGCGATGGGGTGACTCCGCCGCTCGACCAATCGCCAACGCAGGAAATCGCGAAAGCCCGAAACTGCAGCATCGCGCCACGGATTCTGATACCCGCCGCCGGGTCGATGATGCGAGTTAGGATTGACTCTTGTCATGGACGTTATTGGCCCGAGCATCGGCGCACTTGCCTTCGTCGTCATCATGTCGCTGGTGACCTCGTGGGTCGGCTGCACGATCTTCGACGCGCTTATTGCAATTTGGTTTCTGGCGGGCGCGCCATCGCTCGTCCACCGAACGCGACCGCACGCGGCTGCTCTCGAATGAATCCCCCGGCGGCCGCCGCCGCGAGCGCGAGACCGGAAGTTCCAATCATCACCAGGCGGAAGGCTGATACGAACGCCTCGTCGATGGCATGCTGGCTTCTGGCGCGTTGCGTCGGGTCGATCGAAGCGTCGAGCTCCGCTCCGGCCAGTTTTGGCAACTCACGATTGATCGTACCTCGCGCGACGGCGGGCAGTTCCAGTTGATCGAGTGCCGGCCCCACCCGCGCGTTGAAGATGCGCACGAGCGCGATGCCGAACACCGCAATCGCAATCAGTCCCGCAACACGAGCGACCGCATTGTTGACGCCTGATGCGACACCCGCATGCTGCGTCTCGACCGCCGTCATCGCGGTCGTCGTCAGCGGCGCCACGACAATCGCCATTGCCAACCCCAGCACCACGATCGCGGGAAAGAACGTCATCCAGTAGGAACCACCGATTCCTGGTCTCGCGTAGAGTGCAAGCCCCACGGCCGCGACAATCGGCCCTATGGTCAACGGAACCCGGCTGCCAATCCTGGCCACCAGACCGCCGGACCACCGCGACAGCGTAAACATCAGGATTGGCAACGGCAGAAATGCCGCACCGGCGGCAGTCGCGGTGTAATGCTGCACCTGAATCAGATTCAGCGGAACGAGCCACAACACGGTTCCGAGTGCCCCGTAGAGAAACAGCGTGAGCACGTTCGCGAGCGTAAACGTCCGCGACCGGAACAGCCCGAGCGGCAGCATCGGGCCGGCCGAGTGGTGTTCGACCATGACAAACGCGGCGAGCGCGACGATGCCGCCGGCAATCGCAGCGCGGACGACCAACGGGCTTGCTCCGAGTCGCGGCCATTCGAGCAGGCCGAACACGATCGCGCCGAGGCCGAGTACAGCCAGCGCCGCCCCAGCCCAATCGACGCCGGTACCTCGCGTGTCGTCGCGACTTTCGCTCATGTACCGCAGCGACGACAAGATCACGATCAGGGCGAGCGGCACGTTGAGAAAGAAGATCGCGCGCCAGCTGACGTGCTCGATCAGCCAGCCACCGACAACCGGGCCGATCGCTGACGTGATGGCGCTGAAGCCGGACCACGTGCCGATTGCACGGCCGCGTTCCGCATCATCGAACGTCGCGCTGATGATGGCCAGACTGCCGGGCACCAGGAACGCCGCGCCGGCGCCCTGGATGGCGCGCGCGACGATCAGCGCGCGCGTCGACGTGGCGAGGCCGCACGCGACAGACGCGAGCGTAAAGATCAGCACACCCGCAAGAAACGTGCGCCGGCGTCCGAATTGATCGCCCATCGACCCGCCCACCAGAATCAGGCTGCCGAGAAAGAGCGCGTACGCCTCGATGACCCATTGGAGGTCGGTGATGGTCGCGTGCAGGTCCGCCTGGAGCGCAGGCAGCGCGACGTTGACCACCGTCGCGTCGATGAACGTCAGACTCGACCCGACGATCGTGGCGACGAGCGTCCATTGCCGTGCGGTCGGCACTCGTGCTACGAGAGGGTCAGGCGGCTGATAAGCCCTCGAAGGTCGCCGCAAAAAGTTTGTAACGTCACGCCGGGCCACTGCGTCATAGGGCGGGTCGATCGTAGTTCACTATCGAACCGGCGAACCTCATCCTGAGACGGTCATTGCCACGGGCTGCATGAGGGATGGAGACTAGCGACAGCGACCGCATGAATCAGGACAAACTTTTCCCAACATTGAGCGCCGCCCAAATCGCGCGAATCGCGTCGCATGGCCGCCGCCGCGCCATCGCACGGGGCGAAGTGCTGATGGACGCCGGCGACAGGAGCCTGGTGTTCTTTGTCGTCGTTGCAGGGGAGATCCAGGTTCTGCGTCAATCGGAGGAAGGTGACACCCTGATCGTGACGCTTCGCGAACGCCAGTTTTCCGGCGAAGCGAACGTACTGACCGGCCGCCGGGCGATCGCCAGGCTGCGTGTGAGCGAATCTGGCGAAGTCGTCGAGCTGAGCCGCGATCAACTCCTCGGCCTGATCCAGACCGATGCGGAGTTGAGCGAGATCCTGATGAAGGCGTTCATCCTTCGGCGTACCGAGCTGATCAGTCAGCACTTCGGCGATGTGGTCTTGATTGGGTCGATGCATAACGCCGGAACGCTTCGCGTCAAGGAATTTCTGGTGCGCAACGGTCACCCGCATAACTACATCGATCTTGATCGCGATGCCGATGCGCAGGAGATGCTCGATCGTTTTGGGGTCACGGTAGCTGATGTGCCCGTTCTGATTTGCCGCGGTCAGACAGCGCTGAAAAATCCGAGCAACCAGCAGATCGCGAACTGTCTCGGCTTCAACGATGCCATCGATCGCACGCACGTCCGCGACCTCGTCGTCGTGGGCGCAGGTCCCGCGGGTCTCGCCGCTGCGGTCTATGGCGCATCGGAAGGACTTGACGTGCTGGTTCTTGAAAAGGACGTCGCCGGAGGCCAGGCGGGCTCGAGCTCGCGCATCGAAAACTATCTTGGGTTTCCGACCGGCATCACCGGCGAGGAGCTGACTGCGCGCGCCTACGCCCAGGCGCAGAAGTTCGGCGCCCAGATTGCGGTCGCAAAAGGTGCCACCGCCGTCGCGTGCGCGGGACATCCATACGCGGTCACGATGGACGACGGCGCCAGGGTGCCTGCGCGGACCGTGATCATCGCGAGCGGCGCGCAATACCGCAGACCAGCGATCGAGAACCTCGCGCAGTTCGAAGGATCGGGCATCTACTACGCGGCCACCGAGATGGAGCGCCAGCTGTGCGCCGCCGAGGAGGTCGCCGTTGTCGGCGGCGGCAACTCCGCCGGTCAGGCGGCGGTGTTCCTGGCCGACAAATGCCGCCGGGTCCATGTGCTAGTTCGTGCGAACGGTCTGGCCGACTCGATGTCGCGGTATCTCATTCGACGGATCGAAGACAACCCTGTCATCGAGCTGCGGACGCAAACAGAAATCGTGGCGCTCGAAGGCAACGGGCGACTCGAGCGCATCCGGTGGCGCGCCGGCGGCAGTGGCACGGTGGAGACCAGGGACATCCGCCATGTGTTCATGATGACCGGTGCGGTGCCGAACACCGGCTGGCTGAAAGGGTGTCTCGCACTCGACGACAAGGGATTCATCAAGACCGGTCCCGATCTGCTGCGGGAAGATTTGGCCGCCGCGAACTGGCCGCTGACGCGTCCGCCCTTCCTTCTCGAAACGAGCCGCCCGGGTGTGTTTGCTGTCGGCGATGTCCGCGGTGGAAATGTCAAGCGCGTCGCCTCGGCTGTTGGCGAAGGGTCCATTGCGGTCGCGTTCGTGCATCAGGTGCTGCAGACCAATTGACAAATCGGAGGCCACATGGCGAAGAGGACCACTGACGCGGACGCGCTCGCGAGCACGGCCATTGCCGCGTACCGACGAAATCGCGAGCGGTCGCGCTCGCTGTTCGATCTCGTCACCGAAGACGCCTATTACAGCCGACCGATCACCCTCCGGCAGCCGCTCGTGTTCTACGAGGGGCATCTGCCAGCGTTCAGCTTCAATACCCTGATCAAGCGTGCGCTCGGACGTCCCGGCATCGATGCACGCCTCGAGCAGTTGTTCGCGCGTGGCATCGATCCGGCGGAGGAGTCGTACTCGCCCGACACCGCGGCTGTGTGGCCCAGCCGGTCTGTGGTTCAGGCATTCGCGGAGGAAGCCGACAAGCAGGTGTTGGAGGCGCTGGCGCGCGAGAATCTCGATCGTCCCGGTCATCCACTGCTCGACCGCGCGGAAGCCGTGTTCACGATCCTCGAGCATGAGGCCATGCATCAGGAGACGCTGCTCTACATGTGGCACCAGCTTCCGCACGATCAGAAGCGCGTCCCGCAGGGGTATATACCGGTCACACACGGTGCGACGGCGGCGACGGAATGGGTTGGCCTACCGGCCGGACGCGCAACTCTCGGCGTCGCGCGCGGATCGATCCCTTTTGGATGGGACAACGAGCATCCCGCGTATGCGGTCGATGTCGCGCCTTTTTCGATCGAGACGCAGAACGTGACGAATGAGCGCTATCAGGCATTCGTCAAGGCCGACGGCTATCGTGACCCCCAATGGTGGCGACCTGAGGATTGGGCGTGGGTACAGCGCGCTGAGCTGTCGCATCCGCCGTTCTGGGCGCACCTGGAGGGAGGGTGGTGGTGGCGCGGCATGTTCGACTGGATTCCTCTTCCTCCTTCGTGGCCGGTGTACGTGAGTCAGGCCGAGGCATCCGCATTTGCGCGCTGGGCGGGCGGGCGCCTGCCGAGCGAAGCCGAATTCCAGAGAGCTGCATTCGGCACCCTCGACGGCAGCGAGCGCACACACCCGTGGGGCGAAGCCGAGCCGAGCGTGTCGCATGGCGTGTTCGACTTCTCCAGCTGGGATCCGGAACCGGCCGGCACGCACGCTGCAGGTCGAAGCGCCTGGGGCATTGACGATCTCGTGGGCAACGGCTGGGAGTGGACGCGAACGCCATTCGAACCATTTCCTGGGTTTCAGGCGATGCCGTCGTACCCGGAATATTCGGCCGATTTCTTCGACGGCGAGCACTACGTGATGAAGGGCGCGTCGCCCGCAACGGCGCGCGAGCTGCTGCGGCCGTCGTTCCGCAACTGGTTTCGTGCGCAGTATCCGTACGTGTACGCCACGTTCCGGCTGGCGAAGGACAGGCGGTGATGGACTCGCGAGCCACCGGGCCCGTCGCCCCTTTCGATTACACGTCAGTCGAGCAGTTCGCGGCCGACGTGAGGTACTACCTGTCGCTGACGCCGCGCCAGCTCCCGTCGCGTTACTTCTACGATGATCTCGGCTCGGCGCTGTTCGAATCGATTTGTCGCCTGCCGTGGTACACGATCACGCGGGCGGAAATGCGACTGCTCGCGTCGCACGGCGACAGCGTCTTCCGCCGTCTGCCGTCCCTCGCTCACGTCGTCGAGCTGGGGCCGGGCAATGGCGAGAAGCTGCGGACGCTTCTGCATGCCGCATCGACGGGGCGGAGACCCATCGACGTACACCTGATCGACGTTTCGTCAAGCGCGCTCGCGTCCGCCGCACCGAACATCGAAAGCGTCGGCGGCGTACGCGTCATCACTCACCAGGCGACCTACGATTCCGGGCTGCGCGAGGCGCTCACGCAGAGATCAGGACGCACGCTCGTGGCTTTTCTCGGGTCCAACATCGGGAACTTCGATCCGCCCGGTGCGTCCGCATTTCTGCAGAACATTCGCGCCAGCGTGAAGAACGGCGACGCCGTGCTGCTTGGTGTCGATCTCGTCAAGCCGATGGACCGGCTGCTGGCGGCCTACGACGACCCACTCGGCGTGACCGCCGCCTTCAACCGTAACCTGCTGGTTCGAATCAATCGGGAGCTGGACGCGTCGATCGATCTCGACGGATTTTCGCACCATGTCGTTTGGAATGCGGAGCAGGGGCGGGTAGAAATGCATCTGGTGGCGCGCACGGCTCAGACCATTCGCGTTCCACGCGCGCATGTCGACGAACGGCTGCAGCCAGGCGAGACGATCTGGACGGAAAGCTCCTACAAATACGTTCCGGAGCAGATTGATGATCTGCTGGAGTCATGTGGCTTCAACCCGACCGCACAATGGATTGATCACGATGACGGGTTCGCGCTAACGATCGCCGAGGCGCGCTGAAGGGAGCCGCGATGGATGCTGAGAAGCGATTCGACGACAGCAAGGTGGACGAGGCGCTCGAGGAAACATTTCCAGCAAGCGATGCGCCCTCCAACACTGGAGAGACAGGGATTCGAGTCGGGATTCCGCCTGCGACCGATATCGGCGCCGTCTCGGACAACGCGGCGCAGAGCCAATTCGAGTTGAAGGTCGACGGCTACGTTGGGTATCTCCAGTACAAGCGGACGCCCGACACCCTGACGCTGATTCATACCGAGGTGCCCGCGGAGATTCGGGGACGCCACATCGGCGATCGGTTGGTCGAGGCTGCACTCGCGATCGGACGGTCCGAGGGCCGTCGGATTATCGTCGTCTGTCCGTTCGCACGCGCCTACATGCAACGGCACCCAGACAATCAGCGCTGAGTCGATCCGACCCATCTATCGACGCCTGACTCCGATGCCGACGTTCGAGACGGAACCGGGCTGCGCGCATCCGCTCGGCATTACCGTCTCTCGTGACGGCGTCAACTTCTCGTTGTTCTCCGAAGCGGCGACCGAGGTCATTCTGGTGCTGTTCGATTCGGCAACCGCCATCGAACCGATGCAGATGGTGCGCCTCGATCCATTCACGAACAAGACGTTTCATTTCTGGCATGTGTTTGTCCGCGGCTGCGGCAACGGACTCTTCTACGCGTTTCGTATCGACGGGCCGAACGAGCCGTCGCGCGGCCATCGATTCAACCCGAACAAGGTGCTCGTCAGCCCGTACGCGCGCGGAATCAGTCGCGCACTCTGGAGACGCGCCGACGCCATCGGACCGCGCGACAACATCGCCACGTCGATGCGATGCGCCATTGTCGACCCGTCATCGTACGACTGGGAAGGCGATCGGCCGCTGAAGCTGCCGATGCATGCGTCGATCATTTACGAATTGCATGTTGGGGGGTTCACGCGGTCGCCGAGCGCCCGGGTCGCGCATCCCGGTACCTTCGCCGCCGTGATCGAGAAGATTCCGTATCTGCAGGCACTCGGCATCACCGCGGTGGAACTGCTGCCGATCTTCGAATTCGACGATTCACCCGTTGCGCTGAACCCGGCCGGCGAGGCGGTTGGCAATTACTGGGGTTACAGCCCGGTCGGATTCTTCGCGCCGCATTCAGGGTACGCAGTGAAGGGCGATGCGGTGTCCCATCTCGACGAATTCCGCGATCTGGTCAAAGCGCTGCACAAGGCGGGCATCGAAGTGATTCTCGACGTCGTGTTCAACCACACGGACGAAGGCAGCGAAACTGGCCCCACGCAGTCGTTTCGCGGCATCGACAATCGCACGTTCTATCTGCTCGATCCAGAGGACCCGTCCAGATACCTCGACTACAGCGCATGCGGCAACACCTTGAACGCAAACCATCCGCTGCCGCAGAAGCTCATTGTCGATTCGCTGCGCTACTGGGTGGAACAGATGCATGTCGACG
>Ga0134127_10002404_pt1 | contig 13538 bp, 11 predicted proteins | sample KB31753_FD_96459 | JGI IMG/M metagenome (GOLD analysis project Ga0134127, IMG submission 96459) | Terrestrial soil microbial communities with excess Nitrogen fertilizer from Kellogg Biological Station, Michigan, USA - KB3-175-3 | ecosystem: Environmental > Terrestrial > Soil > Unclassified ...
AGCATCTCGTAGAGAACCGCCCCGAACGAGAATACGTCGCTGCGTGCGTCCGCCTCGCGGCCCATGAGTTGCTCGGGAGCGATATAGGGATAGGTGCCGAGCACCTCGCCGACCGCGGTCAGCGGTACCTCGCGTGGAGAAAGCGTGGACAGCGAGATCAGGTTCGCGCCGGGCTGAAGCTTCGACAGACCAAAGTCGAGCAGCTTCACGCCCGCTTTGGTGATCATGACGTTGCCAGGCTTGAGGTCGCGGTGGACGAGCCCGCGTCGATGGGCGTGGTCCAGTGCATCGGCGAGTTCGACCGCGAACCGCAATACCTCGGGCGCTGGCAGCGCACCTCGGACCAGCCGCTCCGCGAGCGTCTGCCCTTCGAGGTACTCCATCACGAGGAAACGGATCGTCTTCGCGCTCGATCCGGGATGGCTGGCTTCGCCAACGTCGTGAAGGTCGCAGATATTCGGATGATTGAGCGCGGCAACGGCGCGGCACTCGCGTTCGAAGCGCTCTCGCCGCTCAGGATCGGCGGCAAACTGCTCGGGGAGGACCTTGATCGCAACCGTGCGATCGAGGCGCGTATCCCTCGCCCGGTACACCTCGCCCATGCCGCCAGCGCCAATCAGGCTGAGGACTTCATAGGCGCCGAGGCGAACGCCGGATGCGAGGGACGTCGTCAATGTGTCGATTGCATTATCGCCACGCGCGGTTGTCGACGGTGTTCTCGTAGGTCGCCCCCGGCACCGTCATGTTCCACTTCACCGTCCAGTTGTATTCGTCGTCGAACCGCTCGCGCGTGTAGGGCTGCGGCGGTGCGTGCAGCAGTCGCCATGTCTGGAAGTCCTTCGCGTCGAGCAGTCCGCCTGTTTCCGCGACGAAGTAGTGAATGAAGGGGGTCGGATCCTTCTCGAGCACCTCGACCGCGTGGGCCTGCGCCCGGAACATCGCGGCCAGCGTCGGACCGTCGAGTTCGTCGCTCGCTGCTTCGCTGCGCGTCGAGTGTGACTCGATCAGAATGCGGAGACCCTGTTTCTGCGCAACGCTGATCCACGGCTCCATCAGGCTGACCGCGGCGACCTTCCCCTGCTTGAGTGCCTCGAGCCGCTTCACCATCGTTCCCGCATTGGTCGTCCTGACATGTTCCTGCGCGAGGAAGCCTTCCATCATTTTGAGCGTGGTGAAGTGAGAGCCGTTGTTCGGCGTGACCGCAATCTCCCGGTTCTTCAGCATCTCCGGCGCGTAGATATTCGAGTCGCGGCTGGTCGCGATCGCGAACTTCGACATCGAGGCGCCGAGCGCGACGATCCTGCGTCCGCGGCGTCCCTCGCAGTTGGCTTCCACCGCGCGCTTCATGATGCCCCACTCGCACATGCGGTACTGATCGATGCCGCCCTCGTTGTAGGCGGAATCGAGCGGGCGGTCGAACACCGAGTCGAACTTCACCGTGTGTGACGTGGTCACCTGCGCCATGCCGGGCGTAGTGACGAACTCGACGTCGAGCCCCTCGTCCTTGAAAAATCCCAGGTCGCGCGCAACCAGCACGGGCAGGTCATGAACCGCGTTCATGATGGCAACCTTGTGCCTTCTTTTCGTCATTTCCTGGACGGTCATGGCTACATTAAAACCCAAATCCCAAATCCCAAATCCCAAATCCCAAATCCCAAGCGACCATCACTCCGAACCACGGAGACACGGAGAACACGGAGTTTTACCAAGGTTTCTCTCCGTGCCTTCGTGTCTCCGTGGCTCGTGATCGCGACCGAATGCTGGGATTTGGGTTTTGGGATTTGCCACTCCGGATCTACACTCTCGCGCATGAAAAAGCTGATTTCCGTTGCCGCAACGGCCCTGATCCTCTGTGCTGCGAGCTCGTCACAAGCTGAAGAGGTGACGTTGATCGCTCCAGGCGGCATGCGATGCCCCGTCGATCTCATGAAGCCAGGCTTCGAGAAGAAAACCGGACACGTCATGAAGCCGACGATCGGCGCGGGCGGCGCTACGCATCGGCAGGTGGTGCAGGGCGCTCCCTTCGACGTCCCTGTCGTGCAGCCACCGTATGACGATGTGATCAAGTCAGGAAACGTGATCGCCGGCAGCGAGACGCCGCTGGCGAGCGTGCCCATCGTCGTCGTGATGCGGAAGGGCGATCCCAAACCGGATATCTCGAATGCGGATGCCGTGAAGCGACTGCTGCTCTCCGTCAAGGCGATTTCCTATCCCGACGGCGCTGGCGGACTCGGCGGGGCGGCTGGCGTGAGCTTCGACAACACGCAGAAGAAGCTCGGGATCTATGACCAGATGCAGCCGAAGGTGAAACGCGTGCAGGGTGTGGCGTTGCTCGAGCTGCTGAAGCGCGGCGACCTCGACATCGCGGTGACGTTTGCCAGCGAAGTCAACGATCCGGGAGTGGACGTGGTTGGAACGCTGCCGCGTGATATCTCGACACCGACAGCGCTGGTCGGCTTCGTCTCGTCGCACGCCAAATCGCCGGAGGCGGCGAAGGCGCTTCTCAGCTATCTGTCCGGACCCGAAGGTGCGGCGGCGTATCGCGCGTGCTCGATGACTCCCGGGAAGTAAATCCCAAATCTCAAAGCCCAAATCCCGATCACGAGCCACAGAGGCACAGAGACTCAGAGGGAATTTGATTCTCTGTGTCTCTGCGTCTCTGTGGCTCGTGATTGCGATTTGAGCTTGGGATTTGGGTTTTGGGATTTTTCAGACGCGAGCGGCCGCAGCTGGAGCGCTCGTTGTCACGCTAGCGCTCTGCAGGATGCGCAGCATCCGGCGCAGTGGCTCGGCAGCACCCCACAGGAGTTGATCGCCGACGGTAAACGCGCCGAGGTATTCGCCGCCCATCGCGAGCTTGCGCAGCCGCCCGATGGCGACCTGCAGCGTTCCGGTCACCGCCGCGGGCGTCAGCTCGCGCTCCGACGCTTCTTTCGCGTTCGGCACCACGCGGATCCATTCATGCGCCGATGCGAGCATCGACTCGATCTCGGCGACCGGTACGTCGCGCCGCAGCTTGATCGTGAGCGCCTGGCTGTGGCAACGCATGGCGCCGATGCGAACGCAAAAACCGTCGATCGGGACCGGATTATTCGATCGGCCGAGGATCTTGTTGCCTTCGGCCTGCGCCTTCCACTCCTCCTTGCTCTGCCCATTGCCGAGATCCGTGTAGATCCACGGCAGCAGGCTGCCGGCCAAGGGATGGCCGAAGTGCGCTTTCGGAAGATCCGCGCTGCGCAGCGCGTCGGCGACGGCGCGATCGATATCGAGGATCGCGGACGCGGGATTGTCGAGCAGCGACCGCGCCGATGCGTGCAGATATCCCATTTGCGCGACCAGTTCGCGCATGTTCTGCGCGCCGGCGCCGGACGCCGCCTGATAGGTCATCGGCGTCATCCACTCGACGAGGTTGTGGCGAAAGAGCGGCGCCGTTGCCATCAGCATCAGGCTGACCGTGCAGTTTCCGCCGATGTAGTTCCTGACGCCGCTCTCCAGCGCGCGATCGATCACGTCGCGATTCACCGGGTCGAGAATGATCACCGCGTCGTCCGACATACGGAGCGTCGACGCGGCGTCGATCCAGTAGCCCTGCCAGCCTGACTTGCGCAGCTTCGGATAGATCTCCAATGTGTAGTCGCCGCCCTGACAGGAAATCAGGACGTCCATGGACGTGAGCTCGGATAAATCCTTGGCGTCTTTCACCGGCGGGACGCGCTTGCCGATGGCCGGCGCAGCCGCGCCAGCCTGCGAGGTCGAGAAGAACACCGGTTCTATGACGTCGAAGTCTCGCTCCTCGCGCATCCGCTGCACGAGAACAGACCCGACCATGCCACGCCACCCAATGAGCCCTACGTTCATGGGGATCCAGTCTACCGCACCCAAATCCCGAGTCCGTCGGATCAGAAGCCGAAACGTACGGCCAGCTGAATCGTGCGGGCGCCGCCGGTGGCGTTGGCACCGCCGCCGGGTGCGCCGACCGCGCCGCCCGTTCCCGTGATGCGGCCAAACAGCGGTCCTGGAATGAACTGACCCGTGGCGCCGATCACGGTGCCGAGCGAGGTATCGGGCTGTGAGAAGTTCGGATGATTGAAGACGTTGTGGACCTCTGCACGCAGCTGCACGGTGCGGCTGGGCGCAAGCCGCAGTTCTTTCTGCAGCAGGCCGTCGGCAGACCACGTGTGGAAGCCGCGCAGTCCGTTCCGGCGCTCGTTTCCGTGCGTCACCTCGTTGCGCGATCCGAACGCGCTCGTCGGAATCGCAAAGGCTGCCGCGTTCAAGCGGCGATGGCCCGGCGCCTTGCTGTCGCGAATCCACACGGATTCCCCGGGCATGACGTCGACGCGATAGCTGTAGTTGATGTTGTCGATCGGATCCGTGTAGTTGTAGGTCACCGTCAACGGCGGCGCGCTCTGCACGCGCGCGTTGACATCGAGGCCCCACCCGCCGAGGAGTCGTCGCAAACGACGCGGATTCGGCAGATTCCACGTGACCGACGAATTGAACGAGTGCCGGCGATCGAAGCGTGAAACTCCGTAATAGAACGTCGGACGCGTCGCGTTGTCCGCAAGGTTGACGGTCGAATCGTCCGACCCGGAGTCGGTGGCGTGGGCCAGCGTGTAGTTGGCGAGCGCCTGCACACCGCGCGAGAGCCGCCGCACGTACTGAACCTGCAGCGCGTGATAGTCGGAGCTGTCACCCCACCCACGGTCGTTGCGTGTGACGTTGAGGCGCGCGCTGGGAAGCGCGGGATTGACGGGCCGCTGCATGTCGAACGCATAGAAGTAGCGTCGCAGCAACTGGCGTCCGGCGTGACCGGCATAGGTCGCCGTCAGGCGCTGGGCGCCCGAGAACGACTGTTCGAGGCTTGCCGACCATTCCCACGTCCGCGGTAGGGTGTTGCCGGAAGCGACGATCGTGAAGTCCTGATTCACGTACGGCGGCTCGAGGCTCAACGGCGCTGCTTCCGCCGATCGCGCGTCGTCCAGCGGAAACGGCACGTTGGTTCGTCTGATGGACCGGTTGTACGGAAACATTCGCGCGGCCGTCGCCGTGGCGCCGGAGCCAAGATCGTAAAAAAGACCGAATGAGGCGCGAGCGAGTGTCACCTGCGAACCGGCCTGGCGAAGGCGATATGCAGCACCGGCGCGCGGCGCAAGCTTGGCCCATCGCGTCGGGTACAGCGGTGTGCCTGGCGCCGCGAGATGCAGCTCCGCAAGATTCGGAAATCCGGCAAGGGTGTACAGCGGAAGGTTCAACCCTGCGGGCGCCGGGTTGACTTCCCATCGGACGCCGTAATCCAACGTCAGTCGATTCGTCATCCGCATCGTGTCCTGTGCGAACGCCGAGAAGTTGACGATGCCGAGCCGGACACGATCGGATGAAGAGACCGTCAGCTGGTCGGCGCGGTTATCCATCAGCGACGACAGCAGATTGAACGTGACGACGCTGCGGTACTCGGTGGGGCCGTAGACGGGCGTCAGGCGACGGACGTCGACGCCAAAGCGATAGCCGTGGCGGCGCGTATTCCATGACACGTTGTCAACGATCTGCGCCTGGACCTGCCGGTTCGCGACTGAAGGTCCAATGGTGTAGTCCTGCACCTGGCCCGGCAGCGAAACCGTCGAACTCGAGCTCTCGGGGGCAAAGGTCGGAACGAGATCCCAGACGTCGATCGGCGTCACCCCAAAGCGGTCCGTGAGTTCGCTCAGGTTGTCGGACGCGTTGCGGCTGTAGTTGGCCGAAAGCTCATTCAGCAGCCTCGCATGGAGGACGGATCGCGTATTCGCCGTCAACGTGCGCGCGTCGCTGCCGCTCGTCGTCCGCTGCGCCAGCGCGTAGGCGCGACGGTGAGAGAGTCCCTGGTTCCAGCGTCCCGTCAACAGCAGACGCTGCCCGTAATTGCGATCGATCTTGATGCTGTAAGAGTTCGATTGCTGCAGGCTCTCGGAGCCGTCATAAAACGGCGCCGCGCCAAGACGACGTCCCTGCGCATCGACGAACTCGGGTCCATCCGGCATCGGATACGCCGCCATCAGACGGCGCAGCAGCAGCGACAACGTGTCGTCGGCGCGCAAACCTTCGGCCGGCACACGCATCAGGCGCGCCGGTTGCGGACTGCCCATCACACGGCCTTCGTAGGAAACGAAGTAGAACATCCGGTCGCGCATCAGCGGGCCGCCGGTGACGCCGCCAAACTGGTTCTGCATATACGGTCCGCGCTGCGCCTGCGGTGCGGAGTTGGTGAAGTAGTCGCGCGCATCGAGCGAGGACGAGCGGAAGTACTCGAACGCGGAGCCAGTGAACCGATTCGATCCCGATCGCGTGACGAGCTGCACCTGCGCACCAGGCTGGCGGCCGTACTGGGCGGAGTACGCGGACGTCTGCACCCGCACCTGCTCGATGGCGTCGAGCTGGACGAGATCGCTGCCGCCGGTGAATCCGCCGAGTGACACCGCATTCGCACCGGCGGCGTTGGTGTCGGTGTCGCCCGTGGTCACGGGTCTGAACGGCGCACCCACCTGCCGCCCTCCGCCGACACGCGGCGCCGCGATGTTCGCTGATACGCCGTCAACCGTCACCGCATTCGACGTCGTCCGGTTCGCGTCCGCGCTGAACTGCGCATCCGAAGATGGGCCGGACGCGACAATCCCGGGCGCCAGCAGAATGACGGACTGCAGCGCGCGGTTGTCGATCGCCATGTTGTCGAGAAATTCACGATCGATCACCGTTGCGCCGCCGGGCGATTCATCAACCGGCCCGTTGGCCGCGACAGAGACGGTCTCGGAAAGTGGTGCGGCGTTCAGCACGAGATCCAGCTTGACCCGGCTTCCGGAATCGAGCGCGACACCGCCACGCAGGACCGGTTGAAACCCATTCAGTTCGGCGGTGACGGTGTAGCTTCCCGGGTTCAGAAACGAGAAGACGTATCGCCCCGAACCATCAGTTGTAATGGTGCGCCGCGCGCCGGTGGTCGGCGCGACGAGGGTGATTGACGCGCCAGGCACAATCGCCCCGGATTGGTCCTTGACGACGCCTTCCAGTTCCGCGTCCTGGGCAAAGGAGAGTGCTGGTGTGAGTAGAAGCAACGCGACCGCAGACCCCCAGCATCGCATCGCACGCGTGCGGGTCGCCGCGCGTCTGGCGTAACTCATCCGGGAGGCGACCAGAATTTACCACGGTCACACTCCTGGAGTATTGCGCCGTCGAGCTTTACGCACTGAAGCCTCTGTCAGTAGTCTTTACGGCACAAATGGCCGACGATCGGACTCCTATCACCTCAGAACACCTCAAACAGGTACTTGATCGGCTCGACGACGTGCTCGCGGAGGCTGCGCGCCTGCGAAAAGAAGTGGTCAGGCAACTCACCGAACAACGCGCCGACCAGCAGCAGCATGTGACGACGCGGAAGCGGAAACGCACGCCACACAAACGTTAATTTCCAATCACTTTTATTACCGCTTCGCACAGGCGCGGAATGTCCTCCGGCGCGCGCAGGACGACATCACATTGCAGTCGCCGTGCCTCCGCCAGCTCATTTTCTTCGCGTACGATCGCGACGATCGGCGGCCGCTCGCGTCCCAGTCGAGCGATTGCGGCGTGCGGCGGCTCGCTCACGCTTTCAAACGCAATCCGCACGATGATCGCCGCCGGCGTGTAAGGCACATCACCGAGTCGTTCTACGTGAGAGACGACGACGGGCGTCAGGTTCGCGAGCGCAATTGCCGATTCGAGCGCCTCGGCTACCTCTTTTCGAGCTTCGATGATGAGCACGATCGGCGGCATCTTGCCCGAGGAGGTCCAAAGCGAGTACCTCCGGTGACCGTAAGGGAGGTCATCCGTGGAAACAGCAGCGGCAGCGGGCCTTGCGCGCGGACCCTGCAGCAAAGCTCTGACACATTAGGGAAGTAGAAATTACGTGGGCTGGCGTATCGCTTGCACCGACTGGAGTGGGAGAAAAAGTAGGAAGGTCCGGAGCAGACTGACGTGGGAGAACGACGAATTCCACTACCGTGTGAGCACGAAGAGACGATCGCGGCCTTCGATCGCGAACGTGCGGAAGCGCACGAACTCACTCGGAGGTATCACGAAATCATCGCCAGGTCGCGCCGTAACGATCGACTGATCACGCAGGAAGACGACGATCGCGATCAGTGATCGATGGGTGTTGCGCGGCAACCCCAGCCTTTCCGTATAAAATCTTCTGTTTGTGGTTGTCCAGAAATTCGGCGGCACCTCCGTCGCCGATCCTGAAGCGATTCAACGACTGATTCAGATTGTCCGGGATGCGCGCGCCCGAGACGGGCGCGGGCCCGCCGTCGTCGTCTCCGCCATGAGCGGCGTCACCGATGCCTTGCTCGGCGTTGCCGCAGCCGCTGGCGGCGGGCGCGTGGAAGACGCGCTGACGCGTCTCGACCAGCTGCGCGAGCGGCATATCGCGGCGGCACGCACGCTCGCGGCTCAAGACGCGAACGGTCCGCTCGGCCAGCAGATTGGTGCGCAGTTCGACGACCTCACGGCGCTCGCACGCGCGCTGGCGGTGCTGCGTGAGGTCTCACCGCGCACGCTGGATGTCGTTGCCGCCGCCGGCGAGCTTCTGAGTTCCCGCATCGTCGCCGCCGCCCTGGCCGAAGCCGGCGTGCCGTCCGAATGGGTGGACGCGCGGCGCGCCATCATCACGACCGGCGATCACACGCGTGCGGTGCCGCTGGCGACCGAAACCGATGCCGCGCTGCGAGCCTCGGTGCGCGCCGTGGTCGACGGCGGACGTGTGCCTGTTCTCGGCGGATTCGTCGGCTCGACGATCGACGGGCATACCACGACGCTCGGCCGCGGCGGATCGGATTACTCCGGTGCCATCGTCGGTGCCGGCATAGGCGCCCGCGAGATTCAGATCTGGACGGACGTCGACGGCATGCTGACCGCCGATCCGCGGGTCATCTCCGCGCCGCGGCTCGTTCCGCAGCTCTCCTTTGCCGAGGCTGCCGAACTCGCGTACTTCGGCGCGAAAGTCCTGCATCCGAGCACGATCCTCCCCGCGGTCGAACGCAATATCCCCGTTCGCATTCTCAATTCCCGCAAGGCCGATGGGCCGGGCACGACGATCACGGCGGAGCCGCCGCCCGGGGCGACGCCGCTGACCGCGCTCGCCTGCAAGCGGGACGTTACCGTCATTGACATCACTTCCAGCCGGATGCTGATGGCATACGGGTTTCTCCGACGTGTGTTCGAGGTGTTCGAGCGCTACACGACGGCGGTCGACGTCGTCACCACTTCCGAGGTGACGGTCTCGGTGACCGTGGACGATCGCCGCCACCTCGAGCCAATCGTGGAGGAGCTCTCGGAGTTTTCGCAGGTGACGGTGGACCACGAAATGGCATTGCTGTGTGCCGTTGGCGATCGGCTGCGGAACGAACCGGCGATTGCGGCGCGCGCGGTCGGCGTGCTCGAGGAGGTTCCGCTGCGGATGATTTCGCAGGCTGCATCACGGCGGAACATCACCGTCATTCTTCGCCAGGCCGATCTACCGCACGCGATGAACCGGCTGCATGAGGAGTTCTTCGGTTGACACGAAGGGCACGAAGATGATGATCACCACGAAGGACACGAAGATCTCGAAGAACTGGTTATGAGGCTCCTGTTAGTCGGCTACGGCAAGATGGGACAGCTTGTCGAGCAGATGGCGCTCGCGCAGGGGATGGAGATTGCCTCGCGCATTGACGTGGGTACCGGCGACTGGTTGCCCGCCGACGTGGCGATCGATTTCTCGACTGCCGCGGCGCTGAAGGACAATTTCGCGCGCTACGTCAATCGGAAGCTGCCGGTGGTGATCGGAACGACTGGCTGGAGCGATCTGGCGCCGGCGTTCCGGAACGAGGCGGAGCGTGCCGGTCTTGGCGTGGTCGCCTCGGCAAATTTTTCCATCGGGGCGAACCTCTTCGAGATGATGGCCTCCAACGCGGCGCGGCTGCTGCGGCAGCACCCGAATTATGGTGCCTGGATCCATGAGGCGCACCATGCAACCAAGCGTGATGCCCCTTCCGGCACCGCGCTGCTTCTGCGTGACGCGATGACCGCAGCGGGATACGATCGGCCGATCGACATCTCGTCGACGCGAGCCGGCGCGATTCCGGGGATACACACAGTTGGATTCGACGGCCCGTCGGATACGATCGAACTCACTCACACCGCGCGTGACCGCCGCGGCTTTGCTTCAGGAGCGTTGCTGGCCGCGCAGTGGATTCAGGGCAGGCACGGCTGGTTTTCAATGATGGACGTACTTCAATGAGAACTCCATTCACAGGCGTCGGCACCGCACTGGTGACGCCATTTCGGAAAGATGGGTCCGTTGACGAAGCGGCGGTGCGGCGTCTTGCCCGCCGTCAGATCGACGGCGGCGTCCATTTCCTGTCGCCCGTCGGCACGACCGGCGAAGCGCCCACGCTATCGCATAGCGAGAAGCTGCGCGTTATCGAGCTCGTCGTCGAGGAAGCCGATGGGCAGGTACCGGTGCTTGCCGGAGCCGGAGGCTACAACACGCGGGAGGTCATCGAGTTCGCACGGGATGTCGTCGCGACCGGTGCCAACGGACTGCTCTCCGTTACGCCGTACTACAACAAGCCGACGCCTGAGGGGCTCTACCAGCACTTCAAGGCGATCGCGGAGAGCATGCCGCTCCCGATAGTGCTCTACAACGTCCCCGGCCGCACCGCGATCAACCTTGACGTGAAGACCACGGCACGACTCGCTGAAATCCCGAACATCGTCGGGATCAAAGCGCCCGGCGACCTGGTGCAGGTATCGGAGCTCATCTCGGCGACGCCGGACGACTTCATCGTGCTGAGCGGCGACGACCCGGTCGCCGTCGCGCACATGGCAGTGGGCGGGCGCGGCGTCGTGTCCGTCGCATCCAACGAGGCGCCTGCGGAGATGGCACATATCGTCGAGATGTGCGAACGCGGCGACTTTATCGGCGCCCGCAAGCTGCACCACTCGCTGCTGCCGCTCATCCAGGTGAACTTTGTCGAATCCAATCCGATTCCGGTGAAGGCCGCGATGGCGGCGATGGGATTGCTCGAGGAGAACTATCGCCTTCCGCTCGTGCCGCCGAGCGCCGCGGCGCGCGAGAAAGTGCTGCGCGTGCTGCAGAACCTCAAGCTAGGGGTTCATGAGCACGCTCGCTGAACGCATCACCACCTTATTCGAACAGGGCAGCAACGCGCCGCGGGACGACGCGCGCGATGCCTTCCTGCGTCTTCGCGACGAGCTGTCGCTCGGCAAGGTTCGCGCGGCGGAACCCGATCCATCCTCTCCGACCGGTTGGCGCGTCAACGTCTGGGTGAAACAGGGCATCCTGCTCGGTTTCCGGTTTGGCGATATCGTCGACATGGGCGTCGCCAAAGGACGCTGGCCGTTCTATGACAAGGATACGCTGCCGGTGAAACGGATCGATCCATCGAGCGGCGTACGCATCGTGCCCGGCGGCTCCGCCGTCCGCGAAGGTGCGTATCTCGGTGCCGGCGTCATCTGCATGCCTCCCATGTACATCAATATCGGCGCGTATGTTGGCGATGGGACCCTCGTGGACTCTCACGCGCTGGTCGGGTCGTGTGCGCAAATCGGCAGGAAGGTTCATCTGAGTGCGGCCGCGCAGATTGGCGGCGTGCTCGAACCTGTCGGCGCGATTCCGGTGATCGTCGAAGACGAGGTGCTCGTCGGCGGCAACTGCGGGGTCTACGAAGGCGCCGTCGTTCGGAGGCGCGCGGTGCTCGCCTCGGGCACCATCATCACTGGCTCCACGCCCATCTACGATCTGCCGAACGGCCGCATCATCAAACCGGAGGCCGGGCAGCCACTGATCGTGCCCGAGGGTGCGGTCGTCGTGCCGGGCGCGCGCGCCGTCACGGTTGGCGCGGGCAAGGAGTGGGGTCTGTCGCTCGCCACACCCGTCATCGTGAAGTATCGCGATGAGCGAACCGATGCCCGCACCGAGCTCGAACGATGGCTGCGGTAACGCCGTCGGTCGACACGCTGACGCGCGATCTCGTCGACATCGACTCCACCACCGGGCGTGAGCAGGAAGTCGGGACGTGGCTCGCCGCCTTCCTGCGCGCTCGCGCCTACCGCGTCTCCGAGCAGCCAATCGGAGATGGACGGTTCAATGTATTCGCGCGGCTCGACGCTGCCCCGCGCGTTGTCTTTTCGACGCATTTCGACTGCGTGCCGCCGTTTGCGCCCTCTCGCCAGGAGGGAGGCGTCATCTTCGGTCGAGGGTCGTGTGACGCGAAGGGGATTCTTGCCTCGCAGGTGGTGGCCGTCGAACGGCTTCGAGCCGCGGGCGAGTCCCGCGTGGCGATGCTCTTCGTCGCCGGCGAGGAGCGTGGCAGCGACGGCGCGCGCGTCGCCAACGACGACGCGCCCGAAGACGTCAAGTACCTGATCAACGGAGAGCCGACGGAGAACCGGCTGGGCATCGCGACGCGCGGAGTGTTGCGCGTAAAGCTGCGGGCGAGCGGCCGCGCGGCGCACTCGTCGTTCCCGGAACTGGGCGAATCGGCGATCGACAAGCTGCTCGACGCGCTGATGGTGCTTCGCGGTGTCGCGCTGCCTGAGGATCCGGTGCTCGGGCGGACTCATTACACGGTCGGACTGATCGAGGGCGGCGTGGCTCCCAACGTCGTGTCACCGCGGGCCTCGGCGGAGATTCTGTTTCGAATCGTCGGTGAAGGGGCGGCCGTGCGCACCGCGCTCAAGGTCGTCGAACCGCTCGTCACGATCGAGCCGGTGCTGGACATTCCCGCCGTCCGGATGCACACGCTGCCGGGCTTCGAGACGGCCGTTTTTCCCTACACCACCGACATCCCGCTGCTGACGCGGTGGGGAACACCGCTGCTGCTCGGGCCCGGCTCGATTCACGTTGCCCACACCGACGACGAACATGTGTCGGTGGACGAGCTGCAACAGGCCGTCGAGCTCTACGAACGGATCGCGCGTCAGCTGCTGGAATGTTAGGATGGGTTTTTGGCGGGTCGCACCGCGGCCCGGACCCTGTGCAACTTCAGCCTGCGAACCGCGTCAGGGCCGGAAGGCAGCAGCGCTAAACAGACCCTGAGGTGTGCCGCAGGTGCACCGGGTCGCGGTGAGGCCCGTCAGAAAATCCCAAATCCCAAATCCCAAGTTTCAAATCACAATGAACCGCGATTTGGGATTGAGCTTGGGATTTGGAGCTTGGGATTTGGGATTTGGGATTTTCTAAATGTCGTATCAAGTTCTCGCACGCAAATGGCGTCCCCAGCGGTTCGACGATGTTGTCGGACAGCAGGCGGTGACGCGCACGCTGCGCAACGCGATCACCAGCGGCCGCATCGCGCAGGCCTTCGTGTTTGCGGGCCAGCGCGGATCCGGCAAGACGACGACCGCAAGGATTCTGGCGCGCGCCCTGAACTGTATGAAGGGACCAACCGCCGATCCCTGCGGCGTCTGCGATGCCTGTCTCGAGATCGCCCAGGGGCGCGATATCGACGTGCTCGAGATCGACGCGG
>Ga0134127_10002406_pt1 | contig 13529 bp, 6 predicted proteins | sample KB31753_FD_96459 | JGI IMG/M metagenome (GOLD analysis project Ga0134127, IMG submission 96459) | Terrestrial soil microbial communities with excess Nitrogen fertilizer from Kellogg Biological Station, Michigan, USA - KB3-175-3 | ecosystem: Environmental > Terrestrial > Soil > Unclassified ...
GCTCCCTGCCTCTGAGCAAGAGCGAACAAAACAGCGACTCCTCGTTATCGAAAGTTCAAACAGCGCAACTGTATGCCGTTGGGAATCCCGCGCTCGGTGGCGAAGCTCTGGCGCGAGCGCAGACGCTGAGGAACTCGCCTTTTGCTCCGCTTCCGGAAACAGAGAATGAAGTGGATACTCTTGCCGCCGAAGTGTACGGTCCGCAGGCAAGCGTAGTTCGCATTGGAGCAGCTGCGACAGAAGGCGCTGCTAAGGCGGAGATGGGCAAGCACAGAGTGCTTCACTTCGCAACTCATGGAGTGCTTAATGATCGCAATCCACTGTATTCGTACATCGTTTTTGCGTCCGCTAGCGACTCGAACGAGGATGGCCTGCTTGAAGCTTGGGAGGTGATGAAGATGGATCTCAAAGCTGAGATGGTAGTGCTGTCAGCGTGCGATACGGCGAGGGGCCGTGTCGGCAATGGCGAAGGAATGATAGGAATGACCTGGGCGCTTTTCGTAGCGGGTGTGCCGACGACGATCGCAAGCCAATGGCAAGTTCCCTCCGAAAGCACAACGAAACTAATGCTCGCCTTTCACAAGAATGTTGTGAGCGGGGGATCCGGCGTTAAGAAGTTGTCTAAAGCTGAGGCTTGGCGGCAGGCTGTATTAGTAATGATGAATGATCCGCGATATAGGATGAAACCATATTACTGGGCTGGATTCGTCGTCGTCGGCGACGGTGGTATCTAATACAAGTCATCTCAAGGAAAATAAGACGGCCTCGAATTTCACCTTCACTCAGAGGTCCCGAACCCATTGGTTGCCGTCGCGGCCTCAACCCAGAGTTCCCCCCATACTGCCAACCTATACTCCAGTTCCTTCCGGTTGACGTATGACTCCGTGTAGAGTTCGAGAAATATACCGCACGTACTGTTCAGATCACAGGCTCGTAGCTCCTACTGATCTATGCTGACGAGGTTAAGGGCAGCGTTTAGCACATCTTTACTGCAAGTCTTAACGGCCCCCACAGTATTCGCTATCGATCCTCAGCAAGAGCATTTCTTGATTTGGTATTGCATTCTGAAGTTTCAATAGAACAATCTCAACTTCTCGGATTTGGGTACTCGACCATTTTTTCTCATCGCGCGGCAGCCTCAGGGGTTTTGAGCAGAGGACCAACGGCATATCCTCCAATAATCGACAGCAAAGCTACAGCTATCATCATTATGGTGAGAAGACTCTCCCACCTACCTGCGCATAACTTCAAGCCGAAGGGAATCACCGCGAGGCTCGGATCAAATTGTCCCGTCGGCAGGTATTTCGTTCCTTCCACTCGCGTCATTTTCCCCACTCAATATCTATGGCATAGTCCCAACCGTAGTTTGCCTTTTCCCCAGCATATGTAACAGAGAATTTGTATTCATTCCTCCTGAAAACCAGCTCTCGACCGCCGAAGTCTGTCCCCCAGTCTTTAATGGAACGCTCGCCGCTATATTCCCATCCGGTCTTTGTGAGCTCATTCACATAGAACTGCCTAACGTCAACATATCGCGCATCGGACCTATACAGCCTGTTGATGCCAGCGAGAGTCGCCTTAGAATCTCTGTGAACTGATATCTCGACTAGTAACGGAAAAACGGGAAGTGTTTGTTGAAGCTGCTCTAAATCTCTGAGCTTCGACCCATCTGAATTCGGTCCACAGCCAACCGATAATGCCGCGCCGATCACCGCAAGAACTACAAGGATGGCTATCACAAACAGTCTCATCCGCCGTCGTATCCAAAGCCGTCGCATAGTCTCACTGCTTTTCACAATCGGTCCAGATTGTCATACACGTATGTGATCGTGCCGGAGATCGACTCCGTGAACTGCGTCAATCGGCTGATTGCGTCGGTGTAAGACATCGTCGAGGTGTCCGCGTACGTGGACCGTGGACAGGCGATCTAACGCATCGTAGGTGTAGTTCGTGACCTACCCTTTGCGATCAGTGTGTTGCGTCAGGCTCATCGACATCGCGGTCGTCACGCGCCGGACGGTAGTTTGCAAAAAGCCATATTCCTGCCAGGGCCGCGATCAGACCTTCCTCAACGGACATCTGAACAACAGGAAGCAAATCGCGCGGCAGCTCCAGGGGTTCGAGCAGAACACCAACGGCATATCCTCCAATAATCGACAGCAAAGCTGCAGCGATCATCATGACGGTGAGAAGACTCTCCCACCTACCTGTGCATAACTTCAAGCCGAAGGGAATCACCGCGATCGTCGCAAGGGGAAGAACGAGGAAGTGCCAAAGACCGAGAGGCCAAAACCTGAAACCTCCCGCATCCAATGCGAGAGCCGGCGGAGCAGTGATCATTAAAACAATTGCGCCAACCAGTCTAATTACAGAAATCGCAGCTTGCCAACCCCTTCAACGGGCAACGAAGTAGCCGGTCCATATAGCCAACATGAAGCTAAGGTTCCCGCAAGCCCAGTATTTGGACGTCGGGAATAAGAACTTGTCACCGCGCACTGACCAGAAGTCGTCCATTGCCGGCCATCTTGTAAGCCACCCAAAGACAACACCGAAGAACAATCCAGATAGAAGGAAGATAAGGGCAACCTTGAACTGTCCGGGTATTTCGCCATTTGAAGTACCTCACTCGCCTTCATAATGTCGACCCCGCGTGCAAACTCGCTGCCAGGTCTCCAGAAATTGAAACGAGTTGGCCGCGAGCACTCCAGGTATTCGCATTAGTTCCGTCGCCAGTCAAATTGCCATTCAGATCGTAACTGAGCATTTGGCCCCAAAGACCGCGAAGCTCTACGTTGAAGTGCCTTACGACAGGGTTTACTCAGAATCGAGCTTCAAGATACAAATCTGGCCATAGTGAGTAATAGACAATATCCAGTTGAGACTCGCATCGAAGAGATCTATGTCATCTGCTGCCGGATACCAAACGTAATCAAAAACGGCAACTAGATCCTTGAAAGCAACACTGTCGATATTGTCGTAACGATACCAGTTGACATAAACAGACTCCTGTGGCTTCAAGCAGAGTTCTTCGAAAACCGGCAAAAGACTGAATCCCTCGGCTTCTGCGTTGGGGCCCTCGAGCGCAACAGAAAGCTCCAACACGCGATTTGCCAGTGCCAAACCGGACGTGCCTCTATCGAGCGATAGCTTGCCCATAATTGACTCGCGAATCTCTTCGCTCTCTTTTGCATTGAGCCGTCTGAACGGGGGAAAGCTTTGTCCCGGGTTATCGAGTTGAAACCGTTCTATCTTCGCTATATCCACTTGGTATTACTCCTTTTCCCCGAATGGATTCGGGCCTCTATTCAAATACCGGCGGGCAGACTAGTTTATTTGATCGGTACCGCCCCAGAGCGTCCGCCACTTCCTTTCTTTCCGGCGGTGTAATCCCACCAGTTTATGTGATACCCGCATTCAGGAGTTCCGGGACGAGCTTTCGGATGCGGTGAGTCGAGTCGATACCCCATCTTTGAATTGCCTCTCTGGGGACTTCCAAATTTTCCAGGCGATCCCTTAGGCAATCTCCCCACTTCGTCATGAACTTCCCGGAGAGCTCTCTTGTATGCCGAGAAAGGGGGCCTTGTTCCGCCTCCGGTAATGGATATTGGCATACCGGTATCAATCGGTGCACCAAGATACGGCGAATCGAGTCCACCCGGTCCCCCACAGAGTTCAGATAACAACCCGGCCGCAGCTGCAGCCGACACGTTGCCCTTCGCACTCTGCTCCTTCCCGACTCGCCTCCAAAACTGTGCAGCGTAATTCGCGGCATCATCGAGCTGATCGAGAAGAGGCTTGCGGCCCCCGAGTGGTGGAGCTACGGGTCCATCCCAAGTGCCCGCCTGAGGGTGTAAACGCTCTAGACCAGACGGGTCTGTGGAATTGACTGAGTCGTTATCGACGTACGCATACTGGTTAATGCCACCCATAAAGCCAACCGGGTCTTCGCTGGAGAATCGTTGTCGTGTCGGAGAGTAATACCTAGCTCGGTAGTAGAAGAAGCCTGTACCATCGTTCTCCCTGCCTGTGTATTGAGATGAATTGTTGCTGGCTGCTCCACTCACAACAGCATTGCCGAAAGGGTCGTATTTATATTGGCTTTGAACCACCCCCAACGAATCAACGAGCGCTACAGTCGAGCCGAGTGCGTCAACGATCAGTGAGGATGTCCCCATAGCGTCGCTCCTGGTGAAGAACTCATCGACCCCGGCGGCTAGTATGTTCACGGTTCCACTCGACTGTTCCTGAACCACGTTCTCTCCGTCATAGAGGAAGCTAGTGGTTGCGCCGCTGATCGTCTTGCTGCGTCGTCTGCCAACAGCATCGTATTGAAAGATCGCCGCCACACTTCCTATAATTGAAACAAGCTCGTCTCGCGCATTCAGGGTGTACGTGTTCGCTCCGTCGCCGGTCAAATTTCCATTCAGGTCGTAGCTGAGCGTTTGGCCGCCGAACCCTGTCTGCTGGTTTGAGGCGTTGTAGCTTGCGGAACTCAAGGCGGCCGGCAAATTCGTGCGGGCGTAGCTTCCCCCGATTCTTATTCGCTGCCCCCCTGAGTCGTATTGATACGTCAGATCGCCCAGCGTCGTCCCGGCTTTCCTGTATGTCAGACTAATGAGCTGTGACGCAGCGTTGTATGAATATTCGGTGACGACTCCGTTGGGCAAAGTGAGGGATGTCCGTCGGTCTGCATTGTCGTAAGCGAAACTCACCGTTGATGTACCCTGAGTGATCTGCGTCAAACCATTCGCGTTGTCGTAGGCGTAGTTCACGACCGCCTGACCGGGAACGCTCATCGTTGCTCGACGGCCGAGCGCGTCATAAGTGTAGCTCACCGTGCCTTGCGGAGTTGTCTCGCTCAACAACAGATCCAGATTGTCATACACGTATGAGATCGTGCCTGAGATTGAATCCGTCATCTGCGTCAATCGGCTGACTGCGTCATACGTGTAGGTGATAATCGAGTTGTCGGCGTATGTCACCGTGGCCAGCCGATCGAGCGCATCGTAGGTGTAGTTAGTGATCTGGCCTTTGCGATCCGTGTGTTGCGTCAGGCTGCCGTTCTGGTATTGATAGCTCTCACCGTGAAGCAGAGGATCCGTCCTCGTTTGAACGCGGTCCATATTGTCGTAAACGTAGCTCGTCACGTTGTTGCGAGCGTCGGTCAGACTCAATAGATTTCCGTTTGGATCATAAGAGAACTGCGTGACTCCTTGAAGCGGATCACTCGTGCGCGTCGTCCGGTTCAGTGCGTCGTATTCAATTCGCGCCGTTTGTCCGAGCGGATTCGTCACGCTCACTACTCGGCCGGCTCCATCAACAAACCGGCTTGTCGTCTGGCTTAACGGATTCGTGACACTAGCCAAATCACCACCCGAATAGCCGAACTGAATGGTGTTACTAAGCGGGTCTGTGACCGAGGTCGGCTGTCCCGCGGAGTTGTATGCCACTGCCGTTTGATTGTTGAGCGCATCGATCACGCTGATCAGATTCCCGTGGCTGTCATAACCGAATGAAGACGTGTGGTTCAACGGATCAGTTACGCTCGCAATCTGATTGAAACTCGACTCGTAACTAAAGCTCGTCGTGACGGCTTCACTCGTTCCCGCCATACGCGTCACGCTCGATACATTTCCCATCGAGTCATATGCGTATTCGGTTCTGCGGCTCAGCGCATCTATCATAGCGGTTACCAAATTCGTCCCGGCTTGGCGCTCGTAAGTCACCCCGCTGCCGCACGAGCACCCCTTTGTATCGGTGAGAGGATAACCGCTCGAGTTGAACGTCACGATCCGATGGTTTCCTCGCGCATCGGTAATGTCCGTCTGAGTCACTTTGCCACTGCCGTCTAACGTGTAGGCAAACTGATATGTCGTCGAATCCGCCTGAGTCTGCAATGTGACTCTTCCATTCGCGTCGTATTGGTTCGTTAGGTAGACAATCCCTCGCGCGTCTTGAATCGTCAGCATCCGATGCGCGGCGTCGTACGTGTATTGACGCACCCCGCCGGCGGGATCGGTCACCTGTGTTAATCTGCCGCTGGCGTCGTAGGTGTAGTTCACTGTCCGCCCGATATTGTCTCGTGCTTGCGCGATCCGGGTGCTGCTTCCATCGTAGGTGAACTCCATCCACCGACCGTTGGGAGCGGCGATCCTCGTCATTCGCAGATCGACCGTACTATCTCTCTCTATTACCAGACGATTCCCGTTCCGGTCCTGGATCCATTCCAACGGCGCTCGAACGTAATGTGAGTACGTAAAGTCTATTACCTTCTTGAAAATGAAGTGGTAGATCGTGCCGTCTTTGAGTTTCAGGTCATAACCCCCTGCCGGGTTCGCAACCAACGTGGACTTGTAAAACGTGCTGGGAGAAGCTGTGTGCTCATAACCAGTCGGCGTCGCGTCGTAGCGCACTTTGCCGCCATCTGGTAAAACGAGGTCCACCGAAGTCCAAAAACTGAACCACAGATAGATGTCATATGGATTAGTCGCGCCCTTCCCAAAGGGACGATCAGCGGAATCGTTCGGCCGGTATGTTCGGCTGAGCGATATCGGAATGGTGTCGGGCAGGACTAGGTCGGTCTGCCTATACACAAAGAGTCCCGTCGCCAGATCCACCGGGTCGCCGTCCACAGCACAACTGCAGGGCGGCGGGGCGACAGCCGGAGCTCCCGGCCCGGTCATGTGATATGTGCAATTCAGCTTTTGAAGACCCACCTCTGGGTCAGGCACCACTTGCTTGCCATCCGATGTCACGGTGCCCTCTCCATACGGGTACCAACCCTTCATCGCGTCGTAGTCGAACAGAGTCACCGGGCTGCCGGCGGGAAGCCCGGTTACGTTTGGGTAAATGATGCGGATCCCGATGCTCTTACTGCCGTCTACTGTCTCGATCTGCGCCTCGTGTGCCTGGGGCGTAAAGAAGAACTGGGTCCCCGGCGGCACCGGTAGCGGCGTCCGGTCAGCCGGGACCGCTGTCAGCGACATCGACGTCAGTAATTCTCCGGAGCGAGTGCGCAGCCTGACGCCTGCTGGAATTCGCATCTCCAATCCCGGTATCAGCGGACTGCTGACTACAACCTCCTTTGTCGTGGGTGAAGGAATTGAGGTTACGTGGATGGTATCGATCAGCGGCAGCCAGATGGTATAAGGCAATACGTTGGTTATGCCCGTCAAAACATCCACACCGTTTTCGCACATTGCATAGAGCTTGCCTGGACGGCTGGCAGTATGACCGTTAATGAGCATCTCCTGTCGGCCGGCGGCGATCTGCTTCAGCAGGAAACGACCTGTGCTGTCAGTCCGAGTAGCAACAGTCCCGATTTGGAGCGTGACACCCACCAGGGGAGCGCCGTTCAATTTCAACACACGACCAGCGACCGCCGTCACCCCAGGCTCAGCCTGGAGCGGCGGAAGCTTCTCCCATTGAGACTCGTTACCCTTGCTGCGCCAGTTGTTGTATGGATCCTTCGAGTCTGGAATCCAACGTTCATCATCCATCACTCCGCCGGGCGGATTCATCTGTAAGTCGCCCGGTGATTGATGCTGATGATCTCGAGGAGGTTTGTGTTCGTGCTCTTCTTCGCCAACAGTCGTAAACGCGAACGAAGCAGGAGAGAGTATTTGATCTAGAGCATCCCGATAGCCAGCCAATGAAAGTGCGTATGTCGTCGCAGCCTGTAGCGACTCGAGGGGAGTTATAAACGCCAACCTTCCGCCTTCTAGCGGGACGGCTTTCACGCCAACCGTGCCTTCCGGGCCAGTAAGGACGGTATTGATGGAGTCAACGGTCTCAACTCTAACGGGCTTCGAGAAACGAACGACGATGCGGGTATCTCTGGGCACACTGGTGTCTCGGTCGACTGGCGAAGAGGCAATCAGATAAGGAGGATTAGGATCCTCCTGGTCGGTGAATCTCTGCATCGGTATGAAGCGAAGCGCTTCCGGGTCATAGGCTTCACTATCGAAGAGCTCACCGCCGTGTTCATCCTTACCACCGCGCACAAGTACCTTACCATCAGGCAGAATCGAGGCAGTATGATCGTGTCGCGCAGTAATCAGCCTTGCCGGCAATGTGATCGCACTCTTAGTCTCGGGATCCCAGAGTTCAGCTTTACTTAAAGTCTTTCCATTGTCTGATATTCCGCCGACGATAAGCACATGACCGTCGGTGAGCACGGTCGCACTATGAGCGCTGCGCGCCGCGAGTCCGGTGTGAGTTAATACCTTGAAACGTTGAGTCGCAGGATCGAACACTTCCGCGTTATCAAGGACGCTGCCGCTACTGTCAATTCCGCCGAAGATAAACACCTTGCCATCCGGCAAAAGCGTAGCCGTGTGTCGAGAGCGTGCATGATGAAGCGAGTTCGCAATCGGAATCGTCTCGCCATTGAAAGGTTGTTTTATGGCCGCAGTGGCAACAGGGCCATCAGGAGAGTCACCGCCAATCAACAGCACCCGCGCATCCGGAAGCAAAGTCGCGGATTGACCCTCCGGTCCTTTTTCTTGTGCGGGCTTACTTGCGCGGCTGAGCGGCGAGGCAAGAGTCTTAGGTCGCCGGCTGCTTTCCAGGCTCGGTAACGGGGGCCGAGAGAGATTCTCACCAAGACTGCGAACGGCGACGCCGCGCACACTCGAGGCCGAGTTTATCGCCGGGCCCGAGACTAGCACGAAGCTCAAAATTACCGCGAAAGTTAGGTCGATCTGCTTTTTCATTGTGTCTCTCCGACTCTACTCCAATGCGAAGCGATAACTTAACAACTCAGACGCAGTCCTTTGTGACCGATGTCAGCTACGGGCTTGTCACATTGACGTTCAAGGCGCCTGTGCTGGTGCCGTTAGGATCGACGACAATGGTGTAGGTCCCGCTAGTCGGCAAAGTCTGCTGTGCCAGATTAAAACTGCTGCTCGATGAAGAAGTCGATGTTAGCTGTGAACCATCCGGCTTGAGGAGTTTTATTGTGACCGAGCTAATCGTGTTGCTGGTCACCCTAACAGTGACCTGTTGGCCGGATGTTCCACTGAACGTGATCAGACCGTTTTGTCCCGGAGTACTAATAGTGACTGTCAGGCTGGCGCCCCCAATCGTCAGAGCGCCACTCGCGTCCGCGGGCACGTCGTAAAGAGTAAAGGTCGCACTTCCCGTGGGCGTGCCAGAGATGTCTAGTATGATCACGTAGTTCCCCGCAAGAGGGAGGACAGTCGTATCGATAAACCCCATTCCGCTTCCACCGGATATGAAGATCTGCGAACCCAGCGCCGCTCCGTCCGGCTTGTAGATCGTAACGTAGCAGTTCAAGGAGATACTGATTTTCAGACTGATTCGCTGACCTGCCGCGCCGGTAAAGCTTGCGCGCATGTCCTGTCCCGCCGTAGTTGTCGTCAACGTCAGCGGCGCGCCTCCCGCCGTAACTGAGCCGGTCACATCAGTAATATCCGTGAGCGTCAGCGTCATATTTCCGGTATACGTTCCGCCCGGATCAACCAGTATCGTATAGGTGCCGGTAACCGCTAATGGACTGGTTTCGAGGAATCCGCCGCCGCCGCTCACGCCGATCGAAGCCACGGTCGTACCGTCGGCTTTTTTGATTGTCACTGTGCTGCCAGTGATCGTGACGTTACTCAGGTTGAGACCGACTCGGTGTGCCGCGGTGGCGCTGAAAGTCAACACGCCGTTCTGGCCCGGGGTTGGGATGTTTATTGTGACCGGCTGTCCGCCCACGCTGATTGATCCGGTGACGTCAGCGGTCGTGTCGTACAACGTCATCGTGAGGCTGCCCGTGTACTGCAAGGCGGGATCTACAAGAATCGTGTATGTTCCGGAAACCGGAAGCGTCGTTGAATCCATAAACGCGCTAGTCCACCAGGAGGGCATGTATTGGCTATACCAAACACTTCCGTCAGGTTTCCTCACATACACACTACACTCGGTGAATGTCTTTCCGGTAAAGTTCAGGCTTATTCGCTGGCCGGCCGTTCCATTGAATGACAGTAATGCATTCTGCCCCGGCGCAGTCGTGGTTATTGTGACTGGCGTGCCGCCCACTGTGAGGTTTGCCGTTACATCCATCGTATTGTTCAGAGCCAGGGTTATGCTGCCGCTGGCGACGGCTCGAGGATCAACGACAATTGAATACTGGCCGGTAACGGGCAGAACTACCGTGTCCATGAAAGACGTGCCGGTACCCGCGGGAAATATTCCACCTACTTGTGATCCATCTGGTTTCCTGACGACGACATCACAGGCGGAAATTGCAGAGTTGCTTGTGGAAATGCTGATCTTCTGACCGGCAGTAGCACTAAAGCTCAATGTGTTGTTTTGCCCTGGGCTGAGGATCACCGTTACTGGCAAGCCGCCAATTGCGATCGTGCCAGTGGTATCGGCAGGCACATCGTAAGGGGTTAAGTTCATCCCGCCGGTTGTTCCGTCGAGCGACGCTACCAGAATCGTGTAGGTACCGGAAACCGGCAGGACCTGTGGCTCATAGAATATGTCTCCCTGCCACGAGTAAAAAGAACTTGTCGTCAGCACCTTTCGATCCGGGCTGTATATGGTCACTTGACTATGTGAGATTGTTCGCCCGCTAACATTCAGACCCACACGTCTTCCGGCGATTCCATCAAAGAGATATAACCCAACCTTGTTTCCGGTATTGATGGTTACTGGTTTTGTTTCTCCGAAAGCTATACGTCCGGTGACTACAACATCCGATGCCGCATAAGGAGTAGGCGGACAAAAGAAGTCCGGTCCGCTAACGCCTGTCCCGGCGGGTGTGGTGACTGAGATGCGACCGGAGGTTGTCGCCGGAACGGTAGTGACGATGTTGTTTGAAGTAGCAGAAGTATTCGCGGAGTGAACGATATTGAACTTAGTTACATTATTGCTTGGAATGGTTTCAAAGTTAGTGCCGGTGATCGTCACGGTCGTGCCGGGCGCGCCTATCGTTGGAGTGAAATTCGTAATCGTCGGAGCTCCCGAAGCGGCCGACGTCACGGTGAACGCGCTGTTGCTCGTTATCGAGCCCACAGGACAGCTAACGCCGATCGGCCCGGTCGTGGCGCCCGCCGGCACAATGGTCACGAGCTGCGTTAGAGTGGCCGAGATTACGGTCGCCCCAACACCGTTGAAAGTCACCGTGTTTTGACTGGGACTGGGGCTGAATCCGGTACCGTATACTGTGACTCCCGCTCCGACCGGTCCGCTGCTTGGGCTGAATTGAATGATTGACGTTTGGGTGGGAACCAAACGCGATATCGACAGCAGATTACCCACAGCATCATAGGAATAGGTCGCGGCATTTCCGTCCTTATCGATCACGGCGGTGAGTCGGCCAAGCGCATCGTAGACATACTGGATGGGAGTAGCGAGACTCATATTCAGGGTAGTTGTACCGGTGGTCACCACGATGCCGCTTTGCGTGTTTGTTTCGTAGCCCGTGGCCGAAGCTTCAGCGGTGTAAGTTCCCGCGTTCAGCAGTCCAATAGAATAATCACCAGCCGCATTCGTCGATGCTGTGCCTTGAAGTGTGCTGCCTTGGTAGATCTTGACTGCAGCTCCCACAATGCCAGTCGTTCCGTCAATTCGCGTGACCCGTCCTGAGATCCACCCCACCGGCATGACTATATTAACCGGAGATGAAGTAGACACCGTACTGCTGTTATCCGTGGCTCGCGCTGTGAGGCTATAGCTTCCGGGCTGCACATTGTTCCAGACATAGCTGTATGGACTTGTGGTTGATTCGCCCAGCTTAACACCACCCTGAAAGAACTCAACTTTGGTGATCGTGCCGTCGGCGTCACTCGCGGTTGCGTTTATCGTGACCGGGTTCGTATTCACTAATGTCGTCCCGTCTGAGGGGGAAGTAATACTCACCGACGGCCGTTGACTTGGGGTCCATGCTTCGACCTCAATCAACCTGCTATAAGAGCTGAGTGAGTTCGTGACGTAGATTCTAATTTTGGTGGTGGTAATCGCTGCGAACGTGAATTGCCTCCAAACTTTATTATTCCCGGTCACACTGCCACCGCTGAACGTCGCCCAGTTGCTTCCATCCCAATACTGCACATTGAATGAAGTGATCCCGTACTGACTGAATGTCATCGATAGTGTTGGTTCTGCGGGATTCGAAAAGTTGTCTTGAATCGTGAATACGTCAATTTCGCTAATTGTCTGAATAGCCGGGAAGTCTACTTGCAGCCAATCGGGGTACTCATTGGCCGTCAAGTCAGTCCAGCCTCCGCCATTTCCCCAGTTCAGTCCTTTTCGATCGCCGTTGATTACGGAACTCGCGGGCCGCCCTTCGGAGAATGTACTTGAGGCTGTGGCGATTGCGCCGTTCTGTGCAAGTGCGACATTTGTCCCGCTAGTTTGGAAAAATGGGGCGGCAGCCGCAGTTTCAGCAATCGGCGAGAAAAGGGTGAGAAGTAATCCTACAAAAGGCAGGACTAACAACAGAGAGGGTCGTGGCATAGTTCTCCTTTAGCGACAAACTGACGGCCTCAGCGGTGCGACTGCGTTTGTTGCGATCGAGTTAAGCCGCTTCTTTTCACGCCGGTGATGAAAACAGATGCGCAATGTTGTTCTGCCTGATCGAGACTGCTTCGGAACAAATGGTAAAGAACCGTGAGGTTAACTGAGCTTGGGCCTAGTAGCGTTAGTGTTTTATCTAACGCGCCGGAGAGTATCATAGGTAACTATGCGGGTCAATAAGAAACTCTGGACATAAGAAAGTCTGGACGGGGATATGCGGGGCCGTCGTTTAGGTTCGTCCTCAGTAGCTAATATCTTAATGAGTCAATCATCTAGATGATGCGTCCAAACGTAGAGACTAAGGATTGCGCCACGATTTAACCGTTTGTAAGAGCGTCCGAACGCGTTCGTCATTGCGGTAGATAGCGAGATGGGTTTCGAATTCCTTTTCAGCTTCCTCCAACAATCCGGCCTTTGCATACAGCACTGCGCGCGCCGCGTGCGACGCTGTGCGACTGACGGTGCGGTTCAGGTTAATAAACTCAGACTCCAAGATTACCTTGAACTCAGCGCGAGCAGGTAAGGCTGGCGCAACAACCTCTTTCCCATCCCTTGTTGCGGTCACGATCCAGGTATACTTGATTCCGGCCTCGAGGCGGTCCGATATTCGCCACTGAGTGTCGGTAAGGGGCGGGCTCATTTCAACGGGATGAAGATCAGCATCAAAAACCGACACGGTGTAGCTCGTGGTTCCGCTCAACTCGGTCCACCGGAAAGTCGGATGATCGGTCTTTACCAAAGTCGCGAATGGGCCAATGATCTTGAATGATGGATTGAAGCTGGGGTTTCCGCGAACCGCGATCGCCGGTGTCCTATCAAGCATCTCGATGGCAAGCGGCATTGTCAGATTCTTAGCAATGAGAGCTCGGTCAAGTTCGTCCTCTTGGCGTCTGACCTCACCCCTCTCTGAATGTGCCCCTGTAGACGCGTGATCTGGTGTGGACTCGTCAACCTTCTTTCCGATGTTTGATCCTGCGCCTGGAGCAGGTTGAATCGGCACC
>Ga0134127_10002410_pt1 | contig 13512 bp, 14 predicted proteins | sample KB31753_FD_96459 | JGI IMG/M metagenome (GOLD analysis project Ga0134127, IMG submission 96459) | Terrestrial soil microbial communities with excess Nitrogen fertilizer from Kellogg Biological Station, Michigan, USA - KB3-175-3 | ecosystem: Environmental > Terrestrial > Soil > Unclassified ...
ACTTAAAGGTGAAGTCCCGCTGGGATTGGTCGTCCTCAAAAGAGGAGTGGAGCGATCGCCGGAGGATATCGTCAGTGAATTGATTGCGATGGTGCGCGAGCGGATTGGGCCGATCGCTTGTTTCAAAGTGGCAACTATCGTTGAGCGTCTGCCGAAGACTCGCTCAGGTAAAGTCCTGCGCAGCACGTGTAAGAAAATCGCCGACGGTACTGATTACCGGATTCCGCCAACCATCGAAGATCCAATCGTCCTCAACGAGATCGAGACCGCTCTGAAAGCCATCGGCTATCCGCGAGGTTGAAGTGGAATGTCTTCATCAAACCGAAATTTCTCAAGTGATGGTTCTTAGATTGCGTAGGGTAGGCTTCGGTGGTCAGAAAGGGCCGGAAACGATACACGAAGGGGAATAGAAATGTTAGGAATTTTGGCTTGGATAATAATGGGGTTAATTGCAGGTTTGATCGCTAAAGCAATAATGCCGGGCAAGGACCCCGGCGGAGCGATCATTACCACGCTGTTGGGAATTGTGGGCGCGATTATCGGTGGCTTTATCGGTCGGGGGCTCGGCTACGGACGGACTGTTGATTCGGCCGGTGAGTTGAGTGAACCGGGTTTCTTGATGAGCCTGGTCTTGGCGGTCATAGGTGCCATCATAGTTCTAGCTATTTACCGTCTAATAAAGGGTAGAAGCTTAAACGCTTAACTCACTTACCGTATTAAAGAATCGCGTTGGTTATTTGCTATCGGTTAAAGAGCTCCTGATGGAGTTGGGAAATAGCTTCGACCGGCACCTTAGGCTCGCGACTATACGTGAGCAACCCATTTGTCTCGTGCTCAATGTCGGTTAATTGGGTGTAACAAAAACCCGCTAGGAAAGTTAGCGAAGCAATTCCCTGCATCAGGTTGGAGTATTCCTCGAGTAATTGCCCGGTACTCTCAAGGGAACCATAAAATTGATAAAGGACATCACGTTTCTCCAAGGGAACGCTTGCAGGTGCCAAAAACCCGCCCACTTCGGACAACACGATTGGCTGCCCTCTATAGCGAGAGCCGCGAGCAAACAGGGGCTTGTCACCAATCCAGACTGTTCCGGGTAATTTTCCACTCTCAAGAGTCTCGCGATAGCGCTCTCGCAAGCGGGAAGCATTCGAGGTGTAATCGTGAATGGCACAGATATCCGTGATGTCCGTGTGCTCCCATCCGTCGTTGTCAATCACAGGTCTGGTCGAATCCAGTTGCCTCGTTACCCTCACCATGCGCTCGATAAAGGCATACTGTCCCGGATGCTGCTGCCCCAGACCTGGGAAGCCCATGCTTTCATTTACGGGCACCCAAGCAACTATTGATGGATGGTTGTAGTCCCTCATTACAGCCACTTGCCACTCGGCCGAAAGCGCTTCTTCTGATCTTGGTGACCACTCTCGGGCGTTAGGCATTTCTTCCCACACTAGCAACCCGAGTCGGTCGCACCAATACAGCCATCTGGGATCCTCGATCTTTTGGTGCTTGCGAGCGCCGTTGAAGCCAAGCATTTTCGTCCACCCGATATCAGTTTGAAATGCTTCTTCTGAGGGCGCCGTAAGGTGGCTCTCGCGCCAATAACCTTGATCCAGTACCAATTTCAAATAAGTCGGCGTCCCATTGAGAAGAAACTTTCCATCGCGAAGTTCAATCCCACGCAGGCCCACATACGAACCAACTTCGTCGAGTAGTTTATCTCCGTCATAAAGACGTATCTGGAGATCGTAGAGATGGGGCGACTCGGGTGACCAAAGCTTGGCGTAGGGAATCGTTATCGCCAATCGACCCGTGGCTACCGCTGTCTTATCGTCGACCACTGCCACACTCGTACCTTCGTCGAAGACTTCCACTTGAATTTGCCAGGCAGAAGAGGGTGCATGCAGGTACACCATTATCTCCAGAAGATTTCGCTTGGCATGGGTAATCATTCGCAGGTTCTCTATGCGGATGGTAGGGACTGGTTCCAGCCAGACGGTCTGCCAAATTCCGGTGGTGCAGTAGTAATCGATCTCCCGGGGCACACCTGTGTAGGACTGTTTTCCTCTTGGCTGTTCCGGGTCTTGGCGATCAACTACGCGCACTGTTAACCGGTTGTCGCCGGCGTGCACATAAGGAGCAATATCGAATTGAAACGGCACATGGCCGCCACGATTGTGGCCGACCTCTTGGCCGTTAACCCAAACGGTGCAGGTATAGTCCACAGCCCCGAAGTTCAATAGCAGGTCGCGAGTGCAAAATTCTTCGGGCAAGTTGAAGGTGCGCGCGTACCAAACCTGCTCATGAATACTTTTGTCGTTAATACCTGAAAGTTCAGTTTGGTAGGCAAATGGAACAACAATACGCAGCGGCAGCTCACGACCATCAAACCAACCCTCGTCAACGCCTGCTTCAGCGTCGTCAAAAGCAAACTCCCACTCGCCATTTAGGTTGATCCAAATACTGCGCTCGAACTGCGGGCGGGGATATTCGGGTCTTGGAACCGGTTTACGTTCAGGCAACATTATCTTAAGAGTTAGAGTTTGTGTTCTCGAACGCCACCGTCTGCTTTAACCAGGTAACACGTGGGGGCAATACCGGTGGCTTGGTGGTATTTGATAGCCATGGTCTCCGAGAACCGTGTTAGCACTTCCCTGTGCAGCAGGTTCACTGTGCAACCACCAAAACCACCACCCATCATGCGCGATCCCAAGACGCCCTCCTGTACGATGGCCAAGTCAACGAGTAGGTCTAACTCCGGACAGCTGACCTGAAAATCATCTCGCAGTGAAACGTGAGACTCAGTCATGAGTCGACCCAGCAGCGGGAGATTTCCAACCTTCAAAGCCTCAGCTGCACGAACAGTTCTCGCGTTTTCGGTTACGACATGCCGGGCGCGTTGCGATAAGGGATCCGGCAAGTCCGAGGTCAAATCTAAGTCTGACAGAGTCAAGTCCCGTAGCGCCTTAACGTTTGGCTTTTTTTGTCGTAGCAAATCAACTACCTGATCGCATTCAGCCCGGCGCTGGTTGTAGGCAGAACTAGCTAACTCATGTTTCACTTTGCTATCGCAGATCACCACCTCTGTATCTGGCATATGCAAAGGCAAGATAGTCATCTCGAAAGAACGGCAATCGATCAGGAGTGCTTGATTTTGTTCAGCGAAGGTTGCGGTTAGCTGATCCATCAGGCCAGACTTAGTTCCCACAAATAAGTGTTCGGCACGTTGTGCGGCAATGGCGAGTTGAAACAGATCAATTTTGTCTCCGCTCAACTTCAGCAAAGCAAAACCAAACGCTATTTCAAGCGCCGCTGACGAGGAGAGACCTGCGCCACGAGGCACCTCTGAGGACACTACCATGTTTGCGCCTAACAAGCGGTGTCCCTGATCCTGAAGAACCCGGGCAACGCCGTAGACGTAGTTAAACCATCCCCTGGCTTTTATTTCTTCCTGGTTTAGCTGGAAGGTAACTTCGTCATCGACGTCACAGGAGTAGACCCGAACAGTGTTGTCGTTGCGGGGGGCTGCTGCTACGTAGGTGCGCAAGTTAGCAGCGACAGGGAGAACAAATCCCTCATTGTAGTCGGTGTGTTCTCCGATCAAGTTGACTCGACCGGGCGCCGAAAACAATCGGGTGTCGGTTTCATAACGCTCGGCGAATTGATTTCGGAGTCTCTGCAAATCAATCATCCGCAGCTCCGCTTAGCCAATTCACCGGCTCTACCAATTCCCGCAACTCACGAGCTTTTTCTTCGGGCAGGGTATCGTTGATGAACATTCCTGCCCCGGTTTCACTGCCGGCCAAATATTTCAACCGACCGGCAGCTCTCAACGGAGGATAAAACTCGATGTGGAAGTGGTACGTATCATACGAGCCACCGTCACACGGTCGTTGATGCATTACCATCATGTAGGGAAAGGACAATGAGAATAGCTTGTCATAGGCAACAAGGATAGTTTTCAACATGGAGGCGAGGTCGCGTTGTTCAACCTCAGACATATCAGTCAGAGCTTGAAAATGCCTTCTAGAATAGAGATGTGTTTCGTAAGGCCAGCGAGCAAAGAAAGGTATGACCGCAATGAAGGATTCGTTCTCGCTGATCACTCGTCTGCCATCGTTTATCTCTTCGTCTTGAATGTCACACACCAGGCAGCGCTGGTTTTTTTCATAGTACCCAGCAGCCTGATTTAACTCTGCATCTATACGCGGCGGCACAAAGGGGTAGGCATAAATCTGGCCGTGCGGGTGATGCAGCGTTACGCCAATCGCTTCTCCCTTATTCTCAAAGATGAAAACGTATTTAATGAATTCTAACGACGCTAATTCGCGAAATCGGTCGGTCCAAACTCGTACCAGTTTGTAGATTTGCTCGACGGTTTCATGCGCCAGAGTTGAGTTGTGATTGGGACTGTAAAGAACAACTTCGCAAATTCCACGGGAAGGTCTTACGGGATAAAGGTCGGAACCCTTGACCGTAGGCGTTTCGGGATTTTCGCGCAGGCTGGGAAATCGATTTTCAAAAACCGCGATGTCATATGAGCTCTCGGGAACTTCTGTAGGGAAACCACCATCTTTTGATGGACACAAGGGGCAATAGTCTTCGGGAGGGAGGAAAGTTCGGTCCTGCCGTTGAGTGGCGGTTGCAACCCATTCGCCTAGCAGAGGATTCCAGCGCAGTTCAGACACTCTCCTCCTCGATCACTGTGTTTGATCCTGTCTTCTCAGTTTCGCGTTCCCCTTCATTTGCGGCTATTGGTCCGAATTCATAAAAGATTAGATACCGCCCATCAGAGAGCGCGACTGTGCGACGTCGCATTTCTTCCGCCATTTGAGTGATGGAGTTCTTAGTTACCACCATTACACGCGGTCCGGCCGGTGTCGGTTAAATCGCTTACGCCCCACGCAGTCAACTTCCCGTGAGCTAGCAGGCGTCCCGACTCACTTACTAGATACTCGGTTAGCTCGAAGTGGCCCCAGCCGCCCAGTCGGGGTCCTTCTCCGTTTTCGTTTTTTTCCAAAACAACTAGCTCGCGCCCGTTAGGAAGACAATAAATTCCCCGCTCTCTGAGACTCATGATTAGCTGACTTTCTATGACTATGCAGAACTAAGTGCTTTTAAGTGTCCATACCCGGACGGATGCGATTGGAGCCAGGCCCAGGCTGAATCAATAATCAGATCCAACTCCTGAAGTTTTGGTGACCAGCACAGCTCGCGCTTGATTGCTTCGGAACTGGCGACTAGCACGGGCGGATCCCCCGCACGACGTTTTGTGACAGCAATGGGGATCTCGCGTCCAGTAATTCTCGCCGCGCAATCGACGACCTCTTTGACAGAGTAGCCAGCGCCGCAGCCCAAATTGTAGGTGGCATTACGCTCGCCATTCAGAGCAAGAATGTGAGCCCGCGCGAGATCCACGACGTGAATGTAGTCTCTAATGCAGGTGCCATCTTCTGTTGGATAGTCCTCGCCGTATAAATCCAGATGCAGGCGAGTGCCTGCCGCCACCTGCAGCAGGATGGGAATTAAATGAGATTCTGGAGAATGCCACTCACCACAACGGGAGGTAGCCCCCGCGGCATTGAAATAACGCAGCGACGTGTGACGAATTCCATACGCGTTGCCATACCACTTGAGCGCCTGTTCAAAGGCGAGTTTAGTCGCACCGTAAGGATTAGTCGGAAGGGTCTGATCTGACTCCTCAATCGGTTGCTTGTCGGGTTCGCCATACACTGCCGCAGTGGAAGAAAAAACTATCCGCGTCACCTTCTCCTCGCGCATCGCATCGAGTAATGAAAGACCAGCCAGAACATTGTTTTGGTAATAAGTTGCCGGCCGCTCCACAGATTCGCCTACTAACGAACTTGCCGCCATATGAATTACTGCCTCCACATGACGTTGACGTAGAGCCGTCTTGAGACGCTCGTGATCTTGTAAGTCGGCCTGTATCAGCTCTGCGCCAGGAGTTACCGCCGCGCGATGTCCTTTCGAAAGGTTGTCGTAGACTGTAACTTCGTGACCATCGTGCAATAGTTCTTCAACGACCACACTGCCGATATACCCCGCCCCACCCGTAACGAGTACGTTCATAAGTCAGCGTTTCCCTGAAGTAAGACTTCCGCGGTAAAACTTGGCTGGCTATCGACAAAATAACGATCGAGCGCGTCGTCCAAGCTTGGCATTATGCTGGCCCGTTCGCTTTCCAAAACACTGAAGCGGGGTCGAACCGCCACTGATCCCAAGGTGTTCGTTGCGACTCCCTGTATCAGGCGTCCGGAAAAGCCACCTCTCGCGGCAACGTTCAACGCGAGGTCCGCCCAGGTTAGTGACCCGACGTTTGCAAGGTGCCAAATCCCCGATTCACCATCGATAAGTAGATCGAGACTAGCGTTGACAAGGTCCGGAACATACGTCGGCGAAATTTGCTGATCGTTCGCAGCGAAGAATGTTTTGCCAGCGGCAAGGCTCTTCAGTACCGAATAGGTAAAACAGAACTGGTCCCAGGGGCCAAAAAAGCAACTGGTTCTGATCACCAGTGCTTCGGGAGATGTCGCGAGTACTAACTTTTCGGCATCCGTTTTACTTCGCCCGTAAACATTTAAAGGTGCCGTCGCATCGCTTTCCACATAAGGTTCATGCTTTTGCCCATCAAACACCAAGTCTGAGGAAAAGGTAACGAGAGACAACTCTCGCTTGGCGCACGACTGAGCGAGGTTACCCGCACCTTCGACGTTACCACTGCGACATTGCGCTACTTCAAGTTCCGCATCGTCCACACGTACATAGCCGGCCGCGTTGATGATTGCCCAGGGTTCGTAAGTGTCGATTGCGGTTTCGACCGCGGCGGCGTTGGCGACATCAAGTTCCGCGCGAACAAGGAGGCGATAAGCGATTCCACGCCTCTCGCAAATCTTCGCGAATGCCCTGCCGAGCGTGCCTGCGCCGCCAGTTATCAATAAGGGGCGACTTGCAGCACCACGCGCAGTGATTCCCTGCACATTTGTTGAGACACCGGACGGCCGCCGGGTGACTGGAGGATAAGTAAACCGATCCCAACGATGCCACCACCCCACCGAATCCAGCACGGGATGAGAATAATCCAACCCAGTGGCGAGTTGCTGGATCATTTGCGCCAACGCAGTCGGTCGCGGACTAGGAGAACGAAGATCAAAGAGACCCGATTCATAAGTTCCGTCTTCGCAGGTAAGGAGACTATTCCAATTGAACGCTCCAAAAGCTGACCACGCAGTAACTGCCCTGACGTCTATTCCGCTCTCGCGCGACTCTTGGGCGTTGTCCCATATTTCTTTGAACCAACGAAGCTGCTCCTCCCGAGTGCATCCCAGGTGCGCTTCTGTGATTGCGATGGGCAGGCCGTAACGTTCCCATGCTTCTTTGAGAATCGATTTTGATCCGCCCACACCCTCAGCGCAAACTCTGACTGCTTCTACGTCTGCATAATAGTGGCGACCGTTGCCGCCGTGGGAATCCGCGGGATACCGCAAAAGCCGATCATCCAAAAATCTTTCACTCGTGATGTAGTAGTTTATGCCGAGGACATCAGGCGGTACCGGGTTGTCCACAAAGTATGTTAATTCCTGCTCCTCAATCCCAAGCCAGAGGAAATAGTCCCACATGGCAGTTGGAGGCTTTACGCGACCAGTGAGGAGGTCAAAAGTCAGCCAGCGCCGTTCATTCTCAAAATCAGCTTGATAGGCAAGTGACTTGGTACTGTAAGTCCGCCCCAAATCCTCGGTTTGTATTAACTGAGCCCCCCGATTCACCTCGCGAATCGCTTTCATCGCTAGCACAATGGCTCGACATTGCTGAAGCAGCGCTTTCGCGAATTTTAGAGGGTTGCGTTCGTGGGGATACCAGTGGCCGTATAGACAGCTAAACCTCGCAGTGGTAAGCGGCTCGTTTATCGGGGTGTAATGCTCCAGCCACGGATAGCGCCGCGCAACGGCAGCCGCATAGTCACGGAATTTTTCAGCGAACTCTGGATCAAGGAGATCAGTTTCGCGCGGGCCGCTACCGTGATGAAGTAAACCGACAATCGGTGTAATCCCGAAATGCTGCAGAGATGACAGCCGTTCGTCGCTCCACGACCAATCAAACGTGTCTTTTCCTGAGACCACTCGCTCCCAAAGAATCGGGTAACGCATGGTGCGCACACCGAGTTTAGCGAGGCGTTCCAGATCACGAATCCGAACTGCATGGCCGCTCTGCTCGAGTTGGTCGCAGTAGTCAGCGCCAACACGATTGATGGTGCACTCAACTCCGGCCCATAACTGCAAAGGAATTGTTACGTCCTCAATCAAAGTTCTTACCTGGTTAAAGTGTGGACCACCTGAGGAACGGAAACTTGCACCTTGTGAATCACGGGTTTGCCATTGCTCTGGGCCGTAGCCACCAGACGTTTCGCGCCCGCAATCTTCGCATAGGAGGTCAGTGCCTGCGCCACGATCTGATCCATGTTGTAGTACTTATATGTGGCAAGACGTCCCACAAACTTCACCTTGGGCGTTTGATCAGCCAACGCTTTGTAGCGACTATACAAATCCGCATTCTCTTGGCGCGGTACCGGATAATAGGCGTCACCCTCGTCCTGCGGAAATTCGTAAACGATGCTCGTCTTGTTGTGCTCCTGTCCGGTTAGATACTTAAATTCAGTAACACGTGTGTAGAGTTGATCATTGGGATAGTTCACCACCGGGGCCGATTGATAGACCGGAACATCGTGTGTCTCATGTTTGAACTTGAGTGAGCGGTAGGGCAACTTGCCGAATTTGTAATCGAAAAACGAATCGACCGGCCCCGTATAAATCATCTCGCGAAACGGGATCTCACTTTCAATATCGCGGTAGTCGCAGTTTAGGAGGACCTTTATGTTCGGGTGATCCAGCATGTTTTCAAACATCCGGGTGTAACCGTGCAGCGGCATCGCCTGATAGGTGTCGGTGAAATACCGATCGTCGCGATTCGTCCGAGTCGGCACGCGCGAAGTAACGCTGGCATCCAGCTCCGAAGGATCCAGGCCCCATTGTTTTCGCGTGTAGTTACGGAAGAATTTTTCGTACAGCTCCCGCCCCACCTTACTCACCACGACGTCTTCTGAAGTACGCACGCGCTCACACGGCTCCGCAACGTTCTTGAAAAACGCCTCAACCTCAAAGGAGGTGAGATTCAACCCGTAAAGAGAGTTGATGGTGTCGAGGTTGATGGGAATCGGTAGTATCTGACCGTCGACTGAGGCCTTGACTCTGTGCTGATAGGGACGCCAGTCGGTGAAACGAGAAAGGTATTCAAACACCTCACGCGAATTCGTATGGAAAATGTGTGGGCCATACCGGTGAACGAGAATCCCGGCATCGTTGTAATGATCGTAAGCGTTGCCGCCGATGTGCGGACGCTTATCGCAGATCAGAACGGACTTATTAGAACCCGCAGCTAGACGCTCTGCGATTACACTTCCCGCGAAACCGGCGCCAACCACTAAATAGTCAAACATGCCAACCCCCTTGCTCACTCTTGAATTACGAAGCGCTAGCTACCTGCACTCTCCTCGGCTTTAAATCAATCGTCTTCTCAGAGTGACGACGCTTGCTCTGCTTGGCCTCAATCACTGCTTCGATCAGCCGCCACATCTGTAACCACGTTTGATCCCACGACATATTCACGAGGAAGCTATCCACTTTTTGCAACCAAGCAGTGTTGTCGGTTTGCGCCAACAACTCTTCAGCGGCTTTCACAAAGTCCTCTGGCGCGTCAGCAATTCGAACCAAGTCCATCTCGGCGTACGGGCGTACTACATCGCGAATCGAGGTGGAGATCACGGGCTTGCCAGCGGCGAGATATTCCGGAGTCTTGGTTGGACTGATAAAACGCGTGGCCTCGTTGCGTGCAAACAACAATAAAGCAACGTCCCAACCGGCCAAGTAGCGCGGAAGCTCGTCGTATTTCTTTGCTCCCAAGTAGTGAATGTTAGGTCGCGCGGGTAAAGCGGCGGGATCGATCTTGACGACGGGGCCAATCATTACGAAATTCCACTCTGGGCGCATTGCAGCTGCTCTGTCTAACAGCTCGATATCGAAGCGCTCGTCAATTACGCCAAAGAATCCTAAGCGTGGAGACGCAATGCCTTTCTGATCAGGCGGCTGTGCTAGCACGCTTCGCCCTTGTTGAAAGTGGGTTACATCAATGCTGCTGGGAAAGGCGTGCACCGCTGGATGCTGTTGCTTCTTCGCTTCATAGAGACTTTGTCCGCCCGTAAAAACGAGGTCAGCCGTCTTAAAAAGTTGCTTCTCGTACTCTCGCAACCGCATCGGAGCGTCTTTGAAAGCGCTAAGCTCGTCCATGCAATCGTAGATCGATACCAGAGGATTGAAGTGTTCGGTGAACTTCAAAGCCATCGGCGTGTAATACCAGAAGATGTATTCGGTGAGGGCTTCCGCTTCGAACAGAGTGTGGATCATCTCCTTGAGTACCGCAGCGATCGCGATCTCACTCTGTAATCCTTCAGGGAGAAACGGGACTATTACTTTGACGCCGTTGTCCCGCTCATAAGTCTCGAGTCGCATCGTGCAATCTTCAAATCTCGGCTCCTCGATAAAGAAGACTCGGCGTTCCAGAGCTGCACGGCTGAGTAAATGTTGCGGACGCTGGTAAACGAAATCCCAGCGCAGGTGCGAAAAGCAAACGAGATCCGGATATCGGCCGACTCGGTTTGCTCCACGCGAGACTTGTGATGCTTTCTTAACTATCATGTAAATTCCTATCGACGTTTGGACACACCAATACACGTCGGAGAGTTCAGTGACTAATGTTCAACTGAAATGACTGAGTGCCTACGATATGAGGTTGAACCGACCCGCCAAATTTAATGCACCTTGGATTTGAATGCGTATCATAAGAGGCCGTTCAAACTATATCCTTCGTCGCTTCAGCCGGTGCTGCAATCTCGATACCACTGGATGCCTTGGCTGATCCTCATAAATTGGACGGAGGGTAGACAAGCTACGCTCGTCTACCCTCAGTCGGTTGCAGTTAGCTATTTCTTTTTGCCACCTGACTTGCTGCTTTCTCGGCCGCCTTGATTACCGCCACTGCGGCTGTTGCTTTCGCCGCCCTCATTCCCGCGACCGCCTGCTTCACGGCCACCGCCCTGACCGCCGGAGCGGCCGCCACCAGATTGTTCGCTACGATCTTTATCCTTGTCTGCCATTTTTCTCCCCTTGTGCTCCGCATCGCGCGGATATGAATAAATCTGGTGCAAAACCCCAGATGCTAATAGAGTTGAGTAGTGTGGAGGCTGCCTTACTTTTACGCTCGCATGAGCTTCGAGACAGTACGATGACGGACGTTACAACGCTTTTACAATATTCATTGACCACTCCCGCGCGCTCGCGGTGATTGGCTCTGATTTTGCCTGATTGTTGAATGCATCATCAGCTAAAACAACAAGGACTAAGCAATGCTCTTCCCAACTCAAGTCGGCAACGAGAGTGAAAATAAGATTCTCGGTGCGTTGAATACGAAAGACTATCAACAACTCTTTACCCAATTAGAAGGGGTGTCGCTGGTTCAAGGTGACGTCCTCTATGAGGCGGACGCCTCCCTTAAATACGTGTATTTTCCTGAGACCGCAGTGCTATCGATGCTCGCTACCATGGAAGACGGTCGCTCAGTCGAGGTTGGGCCGGTTGGCAAAGAAGGAATGGTGGGACTTCGGATCTTCTTGGGTGCTGAAACCACACCAGATCGGGTAATCGTACATGTCGCCGGAACTTCTAAGCGTCTAAAAGCAAGCGTGCTGAAACAACTGGTCGCTAACAAAACCGCGCTAACTAAAAAATTAATGCGTTATACGCAGATGCTGCTAGCAATGACGGCGCGCTCGGCGGCCTGCAATCAGTTACATACGTTAGACCAACAATTCGCTCGCTGGTTATTAACCATGAGTGACTACGTCGAAGGAGATGACCTAAGGCTTACTCACGACTTAATTGCACTTACTCTCGGCGTCCGGCGAGCAGGAGTTACTGAAGCCGCGAATGTTCTTAAGCGTCGCGGAATCATTGCGTCACGTCGCAACAGTATTCGGGTCGTTGATCGAGAAGGCCTGCAGGCAGCGGCCTGCGAGTGCTATCAAACAATAAAAGATGAATACGATGAACTCTACGAAGATTTAGCGAATCCCGATTGAACCTTGCGTTTGCATAAACCACCCCAATGAAGTACGACGAACACAACCAGGAATTTTCACAGCCTTCGTCATCGGGGCTTCGACCGCTCCCAATACCTTCTGCCGCGAGCAATTTAAAGTGCAAGACAAGGAGTATTTTTTGTAGAACAAAATCGTTGCAGGCCCCACCATGTTTCTCGTTGAAGAAGACACCGACGTAAGAGTGTCTTTGACGCTGAATCTCGGCTTGTTTGGCTATCACCTGCTTGTGTCGCGAGGAGGCACTTATCATTGGCCCACGTCTACGGGATTCTGCGAACGATGGCGGAGGCACACCGCTGATCGTTCCGCCCGAAACGATTCCAGACCATTTAGAAGGCATCGACGAAAGAGTCAGCGAGTTTGATTGGATTTGTTATTACGAGGACGCGAAACAGCTGAGGCGACTGATCGCGTTCTGAGCAAATCGAGGAAACAGTGACTAGAACTCTTGAGCGTTGGAAATGGAGTTAGATTTGCCCTCGACCTTCCGCATCGACGTCCCCGCATAAGTGGAGTTCTTTTCGATGCTGGTAGTGCTCGGCTGGCAGAGTTTGATCCTGATTACACTCAGGGCAAGTAACCTTGAAAACACCCCTGATACTTCCCCGCCCTTCATTGAGGTCGTGGAGGAGAACCAAACGACATTCACAGTAAGGACAGGTAGCGGAAAGATACCATTCACCGTTTTCGGGGTCTTTAATAATATGGGACATGACGTTCGCCGCACACGTGACGATTTCCGACTCGTTAGGTCTGCAGATTCCAGTGTATGACTGAGATCGGCACGGAAACGGACAAAAGGAGTTTCCTCCTGCCGCCGTCAAAAAACCTCAAACTCAGAATTGTAAAGAAAATGCCGCCCCTGTGAGCGGCTTGTTCTCGCGGCGACCTACACGCGATGCCAATAAGACCAACCAAGCAGGCGGAGAAAGACACTTTCTGAAAACGATTCATCGGCGGGACTGGTGAAAAGCGAGGCGGCTCACGGGAGCGGCCTTGCTGGGCTATGCAAGCCTTACTTTCAACTTTACTTCGCGCTTCGCGCTCATTGCGGGCGGGACGCCCGCGATCCGCTACTGCAGTGAAGCCATATCAATCACGAAGCGATACTTCACGTCGCTTTTCAGCAAACGCTTGTAGGCTTCGTTGACCTGCTGAATTGGAATCATTTCGATGTCGGCGGTGATTCCGTGCTCGGCGCAGAAATCCAGCATCTCCTGAGTTTCCTTAATGCCGCCAATTCCCGAACCCGCCAATTGATGACGACCAAAGATCAGGCCAAATCCCGA
>Ga0134127_10002412_pt1 | contig 13490 bp, 12 predicted proteins | sample KB31753_FD_96459 | JGI IMG/M metagenome (GOLD analysis project Ga0134127, IMG submission 96459) | Terrestrial soil microbial communities with excess Nitrogen fertilizer from Kellogg Biological Station, Michigan, USA - KB3-175-3 | ecosystem: Environmental > Terrestrial > Soil > Unclassified ...
CTCCTGCAGCTCCCAGTACAGGCGTCTGACTTCACGCGGCGGCGCCGGCGCCATCACCCAGCCAGCGCCCGGCCCCTGGACCAGAAGGATCAACGACGACAACGCAAGTGCAAGCATCATTGGGCGCTCAGCGGCCCGGCGTCCCTGAGTTCGTCGAGTGTAAGGGACAGCGCCTCTTGCGGCACGTCCACCTTGAACGCCGCAGGATCGACGGTGATGTTGGCTTCGAGCTGCGACACTGCAGCGCTCAGGTCAACGTTGACCTTCGGGTCGAGCGACCGGAGCCGCACGGTGGAGGGAAACGCGCCCTGCCATGCTGGATATTCGATCTGCCAGCCGGGACGCCGCGCAGCCCGCGGCTGCCAGCCGAGCGCCACGCGCTCGAGGAACACGGTCGCGTCGCCACTCAGATCGATCGAGGCCCACCCGTTCTGATGGAGGCGCCCCGCCGCCGCCGCGGGCATGGCCGTCACGCAGCCGGTGAGCACCGCCAGCAGGTCGGCCGGGCTGAGCGCAACGCCGGTCAGCGCGCCGAGAATGTCCTCCGCCCGGGCGTTGCGAAGGACGCGGTTGTCACGCGGCAGCACCAGCGTCGCAGCGGCACCGCTGCCCGCCAGGACGAACGCCGGCGGCCCGAAAGGGGCGACGCCCTCGAGGCGAATGGACGCCGGCCGCTCGAACCCGACAATCGCGCGCCCGCGCACGGCGCGACCGCCGGCACGGCCGGACAATGCGAGCTCCGCCGTCAGCGTGCGCACGCCCGAGCATGCGGACGAGGCCTGGCGATGGACCTCAGTGAAATCTGGAAGCGCCGTTCCGGGATCGGTCGGCAGCGACACGAGCCGAGCTGCACAACCTGCAGTGAGCGCGGCAAATCCCAACACCCAAATTCCAAGTCCCAACCTTCGCCGACCGACTCCTTGGGAGTTGGGAGTTGGGAGCTGGGCGTTGATCATCCTCAGCGCGGTATCTTCGTCCTTGCGTCCTGAATCTTCTTTTCGACCTGCGCGCGATCGACGCCGCCGTCCCCCGCCAGGGCGCGCGTCCAGGCGTTGATCGCATCCGCCCACCGGCCGCGCCGGGCAAGGACGTCGCCCAGGTGATCCTGGATCACCGCATTGCGCGGCAGCTGCTCCGCCGCCGGTGACAGATACTTCTCGGCCTCGTCCAGATTGCCGCGGCGGAAATACGCCCACCCCAGGCTGTCGAGGTAGGCCGGATTGCCCGGCTCCGCCGTCAGCGCGCGCTCCACCAGCTTGACCGCCTCGTCGAGCGATCGGCCGCGGTTGGCCAGGAGATAGCCGAGATAGTTGAGCGCCTCCGCGTTCGACGGTTCGACGTCGAGCAGCTGGCGCAGCGTGCGCTCCGCATCGCCGTCACGGCCGGCGTCGTTGTAAAGGTCGGCCAGCGCAAGCTGCGTCGCGGTATCGCGGGGGTTGGCTTTCGCCGTCGGCTCGAGAATCGTCACCGCCCGCGCCGGATCGCCGCCTTCGAAGATCGCGCGCGCGCGCAGGCGCGGGAAGCGCAGGTCGTCGGGATGCTGCGCCTGCGCATCGGTGGCAAACGCCGCGGCCTGCGCGTAGTCGCCGTCGTTGAACGCGGCCGCAATCCTGCGGAACTTCAGTCCCCGGTTGGAGGGGTCGTTGGTGAGCGCGACCGTGTAGCTTTGCGTCGCTTCCTTCAGCAGCCCCGCCTGCTCCTGGTACTGCGCCAGCACCCCCGCCACACGCGGCTCGTCGCTGACGATGAATTCGAGCGTGTCGATCGCGTTCTTCAGGTCGTTCGACACCGCGAACGCCTGCGCCAGCGAGAGACGCGCCTGCGCGGAATCGGGATTCTGGGCGACCACCCGGTTAAAGGCCTCGATCGCCTTCCCGGCGTTGCCGATCCGGAGGTAGAGGCGCCCGAGCGAATAGTGGATCTGGATGTCAGTGCCTGCCGACGTCTCGCCGGCCGCACGCTCGAGGTGGATGATGGCCTGCCGCGCCGCCGCTTCGACCTGCGCTTCCGGCGTCCGCGCATTCATGGCGTCGACGTTCGCCGAATAGATCAGACCCAGCACCCGGTGCGCTTCGAGATTCCCGTCGTCCAGCTTGAGCGCCTGGAGCGCGGCGGTCTCCGATTCCGTCCGGCGGTTGCGCCGCAGCTGGAACGAGGCGATTTCAGCCCTGACCTCAGCCGACGCGGGGTCCGCCGCGGCGGCGCGTTCGAGCGCGGCGAGCGCACCGGCCTGATCGCCCTGCGCCTCGAGCCTCCGCGCCATGAGGAACTCGAAGTAGGCATCGGTCGACTGCGCGGCGGCGGCGCCCGCCATCGACAGCACAAGTAGACAGGCGGCCACGACGGGTATTCGTAAAGCCATATCTGTAAAGGAATTCTACCCCGATGTTATAGTGCGGAGGTCTGCCCGCACAAAGGCGGAGGCCCCCAATGCCTGTCGATGCCGAACTCCTTGAAATCCTTGCGTGCCCGCACTGCAAGACCCCCGTCAAACTGGTCAAAAACGGCGCGGCGCTCAAGTGCGACCAGTGCCATCGTGTGTATCCGATCAAAGACGATATCCCGGTGATGCTGATTGACGAGGCGACGATAGAGCCGTAGGTGAACATCTTCATAGTAAAACCCTAGGTGAAGATCCTCATCGTCCGGCTGCGCCTGATTGGCGACGTCGTCTTCACGACTCCGCTGCTGCGGGCCCTGCGGCGGCTCCAGCCGGGTGCACGCCTCACGTATCTCGTCGAGCCGCTCGCGGCGCCGGTCGTCCAGAACAATCCGAACCTGGACGAAGTCCTGATTATTCCGAAGCGGTCCGGTGTCAGACGCTGGAACGACGACCTCTCCTGGGCACGTCGGCTTCGCGCCCGGCGGTTCGACGTCGCCATCGATCTGCACGGCGGGCCCCGGAGCGCGTTCCTGACGTGGGCCAGCGGCGCGCCAATGCGCGTGGGCTACCGGATGGCGGGTCATTCCTGGATGTACACACACGTCATCGATCGTCCCGACGATCTGCATCCGCGGCATTCGGTCCTCAAGCAGTGGGACCTGCTGGCACCGTTCGGCGCGGATGCCGCTGACCCGGCGCGCGACCCGGTCGAGATGGCGAGCGATCCGGACGCGGCCGCGCGTATCGACGCCGTGCTCCGTCAGGCGGGCGTCGGTCCGCTGCATCATCTGGTCGTCCTGCACGTGAGCGCCGGCAACCCGTTCCGACGATGGCCGCAGGAGGCATTTGCGGAGGCGATCGCCGATCTCGCGCGGCGCGATCCGGCGCGCCGCTTCATGGTGACCTCTGGTCCGTCCGACGCGGAGGCCGCTCGCGCCATTGTCGACATGGCCCGCGCCCGGCTTGACCCGGCCGCCGGCGCCGCCATCTCGCACGGACAGTTCCTCGTCGCCGAACTTCGCGCGCTGGCCGTCCGCGCGGCGGTGTACATTGGGGGCGACAGCGGTCCGCTGCATATCGCCGCGACCACCCAGACGCCGATCGTCGCGTTGTTCGGGCCCACGCTCCCCTCCCGATCGATGCCGTGGCGGGACCCGCGGTGGTTTGCGGAGGCGATCGATGCGGGTCCGCTGCCGTGCCGCCCGTGTCATCAGCGGCACTGCGAGCCGGGCGATTTTCGCTGCCTGACCCGCATTTCGCCCGACCGCCTCGTCGCCGCCGTGGAACGCGCGCTGATGCGGCGCGGACCTTTACGGCTAGCCCCGAGCGGAGTCGAGGGGTCCGCGGAACAAGACATACGCGAGGCTCGAAACAGCGCATGACGACTGCAGCCATCAGCATGCCGGCGCCGCGGGCCGCGGCGACCCTCGAGCGGACGGCGCTTGTCCTGCTGTTCGGCGTCGTCGCCGCGCTGCAATGGTTTCCCGCGCTCGCCTACATTCTCCTGACCGCCATGTTCATCACGTGGGCGGCGATGCGCGTCCAGGAACGGACGCGGCCGGCGGCGCCTGCGTTTTTCCTTCCGCTTGCGGTGTACGGCCTCCTGACGCTGGTTGCGTCGATTTTCTCCGTCGATCCGCGCGAGAGCCTGATCGACAGCAAACAGCTGGTGCTGCTGGCGATGGTTCCCGCGGTCTACGACATCGCGCGCGGATCCCGCGCGGCATCGGTGGTGGACGTCGTCATTTCCATCGGCGCGGCCACGGCCGTCTACGGCATCATCCAGTACGGGCTGCTGCACTACGACAACCTCGGGCAGCGTCCGCAGGGCACGCTCTCGCACTACATGACGTACTCGGGGGTCGTCATGCTCATTCTGTGCGCAGCCGCGGCGCGCGTGATCTTCGGCACGCGCGCGCGCGCGTGGCCCGCTCTGATCATGCCGGCGCTGGTCGTCGCGCTGGTCCTGACGTTCACGCGCAATGCCTGGATTGGCGCCTGCGTGGCCGTCGGCCTGCTGCTGGTGCTGAAGGACTTCCGGCTGACGGCGCTGCTCCCCGTGGTGGTGGCTCTGCTGTTCGTGATGGCGCCCGACAGCTTCACCAGCCGCCTGACGTCGACGTTCAACGCACAGGACCCGGCGAACCAGGATCGGTTCGCCATGATCGAAATCGGCGCGCGCATGGTCGCGGCCGATCCCCTGACCGGCGTCGGGCCGAACATGGTCGCGCGCGTCTATGAACAGTACCGACCCGACTACGCCGTCAACAAGGTCAACCCGCACCTGCACAACGTGCCTCTCCAGATTGCGGCCGAGCGCGGCCTGCCTGCGCTTGTCGCGTGGGGGTGGTTTGTCGTGATGCTCGTGATCGGGCTGTTTCGGATGTTCAGGTCTTCAACCACGACGGACGAGCACCGCCAGCGTCTGCTTGCGGCGATGGCGCTCGCCTCGACCGCCGGGATGCTCGCCGCGGGCCTGTTCGAATACAACTTCGGCGATTCCGAGTTCCTCATGCTGTTCCTCGTCCTGATCACGCTGCCGTTTGCGGCGGCACGGCCCGATGCTGCCCCTGCTCGCACCTGACCGCGCGCGGGCGATTGCCGCCGGCCTCAGCCGCGTCCACATTCTCGTCATCGGCGATGCGATGCTCGACAAGTTCATCGCCGGGCGCGTCACACGGATTTCTCCGGAAGCGCCCGTCCCGGTCGTGATGTTCGACCACGAAAGCCACCGGATCGGCGGCGCGGCAAACGTCGCGCACAACATCACGGCGCTTGGGGGCCTTGCCACCCTGGTCGCCGTCTCCGGCCAGGACGAGGCGGCAGCGACGCTCGCGAGCGCGTGCCGCGACGCCAGCATTGCGCCCGTGCTGATCGGGGATTCCGCCAGGCCGACGACCACCAAGGTCCGGATCGTCACCGAGCGAAACCAGCAGGTCGCCCGCGTCGACTACGAGATGGACGCCGAAGTCACAGGCGAGGTCGAACAGCGCATCATCACGACGGTGCAGCAGTACAGCTCCGACGCCTCCGCGATCGTGGTGTCCGATTACCTGAAGGGCGGCGTCACCGCGCGCGTGATGCGGGCGGCAACCGCGGCCGGGAAGGAGCGCGGCATCCCGGTCCTGGTCGATCCCAAGATCCCGCATATCGACTACTACGCCGGCGTCACCGTGATCACCCCGAACCATCAGGAAGCGGAGATTGCCGCCAACATGCGGGTGCGCACCGAAGACGATGCCAGGGGCGCGGCGCGCGCGTTCCGCGAACGCGCCGGATGCGGGGCCGTGCTGATGACCCGCGGCGACCAGGGGATGTGGCTGCTTGCCAGCGACGCGGAAGGATCGCTCCCGGCGTCCGCTCGCGAGGTCGCGGACGTGACCGGAGCCGGCGACACCGTGATTGCGACGATGGCGCTGGCGCTGGCCACCGGCGCGACGCTCACTGAAGCCGCGCGGCTCGCCAACGAGGCGGCCGGTATTGTCGTCGCGAAATTCGGGCCGTCAGTGGTAACGCCCGCCGAGCTCCTGCGGGCATTCGATACGACGGCCAACGCTTAGGGCGGACCTTCAGGTTCGCGTCTATTTCTTGAGCGTAGCGCCGGCGAGCTGCGCAATCGCGCCCAGCGTCGTCTGGGCGGCGTTGAGGCCGAGGCGGAAATCCTTGTCAGAGAAAGTCGTGTAGATGTCGGTCGGCTGGTGCCAGTGCGGGTTCCAGCCGGCGCCGGTGTGCATCCCGCGCTCGTTCTCACGCAGGCTGATCGACGGCACGAAGTCCATGAACGGCGTGGAATCGGTATTGGTCATGTGCGAGCCGACCGCCGCCGGATAGTCGGTTGCGTACTTCTCGTTGGCGTCGCGGAAAAAGTACGCCAGCTTCATCGCTTCGTCCGCGCGCTTCGCCGTCGACTGGAACTCGATGTTGACATCCGCCTCCGGCCGCTGCTCCGGACTCAGCGTGCCGTCGACGCGCGGCATGCCGTGATCCCACAGCATCATGTCGTGCTGGATCATGGCGATCCACCTGGGCTCCGGGTACCGCCCCGAACGGACGGGATTCTCCCTGCCCTGCAGCCCGGCGCGCTGCTCGACGTAGGCCCGCGCGCCCTCGAGACCCGTCTCTTCGTTGTTCCACAGCGCAAACCGGATCGAGCGATCAGTCTGCACGTCCGGGCTGCTCAGGATGCGCGCGAGCTCCATCACGAGCGCAGTCCCGGATCCGTTGTCATTCGCGGCTTCGCCCCACCCGATGCCGTCCATGTGCGCCCCGATGATGTACATCTCCTCGGGCCGCGTCGACCCCACCTTCGTGCAGTACACCTGCTCGCGCGGACCAGGCACGGTCGGCGGCGTGTTGAGGGCGCGCAGCGCCGGGTCGGGCTGCGCCGCGGGATCGTTGTTGACGCCGGTCGGCCGGGTGATGCCGCGGTAGCGCGACCCGCCGACGCCGGTCCGGATCTCGCCACTGGCAATCACGGGAGCGGGCGGACCGCCGGCGCGAGCCTGCTGGGGTTGCGGTGGCGGCGGGTTGAACTCGTAATGCAGGCGCTCTGTCGGGCAGCCGTAGCTCTTGAGTTGCCCCTCGATCCAGTCGACGGCCGCACGGTTGCGCTCGGTACCCTGCCGCCGATCGCCGAACTGCGTGAGGCCCTTGATGGTGGCTTTGTAGCGATCGAGATCGAGCCGGCCAACGAGCGTCTTGGCCGGATCGTCACTCGCAGGTGCTGCCTGCTGCGCCTCGCCAACAATCGTCAGCGCAGCAAGCACACCAGCAATCGCGAAAACGTACAACTTCAATTACATCGCCTTCGTGAGTTCCGCGTAGAACAGGTCGAGGCGCATGTCGTTGACGATGCCGGTCATCATCCACGGTGCGATCTCCGGCAGTTCGGCCTGGATCTGCTGGCGGATCTGCTCCTTCGCGACGCCTTTCTTCCGCAACTCGAGCGACTTGCGGGCGATGGCGGCCCACTTCTTCTGGTACGCCTGGACGTCGGCGCGCGTCATCGGGTTGTTGCCGTGGCCCGGAATCGCGACGTCCCAGTCGAGTTTGAGCGCTTCTTCCAGCGCCTTCGGGTAGGTCAGGACGCTGCCGCCGTTCGGTAAATCGCTGTTCGGCTGCTGATCGACGAACTCGTCCCCAAACGCGATCACCCGCAGGTCGGGGAACAGCACCACGGAGTCGCCGCTCGTATGGGCATTGGCGAAGTGATACGCCTTCGCGCGGGCGTTACCGACGCGCACCTCTTTGTCCTTCGAGTAGGTGCTGCTTGGCGGATCGGGCTTGCCCGCCGGCGCGGTGTAGCCCTTCCCGTCGAGACCGCCCGTCTCGAGATTCTTCTTCAGCCCCTCATGCGTGATCACCTCGGCGCCGGCCGCCTTGAACCGGCCGATATTGCCGGCGTGGTCCTGGTGCACGTGCGTGATGAAGACGTATTTCACGGGCTGACTCGTCACCGTCTTGATCTGCGCGACGAGATCGTTGTACGGACCATCGCCCAGGTTCTTGGTGTCGACGAGGATGACCCCCTGGTCGGTGACGCGGACGATGCTGTTGCCGCCGAAGCCGGTCACCATGTAGAGCCCGGGTTTCACCTGCTTGATGGCCATCGGCGCGGGAGGCGCCTGGCCGCCGGCGGGCGCCTGCCCCTGCCCCGAAACGCCGAGGGTCGCTGTAAGCACGATCGCCGAAATCACTGCCAACACAATCTTGTTCATGGCTCCTCCAGCCTGGGCGCCCGGGCGGTCCGCGGAAGCGGACCGCCTAGCCAGCACTGGCTGGTCGGGTCGCGCGCGACCCGACCGTGGCGAAGGCGGCCCGAAGCCCGCAGATCTTACTCCGGTTAATGGCGGAAGTGGCGGACGCCGGTGAAGACCATCGCGAGGCCATGCTCGTCCGCCGCCGCGATCAGCTCGTCGTCGCGAAGAGCGCCCCCCGGCTGAATCACCGCAGTCGCGCCAGCGGCAGCAACCGCGTCCAGGCCGTCGCGGAACGGGAAGAACGCATCGGAGGCCGCGACCGAACCTCTCAACGCATCGGCGCCCAGGCTGGCAGCCTTCATGCGCGCCACATTCACGGAGTCGACCCTGCTCATCTGCCCGGCACCGATCGCCAGCGTGCGATCGGCGGCCGTGAACACAATTGTGTTCGACTTGACGTGGGCGCAGATTCGCCACGCGAATCGAAGCGCCTGCCATTCCACCGCGGATGGCGCGCGCGAGGTCACGACTTTGAGATCGCCGCTCGGCCATGGCGAAGCGGCTTCGGCGACCCGATCGCGGGTCTGCAGCAGCACGGAGCCAAGAATCGATCGCAGCTCTCGCCGCGTCCCGGTGCCGAGCGCCACGAAATCCACCTCGATCACGCGCATGTTCTTCTTCGTCGCCAGAATGGGCAGGGCCGCTGGTTCTACGGCCGGCGCAATCACCGCATCGATGCGCGTGGACACGATCGCCTGGGCGGTCTTCTCGTCGATCGGTCGATTGAGTCCGACGACAGCCCCGAACGCTGACAGGGCATCAGCCTCGCGCGCTCGCACATACGCGTCCGCCGCGCTCGATCCCGTTGCCGCGCCGCACGGATTCGTATGCTTGATGAGCGCCGCCGCCGGCTCGGAGAATTCCAGGACGATCCGGACGGCGGCATCGACATCGAGCAGGTTCGTGTACGACAGCTCCTTCCCCTGGAGCATCGTCGAAGCACCCAGGCCCGTGGGTGGATCGTCCGCGTACCAGGCAGCGGCCTGATGCGGGTTTTCGCCGTAGCGGAGGTCGCGAACCTTGCGAAGACTGATCGCAAGCGACTCAGGCAGCTCCGCAGGAGCGGCGCGGACAAAGCCATCAGGACCCGTGCTGACCGTCTCGAGTGTTGCCGCGATGGCCGTGTCGTAGCGTCCCGTGTGGGCGAACGCCTTGCGTGCGAGGTCGAACCGGAACTCCCGGGTGGGCCCGTCCGGCCGACCGAGCTGCTCGAGCACCGCCGCATAGTCTTCGGGCGAGACGACCACGAGCACGTCGCTGAAGTTCTTGGCAGCCGCCCTCACCAGACTCGGGCCGCCGATGTCGATCTCCTCGATCAGCCCCTCGAACGGCGTGTCGGGGTTCGAGGCGGCCTTCACAAATGGATACAGATTGACCACGACCAGATCGATGAGCGTGATCTGGTGCTCGGCGGCCGACGCGAGATCCTCGGGCCGCCCGCGGCGGGCCAGGATGCCCCCGTGGACGCGCGGGTGCAGCGTCTTCACGCGGCCGTCCATCATCTCGGGAAAACCGGTCACCTCCGAGATGCCGACGACCGCCAGCCCCGCCTGCGTCAGGGCGCGCGCTGTCCCGCCCGTGGACACGAGATCGAACCCCCGTGCCGCAAGCGCACGTGCAAATTCGATCAGTCCGGACTTGTCGGAAACGCTTAAAAGGGCGCGCGGCATACGGTGCCCGGATCTTGACAGCTCATGGGGAGGCGCTTAGGATAAGCCTGCGTTAAGGGGCGTTCCCATAGCGTAGCAGTCGAGGCCGCGCAAGCACTCGCGGTCTTTTTTTGTGTCTCGAAGCTCATTGTCAGAGCAAGCAGGGAAGAAGAACGATGCGTATTACAGGCAAGGTCAAGTGGTTCAATAACGCCAAGGGCTACGGTTTCATTGAGCGTGAGGGTGGCAGCGACGTGTTCGTCCACTACTCGGCTATCAGTGGCAACGGCTTCCGGTCCCTGGAGGAGGGTCAGGCGGTCGAGTTCGAGATCGTCGATGGTCCCAAGGGTCCGCAGGCGGGGAACGTCAGCAAGCCCTAGAACCACAGTACGACCTGCCCGGCGCCGCCTGTCGGCGCCGGGCGATTCTTCCCGGGCTAGTCCTCTTCGCTCCCGTCTTTCATCGCCCGCGCCGTAAACGCGACCTTCCCATCCTTCAACGCCACGCGGAACGCCACTTCGGTGCTCCCGCTCATGCGGAGCGTGCCGACCTGCTTCTTGACCAGCTCGGAGAACTTCGCAAACGGCACGCCTTCCTGCCCCGCTTCGCGCCGTGCCTCGACCAGCTTGGTGTACAGCTCCTGCACCTTGTCCATTTCCTGCGACGGATCGCTCAAGGTGGTGACGCCGATCACGCGGTCCTTCGCCGGCTTCGGCCGTTCGACCGCTTTTGGCTGCTGCGGGAACGGCCCTCCGGCGCGCCCCTCTTCGCGCGACCTGAGGCCGCGATCCCACAGATCGAGCTGCGACGTGAACCGCGACTGCAGTGTCTGGAAGCGGAACTTCACCGCGTAGTTGTTGATCGTGTTCTGGACGCGATCGAACTTCTTGAACAGGCCCGTCACGCGTGTACGGGTCTCCCATGGCGGCCGCGGCAGCCGTCCGGCGAAGAACATGTTGTATTCGGCTTCGAGGCGCTTGAGCTCCGCCTCGAGCATGTGTAATTCGCGGTCGTGTTCTGATTGTTCGGCTGCCATGGTGATGCCCGATCAATTCTGACATACGGACCGCGTCAGAAAATTGTGGCGATCGATTCGGCAGCGAAGTTAAGTGCGAGAGTGGGAAGAATGCCGAGGTAAAAAATGACGATAATCGACGCGACCAGCGCCGCGAATCCTACCCCTGTAATCCTGGCGGGCATCGCCAGGGCCGCGTCGCGATCGGCCATGTACATCATCACGACGACGCGCAGGTAGAAGAAGACCGAGACGACGCTCGTCAGCACGCCGATGATCGCGAGTCCGTAGTAGCCGGCGCTCACGGCCGCGCTGAAGATGTACCACTTCCCGATGAAGCCGGCCGTCGGCGGAAGGCCGCCGAGCGAGAGCAGGCACACGGTCATGAGCGCCGCGAGCGCCGGCCGCGTGTGCCACAACCCGGCGTAATCCCGCAGTTCGTCGTTGGCGTCTTCGCGGGCGCCGAGAAGCGCGATCACGCCGAAGGCCGCAAGATTCGTTACCGCGTACGCCAGCAGGTAAAAGAGGATCGCCGCCTTCCCCACCTGGTTCGCCGCGACCAGCCCGACCAGCAAATAGCCGCCATGGGCGATGCTCGAGTACGCCAGCATCCGCTTCAGGTTGCTCTGCGCCACCCCGACGACCGTCCCCAGAATCATCGTCGCGGCCGCGAGCAGCCAGATGATTGGCGCCCAGTCGGCGCTGAACGGCTCGAGCGCCGACAGGAACACCCTCGCGAAGGCGGCGAAGGCGGCCGCCTTGACGCCGGTGGACATGAACCCCGTCACGACGGCGGGCGCGCCTTCGTAGGCATCCGGCGTCCACATATGGAACGGCACCGCGGAGATCTTGAAGGCGAAGCCGACCAGCAGCAGTCCGATCGCGACCAGGATGAGCGGGTTGTCGCTCATCGACTGGGCCGCGATGTACGCGCCCACGCGATCCAGGCGCGTGCTCCCGCTCAGCCCGTAGGTGAAGGCGATGCCGTAGAGGAAGAACGCGCTCGAAAACGCGCCCAGCAGGAAATATTTGAACGCCGCCTCCGTCGCGCGCGGATCGTCGCGCCTGATGCCGGTCAGCACGTAGACGGCGAGCGAAAGAATCTCGAGGGCGATGAAGATGACCAGCAGATCGTTGGCCGTGGCCATCATGATCATCCCGGCCGTGGAGAACAGGATCAGGGTGTAGTACTCGCCCTTCGGCAGGCCGTCGCGCCGGATCACCGGCGAGGAGAACATGATCGTGAGGATGCCGACGATCACGAGCACGAGCGTGACGAACAGGCCGAAGTTGTCGGCGACGATGACGCCGAAGCTGGCGGAATTCCGGTTCCACAGCAGCAGCGAAGAGATCGCCGTCCCAATCAGGCCGACGATGCCGAGGCCGCCGAGCGGCATGTCCTCGCCGCGCCCGCGGAACGCTTCGGCGCCCATCACGGCCAGCGCCGCCAGGATCACGCACAGCATCGGCACGACGGCGTCAAGCGACGTGTTCGGCATCAGCGTTCGGAACGTTCGGGTCGTTCGGGTCGTTCGGGTCGTTCGGCCCGTTGGATCCTGACTTGCAGCTGTTGCGTGCTTTGCACGCTATTGACGAGTGCGTCGACCGACGCTTCCATCGGCTTGAGGAACAGCGTCGGCAGCACGCCCATGACGAGGGCGATGGCGCAGAGCGGGATCACCGCGGCCCACTCGCGTGGGAGAAGATCCGGGAGCGTCGCGTTCTCCTCGTGCGTCACCGTGCCGTAGTAGACGCGCTGGAGCATCCACAGCATGTAAACGGCCGACAGAATGACACCGAGCCCGGCAAAGATGACGAACCGCGGATCCCACCGGAACGCGCCCAGCATGATCAGGAACTCGCCGACGAAACCGTTCAGGCCCGGGAGGCCGATGGAGGCCAGCGTGATGATGAGAAACGCGGCCGAGAGGCGCGGCATGACGCCCTTCAGGCCGCCGAATTCGCTGATCAGGCGCGTATGCCGGCGATCCGACAGCATGCCGACCATGAGGAACAGGCCGCCGGTGCTGATGCCGTGGGCGAGCATCTGGTAAATCGCTCCCTGGACACCCTGCGTGTTCATCGCGCAGATGCCGAGCACGACAAAGCCCAGGTGGCTCACCGATGAATACGCCACCAGCTTCTTCATGTCCGGCTGCACCATGGCGACCAGCGCGCCGTAAATGATGCCGATGACCGCGAGCAGCGCGAGCCAGGGCGCAAAGTAGGCGGCCGCTTCGGGAAACAGCGGAAACGAAAAGCGCAGCAGGCCGTAGGTGCCCATCTTCAGGAGCACGCCGGCCAGGATGACCGAGCCGGCGGTCGGCGCCTGGACGTGCGCGTCGGGCAGCCACGTGTGAAACGGGAACAGCGGCACTTTGATCGCGAACGCCACCGTGAACGCCAGGAAGAACCACATCTGCGTCTGCGGGGCGATGTCGAGGGCGTAGAGCTTCAGCAGATCGAACGAGTAGCTGCCGGTGGCGGTGCTGTGGAGATAGGCAAGCCCGAGGATGGCGATGAGCATCAGCACGCTGCCGGCCATCGTGTAGAGCATGAACTTGATCGCGGCGTAGACGCGCTGGTCGTAACCCCAGATGCCGATGAGGAAGTACATCGGAATCAGCATGGCGTCCCAGAAGACGTAGAACAGGAACAGGTCGAGCGACAGGAAGACACCGATC
>Ga0134127_10002415_pt1 | contig 13483 bp, 8 predicted proteins | sample KB31753_FD_96459 | JGI IMG/M metagenome (GOLD analysis project Ga0134127, IMG submission 96459) | Terrestrial soil microbial communities with excess Nitrogen fertilizer from Kellogg Biological Station, Michigan, USA - KB3-175-3 | ecosystem: Environmental > Terrestrial > Soil > Unclassified ...
CGATGCCCGATGCCGAGCGCCGCGAGCGCGGGCGTCCCGAACTTGGTCGTCGTTCGAGTGAGCGCGACGTAAATGAGACTGAAGGTGCTCCCTGTAATGGCCGTCGGAAGTCCGACGCGCGAGACGGCGCGGATCGACTCCCAGCGAATGCGCCCGAGTCGCAGCAGGCCGCGGCGAACCGCGATGCCGATGCCCAGGGCAAAGGCAACCCCGCGCGTGGCGATAGTCGCGATGGCGGCGCCGGCGATTCCGAGTCTCGGAAGCGGGCCCCAGCCGAGCAGCAGCGCGGGGTCGAGCACCAGCGTCACCGCGACAGAGGCGGCGAGCAGCAGGAACGGCGTACGCGTGTCGCCCGATGCGCGGAAGCTCGCGTCGACGGCGAAGAAGCCATAGATGAGCGGTGTGCCCAGCAAATAGACGCTCAGGTAGCGCGTGCCGAGCGCTGTCACCTCGGGCGGCGTCTCCATGATGGCGAACAGGTGCGGCAGCACGGCGAGTCCGATCGCCGCGACGATGCAGCCGAGCACCACGGCGAACACCAGAACGTCGCCCGCGACGCGCGTCGCCTCGAGCGCTCGGCGCTCTCCGTACCGGCGCGCGACGACAGCCGTGAGCCCCACGCCGATCATCTCGGCGAAGGAGACCACCATCCAGATCCAGAAGAGCGACGTCGAGACGGCGGCCAGTCCGTCCGCGCCGATCCGCGTCCCCACCCAGAACGCATCGACCGACGAGAAGATCGTCATCAACAGCGACGAAGCGACGGCGGGCAGCGCGACGCGAAGGATCGTCGCGCGGAGATCGTCGCTGACGAGGTGGGCCGCCTCGGCGTCGGTGACGACGACGACAGGCGCGATCCCCTCATGTGGATCGAGTGGAAGCGCCGGGCCTGGCGCGGCGTGAACTCTCGGGGCCTCAGGCATTGATCACTCGGACCCCACGGAGCGGAGCGCTAGCCGGCGAAGTGCGCGGCGACGCGGTCGGCGACCTGCGACAGCGCGCGCGCGGCGCCCGACGCCTCGTCGCTCACCACAATTGGCGCGCCAGCGTCGCCGCCCTCGCGCACGCGGGGCGCGAGCGGGATCTGCGCGAGGAGCGGCAGGTCGAGCTCCCTGGCGAGTCGCTCGCCGCCGCCCTCGCCGAACAGCGCCGTCGGCTTGCCGCAGTGCGGGCACTCGAACCAGCTCATGTTCTCGACGATGCCGAGCACCGGCACACCCACGCGCTGGAACATCTTGGCGCCGCGCAGCGCGTCGCCGACCGACACCTCCTGCGGCGTCGTAACGATCAACGCGCCGGCAAGATTCGTGGACTGCACGAGCGACAACTGCGCGTCGCCCGTGCCGGGCGGCATGTCCACGATGAAGTAATCCAGCTCGCCCCACGCCACGTCGCGCAAGAACTGTCCGATGATTTTCATGATGATCGGGCCGCGCCAGATCGCCGGCTGGTCGCGGTCGATCAGGACGCCGATGCTCATGAACTTCACGCCATGCGCCTGCAGCGGAATGATGCGCTCGTTGATCACCGCGGGCGGCTCGTTGAAGCCCATCATCCGCGGGAGATTGGGGCCATAGATGTCGGCGTCCATGAGCCCCACGCGTTTGCCCGCCTTGACGAGCGCGATCGCGAGATTCACCGCGACGGTCGACTTCCCGACCCCGCCCTTGCCGCTCGAAACGGCGATGATTCGCCCCAGGTTGGGCAGCGGCACTGGCGTGGGCGCCGCAACCCGCGCCGGCGCTGCAGGCTGATCCATCACAGGCAATGCGCGGCCACCCGCCGCACTGGATCCCGCAGCTTTTCGTTGCGGCTCTGCCGGCGCCGGCGCCGGCGCCTCCTTCACGTCCACCTGCACGTGCGTGACGCCGTCCACCGCCTCGACCGCGCGCCGGATGGTCAGCGCGAGCGACGGATCGTCGCCCGGCGACAGCAGCAGCGTCAGACGTACCTTGCCGCTCGTGGTGGTCGCCACGTCGCGCACCGATTCGCTCGCGAGCAGGTCGGTGCCCGTGCGCGGGTGACGGATGCGCAGGAGCGCTTCGTCCACCCGCGCCGTGAGTGTATCGCTCATCGCTCGTTAGAACTCGAATTATGAATTGTTTGCGGCCGCCGGCAGCGCGTCCAAATACGCGCGCGCCGCGGCAATCACCTGGGCGCAGACCTCGTCCAGACTGCCCGCGATCAACGCGCCGGCGGCCTTCGCGTGTCCGCCGCCCCCGAACTGTCGCGCAAAGACGTTCACGTCCGCCGTCCCCGTGCTGCGGAACGACACCTTCACCTTGCCGTAGCCGAGGTCGCGGAAGAAGAGCGCGAGCCGCGTCCCCGCGACTGATCGCGCGTGCTCCACGACGCCGTCCAGATCCTCCTGGCGCACGCCGTAATGCTCCAGCGCGCCGGCTTTCATCGAGAGCCAGGTGATCCCGCGCGCCTCGTCGACGCCGAGCGTCTGCAGCACTTCGGCGAGCAGGCGCAAACGCCCGGCCGGCGCGGCGGCGTAGATCCGCACGTACATGTCCTCCGGATCCACGCCCGCGGCGAGCAGCGCCGCGGCAATCTCGTGGCACCGCGGGGTCGTGTTGCTAAACCGGAAGCCGCCCGTGTCGGTGAGGATTGCCGCATACAGCCCCTGCGCGATCGCCGGCGTCACCTCGAGACCGAGCACGCACGCGAAGTCGTACACGAGCTCACCCGTCGCGCAGGCGCTGATGTCCGAGACCATCGTCTGGCCCGGCGGCTCGTCGGAGGCCACGTGGTGGTCGATCACGAGCTTGGGCACCTTCAAGGCGCGGACAGCATCGGCGAGGTGGCCCAACCGGCTCACGTCGCTTATGTCGAGGACGATGAGACAGTCGATGCCCTTGAGCGCGTCGGCGCCGCGTCCCGTCGCGTCCTCGATGTCGTCGCCCAGCAGAAAATCAAACAGCGACGGCCAGGGTGTGGGATTCACGATCCGCACCTTCATCCCGCGCTGCGCCAGCAAACGCGCGAGCGCCGTCTCCGATCCGCACCCGTCGCCGTCCGAGTTGATGTGCGTCGAGAGCGCCACCTTCCAACCCGGCTGGAGCTGCGCCGCGAGATGCTCGATCGCGGCGCGGCGCGCTTGGGGAATGGACGGCAGGTCGGCGGTCGCTGGGGACATGCATCTCCCGGTCGTCGGGCCAAGGGACGAAAGACGAAACGGCGCCCGAGGTGGGCGCCGTTTCAAAGATATACCTGCCGGGAGACCGACGATCAGTCGCCCGCCGCCTCGACTGGCTCGAGCGCCACACGCGAATGCCTGCGGCCGTACAGGAAGTAGATCAACAGGCCAATGGCCATCCAGATGATCAAGCGCAGCCACGTGTCCAGCGGGAGGCTCGACATCATGTACCCGCACGTGAGCACGCCGAGGATCGGCACGAGCGGCACGAACGGCGTCTTGAAGGGACGCGGAATGTTCGGTCGGGTGTAGCGCAGCACGATCACACCGATGCAGACGATCACGAACGCCAGCAGCGTTCCGATCGAGACCAGCTCGCCGAGGAGGCGGATCGGGAAGAAGCCGGCGACGCCCGCCGCGATCACACCCGTGAGGATGGTCGTGACGTATGGCGTCTGGAAGCGCGGATGCACCTTTCCGAACACGGGCGGCAGCAGCCCGTCGCGGCTCATGGAGAAGAAGATGCGCGGCTGGCCCATGAGCATCACGAGCACCACCGAGGCGAGACCGCAGATGGCGCCGATGTTGACGAACACCCGCAGCCATGCCAGCGCCGGACCGGCCGCCTGGATGGCGACGAACACAGGGTGCGGCACGTTCAGCGTCTGGTAGGGCGCCAGACCCGTCATGACCAGCGACATCAGGATGTACAGAATCGTGCAGATGCCGAGCGACGCAAGAATGCCGATCGGCATGTCCTTCTGCGGATTTCGCGCTTCCTGCGCCGCCGTCGAGACGGCGTCGAATCCGATGTAGGCGAAGAAGACTACGGCGGAACCTCGCACGATACCGCTGAATCCGAATGAACCGTACTCGCCCGTGTTCGGCGGGATGAACGGATGCCAGTTCGCCGTCTTCACGTACATGAAGCCGAAGATGATGACGAGCGCGACGATCGTGAGCTTGAGGAAGACGATGACGTTGTTGAAGCTGGCCGATTCCCTGATGCCGACCACGAGCAGCGCGGTCATCAACAGAGTCAGCACGATGGCGGGCACGTTGATCACGCCGTGCGACATCATCTGGCCGGCCGCGCAGGCGCCTGTCGTGACCGCCGTGCTCGCATGCGTCACCGGGTCGGTGCAGATCAGGCTTCGCACGAAGGTGTGCGAGCCGATGACGTCGAAGGGAGCCGCCGAGAAGGTGTCGGAGAGATTCCAGCCCAACTCGCGCATGAAGGCGACGAAGTAGCCGGACCATCCCACGGCCACCGTCGCCGCGCCGAAGAGATATTCGAGGATCAGGTCCCAGCCGATGATCCAGGCGATCAACTCACCGAGCGTCGCGTATCCGTAGGTGTACGCGCTGCCGGCGATCGGGATCATCGCGGAGAACTCGGCGTAGCAGAGGCCCGCGAACAGACAGCCCAGCCCCGCGAGCACGAACGAGAGCACGATGGCGGGGCCTGCATTCGTGGCGGCGACGGTGCCCGTCAGCACGAAGATGCCGGCGCCGATGATAGCGCCGATGCCCAGCAGGGTCAGGTTCAGCGCGCCGAGGGCTCGTCTGAGCGTGACCTCCGAGCCTTCGGCGGCAGCCTCCGCCTGTAATCGCGAAATGCTCTTCTTGGACCACAACGACATAGTGATCTCTCCAGGGCCGGACGTGAGAGGCGGCGGTGCTGGTGCACCGCCGCGAGCGGGAAGAACGGCACGGTCCACCGTCGGCCGGCCGCGGTCGCAGACCACGATCCAGAAACCGGCAACGCGTCAACTTCGCGCGCGGCGGGCACTGCTGTCAAGCATAACGCAGCCGTACCCGATTGCGCTGCATGGGGTTCCGGCATCAGGCGGCGACGCCTACAGCGAGTAGTTTGGCGCTTCCCTGGTGATCTGCACGTCGTGCGGGTGCGACTCACGCAGACCCGCCGTGGTGATCCGGACGAACTGCGTCTCGGTCGTGAGCGCCTCGATGCTGCCGCAGCCCACGTAGCCCATGCCGCTGCGCAGCCCCCCGACCATCTGGAAGAGCACGTCGAACACGGGGCCCTTGTACGGTACGCGCCCCTCGATCCCTTCCGGCACGAGCTTCTTCGGCGACAGCTCGCCCTCCTGGAAGTACCTGTCGGCGCTGCCGTCCTGCATGGCGGAGAGGCTGCCCATGCCGCGCACCATCTTGAAGCGCCGGCCCTCGAGCAGGAACGCCTCGCCAGGGCTCTCCTCGGTGCCAGCCAGCATCGAGCCCATCATCACGCTCGACGCGCCGGCGGCGAGCGCCTTGACCGCATCGCCCGAGTACTTGATGCCGCCGTCCGCGATGACGGGCACGTCGCCCGCGCCGTCGACAGCGTCGAACACGGCGGTGAGCTGCGGGACACCCACGCCCGTGACCACGCGCGTGGTGCAGATGGAGCCGGGTCCGACGCCGACCTTCACCGCGTCGACGCCGCGCTCGACGAGCGCCTCGGCGCCTTCGCGCGTGGCGATGTTGCCGACGATGAGCTGCGCGTCGGGGAATGCCTCGCGCACCTGGGAGGTCGCGCGCAGCACGCCTTCGCTGTGGCCGTGGGCCGTGTCGATCACGAGCGCGTCGGCGCCCGCGTCGATCAGGGCCTTCGCGCGCACCATGAAATCCCCCGCGGCGCCGACGGCGGCCGCCACGCGCAGTCGTCCGAATTGATCCTTGTTCGCGTCGGGGTACTGGCGGCGCTTGTGGATGTCCTTGATGGTGATGAGGCCCTTGAGGACGCCCTGCGCGTCGACGACGGGCAGCTTCTCGATCCGGTGCTGGGCGAGGATCTGCTCGGCCTCGTCGAGGGTGGTCCCCTCGCGCGCGGTGACGAGCCGATCGCGCGTCATGGCCTCGTGGAGCGGCCTGTCCATGTGACGCTCGAACTGCAGATCGCGGTTGGTGATGATGCCCACGAGCTTGTCGTCGTCGTCCACGATCGGCACGCCGGAGATGTGGAACCGTTGCATGAGCGCCGTTGCTTCGCGGACCGTGTCCCCGGGGCGCAGGGTGATCGGCTTCAGGATCATGCCGCTCTCGGAGCGCTTGACCCGGTCGACTTCAGCCGCCTGCCTGTCGATGGACATGTTCTTGTGCAGCACGCCGATCCCGCCGGCCCGCGCCATCGCGATCGCCATCTCGGACTCGGTGACCGTATCCATCGCGGCGGACACGAGCGGAATGCGCAGCTCGATGCCCCGGGTAAATCGCGAGCGAGTCGAAACGTCCTTGGGGTGCGTCACCGAGTGCCGGGGCACCAGCAGCACGTCGTCGAAGGTGAGCGCGACGTCCTCGCGGACGCGGCTCGGGCTGGAATTCGGCCCCTGAATACGCGAAAGCCCGCTCGCCGAGTGATCGGCTGCGGGCTGGCTGTGTGATCGAGTTCTGGTCGCCATGGTGAAGTGTATACCGGGAGGGGCGTTCGGGCAACCGCGAGGGCCCGGCGGCGCGGGATCGGGCGCCCCGCGGCGACACCGGTCGGATGACGGCTCTTGACGGTTTCCGGTTCTGGCCGTACTGTCGGAGCCGATGCCTCAATCTTTGATGCATACAACACTGAATGAGGATTCGCGCATGCGCCGATCGACGCGGCTGCTGACCTGTCTCGTGCTCGGCGCGTGGTGCGCGGCGGTCCTTCCGCACGCCGCCCGCGCCCAAAGCGCGCCGCCCACGGCCACTACCGCGCCGATCCAGCCGCAATCCCTCAAGACGGACGTCATTCGGGGCCGCGTGACGTCGGACAGCGGGCACGCGGTCGCGGGCGCGACAGTCGTCGTCACCGTCGCCCCGACCACGAACACTGTGCTCGGCGAGACGGACAGCAGCGGGACATATCGCGTCGAGATTCCCGACGGCACGGGCGAGTACGTGTTGTTCATCAGCCACGCGGGGTTCAAGCCCTTTCACCAGCGCGTGACTCGGCCGGCCGCGGCCGGCGACATCATCGTCAACGCGACGCTCGCGACCGACGTCCAGCTGCTCGCCGCCGTCCAGGTGAAAGCGACGCGCTCCCGGCCGCAGCAGCCCAATAGCAGCTCGGGCTTCGGCACCAGCGGAGTGGACAAGACGATCGACGGGGTTTCGGGAGCATTGTCGCCAGATCTGGCGGGAAACCTCGACGCCATGGCTGCCCTGGTCCCCGGAATCACCATGACGCCCGACGGCCCGTCGGTGCTTGGACTGGGAGCCGGCGCCAATTCCACGCAGTTGAACGGCATGTCCTTCCCGGGCGGATCCCTGCCGCCGGACGCCACGACGACGACGCGGTTCGTCACGTCGCCCTGGGATCCCAGCTACGGCGGCGCCGCCGGGTTCTTGCGATCCGTGACCCTGGCCAGCGGAGGGAATGTGAGCACCCGTCGCGGCAGCGTCTCGCTTGACGCGCCGCAGCTTCAGGCGTCCGACGCCATCGGCCGCGCGTTTGGAACCACCTTCAGCGGGCTCCAGCTGGGGACCGGCGGCGACGGTGCGCTCGTGCTCGATAAGTATTTTTATAACTACGGCGCGCAGGTGTTCCGGCGTGTGAGCACCTCCGCGTCCCTGCTCGACCTGAACCCGGCGGCGCTTCAGGCATCGGGTATTTCCCCGGACTCGGCGCAGCGCCTCATCCAGGTGCTGGAGGCGGCGGGAATACCGCTGGCGGGCGGCGGGATCGCTTCGACAGCGGCGACGACAGCGGCATCATTCGTTGGGCGGATCGACCGCTCGGTGCCTGTCCCGCGCGGCCTCACGCCCAATCCACACCTGTTCCTCACGGGCTACGGTCAGGTCGCGAGATCCGACGCCGTGTCGCTCAATCCAATCGCGCCGCCCGCGCTCGGCGGTCGGCGCACGAACGTGGTGGCATCGCTCCAGGGCGACTATACGAGATACCTGGGCAAGCTCGGCGACTACGTCAACGAAACCACGTCTGCCTTGAGCTTCACGTCGAATCAGGGCACGCCGTACGTGAACCTTCCCGGCGGCAACGCGCTCATCACGTCCAACCTGGGACCGGCCGGCGTTTCGCTCGGCTCGATCGGATTCGGCGGCAATACCGGACTCGCATCCCGCACAAAGGCCGAGAGCTGGGAGGTGGTGAATCAGACAGGCTTCCTGCTACGAGGCCTTCTGTCGCTGCCCATGAAGCTCTACCTCCAGTCACGAATCGACGGATTTCAGCAGGATCCCGGGCAGCGGCTCGGCACGTTCAGCTACGCGTCGATCGCCGACGTCGCGAACGGCCAGCCGTCGAGTTTTTCGAGAACGCTCAATATCCCAAGCACCAGCGGCGGCGAGTGGGTCGGTGCCGCGGCGTTCGGCGGCACGTGGACGCGGCGCAACACCTTCCAGCTGCAGGGTGGCGCCCGCGTCGACGGCAACGTTTTTCTCCGCGTGCCCGATCTCAACCCGCAGATCCAGTCACTGTTCGGCGCACGCACCGACAGGGCGCCGAACTCGGTCGGCGTCAGTCCGCGACTCGGCTTCGAGTGGTACTACAAGGCCGGCGGACGCAGCCTGAGCATGTCCGGCGGACAGCTCTCGCGGCTGTACCGCGGTGGACCGGAGATTCGCGGCGGGATCGGCAGATTTCGCGGCACGCCGTCCGCGCAGGACATCTCCGGTGCGATGGCCGCCACCGGCCTGCCGGGAGCACTTCAGCCGCTGCTGTGTGTCGGCGCGGCGGCGCCGACGCCCGACTGGAGCGCCTTCGCGAGCGATCCCGCGAGCGTCCCGACCAGCTGCGCGGGCGGCGCGCCTTCGCTTGCCGACACGGCGCGGTCGGCGCAGCTCTTCGACCGCGACTACAGGCCGCTCTCGAGCTGGCGGGGCACTCTCGGCTGGACGAACACGATCAAGAACACCTACCTGACGATCGACGGGACCTACTCGCTGGCCGTCAACAGTCCCGGCACGACGGATCTCAATTTCGCCGGTGTCCGGGATCTGACGCTCGTCACCGAGAACAACCGCCCGGTCTTCGTGCCTGCGGGAAGCATCGTACCGAGCACCGGCCTCGTATCGCCCGCGGCAGCGCGTACGTCGGCGGCGTTCGGGCGCATCACGGATCGCGTATCAGATCTCCGTGCCAGGGCCGGACAGGTCACGGTCTACGCCGTTCCCAACATTCCCTTCCGCTTCGGCATAATCACGCTCGGATACACCTACGCGGCCGGCCGGACGCAGACTCGCGGGTTCGATCTGACCACCGCGGGCGACCCACGACTTGTGGAGTGGGGCCCCACGTCGAACCTGCCACATCATCAAGTCTCGATACAGGCGGCGCACATCTTCGGGAACTTTGGTATCACCACGTTCGTGCACGCTTCGTCGGGCGTGCCGTTTACGCCGCTCGTGGCGGGCGACATCAACGGCGACGGACTGTCGTTCAACGATCGAGCGTTCGTGTTCGATCCCACCACCCCTGGCTCTCCCGTGTCCGCCGCGCTCCAGTCCCTCATGGCCACGGGGCCCGCCGCCGCTCGCAAGTGCCTGTTCTCGCAAGTCAATCACATCGCCGCGCCCAACAGCTGCATGGGGCCGTGGAGCGCGAGCATGACGTCGAGCATCTACATTTTTCCGTCGCTCCCGCACATTGGCCAGCGCGCGCAGCTCTCGCTGTCGTTGAGCAATCCACTAGGCGGTGTGGACATGCTGCTGCATGGCGCGAACGACCTCCGCGGCTGGGGTTCGCAGCCATTCCCGGATCAGACGTTGTATCGCGTGCGCGGCTTCAACGCGTCGACGAACACCTTCGTCTACGAGGTAAATCCGCGCTTTGGGAGCTCGAGCCCTTCCACGACAGGCATCCGCAACCCGTTCCGCGTTTCGCTGAGCCTCACGATGGAGCTCGGCCATTCGACGGAGGCGCAGCGGCTCGAGCTCACGCTTCGCGAGAAGCCAGCGTTGAAGGGCACACGCGCGCCCGCGGACACCATCAAGCAGCGCTACATGAACAGCACCGGTACCACCGCGGGATATATGGACATCTACAGGCTGCTCCTCGGCCGCTTCGCGGATTCACTGGCACTCTCACGCGACCAGATGGAACAGCTCGAGAAGGAGGACGTCGCGCTCACCGCAAAAGCCGACAGCATTTACGGACAGCTCGCCACCTATCTCGCGGCCCTCCCGGCGAACTACGACGAGAAGGCGGCGGTCGACCGGGCAAAAGCGGCCACCGACAGCCTGTGGGCCGCGATCTACGCTGAGAAGCCGTTCCTGCTGCGCGTGCTCACGCCTGGGCAGATCAGGCGGTTGCCGACACCGTTGCTGCAGATGGTGACGGTCCCGAACTACAGGGGGCGATTCTTCTACTCGTTCTGATGAATCGTCCGGGATCGGGAGCTCAGGCCCGCCCGATCACCCGCAACCGCCGCCTGAGTTTCTTCGGCAGGAAAAACGCCGCCGCCGTCAACGCCTGCCTGAGATTCAGATCCGCCAGATCCTCGGGATCCCCGCCCCAGTGCGCCAGCAGCACAGGCCGGCCCGCGTTCGCGATCAGCCGCTGCAATGCCAGAATCAGGATGTACAGATCGTCGATCTCGCCGAAGAACGGAATGAAGTCCGGAATGAGATCGATCGGCGTCACGATGTACGCGATCGCGCCCACCACGAGGAGCTTGTCCAGCATCGAGACGCGCGAATCGGTGACCAGGCCGCCGAGCAGTCGCAGGTAGTGCGGCAACTGCTTCACGTAGTACACGACGGTGCGCTTGGCGCCCGTGCGCGGACCTGCCGGCGCGGCACCTGTCCGTGTGGAAGGCGACGACGTCGTGGATCGGCTGCGCGTGCCTGAGCGGCGCGCCTGTGAGCGTACGGCCATCAGAGTTTCTCCCCGCTGCTGCCTGGTGCTGTGACGTCACCCGCCGGCGAAGAGGCAGGTGTCTGCGAGGATGATGCCGGCGCGGCCGACGCCGGGACGGAGGGCGCCGCCGCGGGCTTGGACGACGACCCGATGCCGACCGACGAGACGATGCCTGTCGCGACGTTCCGCCCGCTCTCCACGGCGTTCGTGAGCACGTTCGCCGCGCGGTTCATGAACCCGACGGTCTCCGCGATCGCGCTCGCCGACACTTTCCCGGCGCGCAGCGTGTCCTCGATGTTCTCGGTGAACCGGGTGAACGCGTTGGCCGGCGACGCACGCTCGGCATAGCGCGACTCGAGAAATTCAGCGTAATCGAGCACCTGATAGCCGCGCTCGTCGGAGAGTGTCTCGAGCTTGCGGAGAATGCGGTCACGCAGATGTTCGTTCATCCCGGCGCCTCGTTTCTCCGTGTCGTTCGTCAGCCTGATGGCCTGCGCCGCAGCGGCGGTGTCACCCCGTCCAGCGTATGCGCGTGCCGCGCACGTCAATGTGCACGTACGGCGTACGGTAGCGACGGCTGACGTACATCCCCAGACCGCCGACCAGATCCGGATGCTCCGCCTCGACTTCGTCCACCGCGCGAGCGACGAGCACCTGGTCGGTGCGCGTCACCCGGCCGTCGCCGTTCGCGTCGATGGCCACGTCGGCCGCTTCGCCGTACTGATGCCGGCTGTCTCTCGCGGAGCGAGGGACATACCGATTGTGCGCCGGCGTCCTGAACCCCGAGTGCACGTCAAATGCCACCTCAGCCGAGTCGTCGCCCGGCGACGCGAGCTGCGCGTTCGCGCCGACCTTGGACAGCACGAGCTCCAGTTTGTCCAGCAGCCGTGGATTGAGCGCCACGTACTTGGGCCAGACGGACACTTGCTGGTCGTGCGTGATGAAGTCAGCGAGCGTCAGGTGCGTCGTGACGTGCAGGCCAAGGTCCGTCTCGTTCACCTGGAGAAAGCCGTCCGGATGGTCTCGATGCCCCGCGAATCGCTCAGCCAGATACGTCCCGATCCGGTAGCCGTTCAAGCGGACCCCGTGCTTCTCCGCAAAGGGCACCATCACGGCGAGGACCGGCTCCGGCACGACCACGCGATCCTTGCCGCGCTGAACGACCAGGTGGTAGAAGCCGGGCTGGGTTGGCGCCACGAAATCGGAGTCCACCATGCGCCGCATTGCGTCGCTGCTGTCGGCGGCGCTGTCAGCGGGTTCGGAGGCGTCTACGGATACCCACGCATAGTCGAGCGCCGCCGGCTCACCGACCACCTCGAGCGGGAATTCCACGGCGGCGCCCGGCAGGGCGAAACGCACGCGAACCTGCTGGCTCACGCCGAACGCGTTGAGCGACGGGCGAGCGAGCAACGCCTCGCGCGCGCGCGCGGCAAGCGCGCCGACGCTGCCCGTGCGGTCGGGCTGAACGCTGGCGGCGCTCACGATGAGCAACAAGGAAGCGGCCCCAAGAACTCCCGAGACGCTCCCGTGGCGGCGGCGCTTACGGAAGAAGCTGGTTGGCACGCCTGAAACGTGCAGCACCAGACGAGTCCGCGTCAACTCGGGCACCGGGCTGGATTTGAGATCTGGATCACAATGGGGCCTGCTTGGTCGGCGGGGGGAGCAACCGATAGATTGGATCGTTTGCTGGTCGAGAAGACATCGCCAACGTGAGCGAGCTCGGCCATTCGCACGGGCTCTCTCCGGGATCATGGCGACGACGCAGCCAGTAGTGCTTGTAGTGCTGGATGGCTGGGGCTACAGGCCCGAGCGCGAGGGAAATGCGATTGCGCTGGCCCAGACGCCCACCTGGGATGCCTTGATCGGCCGCTATCCGCACACACTACTCCATGCGTCGGGCCGCGCTGTTGGACTCCCAGAGGGGCAGATGGGCAACAGCGAGGTCGGACACCTCAATCTGGGCGCCGGGCGGGTTGTCGTTCAGGATCTCGTCCGCATTGGCGAAGCGATTCGGGACCGGACCTTTTTCGACAATCCCGCCTTCGTCGCCGCGTGCGACGGAGCCAAGATGCGCGGCGCGACCGTCCATCTCGTCGGGCTCATCGGCAGCGGCGGCGTCCACGCCATCGACAAGCATCTCTTCGCGCTGATCGACCTCTGCGCCGCTCGCGGCGTCCCGCGCATCGCGATTCACGCGCTCCTCGATGGACGCGACACCATGCCCCACTCGGGACTCGGCTACATGCGCGAGTTGCTCGAGCGCGCGAACGGACGCGCGGACGTCGCCAGCCTCGGCGGCCGCTACTTCGGAATGGACCGTGACAAGCGCTGGGACCGCACGGCCAAGTGGTATCGCGCCGCCGTTCAGGGCGTCGGGCCCAGCGGCACCGATCCGATCGCGGTGATCAGCGCCGCATACGACAGGAACGAGACCGACGAGTTCATCACGCCGACGGTGATCAAGAAGGACGGCGCCGCGGTCGCGCCCATGCGCAGCGGCGACTCGGTCATCTGCTTCAATTACCGCGCGGACCGGATGCGGCAGA
>Ga0134127_10002416_pt1 | contig 13480 bp, 13 predicted proteins | sample KB31753_FD_96459 | JGI IMG/M metagenome (GOLD analysis project Ga0134127, IMG submission 96459) | Terrestrial soil microbial communities with excess Nitrogen fertilizer from Kellogg Biological Station, Michigan, USA - KB3-175-3 | ecosystem: Environmental > Terrestrial > Soil > Unclassified ...
AAGTTCGAGTTCACCATGTTCGAGAAGTACTGGTCGAACGTCGCCGACGAGGTCGCGCAGCAGAACGACATGTCGTACGCGGAGATCCAGGCGTACATCAGCCAGCAGATCGCCCAGGGGCCGCCGGAGCTGCGCGCGCGTGACGCGTACGGTCAGGGCAATTTCCGCGACGCGCTGCGTTACTACGCGGAGGCGATCAAGAGCAGCCGCGAGAAGGCGCCGCTGCGCGTGGAGCGGGGCCGCATCTTCTATCAGACCAACCAGCCGGACAGCGCCTTTTCTGAGATGGCCGCGGCGCTCACCGAGATGAAAAAGAAGGACGCGAAGGACATCGTCTACCTCTATGAGTCCAAGGCCCTGCTCGACGAGAGCATCGGCCTGGTCTACCAGCGGCTGGGGAACGTGAGCGCGGCCAAGGAGGCGTTCGGCCAGGCGCTGCAGGAGGATCTTTCGTATTTCCCGGCGCACATGCAGCTCTCCTACCTGGCGCTCGCCGCCGGCGACACGACCACAGGCCTGAGCGAGATGGACTTGGCCGCCCAGCTTGGGACCGATGACGCGTCGGTGCATTTCGTCTATGGATTCACGCTCGCCGCGGCAAAGAAGAACGCCGACGCGGAAGCCCAGCTCCGTAAGGCGATCGAGCTCGATCCTGTGTTCGCGCAGCCGCACGTCGTGCTCGGCCAGGTGCTCGAGGCCGAGGCAAAGCCGGCCCTGGCGGCGACGGAGTATCGCACCTTTCTCGCGCTCGCGAGTCGGCAGGATCCGCGGCGCGCGGAGGCCACCGCGAGACTGACGGCACTTGCCTCGGGAGCGACGCTGTGAGGCTGGGGCTGCTCGTCGCGGGTCTGCTTGGCCTGACGTCCGCCCGCGGCTGGGCGCAAGCGGCGGACACCGCGCGCGCCGTGCGGGTCCCGACCATGACAGAGGACCTGCAGATGTTCAGCCAGGTGCTCAATCAGATCCGCGTGAATCACGCCGATTCACTGAACATGCACGAGCTGATGATGGCGGCGATCGAGGGCATGGTGCACGCGGCGGATCCCCACTCGTTCGTCATTCCGGTGCTGCGGCTCAACCCGGCCAAGGAAGCGGCGCTCGAGGCGGGAAAGCTGTTTCCCGTGGCCATTGCCTTCAGCTATGTGGACGACGCGCCGATCGTCACAAGCGTGAACGCGGGCTCGAAGGCCGCGCAGCAGGACATCCTGATGGGCGACGAGCTCGTGAGCATCGATGGCAAGCCTGTATTGGCCGAGTCTGCCACGGAGCTGGAGGTGGTGCTCGCCGGAGCACGCGGGACGCCCGTGGTGCTCGGACTCGAGCGACGGCGCGTCGATGGATCGGAAGCTGTGTTGCAGCGCACCGTGGTTCGTGAGCGGCCCGAGGACATCACGGCGGTTCCCGTGGCCGTCATGCTCGACAGCACGACCGGCTACGTGCGGATCACCACGTTCATGAACGACAGGGCGGCGGACGAGCTGCACGCGGCCCTGACGACACTCGAGTCCAGGGGGATGCAGCGGCTCGTGCTGGACCTTCGCGACAATGGCGGCGGCCGCGTCGACCAGGCCGCGCAGATCGCGGGGGAGTTCCTGCCCAAGGGCGATATAGTCTACACGGCCAAGGGGCGGAAAGCGGAAGTGACGGACACGTCGCGGGTCTCGCGATCCTTCTGGCGCAGCGAGAAGCGCTATCCGATCGTGCTCATGGTGAACGACGGGACCGCGAGCGCCTCGGAGATCGTCGCGGGAGCGCTCCAGGATCACGACCGCGCGCTCGTTGTCGGACGGCCGACCTTTGGAAAGTCGCTCTTGATGCAGGGTTTTCCGATGTCCGACGGTTCGACCATCGAGCTCGTCATCGGCCACGTGAGCACGCCGTGCGGGCGCGTCATCCAACGCGAGTACCATGGCATCTCCCGCCGGGAGTACTATCGCCTGGCCAGCGCGCAGCGCGACACCATCGGACGTCCCCGATGCAAGACGGACAACGGACGCACGGTGTACGGCGGCGGCGGTATCTATCCGGACGTGGTCTTCGAGAACGATGCGTCGCTGCCGCTCTGGCTTGCGCGCGTCCAGGAGAACGACCTGCTGCTCAAATGGATGGGCGGGTACGCCAGCGCGGCGCCGAATCGATTCAGCAGCCTCGATTCGCTCGCGGCCCACCCGCTGCTTCCTGTCGACGCGATCACCGAATTTCGCAAGTTCGCCGCCGACCAGGGCGTCGAAATTCCCGCGGGCGCCGACGTGGACGCGAGCCTGCAGCGCGTGCTCGTTGCCGACGCCGCCCTGGTGAAGTTCGGCGACGCCGGCTACTACCGCCTGGCGGCCGTGCTCGACCCCGCCGTCCACCGGGCCTCGACGCTTTTCGGCAGCGCGGCGGCGATCCTCGGCACCGCCCACTGAGCCTCGATGAAAGGGGACGGGGGAGTTTGATCCTGCGGATCAAACTCCCCCGTCCCTTTGATCCCCACACCACTTGCCCGATCCGCGGCAGGCCGACTACGTTCAATTCATGACGTTCTCGCGCACGCACCACACGCACCGCCATCACCATGGTCTCTCGGGCCCTGGGGAGGCACGCGTGCACGCGTAGCGGTTCGTCGACCACTACACCTCGCGTTCCAACCTGCGGCCCGTCACTCGACGGGCCGTTTTTGTTTTCTACCACTCGACTTTTCAATGCCTCGCATAGCACTGCCCAATAAAGGCCGCCTCGCGGACGATACACGGGAGCTCTTCGCCGATGCCGGGCTCGACGTCCGCATTCGCGGCGACCGGGCCCTCTCCGCGTCGCTCGGAGGACTCTTCGAGGCGATTTTCGTTCGCGCCGCCGACATCCCGGAATTCGTCGCCGACGGCGCCGCCGACCTCGGCGTCACCGGATGGGACCTCGTGTGTGAGTCAGGTCGCGACCTCGCGTCGCTCCTCGACCTGGAGCTTGGCCGGTGCCGGTTGAGCGTGGCGGCCACCGAGGAGAGCGGCATTCTGTCCGCCGACCAGGTGCCGGCGGGGTCGCGCGTCGCGACGTCGTTTCCACGATTGGCTCGCGAGTTTTTCGCGGTGCGAGGGCGGACGGTGCAGCTGGTGCCCGTCTCCGGCGCCGCGGAGATCACGCCGCACCTCGGCGTGGCCGACGTGATCGTGGACCTCGTGTCCTCCGGCTCTACGTTGCGTGTGAATGGATTGCGTGAAGTCGATACGGTCCTCGAGTCCTCCGCGCGTTTGATCAGCACGCGCGAAACCGCCGCCGCGATGGATACCGTCCCCACGGCGCGGCGCGATCTGCGGTCGCTCGTCGCGGCACTCGAGTCGGTCATCCGCGCCAAAGGCCAACGCTACGTGATGGCGAATGTGCCCAGGCAGAACCTGGCCCTCGTGCGAAGCGTGTTGCCCGGTCTCGGCGGTCCCACAGTGGTCGACGTGCTGAACGGCGGGGAACACGTTGCCGTGCACGCGGTGGTGCCTGCGGCCGACATCTATCGCACCATCGGCGACCTGCGCGAGCTCGGCGCCACCGGCGTCCTCGTCACTCGCATCGAAAGGCTCATCCCATGACCGCCTTTCGCTTCACCGGAGCCATCTCGGCGCTCGGCGCCGCCGACCGCGGGGCGCTGCTGGACCGCGCGCCACAGGGCAACAGCCAAGTCGCCGGCGACACGGCACGCATCATCGCCGACGTTCGCGCTCGAGGCGACACGGCGCTGCGCGAGATGGCGCGCCGCTTCGATCGCGTCGACCTCGATGCGCTCGAGGTGCCTCGATCCGCGATCCAGTCAGCGATCGATGCGACGCCGGCGGAGCTGCGCCGCGCGCTGGAGCGCGCCGCCGCGAACATCGAGGCGGTACATCGGGCCTTCATGCCCGCGGCCGTGGAGTTTTCGCCGGAGCCGGGGATCGTGGTGGGCCGGCGCCCCGATCCGCTCGAGCGGGTCGGCGTGTACGCACCCGGCGGGCGTGCGAACTATCCGAGCAGCGTGCTCATGGGCGCCGTTCCGGCTCGCGCCGCCGGGGTCTGCGACGTGGTCGTCTGTTCCCCTCCTGACGCGAGCGGCCTCCCGCCGCGGATAGCGCTCGCGGCCGCGGCCGTTGCGCAAGTCGATCGGGTATTCGCTGTCGGCGGCGCCGGCGCCATCGCGGCGATGGCGTTCGGCACGGAGTCGGTGCCGCGCGTGGACGCGATCGTCGGTCCGGGCAATGCATACGTCGCCGCCGCAAAGCTCCAGCTCGCGCACACCGTGGCCATCGATTCGCCCGCCGGCCCGAGTGAGCTGCTGCTCATTGCGGATAGAGCCGCGGACGCGGACAACATAGCGCGCGAGATGATCGCGCAGGCCGAGCACGATCCGTGGGCCTGCGTGGTGGCGATCGTCACCAGCGAGGCGCAGGCGGCGAGCGTCGCGCGCGCGCTTGCCGCGCAGCTCGCGCTCTCGCCGCGCCGCGGCATCGTCGAAGCGGCGCTCGTCGGCAATGGCGGAATTCTCGTGGCCGACAGCGTGGATTCGGCGCTCGATTTCTCAGCGGACTACGCGCCTGAACATCTCCTCATCGATGCACGGAACGCCATCGCGCTGAGCGCGCGCGCACGAAATGCAGGCACCGTCTTCCTCGGCTCGAGCTCGTCCGTCGCGTTCGGCGACTACATGACGGGCGCGAATCACGTGCTCCCGACGGGAGGCTCGGCTCGCGCCTATTCGGGGCTGTCCCCGCTGAACTTCGTCCGCTGGACGACCTTCCAGCGGGTCGATGCGGATGCCGCGTCCCGATTGGCACGCGACGTCGCGTTGCTGGCGCGCGCCGAGGGACTGCCGGGACACGCGGCGGCGGCCGCCGGGTGGGCGCGGTCATGAAGACGCCGATCTCCGCCAGCGCAAACGAACCGGCGTTCACGCGACCGGAATTCGACGCGATCACGCTGTACGATCCGGACCGGCGGCCGGCTCGCGTCGATCTGAGCGACAACACGAACCGCTGGGGCATGGCTCCCGCGGTGCGCGACGCGCTTCGCGACGCGAGCGAGTGGTCGGCGGTGCGCTATCCTGCGCTCTATGCGCAAACGCTCAAGCGGGCGCTCGCCCAGTACGCGTGCGTCGACGCCGCCAACATAGTGACGGGATGCGGCTCGGATGACGTGCTGGATTCCGCCATCCGCGCCTGCGGCAGGGTGGGGGGTGTGATTGCTGCCCCGACGCCTGTCTTTCCAATGATTCCGCTCTTCGCTCGCATGAACGGTCTGTCGTTCGCCTCCGTGCCCATCGACGCGTCGTACGGCGTGGACGTCGACGCGCTCACCGCGCCAGACCCGGACATCGTGTATCTGTGCTCGCCGAACAACCCGACAGGGACCACGCTCGCGCCGCGGGTGATCGTGGACGTCCTCGCGCGCAGCCGCGCGCTCGTGATCGTCGATGAGGCCTACATCGAGTTCGGCGGAACGAGCGCAGTGGATCTCGCTCGAGAGTCGCCGCGCGTCCTCGTCGTGCGAACCATGTCCAAGGCATTTGGCCTGGCCGGCCTCCGGGTCGGCTATGCGATCGGTGCGCCGGCGCTCGTGGCGGCCGTCGAGAAGTCGCGTGGACCGTACAAGGTCAACGCGCTTGCCGAGCGCGCGGCGGTTGCCGCGCTCACCGACGGACTGCCGTGGGCGCGCGATAGAGTCGCCGACGTGATCGCGCTCCGTGCGTGGCTCACGGACGAGCTCACCCGGCGCGGGCTCGTCGTGCTGCCGTCGTCCGCCAACTTCGTGCTCGTCGCGGTGAGCGACGCCAGCGATCTGGCCGCGATGATGCGCGACATGGGAGTCGCCGTCCGGCCGTTCACGGATCTCGAGTCCGACATCCCGGCGCTGCGCGCGACTCGCGGCTCGGCCCTGCGGATCTCCATCGGGCCGCGCGCGGAGCTCGATGCGGCGCTCGTGGCCCTCGACCAGGCGAGGGCCGCGTGCGAGTGACCATGTTCGACTATGGCGCGGGCAATCTCCACTCCCTGGGCAAAGCGCTCGCGGTGGCCGGCGCGTCCGTACGGACGGAAACCGATCCTTTCGCCTGTTTGGACGCAGACGCGCTGGTGCTTCCTGGCGTCGGGGCCTTCGCTCCCGCGGCGGCTCGGCTGGAACCCGCGCGCGCGGAAATGCGCGCGGCGATCGCGAATGGTCTTCCCGTGATAGGCATCTGTCTCGGGATGCAGCTCCTCTTCGATGCAAGCGAGGAAGGCGGCGGTGCTGGACTCGGGGTGATCCATGGTCGCGTCGAGCGCCTTCGCGCCGCGCGCGTGCCGCAGATGGGCTGGAATGCGGTGACCAATGTCAAAGAGCCGCTCATGCAACGCGCGCCCCTGGACTGGGCGTACTACGCGAATTCATACGTGGGCCGGCCTGTCGACGAGACGTGTGTCACGGCGTGGTCCGAGTTGGACGGCTGCCGGTTTCCGGCGATCGTGCGCCGCGGCCGTGTGATCGGGGTGCAGTTTCATCCGGAAAAGAGCTCGCGAGTCGGCGTCGCCTTTCTGGCCGCTGCGCTCGAGGAGTGCGCCGCATGATCGCGATTCCGGCTGTGGATCTGCGCGAGGGCGCGTGCGTGCAGCTCGTGGGCGGGTCGTACGATCGCGAACAGGTGCGCGTGGAAGACCCACTCGCCGCGGCGATCGTGTGGCGCGACGCGGGGTTCACGCGGCTGCACGTGGTGGATCTGGACGCGGCACTCGGTCGTGGCACGAACGCCCGCGTCGTGGAGCGGATCGTTCGCGAGTCAGGGCTCGAGGTGCAGGTGGGCGGCGGAATTCGCGAAGGGCCTGACATAGAACGCGTGCTCGGTTGGGGCGCCGCGCGGGTCGTCGCCGGCACGCGCGCGTTGACGGATCTACAGTGGCTCGGCGAACAGGCCGCGCGCTTTCCCGGGCGCATCGTCGTCGCGGCCGACGTGCGCGCGGGACGGGTCACGGTGCGGGGATGGACCGAATCGGTTTCCACTTCGCTCGAGGGAACTCTCGACGCGATCGCGGATCTTCCGCTGGCCGGCGTGCTCGTGACCGCCGTCGACGTGGAAGGGCAGATGCGCGGCCCGTCGCTGGAGCTCGTCGCGACGGCGGTTGCCTCGACGGATCTACCCGTCTTCGCCTCGGGCGGCGTCGCGAGTCGCGAGGACCTGTGCGCGCTCGAGCGCTGCGGCGCGGACGCGGCGGTGATTGGAATGGCCTTGTACACAGGTGCCCTGAATGCGCGTTCGATCGCGCGGGAGTTTGGAGCATGACCAGCGTCGTTCGGAACACACGAGAGACACAGATTCAGGCGATCGTCGACGGCACCGACAGCGCGAGCAGCGTCGACACGACGATTCCCTTTCTCGACCACATGCTCCAGACCCTCGCGCGCTACAGCGGTCTGCACCTCGAACTGCGCGCCCGCGGGGACCTGCGCCACCACATCAGCGAGGACGTGGCGATAACGGTCGGCGAGGCGCTTGCCGCGTGGGCGCCGGAGTCGCGCGCGCGCTATGGCGACCGCACGGTCCCGATGGACGACGCGCTCGTTCACGTGTCGCTCGACCTCGGCGGCCGCGCCTACTACGAGGGACCGTTGCCCAGCGGGACGTACGATCACTGGATGCGCAGCTTCGCCGGGCACGCCGGTGCCACGCTCCACGTTCGCGTGCTCCGCGGGCGCGACAGGCACCACGTCGTCGAGGCGGCCTTCAAGGCGCTGGGACTCGCCTTGCGCGACGCGCTCGCCACGTCGAACGGCCGCACGGTCTTCAGCACCAAGGGCAGCGTCGAGCTGCGCGTGGACCGCTGATGCTGACCCAGCGCGTGATCGCGTGCCTCGACGTGAAGGATGGCCGCGTGGTAAAGGGAGTCGAGTTCGTGCAGTTGATCGACGCAGGCGATCCCGTCGAGCGTGCGACGTTGTACGAGGAGCAGGGCGCCGACGAGATAGTGTTTCTCGACATCTCTGCCACCCCGAGCGCTCGGGCGACCTTGCTGTCGGCGATCTCCGAGACCGCCGACAGCCTGTTCATTCCGCTCACCGTGGGCGGCGGCGTGCGATCGGCTGACGACGTCGGTCGAGTGCTTCGCGCCGGCGCGGACAAGGTCGCGGTCAACTCGGCCGCCGTGCGCCAGCCGTCGCTGCTCACGGACGCCGCCGACCGCTTCGGCGCGCAGTGCGTGGTCGCGAGCATCGACGCGCGTCTGAACGCGCACGGCGTCTGGGAGGTCTACGTCGCCGGTGGTCGCGAGCCCACGGGCCTGGAGGCCATCGAGTGGGCTTCGCGGTGCGCCGCGCTCGGCGCCGGCGAGATCCTCGTCACGAGCATCGACCGCGACGGCACGCGCGGGGGATATGACATCGAGCTCACGCGGGCTGTGTCGCGGGCGGTGTCCGTTCCGGTGGTCGCCTCGGGCGGCGCCGGGAGCGCCGTTCACGTGCGCGAGGTGCTCACGACCACCGGTGCGGCCGCGGCGCTCGTCGCGGGAATCCTGCACGACGGCACGACGACCATTCAGGACATCAAGCGCGAGCTCGCGCGGAGCAACGTCGCCGTGAGGCGGGCCGCATGAGCGAAATGGCATCCCTGCTCGCCGCTGTCGCCGAGGTCGCGCGCGTGGCGGGAACCGTCGCGAACGGGTTCTTCGGATCCCGGCTCGACGTGCGGACCAAAGTGGACGGCTCGCCGGTGACGGCGGCTGACTGTGCCGCCGAGGCAGCGGCGCGCGACTGGATCGCGCGGCGGTTTCCGGACGCCGACATCCTGGGCGAAGAACTGGCCGGCGACCGCCGGCTTGGCCGCCGCTGCTGGATCGTGGATCCGATCGACGGCACGAAGACGTTCGTGCGCGGCGTGCCGCTGTGGGGTACGCTCGTGGCGGTCGCCGACGGGGAGCAGGTGCTCGCGGGCGCCGCGTACTTCCCCGCGCTGGGCGAGTCGTTGGCCGCGGCGCTCGGCGAGGGGTGCTGGTGGAACGACTCGAGGAGCTCCGTGTCTTCGGTCAGCGAGCTGTCGGCCGCGACAGTGCTCACGACGGACGAGCAGTTTCGCGTCGCGCCGGAGCAGCGGCGGGCCTGGGACGCTCTCGCGAGCTCGTCGCGCATGAGCCGCTCCTGGGGCGACTGCTATGGCTACCTCCTGGTCGCCACGGGCAGAGCGGAAGCGATGCTCGATGCGCGGCTCGCGACGTGGGACGCCGCCGCCCTGCTGCCCGCCGTGACGGAGGCGGGGGGCGTCTTCACGGATTGGAATGGACGCGAGACAGCTTTTGGCGGGAGCGCGGTAGCGACGAACGCGGCGCTGGCCACGGCCATCCGCGAACAACTTCACAATGACGATCGCGGGCAACGGGCATGAAAGACATTCGCACGGTTCAGGATCTCGACACGCTGGACTTCGCCAAGGGCGGCGGGTTGGTCACCATCGTCGCGCAGGATGCCGGCTCGGGCGCCGTGTTGATGGTCGCGCACGCGGACCGCGTCGCGCTCACGCGCACGCTCGAGACGGGCGAGATGCACTACCACTCGCGGACGCGCGGACTGTGGCACAAGGGCGCGACGAGCGGGAACACGCAGTCCGTCGTCTCGCTCACCGCGGATTGCGATGGCGATGCGCTGTTGGCGCGCGTGAAGCCCGCGGGCCCTGCATGCCACACGGGCGCGGCGACGTGCTTCGGAACTGAGCCGGCGATCCGTGACGCGCTGGACCAGCTCGATACAACGATTCGCGCCCGGGCGGCGGACGACACGAATGGCGCGAGCTATACGCGGCGACTACTGTCGGACCGCAACCTGCGGCTCAAGAAGCTGGGCGAGGAATCGGCGGAGCTTGCCGTGGCCTGTGCCGACGGCGACAGGCACCGCGCCGTCGAGGAGGCAGCGGACCTCTTCTACCACGCACTCGTGGCGCTTCTTCCGCTGGGAGCGGGGCTCGAGGACGTGCGCGGCGTCCTCGCGGGCCGCCGCTAGAACTTTCCCAGCACGCCGAAGACCATCTGGCCGTCGTTGTTGCTGCGCGCGCCACGCTCCACGGCGCCGCTGTCGTAGTTGTCGATCAGTGACATCTGGATGCCGACGGCCTTCGACACTTTGTAGGTGAGCGCGCTGGTGCTCGCGACAGTGAACGTGCCGATCTCCTGCACCCGGGGCTGGTAGAAGGTTTCGTGCACCAGGACGAGCTTGTCGTCCATCTTCTGGGTGAGCTTCACGCGACCCGTCCAGCGCGCGAAGTTCTCGTCCGGCTTGAGCGTGCGCTCCGTCGAGGGAACCGTGCGCTCGCCGAGGAAGCCCGCGCTGAAACGCAGATCGGTGTTGGTATCGCGCACGGCGGCCACGGTTTCGCCGGCGCCCAGGCTCGAGCGCCGGAAAATCGCCTGCTGGAGGCTGCTCTCGACGGCGGCGGTCATGAACGTCGAGAATTGCGCGAACGGCCGATCCGTGTACGAGCCCGTCACGAGCCAGTTGCGCGTATTCACGAACCGGCGTCCCGTGTCCGCGCTCGCCTCGCCGTACGCGAAGCGCAGCTCACCGCTGAGCTCGAAGACGCTGTCGGCGTGCGCGATCGACGTGCGAAGCGTCGCGAGGCGCTGCTGCGTGTTGCCGAAGAAGAGGTTCGCGCCGGCAGCGATCTCCTTGTGCCAGCCCAGCGTCTGGCCGTACGCGCTCGAGCTCGCGAAGGTCGAGCTCGCGGCGACGGCGAGCAGCAGCAGCAGCAGGGCGTGTGGTTGCCGTGGCAGGCGGAGAACCGCCGACGCACGAAGGATTCGTCGGGGCATCCACAAAATTTAGCGCCGGCGCGCCAGCATCGTCGCGGCTCGGTCGGGAGCCGCCGCAAGCGAGGTGATCGGACTTGTCGACCGAAGATCGCTTCAGGTGCACGCAGGTTGCGACAGAGTGTGTGTTCGAGAGCCGGTCTCGCGTGCCGGGCTCAGACGTGCACCTGCAACCGAAGTGGAGGGAACATGCAAATCACTACCAGACTCATTGGCGCCGCGAGCGCCATGCTGCTCGTCGGATCGGTGGCCGGACAGGCGCAGACCACCAGCGCGACGCGCATTGGCATCCACAAGGACTACAGCGGCAGCGCGGCCGGTTCGATCGCCACGACGCCGGACTACTCGCTCGATTCGATTCGCGGTCCGATCTACTACTCGCCGGCGTCGACCACGTGTAGCTCCGTCGACGCATCCGCTGCACGCGCCGTGTCCATCAAGACAGACATGTACGACGCGACGTCCATGATTTCACCGGATTCGGCGAAGTTCATCGCGCTCTGCGCGGTGCCCGGACAGATCGGATCGGGCGAGATGAACATGTCGAATGGCAGGATGAACTACGCCATCGACATCATCCCGAACGGCAAGAAGACGCACACGAAGGTGATCGTCGACGCCAATACGGGCGCGGTGCTGTCGACCAAGCAGTTCGGCGGCTTCCGCGGCGCGACGGGCTGGGTGCGCGAGAGCCTCGAGCACCGCAAGAACACGAGCAAGGCACCGAACGACACGATCCCGCAGTTCCACCTCTGAGATCTCCTCTCGGATCAAAGGGGACGGGGGAGTGTGATCCGAAGGATCAAACTCCCCCGTCCCCTTTGATTTTGCGGCTTGCGCAGCCGAGTGACCATAGCTAGATAGGTATAGCAAGCTAGGTAACCTGCCCCGCTCGCCCATGCCGCGCACACGCAACGACATCCTCCAGGGCACGCTCGCCCTCCTCGTCCTCAAATGCCTCGACGCCCGCGGCCGGATGCACGGCTACGCGATCACGTCCCACATCCAGCGCGTTTCCGCCGAGCTCCTGCGCGTGGAAGAGGGTTCCCTCTATCCCGCGCTGCATCGCATGGAACAGGACGGCTGGGTCCGCGCCTCCTGGGGCACGACCGAGAAGAATCGGCAGGCGCGCTTCTACGAGCTGACGCCCGCCGGCCAGCGTCAGCTCGCCGCCGAGCAGGAGAGCTGGGGTCGACTCACCGAAGGCGTGCGGCGCGTGCTGCGCTACGCCTGAGCCACCGCGGAGACGAGCATGAGCTGGATCCGTCGTGTCACCAATGTGTTTCGGCCGGAGCGGCTGTCGCGCGACATCCAGCGCGAGATGGACTTTCACCTCGAGGAGCGGACCGACGACCTCGTCGCCGCTGGCGCCAGCCCGGAATCGGCGCGGCGAGAGGCGGTCCGGCGCCTGGGGCATTCCACGACCCAGCGCGAACGCGCGCGCGACATGGACGTGGCCGCCGCGCTCGACGCATTCGTCTCCGACGTCCGCTACGCATTCCGCGCGCTGAGCAGAACGCCCGGCTACACCATCGTGGCCGTGCTCTCGCTGGCGCTCGGCATCGGCGCCAACACAGCGATCTTCAGCGTGGTTGACGCCGTGATGCTTCGCAGTCTGCCCGTGCGGAACCCGGAGCAGCTCGCACGGATCTTACTCGGCGGCGCCGACGCGCTCACCAACCCCATGTGGGAGCAGTTGCGCGACGCGCAATCAGCGTTCGGTCAGGCGCTGGCCTTTGGTCAGCACGGCTTCTCCGTCACCACCGCCGGTGAGTCGCGCCCCCTCGATGGCGATTGGGTGAGCGGCGATTACTTTCGCGTTCTTGGCGTCGGCGCCGCGGTGGGGCGAGCCATCGACCGGGCGGATGATTGGCGCGGCTGCCCGGCGATCGCCATGCTGAGCTACGCCTACTGGCAGTCTGATTTTGGCGGACGCCCCGATGTGATTGGAAGATCGCTCGTGCTCGACAGCCACCCCTTTCAGGTCGTCGGGGTCGCGGCCGAAGGGTTCGACGGCGTCGAGGTCGGTGCGCCCAGCCGGGTCTTCGTGCCTCTATGCGCGGAAGCCGTCTCGCGCGGAAAGGGAAGCTCCCTCGATCGGCGAAGTACATGGTGGCTGACGTTGATTGCGCGTCCAGCGGCCGGCACGACCCTCGCGCAGCTCAACGCGCGCCTCGCGACGCTCTCTCCGCGAGTTCTGGCGGCCGCCGCACCGCAGAGTCTCACCGCCGCACGGCAGAAGGAATTTCTGGCGATGCAGTTCAAGGCGGAGCCCGCACCGACAGGTACCTCCAGCGTTCGCACGCACTACGGGCACGCGCTGTACGTGCTGCTCGGCGCTGTGGGCCTGGTTCTGCTGATCGCGTGCGTGAACGTCGCCAACCTGCTGCTGGCACGAGCCGCCGCCCGCGAGCACGAGTTGGCGATTCGCTCCGCGCTCGGCGCTGGTCGCTCGCGACTCGTTCGGCAGCTGCTCACGGAGAGCGCGGTCCTCGCGGCACTGGGCGCGCTGCTCGGGCTCGTCCTCGCGCGACTGACCACGTCGGCGCTCGCCGCGCTGCTCGCGTCGATCGGCCGGCGCGTGACACTCGTGGTGCATCTGGACGGACGCATCCTGGCCTTCACGCTGGGCATCACGCTGCTGACCGGGTTGCTGTTCGGCCTCGCGCCGGCGTGGCGATCGGCACTGGTGAATCCGCGAGCGTCGCTCACGTCGAACCCGCGGC
>Ga0134127_10002418_pt1 | contig 13478 bp, 9 predicted proteins | sample KB31753_FD_96459 | JGI IMG/M metagenome (GOLD analysis project Ga0134127, IMG submission 96459) | Terrestrial soil microbial communities with excess Nitrogen fertilizer from Kellogg Biological Station, Michigan, USA - KB3-175-3 | ecosystem: Environmental > Terrestrial > Soil > Unclassified ...
AGGGTCGGTGGAGGGCCGAGCTGCCACGCGCCGAGGTAGCCGACAATCGTTTCTCCACCGCCGCAGGGTCGGTGGAGGGCGCACGGTGCCACGCGCCGAGGTAGCCGTCAATCGTTTCTCCACCGACGCAGGGTCGGTGGAGGGAGGGAGCTGCCACGCGCCCAGATAGCCGCCAGTCGGGCTTCCACCGACACAGGTCGTGGAAGGCATCGGACGTTTGCAAGCAGCCGCTTGAGCGTTATGATCAGCGGCGGAGGGCGATATGGATAACCTGGTAAGCGATCGAGGTTCAATCTTCCCCCCAAAAGAACTGGACAACTAAGCGAAGAAACGATTGGGCAAGGCAAATCAGAGAAGTACTAGATCTGATCGGACGATTAGCAAGCTCTCACAAAACAATGCCTTAAGATTGATCGTTATAGTTGCAGCAACAAGACTCATATCGACGTGAAAGGGGAATCAATGGAGTCAAACGAATTATCGCGACGTTCATTTCTAGCAAGCTCTTTGATGGCTCTTCCCGCTGTTACGCTGGCATCCAGTCTCAAATCCGAGCAAAACTGGCCGGGATTCCGCGGCCCCGGCGCGCAGGGCGTCGCCGACGGCTATCCAACTCGCTCGGCCTGGAACGTTGATGCGACCGCAGGCAAGCTCTCGGGAGTGCTTTGGCGCGCCGAGATCCCCGGGCTCGGTCATTCAAGTCCGATTATCTGGGGAGATCGGGTTTATGTCGGCACCGCCGTTCGGTTGTCCGGCAAGGCGTCCCTGCGCATAGGCTACTACGGAGATGTCAAACCCGCACAGGACAACGATGAGCAGAAGTGGATGATTCTCTGCTTTGATAAGAAATCTGGTAAGAAGCTCTGGGAGCGTGTGATTCGAACCAGCAAACCTGCAACTGAGCGACACGAAAAATCGACTCATGCGAATACTACGCTAATAACTGACGGCCGGCGTTTGGTCGCTTTCTTTGGCTCGGAAGGTTTGTATTGCTTTGATCTCGACGGCAAGCTCCTTTGGAACAAGGACCTCGGAGTAATCAACAACAGTTGGCGCGGGATCGGATGGGGTTACAGCAGTTCGCCCGCGTTGTACCGCGATCGGATCGTTCTGCTTTGTGATGATCCGAAGAATCCGTTTCTGGGTGCGTTCGATCTGTCAAACGGTAAGGAATTATGGAGAACATCGCGGAAGGGCGCATCTGAGGGAAGCTGGGGATCACCGTTGATTCACTATGACGGCGCGCGAACCCAGGTCGTCACAAACGGATGGCCCTACGTTGTTTCCTATGATCTCGAAAGCGGGAAGGAACTATGGCGCCTGCGCGGAGGCGGTGACATACCCATTCCGACTCCTTTTGTAGCCGACGGATTGATAGTTGTCTCCAACGCACACGGTGGAAAGGCTCCGTTGTTTGCCATTCGTCCTAACGCGCAAGGCGACATTTCCCTGGCCGATGGAACCACCAGCAATCAGTTTGTAGTCTGGAGCGTTCCCAACGGAGGTTCTTATATTTCAACGCCGATTGTTTATGGGGGATATGTTTACCTGGCCAACCATAACGGCGTGATTCGGTGTTTTGATTTCAAAACTGGCAGCAAGATGTATGAGGAGCGCCTTGGGAAGGACTCGTCTTGCTCCGCGTCCCTTGTTGCGGCCGATGGCAAGGTCTATTGTCCGGATGAGCAGGGTGTTGTTCACGTAATCAAGTCCGGACCGACGCTTGAAGTCCTGGCGAGGAATGATCTTGGCGAGCCTTGTCTTGCGACACCCGCGATCTCTCAAGGCGTGCTCTACTTTCGCACCGCGGCGAGTCTGTTCGCGATCGGGTAAGGTTAGGTGACCAGGCCCCTCGGAAATAGCCCGGTCAGGTTTTTGTGCCCCAAGGAAATTGGCTCCAGTCGGGAAGGCATGAATCCTATGAAAAGGATAGTCGGGGTCACCAGCATCATCATTCTTTGTCTGACTGCGATTTGCCTCGCTCAAGATCGCGGTTTGAGCGTCAGGAATTCGAGCGGCGAGCGGCGAGTGGCGCTGATTGTTGGTATTGGCGCATACGAAACGGCTCCGCTAAGGAACGCTGTCAATGATGCTCGCGATATGGCTCAGGCGTTACGCGACCTTGGCTTTGACGTCGTCTATCAGGAAAACCTGAATCAAAACGATTTGAAGCGCAGTATTCGCGGGTTCAGCGATCGTCTGCGAGACAGCGACATCGCCCTGTTTTATTATGCCGGTCATGGCGTTCAGGTTAAGGGCGTGAACTACCTCGTTCCAACGGGGGCACAGCTTGCGCGGGAGGAAGAAGTTGAATACGAGTGCGTAGATGCAGGCTTCGTTTTCGCGGCTATGGAAAATGCGCCTGGGACGAAAATCGTCATCCTTGATGCCTGCAGGAACAATCCCTTTGCCAGGAGTTTTCGTTCGGCGTCTCGTGGACTAGCTACGATGACGGCGCCAGGCGGGACTCTGGTTGCTTATGCAACGTCACCCGGGTCGGTAGCCAGCGATGGGGACGCGCGTAACGGGCTTTATACCCAGGAATTGCTGAAGTTCATGCGGTATCCGGGATTGAGCATCGAGGAAGTGTTCAAACGCGTTAGAGTGTCGGTGCTCGGACTGACGCAGGGAAAGCAAACGCCCTGGGAATCGTCCTCGCTGATCGGTGAGTTCTACTTCGTCAAGCCGGGTGGTTCCGACGCTGCTTCAACAAACAGCGCACCGGCGCCAGTAAGGGCATTGAATATCGATGAGTTCAATGGGTCATCTTTTGGATTAGCTTCCGGCGTTGTGTACACGGACGCAGTGGATGGGCAGGGCGCCGTCTTCAGCCGAAAGAGCGAAAGCCGGATTCAGTACCCGATTGGAATTCCCAGCGAGGGGACGTTGGAATGGTGGATCAATGTAAAGAGCGGTTATGGCTATAAAGAATTCAAACTGGCGGAAAACCAGTACACCGCCTTGATATTTACCACCGACGCCGCGGGCGGAGACGTTACGTGGCCGGGCAGCACCTGGTTGCACGTTAGCTCCGACGGAACCATAACCCTAAAGATGGCAACGGTGAAATATGAGGGCCGCAATCAGATTCTGACAAGTCAGCGGACAAACTTCAGGTTCAATCAATGGCACTCGATTGGGGTCAGCTTTGGAAGCGAGGGCCAGCATATAATGCTCGACGGCGTGCTTGTTGCGTCGGCGCCTCAAAACAAACAGAAGCTCGGTCGTGGAGGTCATCACGACAACGCGATCGATATTCCGACGATTGGCGAATCGGTGTCCGGGTACTGGGCGAACAACCAGTGGGATGGTGGATTCGAAGGAATTGTCGATAGATTTCGCATCTCGACCAAACAGAAGGATTGGTTGCTCTCGGCCCAAAGCCTTGAGAAGGGAAGAAGGTAATCACATCGAAAAAGGCGGATAGCGCGTGCGCGTCGGGGTTGACTGCTTGATCGAGCATTGGGAGACAAAGCGATGCGAACACTAAATGAATCAGATCGACAATTCCTGAGCGGTCGGCGATATGCAACTCTGGCTACGCAGAACGAGGATGGATCGCTTCACACGACGCCGGTGTGGTACGTGTTTGAGAACGGGAGCTTCTATGTGGGTGCGCCGTCGTGGTCTCGCAAGGCGCGCAATGTATCGGTGCGGCCCACCGCGACGATAATAATCGATACTCGAAAACCAGGCAGCGAGCGCTGGCTCTCGGGCTCTGGTCCTGCTGAGATTCTGCGGGACGAACAGTCGCGCGAAATCAATTCAAGAATCCTTGGTCGTTACCTTACAGACGAGGCCGTGGCAGATCCCCGCGTGGGGCCAGCATTCGCCGCGGTGGATGACATAACGATCCGTATTGATCCTGGATCGTGGCGCTCTTGGAGCGCAATAGACACCGACAAACAATTCTTTGGAGGGCTGCTCACCAGCGATCCGGAAAAGTGGTTTCGACCGGTCGAGGACTAGTCAAATATGAACCGACGAGAGTTCATCCGAGGCGCCATCATCGCAAGCACAGCCGGCACTATCATTGGTTCCGAAGACGCTACAGCAAAAGGCGTGAAGTGGCCGATCGGGTGTTTCAATCGGCCATGGACGAAATGGTCCTTCGATCAAACTCTGCAGGCGATCAAGACTGCCGGGTTCAAGACCACCGGTCTGCTTACAAGGACGCGGGAAGAGCCGTTTATAGCCGCGGATGCAACGGTTGAGTATGTGGAAGCTTTGGGGAAACGGATTGCGGCGAACGGGCTGGTTGCGACTATGGGAGCGCTCAGATCACGCCACGATATTCCGCTCGAAGACTCGATCCGCGAAGTCCGAAAGCAAATCGACAACGCGCGCCAGCTCAAGCTGAAGTACGTGCTGTCGTTTGGCGCGGACAAGCCGGAGGAGTACACCCACTATTTCAAGGTTATGAGCGATGCAGGGGCCTACGCCGCAGATAAAAGCATAAAGCTCGCCATGAAACCGCACGGCGGAATCAGCGGGGCGGCGGATGAAATACTTCAGGTCATAAAGAACGTGAACCACGCGAACTTCTCGATCTGGTATGACGCCGGGAACATCATCTACTACACCGGCAAAGATCCGGTTGCCGAGATTGATCCAATTGCGAGATACGTGACTGGCTTCTGCGCAAAGGACTGTGCCGAGCCCAAGGGCGATGTGATGATTCAGTTTGGAAGCGGCAAAGTTGACTTCGGCGCGGTATTCAAGAAACTGAAATCTGCGGGCTTTGACGGGCCGGTGATGGTGGAATGCTGCAAGGTGGGGCCGACGCCGGAGGAGACCACAGCGAATGCGCGAGCCAATCGAGAGTTTTTGGAGAAGGTGATGGCGTCTGTGTGATGCCAGGCAGAAGGCAGAAGGCAGAGGTCAGAGGCCAGAGGTCAGAGGTCAGAAGTCAGAGGTCAGAGGTCAGAAGTCAGAGGTCAGAAGTCAGAGGTCAGAAGTCAGAGGTCAGAGGTCAGAAGTCAGAGTCCAGACGTCAGAGGTCAGAGGTCAGAGCATTCTGGGGCGCCCGATCTAACATCAAGGTGGCGACTAAGATGGTTTGTCTTCTGCCTACTGCCTTCTGCCCTCTGACTTCTGACCTCTGACCTCTGACCTCTGACTTCTGACCTCTGACCCTGGGGACTTCAGGAGGAAATGGTATGAAGTCTGTGCGAATTATCAGCGTTCTGTTCGTCGTCTGTCTTACATTGACGGTTGAGAGCGTCTTCCCGCAGTCCTCGAACTCGAATCAAAAGCAGACCGATAAGAAATCTCAATACCCCAAGCTTCCAAGTGAAACGCCCGAAAAATTCGTGCCGACAAATGACGGCTTCGATCACGTCAGACGAGACGTGATGATTCCGATGCGCGACGGTGTAAAGCTGCACACCGTTATCCTTGTGCCCAGGCGTGCGAGCCGCGCGCCGATCCTCCTAACCCGCACGCCTTACAACGCAACGGAGCTCACAAGCCACGCGCAGAGCTCTCATCTGGCGAGCAACCTCTACGGCTACGACAACGCTACCGATGTGATTGTAGAAGGCGGCTACATTCGCGCGGTCCAGGACATTCGCGGCAAGTACGGCTCGGAAGGCGACTACGTGATGAATCGCCCTCTAAGTGGCCCACAGAATCCGACGCCGGTCGATCACGCCACTGATACTTACGACACCATCGAGTGGCTCGTGAAGAATGTTCCCGAGAGCAACGGTCGGGTTGGCATTCTCGGAATCTCCTACGACGGATTCCTGCCGTTGATGGCGCTCATCAATCCACATCCCGCGCTCAAGGTGTCAGTGCCGATGAATCCGATGGTCGACGGATGGATGGGCGACGATTGGTTTCACAACGGTGCGTTTCGACAGGCCGGCATGAGCTACATCTACGATCAGCAGGCGACCCGCGCGAACGAGATCAAATGGTGGACGAGTCATTTCGACGACTATGACATGTTCATGGAGGCGGGTTCGGCGGGCGAGCTCGGACGGCGCCGCGGGCTCGAACAGGTCGGGTTTTGGCGCAAGATCGTCGAGCATCCGAGCTATGACGCGTACTGGCGTGACCAGGCCGTGGATAAGATCCTCGCCAACCAGCCGCTGAAGGTGCCGGTGATGCTCGTTCACAGTCTGTGGGATCAGGAGGACATCTACGGAGACATCGCGGTCTACAAAGCGATCAAGCCAAAGGACACAAACAACGATAAGGTGTTTCTGGTGATGGGCCCGTGGCACCACGGCCAGCAGATCAGGGAGGGCAGTTCGCTGGGCGCGATCAAATTCGATAGCGATACCGCGCTCTATTTTCGCCGCGAAATCCTGAGACCGTTCCTGGATCAATACCTCAAGGACTCAGCACCCAGGGCCGATATCCCACCCGTCGTGGCGTTTGAAACCGGAACGAACACTTGGCGGCGACTTCCGGGCTGGCCGGCCGGTTGCGCGAACGGGTGCGCGGTCCGGCCGACGCCTTTGTACCTCAACGCCGGGCTCAAACTCAGTTTCAATGCACCGACAACCGGCGGCGCGCCTTCCGAGGAGTACGTTTCGGACCCGGCAAAGCCAGTGCCCTACCGAGCTCGTCCAATCGACAACTCTCCGATTGGCGGGGCCAGTAGCGCCTGGGCGCGGTGGCTTGTGGACGACCAACGCGAGGCTTCCGGTCGTCCTGATGTCCTCGCCTTCGTCTCGAATGTATTGGATGAGCCTCTGAAGATCAGCGGGGAGCCGCTGGTCAATCTGATCGCATCGACCAGCGGGACAGACTCCGACTGGGTGGTTAAACTGATCGATCTCTATCCCGATGAAGTTGCCGGTCAACCGAACATGGGCGGTTATCAGTTGATGGTTTCCGCGGACATCTTTCGTGGGCGCTATCGCGAAAGCTTTGAGACACCCAAGCCCATCGCATCGAACCAACCACTGCCGTACCGCTTCGCTTTGCCCACGGCAAACCATGTGTTTCTAAAAGGCCACCGAATTATGGTGCAGATCCAGTCGAGCTGGTTCCCGCTCTACGACCGCAATCCACAGACCTTCGTGCCAAGTATATTCTGGGCCAAACCGGCGGATTACAAGAAAGCGGTGCAACGGGTTTATCACGCTCCTGGACAGGCGAGCTTCATTGAGCTCCCGCTGGTCACGACGCCTTGAAGCAACTGGGGGCGTTCAGAGTTCTCAGAGTTTCGCGTAGTCTTTTTAGTCGATGAGATTCCAATGAGCAATTGCGTATCGTCTGCTGACCAACAACAACACACGTCAGGATTCGGAGCCCGCATCGACAAATCTCATAGAAGTTCCCAACCCCGTCAGGGGTTGCATGTTTATAGTCTTCTGTTTCTATAAACATCGACTCAGCCGTTGGTGGTTTAAATCCTTTTAATCACACGTCCCTGTGCAAGTACTGCCGAACTTCTTGACAATCTCGAACCGGCGAAATAGTGTCGGTCGTACATCTCGGGTTTTAGATCTTATTGCGGGCTTATTCAGTGGGGCGAATCAGCATCCTCGATTCGCCGGACAGCTATAAAAAAGGAGAGCTCAGAAATGAAATCGAGTCGTATCCTGACGCTTGGAATTACGATGTTGCTTACGGCGATTGTCGCTTATTCGCAAGGTGATCCGGCGCGTGGGCAGCGTGGCCGGGGCGAGCAGCAGCAGCCCCAGACATCCCCGACTGCTCCAGCGACGGGCCAGCAGCGGCCCATGCCCCCGCCTGAAGAGAAAAGCTCGGTAACCCGTCATAGTGCGAGAATCGCAGGCCAGCAGATCAACTATACTGCGACGGCCGCCACTTACGTCATTAAGGCCGATGACGGTAGCCCGAAGGCAACGTACTTCTTCGTGGCATATGCCAAAGACGATGCGGATGCCGCTAAGCGTCCGGTGTCGTTCGTCTACAACGGCGGACCCGGTTCTGCTTCGTCGTACACGCATATGGGTCTTGGTCCTAAGCGGATTGTGTTGACCGACGATGGATTTGGGATGCCCGCTCCCTACTCGGTAGTAGAGAACGGAGATTCATTCCTGGATGTCACCGATCTGGTGTTTGTAGATGCTATTTCGACAGGCTACAGCCGCCCGGTTCCCGGTGAAAATACGGCTCAGTTCTACGGCGTCGAACAGGACGCAAATTTCTTTGCCGATTTTATCTACCAGTATTTAACTCGCAACGAGCGTTGGGCCTCACCGAAATTCCTGATCGGAGAGAGCTACGGCACGACGCGCTCGGCGCAATTGTCGTTTACCCTTCAGCGACGCCATCAGATCTACTTGAACGGGATCGTGCTCGTCTCTTCTGTTGGGTTTGGCAATTGGGGCGCGGACGACCGAACCATATTCTTTCTTCCGACTCTCGTGGTGTCGGCGTGGTATCACCGGCTTTTGCCGCCAGACTTACAGAAGCTGAGCATTAGCGAGCTCGCACAACAGGCAAGACAATTCGCCCACGGCGAATACGCAGCGGCGCTCGAGAAGGGCGATGAACTGCCCCCAGCTGAGTACCAGAAGGTCGTCAAGAACCTTGCGCGGTTTACGGCGCTCTCGCCTAAGTATATCGAGCAGACCAACCTGCGCATAAATCCGCAGCGATGGTTCAAGGAGTTGCTGCGCGATCGACGCCAGACTGTTGGACGAATAGACTCACGTTTCCTCGGAATGGACGCCGACGCCGCCGGCGAGCGTTATGAATACGATGCGAGCCTCGCATCTTATGACGGTAGTTACGTAGCGATGTTTCAGGATTATGTGCGTCGTGAGCTTAAGTGGAACACCGACAGCTATTACACGTTGAGTGCGAGGGTTCAGCCGTGGGATCAGGGCCAGCCCGGCGGGCCAGCCGAGTCCTTGCGTTCTGCGATGACTCAGCAGACGTATCTGAAGGTTCTGGTGCTCTGCGGTTATTACGATGTGGCGACGCCGTTCAACGGGATCGAGCATACGGTCTCGCATATGAACCTTGAGCCGCCGATCCGCAAGAACATCAGCTTTGCTTATTACGAAGCCGGGCACATGATGTACATCGAGAAAAAATCGCGCGAGAAGACGCACCGAGACGTTGCCACGTTCATCACAGGCAGTTCGGCGCAGGCCGAAAGGGCTACGAAGTAGTCCGTAGTCCGTAGTCAGTAGTCCGTAGTCAGTCGTTACTGGTCATGGGTGAGCAGGGCTATTTGCGATTTGCTATTTGCGATTTGCTATTTGTTATTTGCGATCTGCTATTCTCATTTCAAAGTTGGCGAACGATATGAATAGAAAATATCAAATAGCAAATCGCAAATATCAAATCGAAAATAGTAAAAATAGCAATATCAAAATAATTAGATCTCGGAACTAACGGACTACGGACTACTGATTACTGACTACGGACTACTGACTACTTCAACGAGATCAGCGCCCGCGCTCGATCTTGTTTCTCGGACGCCTTACGCCATATTCCCGACAACAGTTTTTCCGCCGACAGCTTATTCCCGGTAGCCGCCGCGGTCCGAAGATCGGGGTACAGGACAACTGCATCGGCGACCACCGGAGAGTCGGTCTCAGCTATCATGCCGTCGCTCGCACGCCCGAATTTTAACGTCCAGATCGTCCTGGCCCAGGTGTAATCGGTCAAAGCTCCCGCCACCAGCGATACGACGCGCGCTTCGGCCGGATTGTCAGTCGAGCTGTACTTGCTGATAAATCGTTCGCCGGCCCGACGCAGTTCAGTCAATTGGCGACCGTATTCTGTGTAGTCGACCCCGGGCTTCAGGCTCGCTGTCATAGTTTGAAAGAACCCGAGTGCAATCTCCGCGTCTCTCGCGAACTCCGCGCGCACGATCCCAACCGATTGTTGATCGCCACGCGACGAGGGCGCTACTGCTCCGCCAAACGACAACGAAGCTATGGTGTCAAGCGCGATCGTTGATTCGAGACTGTCGGCCCGCAGTCTCACGCTGTAGGCGGTCAGGTCGAGGACCTCGCCGGCGATTCGGTCGCCGTTTTTTGTGATGATGACCGCGGACGAGCCTATGATCCTCGGCCTTGTTTGTGTTGCCGGAGACGTTGGCGCGGGATTGCGCGGCTTCGGTGAGGGCTTCTTTTTTTGCTTCTGCGCTTCAGCAACCGTACCCGCGCAGAGTGAGATTGCGATAACGGCAATTAGTGTTCTCATCCTTAACCTTTTTGGCACAGTGGGGATCATGAGGCCGCGACGGCTTCATTGGTTACTTCCTCAACATACACGCCCTCCGCGGCAGAAGCACCAAAAGGCATGTTGGAGCGAGCGCTCTGAAGAGCATCATCAGCCGCGCGCTCGACCTCCTCGATCAACCGAGCCTCGATGCGTCCAAGCAGAGCTGAGTTGTTTTCGCGTGTCGCGCCGGATGATTCCGTATGTTGTCCGCTTTCAAGGTCCAGCGCACCCTCTATCAAGCATGCTTCGTAAAGTCCAATCGGGTCTCGTTTCCCCCAATGTGAGAACAGCGTCGAATCAAACGTAGCTCGCGCCTCCCTCTCATCGTGCGTCGCATGGCCGCCCATCCTGAACGTATCGGCTATGAGCAGAACCGGTCCGCGCCCATCGCGGCACGCGTCGGCGGCAAGCCGGGTCGCCGCATACGCATCAAGTACGTTGTTACCGTCAAATGACCCACCCTCAACTCCGTATGCGGCGGGCCATTCGAGGAATGAGCCTCGATGATGCTGGTCCAGCCGAGTGCCAAGCGCCACTTTGTTATCCTGGATAATCACGATCAGCGGAAGCCGCTGCACCGCTGCCAGATTCATGCTTTCGTGAAATACCCCGGATTTGGTGGAGCCGTCGCCAATCCACGTGAGAGCAATACGAGGTTCGCGTCTGAGCTTAAATGTGAGCGCAAGGCCGGCAATAACTGCCATTATGTCGCCAACGTGGCTTATCGGCGCCAGTACACCCTGCCTGAAGTCTCCGATATGAAGGTCTCGGCCGCGAGAGGGCGAATCAGCGGTGCCCAGGTAACCACGAAACATATCCGCAAGCGGCATGCCCATCTCATGACAGCCGCCGGCGTTACGGATCATCGGAGCAATGAAGTCGACTGAGAGCCCGTCGGGTCCCGCCCGTCGCTCCAAAGCATGCACCGGCCCAATGGTTGCGGCTTCTTCGCCTGCGCCTAGCCACGCCTTCGAGATTACGCCCTGCTTGACCCAGCGCTTCAGAGCGATGTCGTGGAGCCGGTTGCGCACCAACCCCTCGTAGAGCCCGAGCAACCGTGCCGCATCAAGCTCCTTAATGACCGCGTATCGCGAGGGGTCGCGTTCGATCGTCCGCGCAAATTCGGCAACGATCAGAGGATCGGGCTTCCATTCGAGATATTCAGGTGGATCGAAAGCCGGATAACGGATCATAGGGATATGGTTAGGGTGGTTTAGGGTTCAGAGTTTCTGGTTTCTAGTTTCTGTTTTTAGTTTTTAGGCTCTATTTTAGTTATGCACTTGAACAAGGAACCAGAAACCAGAAACAAGAAGCCAGAAACAAGAACCCAGAACTCTAAACCCTGAACTCTAAACTCTGAACCCTGGACCTTCTTATCGCTTTCCGAGCGACGATTTTGAATCAGTTGTTTCGATCTCTACTTCATCGCCGACTTCAACTTCAAGAGCTTCGGCCGCGCCCGGCGATATGCCAATATCCAGACCCGTCTTTTCATGAGGGCCATAATCTACAGCGCGGACGACGACCGCGTTGCCGTTTTTCGGGTTAGTAACAAGAAGCTTCTTGTTGGCCCACCAGCGCTTCACTTCTTCCGGGGTCATGTGTTCGACGTGATAGTTCCAACGCATGGCGCAGTAAAAACCCTTTGGGTTGAGGCTGCGAACTCGCTCATACACGCCGTGCGGTCCGGTTGGAAGCGCGAGCTTATCATCGGGCTTAATCCCGCGGTCTTTTGGTCCGCCAAAAACACCCACCTTACCGTGAGTTGCCGGAAGCTGCGGCTCTCGGTCGACTACTGGAGCTTGAGGTGTTGGTGTAGGTGAGCTGACCGCAGTCTGGCTGTTATCTTCAGCTGTTGTCCTTTTGGTTTTGGTCGAGGTGGTCTTGGTAATTGTCTTCTGCGCGGCCCTCTTCGTCGAGCCGGGTTTCGCCTCTTTCATCTGCAACTCCTTTTGGAAGATCGAGCACTCAGTGTCCGTCGCAAACCCGAAGACCAATTATACACGGCTGACGTGAGGCGTCATGTGGCAGATCACTTTGGTGGGATTACGGATATCGGTGAGGGCGGAATAAGAAAGGCCGGGTCTATCAGTTTTCAGTCATGCATGTGCCTCGACGCCGAGATCCTCTTGTTTGTTTGGGTCTCGGATCGTCGCCATGCAGAAGACAGATCTGGGGGCCGTGCAGGGAACGGACGCGGCGACGGGCATCACCAATCCCGCAGACTATCGAGGAGACATCCCGACGCAGTTAGTCGACTGCCAAAACAACGAAGTACCTCGATGACGTCCCTTGAGCCAGAGCGAAAGTGAGGGCTGCCATCTCTGGATCACTGCGCAGCTTCTTCGCTAATCGCCAACAGTGCCAACGTTTAGTCCAAGCCTAACCACCTCCAAGGTGCCCGCTCTACTTACGCAGCTTTTACATGGATTTAACATTCACGTCGAAAAGTCTTAACAGGTTGCCTCTATACTCTCCCGTTGAATGGGAGAAGTCCCAAATCGCAGGAGGAGAATGAAAATGAAGACCCGCACGGTTCTCACAGCCCTACTGATCGCCGGCCTGGCCACTATACCCCTGGCTGGCTGTGGCAGCTCAGGTAGTAATCCAAATGCCGAAGTTATGCTCCAGGGCGCAGGCGCGACCTTTCCTAACCCTATCTACCAGAAATGGTTCAGCGAATACAACAAGATCACACCCAATGCAAGATTTGACTATCAGTCAATAGGTTCGGGTGGTGGCATCAAGCAGATATCCGCCAAAACTGTAGATTTTGGTGGTTCCGATGCTCCGATGAAAGATGAGGAGCTCAAGTCAGCGCCGAGCGAGATTCTGCATATTCCCACTGTGCTCGGTGCGGTCGTGCTTACTTACAATGTGCCTACGGTATCCGGGGATCTCAAACTTACGCCCGACGGGATTGCCGGAATCTTTCTCGGAAAGATCACCCGATGGAACGACCCGGCGATTTCGGCATCGAACGCTGGTATGAATTTTCCAGACGCCCCGATCAATGTCGTTCGCCGTTCGGATGGAAGTGGTACGTCATACGTCTGGACGGATTATTTATCCAAGGTGAGCCCTGAATGGAAGGGCAAAATTGGAACGGGCGCGATGGTGAACTGGCCCGCCGTCGGAGTCGGAGCGAAAGGGAATGAAGGTGTCACCGGCCAGGTGAAGTCCACGCCGAACTCGCTCGGATATGTTGAGCTGATTTATGCCGAACAGAACAAACTGCCGTACGCAGCGATTCAAAACCAGGCGGGTGAGTTTGTTAAACCCTCTCTTGAATCGGTCACTGCCGCGGCCGC
>Ga0134127_10002422_pt1 | contig 13472 bp, 14 predicted proteins | sample KB31753_FD_96459 | JGI IMG/M metagenome (GOLD analysis project Ga0134127, IMG submission 96459) | Terrestrial soil microbial communities with excess Nitrogen fertilizer from Kellogg Biological Station, Michigan, USA - KB3-175-3 | ecosystem: Environmental > Terrestrial > Soil > Unclassified ...
GCAGCCGTTCGCACGCCGCTGGGCGCACGAGACGCCTGGCGGCCCCAACGTCAGGTATCGGCGGTTGCCGCTGCGGCGCCGCAGTGGCAGTAGGCGCAGAAGGAGGTAAGCGGCAGTGGCCGTCACAGTGACCAACCTGATCCAGGGGCCGGCGACCCTATACAAGGGGACCCAGTACACCGGATCGTACGACCAGGCCCCGGAGCCGGGTGACACCTCGATCAACACCACTCCGTCTGGTACGGCGTGGAGCGACCTTGGTGGTACCCAGGACGGGGTGAACCTGGAGATCGCACGCGAGTACGCCGAACTGGAAGTCGACCAACTGGTCGACGTGCCCGAGCGGCGCCTGACCAAGCGTGAGTTCTCGATCGCGACCAACCTTGCGGAGGCCACGATCGAGAACCTGGCGCTGACCCTGAATGAGGCCACCGCCACGGTCACCACCGGGTCTGGCTTCAAGACGTTCGTCCCGACCACGACCACGTCGGCAACCCAGCCGACCTACGTGCCGATCCTGTTGGACGGCTACGCGCCGTCCCAGAACCGCAGGCGGGTGATCGGGCGGCGCATGCTGTCCATCGATCCGGTGTCCACGACCTACCGCAAGGACGGTCAGACGATGTGGAACGCGCGGTGGGCCGGGCACTACGTGTCCAGCACGCTCGCGCCGTTCAAGGTCATCGATCAGACCTGATCAACCGACTGAAAGGCCATAGACCATGTCATCCGATCTCGCAGTCAACGCGGAGCTTTTGGAAGACGAACACCAGCCGGAGGTCCTGCCACGGGGCGTCTATCTGACCGGCGAGGACGTCCCCCCGGACCGCACGAAGCTGTTCGAAGTGAACGGTCGCCAGTACACGGCACCGAGGATGGTCGACAAGCGGGTGGTGTTCCGCTACCTGCGCAGTCTGCACCACGATGAAGGCGAAAAGGCCCTGGCCGACATGATGTACCAGGTGTTGGGCGACCCGATCATGAACGTGTTGGCTGAAGAGGAGCTGTCGGATGAACAGTTCGACCAGGTGATGAAGGTTGTGCGCAAGCACGTGATGGGCGCAACGGAGAACACACTGGGAAACTCCTCGACCGGTCGGCGCAAGTAGCCTGGCTGGCCGACCCCCAATACCGGGCCGATATCGAGGCAGACGCTTGGAGGTTCTATCGGTGGTGGATCGACTTGGACGAGGAGTCTTTCCCCGAGCGCGTATCGGCTCCACGTCTGATCGAGATGCTCGAACGGCTACCCCTGCTGGACGGCATACTCACCAAACGAGCGATGATCGCCGCACAGGAGCAGGGCAGCAGCGCAGTGTCCGGCGTCACCGTCGGGTCTTCTCCTGGCGGAGGCTCGCCGATGCCCTATTCACCGGGTGGTTCCCGGACGGGCCAGGATGACGTCGAAGTCGTTGAATCGACCAGGACGGCGTTGACCACCCACCCGGCGCTGGTGGGTCTGGTGGATTTCGCACAGGTGTGAGGAGGAGGTGTAGGCGGTGGCCCAGGGGTTCAAAGTAGCCGACGCGTACATCGAGATCCACACCGACGACGACACCACTGCCGGACGCCGCAAGATCGACCGGGACACCACGCGCTGGGCCAGGGGGCTCGGGCCGAAGCTGGGCCGGATCGTCGGGTTGGGCCTACTGGCTGGGATCGGCAAGGCTCTACTGCAGGCCCTGGCAGTCACTGCCAAGCTGGCCGCGTTCGGGATCTTGGCCGGTACCGTGGCGGTGGCGATCGGCGGCTTGGCGTCTGCGATCGCCAATCTGATTCCAATACTCGCCGACTTGGGCAGAGCCCTGATCACTGCCTCCGGGTCCTTGTTGTTGTTGCCCGCGGCTATCTTCACCCTGATCTCCGTGGTGGCCACGGCCAAGCTCGGGCTCAAAGGCATGGGCGAGGCCATGAAGGCGGTGGCGTCCGGTGACGCCGCGGCACTGAACGAGGCGCTCAAGAAGCTCGCCCCCAATGCCCGGTCGTTCGTGCGCGAGATTGCCCGGCTCAAGCCGGCGTTCGACCGGTTGCGCCTGCGGATCCAGGACGCTCTATTTGCCAACCTGGCCAAGAGCGTCCGCGACCTGGCCCGGGTGACCCTGCCGATCCTCAACGACCGGCTTAAAGAGATCGCCCAGGTCCTGAATGGCGCGATCAGGGACGCGCTGGAGTTCCTGGCCACCCGCCAATCCCGAGCCGATCTGTCACACATGCTCAACGCCGCGGCCAGGGCAGCCAACAACCTGCGGGCCGGTCTGGTCCCGATTTTGACCATCCTGCGTGATATCACCGCCGTCGGAGTACAACTGCTGGCCAAGCTGACCGGTGGGTTCGGACCAGCCCTGGCCGAGTTCGCCGACAAGATCGGCAAGCTGCGCGAGGACGGCGGGCTTGAGAAGATCATGCTGGACGGGCTGGCCGCGGCCAAGGCACTGGTCCTGCTGCTGGGCGACATCTTCGGAATCATCAAGAGCCTGGTCAACGCTGCCGGCGACGCCGGGGGGCTGTTCGCGTTCTTCGACCGCCTGAACAAGCTGCTGGCCTCCACCGAAGGCCAGGCCACCCTCCGGGAGCTGTTCGAGGACCTGGATCGGATCGGCAAGGCCTTGATCCCAGTGCTGCTGGCGCTGCTCAAGGCGCTCATGCCGGTGATCGAGGGGATCGCCCAGATTGCCGAGGCGTTCTCACCCGCGTTGACCGTGTTCCTGTTGGCGCTGGGTAACGCGCTGGGCCTGCTGGCCGGGCCGATCTCGGCGCTGGCACCGCTGATCTTCGAGCTTGCTCGCGGGCTCGCGCCGCTGGCACTGATCCTCGGTCAACTAGTCAAGGCAGCCACGCCGGGCCTGACGGTGTTCCTGGCTGCCCTGGTCGACGCACTGATCTCGCTGGTGCCGGTCGCGCCGATCGTGGGCCGGGCACTGGGCGATCTGTTCAAGGCCCTGGCGCCCCTGCTGGAGACCTTGGGGCCTCTGCTCGGCGTACTGCTGGTCCAGCTCGCGACTGGGATCTCGGTCCTGGCGCGGGTGCTTGGGCCGTTGATCGCCCTGTTCGGCCAGTTCGCCAGCCGGGTACTGTCCCGGATGCTGCCGCTGATGATGGACCTGGCGGAGCGGCTTCTGCCGATCTTCGCCGAGCAGGGGCAGCGGATCTTCGACGCATTCGCTCCACTGATCCCGGTGCTGATGGAGTTCGTCGAGATCTGGCTGGCTCAGGCAGTGGCCAACCTGCCACTGGTGATCGACGCATTTACCAAGCTAGCGCCGATCATCGGGGACGTAGCCGAGATCGTCGCCGGCAGCCTGCTGGAAGGCTGGCGGGCACTACTGCCGCACATGCCGGCCCTGGTGAAGGCGTTCAGCGAGCTGTCGATCGCGCTATTGAATGTGCTGGTCGCGCTCGCGCCGATCCTGCCACCGCTGGCTAGGTTCATCGCTGAAGTGATCCAGTTGATCGTCCAGACCGGGGTGTTGAAGTTCGCGGTGAACTTCATCATCGGCGTGTTGATCTTCCTGACCGAGGTCTTCCAGCGAGTTGCCCGCGGGATCGAGGTCTTCGTCGGCTGGCTGGCCGGGGCGCGCAACGGAGTCTCGTCGTTCGGCCGGGCTGTCTCCAACGCCATCTCCACGGCGATGGGCTTCTTCCGCAACCTGGGCAACAGTATCCGGACCGCGATCGGCAACCTGGGCAGCCTACTGTACCAGGCTGGCCGCAACGTGATCGACGGCCTGATCCGCGGCATCAAGTCGATGATCCCGAATCTCGGCTCGGTCATGGGCAACATCGCTGGTTTCGTCCGCGACCACTGGCCATTCAGTCCGGCCAAGCGCGGCCCGCTGTCCGGTCGCGGCGACATGCGGATCGCCGGCCAGAAGCTGGTGGGGCGCCTGATCGAGGGTGTCGGCGACCAGCTTGGTGCGGCTGGACGCGCCGCGGCGGGCCTGGCCGGGGTGTTTGCCCAGCCAATGGGTGGTGGCCTGGCGCTGGCCACCCCAAGCGGGCTCCCGACAGTCCCCTTGGCGGGGGGCGCACCAAGCGGTGGTGTTCCGCCTCGGCTCGGCCCCTATGTGATCAAGGTGGGCGACCGAACCCTGGTGGAGCTGGTGATCGACACGGTCAGTGGGAACCCTGAGGTGATCGCCGCGTCCAGCGCCGAGGGCGACCGGCTGCGCGGGTTCCGTAACTCGGCTCGGCGGAGGTGACCGTGGCTGTCGACAACACGATGTACTTCGGGCGGCCCGGCCATCTGGCCGAGATCCCGCACCCGCGAGGCGGCGTAGACGACCCGCGCAACCGCCCGACCTCGGTGTTCCCGACAGCCAGCGGTGCGGCCCGGGTCGGTCGCAGCGTAGAGGGTCGGCGTCAATATGCGCTGCAGTGGGAACAGCTCTGGTATGAGACCTACGCCGCGATCGAGGCGATCGCCCAGGGCCACGAGGGCACTGGGCCGTTCGCGCTGATCGACCCGGGGCGGGTCAACTACCTGACCGTGAACCAGTCGGGCGCGACCTCGCTGTACAACGCGACCGACAACTTCACCATCTCGGGCTCGGGCTGTACGATCTCATCCACCACTGCCCAGTTCGACCGCGGCCCGCGGGCGTTGCAGTGGAACTTCACATTCGCGGCCAGTGGCGACCTCACCCTCGACTCACCCAGCTATTCCTGGCCGGGCATACCGGTGGTGGCCGGGGTGGCGCTGACGTTCTCGGTCTATCACAAGGGTGGCGGCACCGACGCGATCATGACCGTCGTGCCGGCCTTGGAATGGTTGGACTCGACTGGCGTTGCCCTGTCGACCACTTCGGGGGCCGGTGGGACCTCCGCATCGAGCGCGTTCGCCGTGACCTCGGTGTCGGGCACGCCGCCGGCCAACGCCGTGTTCGTGAAATGCCACGTGAAGATCAGCTCCGGCATGTCGGCCGGGTCGATCCTGTATCTAGACCGGTTCCAACTGGAACGTGGGTCCTCGGTGACCTCGTGGCGCCCGGGTACCGGGGTGATGCCAGTCAGTGTGGTGTCGCTGGTCGACGGATGGCCCTGGCAGGCGGCCGATTTCCGGGCTCGGCCGGTGCTCACCTTGCAGGAGGTGAGTTGAGTGCAGGAGGCCACCGCCGCGTTCGAAGATGCCGTCGAAGCTCCGGAGGTCGCGTGGCTCCCTCCTGTACTGCTCGCCGACTGGCTGGATGACGGTGCGACCCAGATCTCTGCTGGCCAACCGGCGTTCCTGGTAGAGCTGTTCGACCGGGACTCGTCGTCCACTTGGGGTAGCCCCGACCCCGATCGGCCCGGTTACACTCATGTCGGGGGGGTCAGCGCCGACTACGACACGGTTGAGGACAGTCGGATCGGCCGGCACCGATACGCGGCTGTGAACACCAACCGGGCCTCTTATTTCCGGGTAGCGTCCCAGTCGATGCGCGTCTCGGCCACTTTCACGATCAGCGCCGCCCCGGCCGGGGCAGGTGAGATCCTGTACAGCGTGGTGCTGGCCGGTGACGGGACCGGTGTGAACCACTACATGGCGACGTTCGAGATCAACGCGGCCGACTCCACCATCGACATCCAGATCACCGAGCGGGACAACGCGGTCAACAGCAGCTTGGGGGCGCTGTCGGACGCACTGGCTTACGTGCACGGGCACACCTACGCAGTGGTCGCCGAACTGGACACGGAGGACCTGTTCCTGCGGGCCAAGTTCTGGGACGCCTCAATCGAGATCGAGCCCAACGACTGGATGTTGGAGGACAACCTAAACGACGTGATCAACAGTGGTGGGTTCTACGGCGGCGTGCGCACCGAGGTGCCGTCCGGGATCACCACCCCGACCACGTTCTACATCCACACGTCCTCGCTGCGGATCCTGGACGGCTCGATCGATGACCTGTCCGACATCGCTGGACAGATCACCGTCTCGCAGGCGATGGACGACGGACTGCCCAGCGAGGTCTCGTTCGTATCCGACAGCGGCACCTCGGTCGTAATGAACGCCGACGTGGTCGACGGCCGCCGCGGCATGCGCGCCACCGAATATCTGTCGCAGTTCAACCAGCGCAGCCCGCTGTACGCCCTGGACCGAGATGTCGCGCCGGTCACTCTGGACCACGGCATCGTGACCGACGACGGCCCCGAGCGGGTCCGCCTGTTCACCGGCCAGATGGTCGACTTGCCGATCGGCACCGACCAGGTCGGGCACATGCAGGCGATGTCCGCCAACCGGCTGCGCCTTTCGCAGCTCGTGCAGCCACCGCCGTTCAACCGGTTCGGTGACCTGTCCGCGACCTGGGCGGTGTCCTGGGCGGCTTACGAATGCGGTGTCTATGCGGCGCCCCCGCCTTCTTCCGGCGGCGTGTGGTACGCACCGCTGCACGGGTCGATGATGCCGTTCCTTGACTTCAACATGCCCCTGCAGGCGCTCTACAATGTCGTGTTCCCCGCGCTGAATGCCGGATACTACCGTGACGTCGGCGCAGGCGAGCTGGAGCTGGTGACCTTCGGCGACGACCCCGAGTCGGCACCGGCCTACATCGATGGCCCCTACGTGGCTGCGCCGAACCTGCAGTACACCTCGGAGAAGGCAATCGGGATCTACTACGACTTCCCGGCGTTCGCTAACGCCGCGGACGGATCGTTCGGCCTGATCCTGTCCGAGGAGGGGCCGCGGGGGCGGTTCGAATTTATCGTCCGCGGCGACGCCTTCGCCACCACCGGCCCCAGCGGCGCCAACTTCACCCCCACCACGTTCATCCTGCTGTTCGCGCAGGAGAACGTGAGCGGCAACGGTAGCATCTACTGCGGCATCAGCATGAGTCGTCGGCTGCGAATCGAAATGTCGGACGGCACCGCCTCGATCAACGTCAACGCCAACGCAGCCCTCGACCTGCCGACCGACGGCGAATGGTACAAATATGGCGTCGCCTGGGATTTCGTCACCGAGACGGCTTACTTCTTCCGGAAGGACCCGGACGGCACCGAGCACACCGACTCGTCAACCAACGCGGCGCTGGACGTCACCCGGCTGCCGGACTCGGACGAGCCGTTCACCCCGGCCGAGGTGCAGCCGTTCAACACCGACATCTTGTCCGGGTTCCTGAACCCCTACATGCACTCGTTCCTGCCGTGCTCCGAGCTTCACATCACCGCCGGTCCGAAGGCAAACCCGAACACAATGCCGTGGATGTGGCAAAACGAGTTCAACGCCGGGGCGATCATCAAACGGTCGGCAACCCGCCTGCGGGCGATCGCCGAGCCGACCGAGCGCGAAGCGTGGGAGTACATCGGCTCGTTCGCCCAAGCTGAGATGGCGGCGCTGCGCCTGGATGAGTATGACCGGCTGGTCTATATGACCCCAGCGTTTTTCGCTGAGGCCGCCCAGCAGACGGCCGGACAGACGCTGAGCACCGCATTGAATGTGGCCGAGCTGGTGCCGCAGATCGACCCGTCACGGATCCGCAACCAGGTGCGAGTCAACTACCAGGAGGCCCGCTTCGACACCTTGTATGGGCCGGTGTATCAGTCCCGCGAGGTGATCGCCATCCCGCCAGGCACATCCTCACTGATCATCCCGCTGGATGTGCTGACCACCCAGGTGGACGTCGCCTTGGCGACTCTGCCGACCAGCGCCCAGGTTGACAGCGGCGTGTCCAGCTTCATTAGCGGTGGCTGGCACACGTTCTTCACGATCAACACCTCGCCGTCTGGCACTGGCACATTCTTCTCCGGTCCCAGCAACCCGTCGACCGACTTCGTCGTAATGCAGGTCGAGGACATCTTTACCGCGAACCAGGTCACGGTTTCGGTGATCAACCGCACGGGCGTTACGCTGTACACCGCCAACGACAACCCTGAGGTGCCCACGATCAACATCGGCGGCATCGGCATGTACCTGACCAGCCAGTCGGCGATCAAGACCAGGGCCAGCAGTGTGGCCCGCCGCGGCACCCGCGGCCTGACTGTCGACTCGCCCGTACACCAGCGCCGCGAGGACGCCACCCGGCTCGCGAAGCGGCTACTGAATGAGCTGGCCGAGCCGAGCCCGACGCTGGAGAACGTGCGTGTGTTCGCCGACCCGCGGCGCCAGCCGGGTGACATGGTTTCGTTCGACGACGCGGCCAACACCGCGGTGAGCGGACTGTGGCGACTCCTGGCGGTCCGACACGTGATCGACGGCTCCAACAACTACCAGGTGTGCCGGCTCAAGCAGGCGCCGGAGGTCGGGCAGTGGGGTTCCAGCCGGTGGGGCCAATGCCTGTACGGCAGGGAGGGCGTCTAGATGAGCACCGTGATCGTCCCGGACATTGGCGACATCGTCGATCCGGAAACCATCCAAGAGATCAAAGACGACCTGGACGCTATCGAGTCGGATCTCAGTTCGATCCTGGGTAACGGGTCCGTTGTTGCCCGCGGCGACCGCCAGACCAACAGTACGGCGGCCAGCGCTGAACAGAGCGTGCTGCGCCTGGACAACGTCCCGTTGGTCAACGGCCGCGTCTACTGGATCGGCACTAACCCGCTGGTGACCGACGTGACGGTCAACAACGACGCGCCCCGTGTCTTCATTCGGATCAACACTGCCGGCACGGCGACCACGGCCTCGACCAACATCGCGCTGAACCAGTCCCGGACCGCCGACCAGACGATCGGCGAGCTGCTATCGGTGGGTTTGATGTACACGCCGGGCGCGACCGTGACCGCCTCGATCCTGCTGTCGCATTCGCGCGCCTCCGGTACAGGCAACGTGCAGATCCTGGGTTCATCCACCATCCCCATCCAGATGTGGGTGGTTGACTTGGGTGACGACCCGGGTGACACCGGGGTTGACCTCTGACCGAGAGGACCTCGCGATGGCGACGCTGCTGCCCAGCTACCTCGGAACTGCCAAGCTGTTGCCGGGCTCGTACGGTGGCGGCGACCAGTACGGGGGCAACCCGTCGTCGGTCATCTTCGGCCAGCCACTGGTATCACATCTCGCCCCCGACGGGCGCTGGCAATACGCCGCCTGGTACGCGCCGAACAATGCGCTGACCTTGGCTCGCCGGCTGGTCGAGGCGCACGAATGGGATGTGATCACGCTGCCGTTCGGGCTGAACGCCAACGACTCCCACAACTGCATAGCGCTGGGCATCTCCACGGCAGATGGGCGGCTACACGTCGCCGCCGGCCAGCACAACGACCCGGTGCAGTACACCGCCAGCTATGCCGGCTTCCTGGACGACGGATCGCAGGCGGACTGGGACGCGTCGGTGTTCGAGCCGGTCGGGGCGACGCTGCTGGGCACCGCGGTCGGGGAGCTGACCTACCCGACCTTTACGACCACCCCCGACGGCTGGCTCCAGTTCTGGTACCGCAATGGCGGCAGCGGCAACGGGGTAATGCGCCTGGCCGAGTATGTGGACGGCGCTTGGACCCTGATCGGAGACGTCACCTCGCCCGACGGCGCGTGGACCTCCAACGGTGCCACGTCGCTGCACCGCAACCTGTACTGGGCACATCCAGTCTATGGGCCGGGCGGATGGCTGCACCTGGCGGGCGTCTGGCGTGAGGAGAACACCGCGGTCCTATGCTCGCCGGGCATGTTTACCAACCACAACGTCGTGTACCTGCGCTCGCCCGACGACGGTCGCACCTGGCAGACCGGGGCCGGTGACCCGGCCGGCGAGACCGGCTCTGCACCGGTCCACGTCGGCGTATCTGGCATCCACTTGCCCAGCTTCGGTAACTGCAACCTCGCCCCGCAGGTGTCGGACCTGGCGCTCGGGCCAGATGACCAGGTGGTGATCCTGCCCGACTACGTGGACCCGGCCGAGCTGACCGGCAGCCCCAAATGTGTGACTTCGATGGACCAGCGCTTCCAGAAGGCCGGCGAAGGCCCGCGGTGGCGGTACGGGTCGCAGGAGTGGGAAGCGGTCATGGTTAAGGTCAACGGCGCCACAGTCCGCACCGGGTACCCGACCGGGCGCAAGGCAGCCACCCGCGGGCGGGTCGCGATCGGTCCCGGTGGCGAGATGGTGATCGTCTTCTCCGGCATGCGGATACTGTCCGCTCCACCGCCCTACACTACCTGGACAGTCGACGAGGACGGGGCCAACACGGCGTACGCATTCGGAGAAGTCGGGGGCGTCGACCGGGCACGCGAGTCCGAAGGTCTATTGTCGGTGCTGTACATCCAGCGGGACGGTCGGGTTCGCGTGCGGGACATTAAACTGGCTTGAGGAGGTGTACCGTGGCGGCCAACCCGAGCCCGGACCGGATCTCAGATGCCTGGTGGTGGTTCATGGAGCAGCTAGTAGCCATGGAGCCGGGCACGATTAATAGCGGGGTGTACGCAAACAAAGCCGGCTATCACAACGCCCGTAACAGCCTGCTGGCCAGGCCCGAGTGGCGCAGTGACTATTCGATCCGGCTGGCCGCGGACAAGCGCGGCCCAGGCGACAAGGCATCGGCCGGCGACTGGACCTTCCCGGCGGCGCAGGCGGGCGACTTCTCGCGGATCCGGGTCTATGGTGCCCGCATCCATGAAGCGTTCCGGCGTCGCGACCCGCGACTGAAGGGCTGGCGCGAGGTCCTGATCCAGGCCGACAACGACTTGCAGGCCGAGGGCTACGACTTCCAGACCTGGACCACCCGCACCCCCGACGCGACCCACGCCTGGCACGGGCACTTCAGCGAGCTGCGCGAGTATATCGAAAGCTACGACAACAAGCGCAGGATGCTGACGGTGCTGGGCTGGGTGCCCCCCGAGGAGGACGAGATGACCACCGCATACAGGATTCAGAGTGCCGACACCGCGTACAACGGCCGGGTGTGGCTGTCCAACGGCGTGAATCGCCGCGGGCCGATCCGGGCCAAGGGCAATATCGAGGGGCCGGCGCTCGTCGGTGCGGTCGTGAAGATCCTGACCGACGCGATGCGCCAGTCGGTCAGTGCCGACCCGGCCTACACCTGGGAGCATTACCTGGACGACGTAGCCGGTCCGAAGCTGGTCGTCACGCCGGTCGAGCCGGCACCGCACACCCACACCGTGCCGGGTGCGACCACCAGCCCGTCCGGCTAATGGATCCGTCGGCTTACTCGTGGTTACCGTGGTTGCAGGCGTTCGGGCCTGCTGCCGGTATGGCCGTGACCCTGTTCTTCATGCAGGCCCGCGGCCACCTGGTCCCCAAGCGGCTGCACGACGAGGTGCGGGCGGATCGAGATACGTATAGACTGGCGGCAGAGACTGCCCTGGCCGCAACGACTAAGGCCGTCAACAGCACCGAGGCGCTCACCGGCACGGTGGGCGTCCTTGTCCAGAACTCGGAGGAGCAGCTCAGGCTTTCACGCCAAATCCTGGGACAGGTATCCGGGCCGGCACCGACAGATCGGAGCGCGGCATGAAGTGGCCGGACTGGTGGCCGTGGTTCAGGCGTCCCGCGGCACCAGACCCGAGAGCCAAACAGATGCTGGAGCGGGCACAGGACATGGTGCGCCGTACCGAAGACCAGGAGGGCAGAGTCCAAGAGGTGACCCGCCGGGCCGATGAGGTGGTGCGCCGCACTGGCAGGTTCACGCAGGAAGTGGACCGTGCCCTACACATCCGGGGGACTCCTTGACGAACCTACTGCGTGTACTGGTGATTGTCGGGGCGGCAGAGGCCCTGGTGATCGCCACGGTCTACCTGGCTTTTACCGACTGGAGGTCGCAGGGCAAGGTCGGCTGGTTCCTGCTGCTCCTGGGCGGGTCGCTGGCCTGGATGTTCACTCTTGCTGTGATTGGCTGGTGGGTACGACCTCCGCTGACCCTCTGGGCCATCGGGCTGGTCGGGTTCGACCTGGCATTGGCGCTTCAGCTCCACCTGGTGCTGCGGCGCAACCGAAAGGCCAAGGAGGGTACACGTGGACCTGAGTAACACTGCGATCAGCCTGATCCGCACCTACGTACCGATCATCGCTGGTGCGATCATCTCATGGTTGGTCAGCATCGGGATCGACCTCGGTGCGGAAGCGAATGTCGCGCTGGTGACGTTCATGACCGCGGCTCTGACCGGCGCCTACTACGCGCTGGCCCGGGTCTTGGAGAAGCGCTGGCCGATCCTCGGCCGGTTCCTGCTCGGGTCCTCGCGGGTCCCGGAGTACACCGAGCCGCAGGCGCAGCAGTGAGGCGCAGGCATTGGGTCATCGCGACGCTCGCGGTGGCCGGGTGGACTGTCGCCGTGCTGGCGGCCAGTAGCCTCCCCGCGCAGACGGCCGAGCCGCTGAGCCGGGACCAGATCTGGACGGCCTGTACCGAGCGACTGGTGCAGCGTCCGTCCGACGCCTGGCTCCAAGGCTGCGTCGCCGCCATGGCACCCGACCCCACTCCGAGCGCCACCCCAGCTCCTTCGACGGTACCGTCAAGGCCTCCCGCGTCCACGCCGCCGGCCTCGACAACCCCGGCGGGCACCTCGGCACCCCCGCCGACCACAACGTCCTCCCCGACGCCTCCGGCGGGCGCGTGGCCCAACCCCAGCAACACCGGGGTGCCCGCGGGCTGGACCCCCACCGCTACCCGCTCGAACGACTTGCGGATCACCGCCTCCGGGACGGTGGTCCAGGACCTGCGTCTAATCAACGGGGCCGACATCATCGTAGACGCCGACGATGTAATCATCCGCCGGGTGGAGCTGCTCGGCGGACGGATCACCAACCGGCCCGGCACTACCTGCCGCAAGCGCCTACTGATCGAGCAGAGCACACTGCGCCGACCGGCCGGCACAGTCACCGACGCCGACCAGGAAGGCCGGATCGAGGTGGGTGGGTACACCGCGGACCGGGTGCACCTGGATGGGGTCACCGAGGGATTCCGGGTCGGCGGGCAGCCGAGTTGCTCGACCACCACGATCACGAACACCTTTGTGCGGATTCAGGCGCCCGACGTCTGCCGGGACTGGCACGGCGATGGAGTGCAGGGCTACGGTGGTGGGCCGCTGGTCGTCCGCAATGTGGTGATCGACTTCCAGGAGCGCGGTGGCTGCGGCGGGACTGCGCCGTTCTTCTACCCGAGCGGGTCACACCAGGGCAACATCGGGCCGGTCACGATCGACCGGCTGGTAGTGCGCGGCGGTGGCTACTCGTTCCGGAACGGGCATGCCGGCCGGATCACCAACCTGCACATCGTGGACGGGTCGTGGGGCTACGGGCCACTGAACGTCAAGTGCTCAGTGGTCTCGCCTTGGCAGGCATCGCTCTCGCGGGTGGATGCAGCCTGGATCCCGACAGCCATCCGCGCCCTACCTTGCAACACTGAAGACGGGAGCTAACCCCCCAGGCTCCCCAATATAGAGCAGCCCCCCGACGCCATTGTCGGGGGGCTGCCCATTTCAGAGAGGAGCAAAGACTAACCGCCTACTGGGACGATGATCTGGACTTCACAGTAGATGTTCTGGTGCCCGCGCACCGACTCGTCGAACGTGCGATCCCTGCCTGGGATGAGGTTGGCGATGCGCAGAGCTGGGGTCA
>Ga0134127_10002423_pt1 | contig 13467 bp, 11 predicted proteins | sample KB31753_FD_96459 | JGI IMG/M metagenome (GOLD analysis project Ga0134127, IMG submission 96459) | Terrestrial soil microbial communities with excess Nitrogen fertilizer from Kellogg Biological Station, Michigan, USA - KB3-175-3 | ecosystem: Environmental > Terrestrial > Soil > Unclassified ...
CGGCACGATCGCGCCGCCGACGAAGGTAGAGAATGGCGCCAACAGCAGATCGGCGCGATCCTGCTGGATGAGGCGGTTAAACAGGCCTTGCGCGATGGTCGGCGTACCCTCGTCGTTGTAGATTGTCATCTTGACCTGCCGGCCGAGCAGACCGCCGCGCTTGTTCACGTCGGCGAGCCACAGGTCATAGACCGCTTTGTATTCGACCGACGGACCGGCAAATGGGCCGGTCAATCCGAGCGTCCCACCGATTACCACTGGCTGGTTCTGCGCAATTGCCGGCGCACCGGCAAAGAGCGCGAACAGCGAAATCGCGATCGCCTTCAGCATGCGACTTGACATGGGCATTGAGTTCCTCCCGTGTGTGTCTTTCGACTCTTTTCGTGTTCTTCTAGCTTTGGCTCTTCGGCATTGGCACAAACCTCCGGCTACGCTCCCTAGCCGCGTTTAAACTTTTTTGGCGGCGGCTTACGAATGGGCCGCTCGCTGTAAGCCGGACGCGGCGCGGCGCGCAGGCGTTTGGTCGCCGGCCAGTCGACTTCCAGATCGCCGGTGAGTACGACGCCGTATTCCTTTTCGGCAGCGGCCAGGCTCACATAGCCGTCGATGACATCATCACGCACGCGTTCTGCATCGCGCGTGAAGGGATCGCCATAGCCGCCACCGCCGTCGGCGAGATAGGAGATTACGTCGCCAGGCCCAAACTCGCCGCGGAACATGCCGCAGTAGAGTACGTTCTCTGGCTTGTCATCGTAGAGATAGGCGTTGTCGGCGTACGAGACGATGTCTCGGTCGAAATGCTCCTGCCAGTCCGGCCGATCGGTGTTTGGAATGAGGATGCTCAAGTTCAACGGACCCGGTTTACCGCCGGCGAGACCCCAACCCGGCGTGCGCGACTTCTTTAAAATCGTAAGCGCACCGAACGGCGCTAGGAAGCGATAATCGCGCACCGATCCCAGCCCACCGCGGAATCGGCCCGGCCCGCCGGAGTCTTGACGGAATCCGGCACGATCAACCATCACCGGCAGCCGCGCCTCCACGACTTCGACCGGAATGTTCTTCACCGTACACATCGAGACGTGCTGCGTTGTATTAATGCCGTCGCGATCGATGCGCGCGCCCCAGCCGACGCCAGCATTGGTCTGGTGCCATATCTGACGGCCCGTATACGGCTCCTTGCCGTAGAAACCTGGGTCGCCGAGATCGCCGCCGGAGCCCGCCCACATCTTGTCCGGCACCGCTTGCGCGAGCGCCTTGTAGATCGTCTCGACCGCGCTGACGCCTGCCCAGATGGTGAAAACCGGCGACGGATAGGCCGCGTTGAATAGGTTGCCCTCCGGCGCCACTATCTTAAGCGGCCTGAACTGACCGCCGTTCGAAGGCTCGTTCGGCGTGGTCAGGCTCTTGAAGCAGATCCGCGCAGCCGAACGGGCCATGCCGAGGCTGAGATTGATCGGTCCTTGCACCTTCTGGCTCGAGCCGGAGTAGTCGATGGTCATGGCGTCGCCTTCGATGGTGACGCGCACGTGCACGCGCACAAGGTCGTCGTTGACCCCGTCATTGTCCATCCAATCTTCCGCTTCCCATTGACCGTCTGGCATCGCGCGCACGGCCGCGCGCGCCTGTTCCTCGCCCGCCACCAAGATGCGCTCGATCGAGGCGTCCACCGTCTCGGTGCCGTATTTCCGATAGAGCTCGCCGATCCGCGTGACGCCGGTGCGTAGGCACGCCACCTCGGCGTTGAAGTCGCCCATCACCGTTTCCGGTGCGCGCGAATTTACCCGGATAATGCGCAGCAATTCCTCGTTCGGCTCACCACGACGCACGATCTTCTCGCCGGGGATCATGACGCCTTCCTGGTGCACCGTCGTCGAATCAAGGATGTAGCCTGGATCCTTGCCGCCCATGTCAGTCCAATGGGCTCGCACCACCGTGTAGGCGGCGATCGTGCCGTCGACGAAAACCGGCGAGACGAGAACGCCGTCATTGGTATGCGCTCCGCTCCAATACGGCACGTTCATGTAGAGCACGTCGCCGGCTTCCAACGGCCCGCATTGGCAGTTCTTGAGCAACTGGCGAATGGCGTATTCATTGGCGCCAAGGAACAGCGGCAGACCGGTCGCATCTGCGAGAAGATTGAGATTGCGGTCGAAGATCGATACGCCGAAATCATTGATTTCGTAGATGATCGTCGAATAGGCGGTGCGCACCAGCGTGCGTTCCATCTCGGTCGCGGCCGAGGCGAGATAGTGGCGGATGACTTCTGCTGTCGCCGGATCGGTGGCCGGGGCGTTGCGCTTGTTCATGTCGGTTTCGTCCGCGTGATAAATAAATGGCCATATTTGTCGACGCTCGCGCGCTGGTCGGAGAAGAACACCAGCGTCGTGGTTTTCTCCTCGACGATCGCCGGCCCTCGCACGACGTCTCCGTCGCATAGACCGTCTCGGTCGTAGACGGCAAAATCGGCAAGCGAGCGCAGCGCGAAGCAGAATGCTTTGCGGGTCGCGCGCGCGCTCGGTGGCCCGCCGCTCCGACGCGGGATCGTGCGCAGTCGCGGCCGCGGCGTGCGGCCGATGCCGCGCGCGCGCGCATGCACGACCTGCACCGGGTCGGTCATGACATGGCCGTAGCGCTGCTTGTGCAAGGCATCGAAGCGGCGGCAGAGGCTCTCGATATCGTCGTTCTCCTCCAGCGGCGTATCAAGCGTGTGCTCTTGCCCGAAATAGCGTAGCGAAGCCGCCCATTCGATGCTGCTGTCGGCCGCGGCAAAGCCGCCGCGCGCCAGATCCTCGCCCGCCTCACGGCCCAATCGCTGCGCGACAGCGCGCAGAATGTCGATTCCGATATGCGAAAGCAGGCCAACTGTTGTCTCGGAATATTCCTGCATCAGGTCGGTCATCAGCATGCCCCAGGCCGAGAAGCCCGCGGGCGCCTGCGGCACAATCACTTCTTGCACGTCCATTTCGCGCGCCACCAGCGGCACGAACATGGGTCCTGCTCCGCCATAGGCCAGCATACTGAATTCGCGCGGGTCGAAGCCCTCCTCCACGGTGATCTCTCGGATGGCGCTCACCGTGCGCGCAAGTAAGACGTCGAACACGCCGCGCGCCGCTTCTGCAGACGTCAAGCCAAGCGGGTCGGCGAGCTGCTTGACGATTCCGGCACGCGCCGCCGCAGCATCGAGCTTCACCTCGCCGCCGAGGAAATTGTCAGGGTCGATGTAGCCAAGTTCGACCGCGGCGTCGGTGAAGGTCGGCTGCTTGCCGCCGCGGCCGTAGCAAATCGGCCCCGGCTCCGCACCGGCCGACTGCGGGCCGACCTTGAGCAGGCCGCCCTCGACGCGCGCAATGCTGCCGCCGCCGGCGCCGATGGTGGAGATATTGTAGGCCGGGATCATTAGCGGCAGCTTCTCCAGCTCCGCTTGGTATTTTAGCGTCGGCGCGCCGTCGCGCACCACGCAGGCATCGGTGCTAGTGCCGCCGATATCGACCGCGATGATGTTGGCACGACCGATGATTTCGCTCAGACGCGCCGTGCCGATCAGTCCGCCGGCCGGTCCCGAGAAGATGGTATGCACCGGCGTCGCCGCCGAGTCGCGCGCGCGCAAGGCACCGCCCCCCGAACGCGTGATGTAGAACGATCCCTTGAACCCCTGCTCGGCAAGCGTGCCCTCGAGGGAGCCGATATAACGGCGGAAAATCGGCTGGATGTAGGCATTAACCACGGTGGTGGCCGAGCGCTCATACTCGCGGTATTCGCGCACGATGTCACTCGAGATCGATACCGCCAGAGCCGGCCATTCGGCGCGGATGAGATCACGCGTGCGCTGCTCGTGTGCCGGGTTGCGGTAAGCGTGCAGATAGCAGACCGCGACCGCCTCCACCTTCCATTTCTCAACGAGTTCGCGCACCGCACGGCGTACTGCAACTTCGTCGAGCGGCACCAGTTCTTCGCCGGCAGCGTTCATGCGGCAGGGCACGCCAAGCCGCATGCGCTTGGAAACCAGCGGCGGCCGCATGTCGTATTCCAGCGAATACATCTGCGAGCGATCGCGGTTGTAGCGGCCCATCTCGAAAATGTCCTCGAAACCGGCATTTGTGATGATGCCGGTGACCGCGCCTTTGTGCTCGAGTACGGTGTTCAGTCCGAGCGTGGTGCCGTGAATGAATGAATCGAGCGCGCCACCATTAATGCCAAGCCGCTTGATCGCCTCATTCACGCCGGCCGCCGCGTTTCCCGGCGTGGTAAAGCTTTTCTCCAGCCGCCATACGCCGTTACGCACATCGAACAGGACTGCGTCGACGAAGGTACCTCCGATATCCACTGCCAGACGATAGGTCACAATTTGCCTCAGTCGTAGAGGAGCCAGTCGCGCAGCAATGCGGTTGCCGCTTGCGGCCGCTCAATGATGGTCATGTGCCCGCAGTCCTCGATGATCGAGCAGCGGCCGCACGGCGCGAGCGCTGCGATCTCCTCATGATCTGCCACGCCGTTGAGCGCGTCCTGCCGGCCACAGATCGCGCGCACCGGCTGCTTGGCCGCTCGCAGGAGATCGCGAGCATCCTGGCGCATGCCGGTAGCGCGATGGCGGCGCAGGTAGGCGGCGGCGCCAACGCGGCCGACCATCTCGCGTACGAAAAGCGGTAGCGGGCCGATCTGCTGATCCTTATGCAGCAAGAGTGGCATCATGGCGTCGATGACCCTATCGAACTCACCGCGCTCGCAGGCGGAGATCGAGGCAGCGCGCCACTCGGCCTTCTTCGGCGTGTCTGCGATGGCCGAGGTATCGAGCAGCGCCAGCCGCGTGATGCGATCGGGCACCTGTCGCAGCAATTCCAGGGCGATGTAGCCGCCCATGGAGAACCCGGCGAGCGCGAATTTTGTCGGCGCGCCATCGAGCGCAATGCGCGCCATCTCCACCATCGAAGCCCCTTCGGTGACTGGCGGCACGGTGATGTCGGCGATGTCGGCAAGGTGCGCTGTTTGATGCGCCCAGACAGCCTCGTCGCAAACCAGGCCCGGGATCAGCACCAGCTTCTGTTTGTCCGCCAAAATCGCTCCTCCTTTTCTGATTCCGGGAAAGATTAGCGGTCGTGCTGCTCTGCCAAAAATATATATTATTGATGCATACGATCTAATCTCGGTATAGGCTGTCTGCTGGTATCCCGCCATGAACCTGCGTGCGCTGTCGAATTTCCTGAGCGTGGCCGAGACCGGCAGCCTGAAGGGTGCCGCCGACATCGTGCATATCGCGCAGCCGGCGTTGACCCGCCAAATCGCGCTCATGGAAGAAGAATTCGGCGCCAAGCTGTTCCTGCGCCACCACCGGGGCGTCACGCTGACGGAAGCGGGCGAGCAATTGCGCGAGCATGCCGAACGCATTTTGGCGGAAGTCTCTCGAGCGCGCATTGCAATGTCGAACGCGTTGGAGAAACCGACCGGCGCGGTGTCGCTTGGCCTGCCGACCGCAATGCGCGCAGTCCTGTCGAGCGAACTGATCGCCGCCTACCACAAAGCTTTTCCCAATGTGCAGCTCACGGTGCACGAAGCCTTCGTGCATGTGATCGAAGACATGCTGCAATCGCGCCAGCTTGACGTCGCCATCTTGTTTGGTGGCTCTCGCAAGCTCGACAAATTCGATGTAACGCCCCTGGTCGCTGAAGATGTGTATCTGGTCGGCGCGCCGGAGACGAAGCTCGACCTAAAAACGCCGGTGCCGATCAAATATCTTGCTGAGGTCCCAATCATCCTGATTTCTCGTCGCAACCAACTTCGCCTGGTGACGGAAGAAGCGCTCGCGTGTCTTGGCCTCGACTTTCTTCCCTTTCTCGAAGTTGAAGGTCAGCCACTGACGCGCGATCTGGTACTACGCGGTATCGGCTACACTATTACGCCTTATTGCGCAGTGCAGGCCGATATTAAGGCCGGGCTGCTTGTCGGTGCGCCGATCAGCGGCCTCACCATCAGTTGGGAGCTCGGGGTCAACCGCGTGCGCGCGCATGCGCCGGCGGTGCGTGAATTGGTCGCGCACATCCATCGGATGATCGCCGAGCGCGCCGCTAGCGGCAATTGGCGCTCGTTAAAGCCGAAGGAGCGCGATGAACGCGCGCCGGCACCGCAGCGTAGGCGCAACGCACGTTCCCTCCCGCCGACCTGAGCCCACTTGCAAGTCTGCGCGTCATCGCGGCCGAATTAGCTGAAATATCCTTTTGCTGATTTTCTGACCATTTCCACGAAGCGTTTAACGACCGCGGAAGGCTCGCCTCGACGCGACACAAGAGTCAAAGTCGATTTGGGCCTAGAGGGGCCCTTGAGGCGGCGATACGTGACGCCGTCAAATTGAACGCGTTGGATCGAAGCTGGGACGAAAAATATGCCGAAGCCAGCGGCCGCGAGACTAAGCGCAGACGCAAGTCGCGGGGCCTCTAGCCCAAAGCGAGGACTAAAGCCCACTGCTCGGCAGGCGACAATTGTAGCTGCAAACAGCCCAAACCCATCCCTGCGCCCGTAAATGATGAACGTTTCTTCGGAAAGTGCACTTAGCGGGATCGCGGCGTCGAGCTTGGCGAGCGGGTGACCGGCGGGCAGCACCACCACAAGTTCGTCATCCAGCAGCCGGTGAGTGGCGAGCCCTGCGGCGGGCGGCGTCCAAGCAAAAGCGGCGTCGATGCGACCGCTATTGAGGTAATCGATCAGGTCGCTGCTGAGACGTTCCTCAAGCGACAGCGACACATTTGGAAATGCTTCGCGAAAAGCGCGAATGGTACGCGGCACCAAAGGATGAAATGGGCCGGTCGGAGTCATGCCGATTCTAATCCGGCCTTGCTCGCCTCGCGCAGTCCGCCGTGTCACTTCAAGAGCGCTGTCAACGTCCGCCAAGATTTCGCGGCCGTGGTCGCGGAGCGCGCGCCCGGCGTCAGTCAGTTCGACGCCGCGGGCCTTCCGACGAAACAATTGAACGTCGAGTTCCCGCTCCATCGCCTTAATCAGCCGACTGAGCGGGGGCTGCTGCATCCCGAGTCGTTCGGCGGCCCCCGTGATGTGTCCTTCTTCAGCGACGGCGAGAAAATTGCGCAGATGCTTTAATTCCATAGCTATGCTCCAAAAGGTATGGATATTGAGTCTATTAGATCATAGCTGAAATAACTGAAGACGGCTAATCAGATAGTGGCTTCTTGCCAAACTTCAGTTTCACGACAACGAGATGAGCCGTGGCACGATTTCTCGCTCCCATGATACGCCGGCAATTCCTCCGCATGGCTGCAGGCGCGGTCGCACTTCCGCTGGCCGTGCCGGTTGCGCGAGCGGAGCTTGCCCCGGCAAAGCCGTCGCTGGATCAGGCCACCCCTCTTTTGGCCGAGCGGATTGCTGCCTATGCCGATCGCTTGCGATACGAAAATCTTGATGCCGCGACAATTGAACGAGTCAAATCCCATGTCATCGACACGATCGGTTGCGCGATCGCGGCCTGGGATGAGAGGCCGGTACGCACGTGCCGCAAGATCGCGTTGGCCACCACTGACGGCTCTTCCACCGTAATCGGCACCGACCGGCGCACTAGCCCCGAGCTTGCGTCGTTCGCGAATGGCGCCGGGGTTCGCTATTACGACTTGAACGACGCATACGTCGGTCGCGCCGTCTGTCATCCGAGCGACAATATTGCCGCATGTCTAGCTGTCGCCGAATCCGAACGGTCCAGCGCCGCAGATCTGATCACCGCCATCGTAATCGCTTATGAGATCAATTGCCGACTGATCGACGCCTTCGACTTGTCGGCGCGCGGGTGGGATGATGCGACCGTATTCAGTCTTCCGGCTGTCGCGCTTTCCGCCGGCAAACTGATGAAGCTGTCTACGGACAAGCTCACGCATGCCGTCAATCTCGCGGTCAATGACCATATCCCGATGGGGCAGACGCGCGCGCAAACGTTGTCCGACTGGAAAGGACTTGCCGACGCAGAAGCGGGGCGCAACGCAGTTTTCGCCACGACGTTGGCGCGCGCCGGTCTCACGGGGCCGTCGCCGATATTTGAAGGCCGGAAAGGCTTTTTCCAGCTCGTCTCCGGTTCGGCCGATGTCAACGTCGAGGCCTTCGGCGGCGGCGGCAATCGATTCAAGATCCACGAATGCGGCATGAAAGCCTATCCGGTGGTCGTCTTTGCCCAGACCGCAGTAGTGGCGAGCATCGCGGTAGCAAAGGAAGTGGGCAAGCTCGAACGTATCGCGGCCATTGAGGTCGTCACGACTCCTAAAGGCTATCAGTCGGCCGGGAAGGATCGGGAGAAATGGACGCCGCGAAACCGAGACACCGCCGATCATAGCCTGCCGTATATCGTAGCCCGCACGATGTCGGACGGCGATTTGAACAATGACAGCTATGCGTCTGACAAACTTCATGATCCGCAGATTCTCGCCCTCATGCAGAAGATCACCGTGAAGGAGGATGCGACATTTGAGCAGCGGAGCGGAAGCGCGCCTCCCATAACGATCACTGCGATCCTGTTCGACGGCCGGCGCGTCACTAGCAAGGTCGAGAAAATGCCGGGATTTGCAGGGTCACCGATGAGCCGAACTGATGTCGAGCGCAAATTTCGCGGAAACGTCGATAAGCGCTGGCCGAAGGAGCGCGTAGACAGCATTTTGAGCTCGTTCTGGTCGCTGGAGCAGACATCCGACCTGCGTTCTTTATTGACCGCTCTGACAGTCTGAATGTCCGCTTCGGGTCATTAGTCGATCCGGCTGCACGCCTACGCAACGTCGCCTTAAAAAGGGAAGCAGAAACCATGTTTGACACAAACCGACGCGCTTTTCTTGGAGCAATCGCATTCGGCGCCGGCAGCCTGACCGCTACCCGTTCCTTCGCAAATGATGGGCACGCCGTGGGCTATGACGTCGCACCGGCTTCAAACTTCATGCAAACGGTGCCGCGCAAGAGCGGCGATGCGCTCAAGTTCACGCTCCCGCTCGACAGTGGACCGATCAAAGCAACCTCCGGCGGTTGGGCGCGCGACTTTACCAGCGCGCGGTTCCCGCTCGCGACTGATATCGCGGGGGCGCATTTGTTCATGAACTCGGGCGGTTCACGAGAGATGCATTGGCACAATGCGGCTGAATGGGCCTACATCCTGGGCGGCCAATGCCAGATCACGGTGGTCGACCCCGAAGGCGAAGCGGAAATTGCCAATTACGGACCGGGTGATCTGTGGTTTTTTCCAAAGGGCCACGCGCATGCCATTCAGACTATCGGCAGCGAGCCATGTCATGCCGTGCTGGCTTTCGACGACGGGCTTTATTCCGATCATGGCACCTTCGGCGTCAGCGATTGGATGAGTCGCTACGATTCAAAAACGCTTGAACAGGCGTTCGGCGTGTCCGCCGAGTTCGTCGCTAGCATTCCAAAAGCCGAAACCTACATCAATCAGGGCGACGTGATTGCGCTCGACGGCTCGCAGGCGCGCGACATCAAGGTTCTCGATCCGTCGCGTAGCCATCGCTATTCGTTGATGAAGCAAAAGCCGCGCGAAAGCTCGTCCGGCGGCGCGTTATACGTTGCGTCGGCGGCTGAATATCCGGTGTCGTCGACGATGACTGGATGGTTCCTCCAGTTGAAACAAGGCGCGCTGCATGAGCCGCATTGGCACCCGAACGCCAGCGAACTCCACTACGTCGTGAAGGGACGCGTACGCATGACTTTGTTCGGCAACGACAAGCGTATGGCGGTGGCTGAGATCGGTCCCGGCGAATGCGCCTATGTCCCGCAAGGCTGCGGCCACACCGTGCAGAATATCGGAAACGAACAGGCCGAGGTGGTTGGCGTGCTTAACAGCGGCGTCTATTCGGAAAGTTCGCTGTCGGCATGGCTTATCAATGCGCCGCGTCATCTGCTTGCCAACAATTTTGGCCTGCCGGAGGCGCGTGTCGCAAAATTCCGTAACGAGCGCTCGCCGATTATAGCCATGCTCTGAACATTCGCGGCGGCGCGCCGCAAGCGCAACGTCGCCAATAATAGGCCTCACCGTAACACAGGCAACTTGCCGCGCGCCTAGCGGAACTTGAACCCGCTATTGTTCTGCCGTTCGTGGGCGGGTTCGCGCCGTTCGTGGCGCTCGCGCCGCTCGCCGAGATTCACGCCGATACCAATCGAAATTCCCGAGTTCGACGAAGCTGACGCTTCCTCGGTCGCCGCTTTACCGCGACGCGGCTTCTTCTTCGGCTTGCTCGTCGCCGATTTGGTTTTCCCCTTCGACTTTTCCGTGACTTTCGGCTTTTCCGCCTGCTTCTTCATGTCCTCCTCGAACAGCTTCGTCAGCCGTTCGACGATCTTGTTGAAGTCCGCGTTATGCTCGTCGCCGTGGCCGGTGCGGCCCTGGTCCTCGCCAAACTTTTTGTTGTCGTCTTCCTTGTACGGCTCCTTGCCGGGTGGCAGTCCGCGCAGCGACATGGCATAGAGCTGTGCGTGAACGAGCTCATGAACGACGGTGCGCGCCGCGTTGCCGTCGAGCAGACGGGTCTTCAGGTGCTCGCCGCAGAAGATGAAGATGACGATCTTCTGATTCTTGCCGTGTCCGACCGTGTCGGTGTGCGCAACGTCCTTGCCGAACCAGTCTTTCATATCGGCGTCGCTGCGGTTGGTCCCCGCGTCGTGCATCGCCTTCAGGTACGAATCGGCATCGGTTGCGATGTTGACCTCGACATCGACCGTGTTCGTATCGCCGATCTTGTTGTCCGACAGCGTCTTGTCGACCGTCTTGTCGATATCGCCGATCACGCCGGATTTGATGACGTCGTTCACCGCCTTGTTGAGATCATCATAAAGATCGGGCGGAAGCTCGTTCTGGCCCTTGCACACGTTTTTTGCCGGCAGCTTGTTGACGACGTGGAAGTGCTGCGCCATCGCCGGCGCCGCCCATAACAGGGCGACGATCGCGCCGAAAAACAATGTCTTTATCGATTGCATAGTAGCCCCCGTCCCTGTGCTGAAGACATATTAGCACCGGGCCCTCGATTTGCCATGTGGCGCGGCGCTGTCCGTTGCATTGGCCTTTGCCGACCATTTGAACCGGCTGCGTTCTGAGTTGCTCGCTATGAACGCTTTCTGCGACAATCAACACAAACTTGCCATGCCCGCCGCGAATGGAACGGCCACATGCATCGCGTCGTATTGCTGGCCGATGGCTTTGCCTGGAACGGGAAGACTTACCCCAGCTTATCCAAGGTAGCGAGAGCGATCACCGGAACCGGCTGGAACGGCCCCCGGTTCTTTGGCCTGCGAGACAAGCACCGCCCTGCATCATCCGGCAAGCCATGAGCGCTAAAGGGAGGAAGATCGTCCGGTGCGCCATTTACACCAGAGTTTCAACCGACCAGGGGCTTGAACAAGATTTCAACTCGCTCGATGCCCAGTACGCCGGTTGGACACTAGTCCGTAACAAATATGACGATGGGGGTGGCAATACCGCGAGCGCTACAGCGTTCGCTCAGTCAACATGAGGGTCTCGCTTGCCTTCTTGGCGCCGAGCCTCGTAAAGGCGGTCCTCCAAGGAACGCTGCCGCGTGGTGTCGGCTATGCCCGGCTCTGCGATCTTCCGGCAGAATGGCCGCGCCAGTATCGGGCGCTCGGCTTGTGGGCACAAACCTAGCAGTGCATCCGGGAAACGGAATTTCGGGCCCTAGAGACTGAGGGGTCTAATCTCTGGCGTTCTCCGAGTGGCTCCTGACATAGACCATAGGACACGCGGCTTCGCGCATAAATGCGCGCAGTATCGGCCCCCTTTGCCGGAGACCGGAAATTTAAGGTTCGATAGGGAATGAGTGGTGGGCGCACAAGGACTCGAACCTTGGACCCGCTGATTAAGAGTCAGCTGCTCTACCAACTGAGCTATGCGCCCGATTGCCGCGGCGGACCCCGCCGCGGCGCCGGTCTGTTAGCAAAGGGATGCCGCCCTGTCCAGCGACCGGCGGCTTCCTGAGTTGTTTCTACCGGACCTGCTCGTCGCTCTGAGGACGATCCATCATGGGACGGTCCATCATCATGCCGCGGCGATCATGATGCCGCCAGTTCGCGCGCCACTCGCGCCCGCGCATATTGCCGAAGCGATGATGGGCGCCGAGCCGCGCCAGCACCGTGAAGCGATGCTTCTGGCCCTCGTCGAGGCTCTGGTACAGCGGCGCGGCGGCATCCGCGAGCTTCTTGAGCGCGGCGCCGCGGCTCTCGAGCGCCTGTGCGCGCTTGGCCAAACGCTCGACCGGATTGCGCTCCGGCTCAGCCGAGGTGCGGTTGGCGCTTTCACGCGCCGTGCGCCGCTCGGCACGCAGCTTGGCGAGGTCGCGCAGCGCGCTTTCCAGCGCCGGCCAGTTCTTTTCTTGTTCGGCGGAAAGCTTGAGGCCGGCATGCAGCGCGGCGATGCGGGCATCGCCGAAGGCCGCGACATCTTCAGCCGAGGGACGCCAGCGTTGCGCGCGGTTGAATTCGGGCGGACCCGACTGAGCGTAGGCAAGCGTTGCGCCGGCAATCGCGAGCGCGCTCGTGCCGGCGAGAACGGACTTCCACATGGCCACCTCCAATGGCGTTATTCGATGGGCCGATTAGAGGGACGCCGGCCTTGGCTTGGCAAGTTAAAGTTTGGAAAGAGATTACGCGAACGCAAACTTGATGTACCGCCATTCAGAATGAACGGCGGTACAGGATCGTCAACGCAGGCTTGCTCAGTTGAGCGCGGCGACCACCGGGCCGAGACCCATCTCCTGCGCCAGGCTTTGCGCCGAGCGTTTCTGCTCGTCGCTCAGAGCGGCGATCAACGGCCGCGCCGCCGACGCCAGCCGCTGGACGGCCGCGCTGGTGAGCACGATCGATACCGCGCGATGGCTGACGCGGCGCACGAAGCCTTCCGATTCCGCATTGTGCGTGGATTGATGACGCGCGAGATCGCGCAAGGCCGCTTCGACCGGCGCCCAGTAGCGCGCCTGTTGGGGCGTCAGCTTGAGCGCGCTCTTGATGCGCGGAATATCGATCGATGCGTGCAGCCCCTGCTCCGCGGCGAACTCGGTCGCCTGGGCCGGCATTCCCGGCAACACGCCGGCGATCGCGAGCGCGAAAACGCTCGCGCAGAATGTCATCCTCATTTCCTGAAGTCCCCTGTGATCAACGACTGCTGCGGCAGATAGCCTCGAAATCCGCCGCTGGCGCGAACAGAATGCGGTCGAAATGTGATATTTGCGGTTCCCTTGGAACGAATCGCCGCGCAACGAATGCCGCGCCTCGAGGGGCGCGGCATCAAGGTTCCGCCAATACGCCTAGCGGTCAGCCGGCGTCAGTCGAGTGGATACGCTGCTCGATGCCCGGCGTCTTGTTGCGCTTGCTGGTGAGCTTGTTGAGCGCGCCGAGATAGGCTTTGGCCGAAGCGACCAGCGTATCCGGGTCGGCGCCCTTGGCGGTGTAGGAGCGCCCGTGCTCCGACAAGCGCACCGA
>Ga0134127_10002424_pt1 | contig 13462 bp, 12 predicted proteins | sample KB31753_FD_96459 | JGI IMG/M metagenome (GOLD analysis project Ga0134127, IMG submission 96459) | Terrestrial soil microbial communities with excess Nitrogen fertilizer from Kellogg Biological Station, Michigan, USA - KB3-175-3 | ecosystem: Environmental > Terrestrial > Soil > Unclassified ...
CCCCAAGATGAACACTCCTGGAGCGTAAGCTCCCTGAAGGGCCCTGGGAGACTACCAGGTTGATAGGGCGCAGATGCACGGACCGTAAGGTCTTCAGTCGAGCGCTACTAATCGCCCGTGAAGTTTGATCTCTCCAAGTTGGTTCCCCCACACCATCCTGACTTCGATTCTACCAGTAGCGGCTGGTGACTAGCGCGCAGGGGCCACACCCGTTCCCATTCCGAACACGGCAGTTAAGCCCTGTAGCGCCGATGGTACTGCGCTCGAGAGGGCGTGGGAGAGTAGGCCGTCGCCAGCCTTCCCTTCAAAGCCCCCGGAGCATCGCTCCGGGGGCTTTGGCTATCAGCCATCAGAGCCGGATGGGAATCTCCCGGCGCCTGTCGGGCAAGTATTCCAGGGTTAGCTTAGACCCTCCTAGCCGATCACTGAGAGCTGATAGCTCGCCACCCCATGCCCCTCTCTGGCCACGTCGCGCTCGCCGGCGTACCCAACGTCGGAAAGTCGAGCCTCCTCAATACCCTGGTCGGCCAGCACCTGGCGATCGTCAGCCCCAAGCCCCAGGCCACCCGGCTCCCCGTCGTCGGCCTCCGGACCGAGTCAGACACGCAGTACGTCTTCGAGGATCTCCCCGGCCTGCTCGATCCGGGCTATCCGCTTCAGGCCGGGATGCTCGCGGCCGCTCACGCCGCCCTGGAACGAGCCGACGTCGTCCTCTACCTCCATCCCGCACCCGAGGGGCCGGCCCCCCCCTTCGAAACCGTTGCCCGGCTCGAGCGACCCCTGCAGGTGCCTCTTCTCCTGGCTTACACCAAAGGTGATCTCGTATCGGCCCAGCGGTGTGCCGAGCTGACGGCGGCGGGCGCGGCCGTGGTGTCGGCCGCGACCGGCGCTGGTCTGGATTTCCTGCTCTCCAGAATCAGGGCCCACCTCCCGGCTCGCCCGTTCGAGTACGATCCCGACGACGTGGGAACCCAGCCGGTCCGGTTCTTCGTGGTGGAGTACCTGCGCGAGGCGGCGTTCGAGCTGCTGGAAGAGGAGTTGCCTTACGCGCTGACCGCCGAAGTTGAAGAGTTCCGGGAGCAGGAGCGGCCCATGTACATTCGGGTCACCCTGTTCGTCGAGCGTGAGTCCCAGAAGGGAATGGTGATCGGACGGGGCGGCCGTACTCTCAAGGCGATCGGTCAAAGGGCGCGGAGCCGGCTGGAGGAGCTGGTCCAGGCGCCCGTCTTCCTCGGTCTCTGGGTGAAGACGTTGCCCCACTGGCGCAAAGACCCCGCGGCGCTCACGAGGTTTGGCTTCCCGCTGCTCAAGAAGGAGGTTTCATGAGCCTCGCCCCCGAGTTGCTCGAAATTCTCGTCTGCCCCAAATGCAAAGGCGCCCTCGAATATCGCACGTCGCCGGAAAGCCTCGTGTGCCATGCCTGCCGACTGGTCTACGCGGTCGAGGATGACATCCCCGTCATGCTCATCGACGAGGCCAAGCCGCTCTGATCCGGCAGTAGCATGACGGCGCATACCCTGAGCCCGAGCGCGCAACGCGTTCTCGATAAGGCTCGCCAGGAAGCGGCGCGGCTGGGCCACGAAGCGATTGGCGCCGAGCATATCGTGTTGAGCTTGCTTCAGGAAGGCGAGCCGGCTGCGGCTGCGTTTACCACCCGTGGACTCGCCCTACCCGCTGTCCGCGAGCGCCTCGAGGGAGCCGGCCGGAAAGCCAAGGCCAAGGGAACCCCAGACCAGCTCCAATACACGTCGCACGCAAAGCGTCTCATCGAGTTGGCCACTCGCGAAGCCAGAGCTCAGGGGGGACAGCTTGCCGCAGAGCACCTTCTGACGGCTGCTCTCAAGGAGCCTCGCGGACCTCTGGCCCGGTTGCTGAGTGACGCACCCGTGTCCCGCGGAACCCGCGAAACCCCGCGCGGAACTCCGGCAGCGCCAGCCTCCGAGACCCGACCTTCCAGCGCCGCGATCGCAAGGGCCACCAGGCGTTGGACGATCTCCTGGCGGGGTGTGCTGCTCGCCGCGGTTCCCGTAAGCCTGGGACTGGCCGCAACACATGGCCCGCCCATCGTGGTCTTTGGTCTTGCCTGCCTGGCAGTGCTACCGCTCGCGAGCTACATGGGCGACGCCACCGAGCACCTTGCCGCACGCACCGGTCCGACCATAGGCGGCCTGCTCAACGCCACCTTTGGGAACGCCGCCGAGCTGATTATCGCCATCGTGGCGCTGCGCGCGGGATTGGTCGAGTTGGTCAAGGCCTCGATTACCGGCAGCATCCTGGGCAACCTGTTGCTCATCTTGGGCCTGTCACTGCTCGCCGCTGGAACCAAACGAGCCGAGATCCGCTTCAATCGCACCGCCGCGGGCATGAGCGCGGCAATGCTGGCGCTCGCAGTTGTAGGCCTCGCGTTCCCCGCGCTGTTTCACGCAACTCACCCGGAGAAGGCCGCCAGGATGAGCGAGCTTCAGATGTCGGAATGGGTCGCCGTCATCCTGATCGCCACGTATGGCTGCTCCCTCCTGTTCACCATGCGCACTCACCGCTCCCTGCTCGGCGGCGATCCCCACCCGACGGAAGGGCCAGCCTGGGGTGTGGGTCGGTCGCTGTTGATTCTGGGCCTGGCGACGGTTGGAATTGCGGTCGAATCCGAGATCCTGGTCCATGCGACGGAGGCGGTGACCACGAGCCTGAACCTGAGCGAGGTGTTTCTCGGCCTGATCGTTATCCCCATCATCGGGAACGCCGCCGAGCACGCGGCGGCCGTCATGTTCGCTCGCAAGGGGCAGGTCGATCTGGCACTTCAGATCGCGCTTGGGTCCAGCACGCAAATTGCTTTGCTCGCGGCGCCGTTGCTGGTATTTGCGGGTCTGATCCTGGGCACCGGGATGGATCTGGTGTTCCGGCCCTTCGAGGTGGCCGCCCTGGGGCTGTCGACGCTGGTCGCCGCCATCCTGACCCTGGATGGAGAGTCGCATTGGTTCGAGGGAGTGCAACTTTTGGCAGTGTACGGGATGGTGGCCGTCGCAGCGTTTTTCATGTAAGTCCAACTCGGGCGTGGCCGAACGTCGCTGGTTAAGTTAGCTTCCGACCAACTCTTAGCAGAGGGCATGGGTGCGGACTCGCCCGACGATTCTCTTTTTTTCGCCGGACGGCTGCCCGGTCCCGGCTCTGGTCCGGCAGTGGGCGCAAGCCAGGGCGTTTCCGTTGGTCACACTCCAGAGCGGCGACGACGTCGAATCGATCGTCCTGCGCGGTCATCCCTGCCTGCTTTTCGTTCATGCAGATAGCGCGGGAGATCGCGGACTGGCGCTGGTCCACCGGCTGAAGGCCGACGCATTCACCGCGATCGTCCCGGTTACGGTCCTGGCGGGCGCTCATCACCCGGACCACGTGCAGGCGTGGTTCGAGGCCGGCGCAGACGAAGTCATCACGGGGTTATTCTCGCCGGCCGAGCAACGGGCCCGGGTCGAAGCGATGCTGGTCCGAACCGAGCGGGATGTGTCGGTTCATCCATCGACTCGTCTGCCCGGCACGACGGAGATCGAGCGGGAGATTCGGCGCCGTCTCGAAAGCCAGCATGATTTCGCGGTCTGCTACGCGGACCTCGATCATTTCAAGGAGTTCAACGATCGCTACAGCTATTACGACGGCGATCGGGTCATCTATCTGTTGTCCCGGATCCTGCACGACGTGGTGAAAGGCTTGCTGGGTCCTCGCGGTTTCGTGGGCCACATCGGGGGTGACGATTTCATCTTCATCATCCCCGGCTCCGAGATCCACGTGGTGTGCACCGAGATTCTGTCCGTGTTCGATACCCTGATTCCGCTTCAGTACAACGAGCAGGACCGGCGGGCGGGATACTTTTTCGGCAAGGATAGGCGTGGCCAGTTGCATCGCGTGCCGCTGATGACGCTGTCGATCGGAATCGTGACGAATCGTAACCGGCGGTTTGCGCACCCGGCCCAGGTGAGCGAGCTGGCGACTGAAATGAAGAGCTACGCGAAGACCCTCCCCGGGTCGGTATTCGTGGTCGACCGCCGACAAGGAATGGAGGCCGATCTGCGGCCGGGGTCCGGGGCGAGAGAGCAGCGGTGAGGATGCCTAGATGAACGTGTTCTGTCCCAACTGCAGCACTGTATATCGAGTGGATCCCGCGAAAGTGCCGGAAGGCGGCATTCGCGCGCGATGCGCCGTTTGCTCGGCGGTGTTCGCGGTCAAGGCCGAGGTGGGTCAGCCGGTAACTGAACGGCCGACACCTCGGGAGCCGATTTCGGCACCGCGGGAACCGCTGCCGGCCCCGGCACCGATTGTCGGAGCCCCGCCAGCTGCTGTTGTCGTCGCCTCGGCGCCGCCAGCGCCGCCCGCCGCCCAGGAGCCTGAACCACCGCCGGCCCCTGAGCCTCCACCGCCCCCTGAGCCACCGCCGCCACCGGTCATCTCGGACCGGCCGGTATTCCACGCACCGGCGGCGCCACCGGTCCCGCCGCCCGCTCGGCCAAGTGCTCCCGGACCTGCCATGCCGGCCCGCGGCCCTGGATTGCCTCCACCGGCAATGCCGCCTGCAGCTGGAGTGCGTCCGGGTCAGGCCCGACCGATGCCGCCGGCGTTCCGGACTCCGACGCCGGCCGGGCCGGTAGGCTCTCCTGCGGCGGCCCAGACTGCTCCTGTCGGCGTGGGGTCGGCACCGGCTTCAGCTGCGGCGGCAACTCCGGCGGCTGCTCCTGCGGCGACGCCTGCGCCGCCGCTAGCGCCGGCCGCGACGCCTCCGAGCGCGCCGTCGCGCCCCATCAATCCGTTCCTGTCGCAAGATCCCTCAGCCAAGGCTCGGCGCCTGGCCCGAGCGTTGATCTCGGACATGGTCGTGTACCATCCCGCCAAGCGGCAGGAGGGGCTGCGGGAAGGGACACTCAAGCAGCTCTTTGATGAGGAGATCAAGAAGAGCTGGGAAGAGTATGCCGACCAGGTAGGGAAGGACCTTGCCGAGTCCACCGGTTTTTTCAAGGAAGCCCTGAACGAGATTCTGGCCGACGGCAGGCAGATTTTCTAGGACCGAGGGTCCGGTTCACTTCATACCGGCCTGCTTTCCCGTTATCTTCTAACGCGTTGGGGCCGTTCGTCCGCCGGGGGCGGTCGAGCGGCTCGATCGTATTGACACCACGGCTGGAGTCCCCGCCATGTCAGATCTCGCCGACCGCCTGGCTGAATTAGAGCATCGGGTCACCGAACTCCGAGACTTTCTTTGACCTGACTGGAAAAGCCGATCGCCTCGCCGTTCTGGAGCAGAAGCAGGCCGAGCCGGGCTTCTGGTCCAATGCCGAAGCGGCGCGGGTTGCGGTGCAGGAGGTCAAACAGTTGAAGAGCTGGGTGACGCCGTACGAATCGCTGCGGCAGCGGCTTCAGGCAGCCCGCGAGTTGGCCGAGTTGGTTGCCCATGAGCCCGATGCGGCAATGTCGGCTGAATTGGAAAGCGAGAGCGCCCAGCTCGCCCAGGCGGTCGAGGCGTTCGAGCTCCAGGCCATGCTGCAAGGGCCGGAGGACGAAAGGGACGCCTTACTCACGATTCACCCGGGAGCGGGCGGCACCGAGTCACAGGACTGGGCCGAGATGCTGATGCGCATGTATGTGCGCTGGGCTGAGCGCCACGGATTCGAGGTGTCCGTCCTCGACCTGCTCCCTGGAGAAGAGGCCGGGATCAAGTCGGTCTCGATCGAGATCAAGGGTCAGTACGCCTACGGCTACCTCAAAGCCGAAAAGGGCGTGCATCGGCTGGTACGGATCTCGCCTTACGATTCCCAAGCTCGCCGTCACACATCGTTTGCCTCCGTGTTCGTGTATCCCGAGGTGGACGACACCATCGAGATCGACCTGCGGGAAGAGGACATCAGGATGGACGTATTCCGAGCCTCGGGCGCCGGCGGCCAGCACGTCAACAAGACCTCGTCCGCGGTGCGACTCACCCACATCCCGACCGGAATCGTGGTGTCCTGCCAGCAGGAGCGCAGCCAGAGCAAGAACAAGGCGACCGCGTACAAGATGCTGCGGGCGGCGCTGTATCAGCGGAAGCTGGAGGAGCAGGAGGCCGCGCGGGCGGCACTGGAAGCGACCAAGACGGACAACTCGTGGGGCAATCAGATCCGCTCCTATGTGTTTCAACCGTACACGATGGTGAACGACCATCGTACCGAGCTCAAGGTATCCGACGTACAACGGGTGATGGACGGCGACCTGGACGAGTTCATCCAGGCGTACCTGAAGCGGTTCGGGAGCAAAGCTGCGTGAGCGCGACCGAAGAGCGGAACTACGTCGAAGCGGCGCGTCGCGAGAAGCGCGCCGAACTCGAGAAGCTCGGCGTAGCGCCGTTCGCGTACGGCTTCGAGCGGACCCACACCGCCGCCCAGGCGGTGGCCGCCTACGACGACAGCATGGGCGAAAACGGTCCCGAGGTCCGGGTCGCCGGGCGAATCTCGGCCTGGCGGTCGCAAGGCAAAACTGCCTTCGCTCACCTCGAGGACGTATCGGGAAAAATCCAGGTCTACTTCCGGAGAGATGGCCTAGGCGATCGCTATGATCTGGTAAAGCTGCTCGACCTCGACGACCACGTCGGCGTACAGGGACGGCTGTTCCGCACGAAGATGGGAGAGATCACCGTCCGGGTAGAGGCGTTCGAGCTGCTGGCCAAATCGCTGCGCCCGCTGCCGCGTGGCAAGAGCTATGTGCGGGATGACGGCATTGCGGTGGACACTGCGCTCGCCGATCCGGAGGTCCGGTACCGCCAGCGTTATGCCGATTTGGCTGTTCACGAGGACGTACGGGCAATCTTTCGGACTCGGGCTCGGGCTATCGCGTATCTGCGGCGGTTTCTCGATGAGCGAGGGTTTCTCGAGGTCGAAACACCGATCCTCCAGCCGCTCTATGGCGGGGCAACGGCGCGGCCGTTTGTGACCCACCACAACGCGCTGGACATACCGTTGTACCTACGTATCGCCGACGAGCTGTATCTCAAGCGCTTGCTGGTCGGCGGCCTCGAGCGAGTGTACGAGATCGGGCACGACTTCCGGAACGAGGGGATGGACCGGACCCACAACCCCGAGTTCACGATGCTCGAGTTCTATCAGGCCTATGCCGACTACCACGAGATGATGACAACAGTGGAGGCAATGGTCTCCGGAGTGGTCGAGCATTGCTGCGGATCGCTCAGGCTGGAGCGGGGGAAGGTGACGCTCGATTTCAAGCCGCCTTGGCCCAGGGTCCGGTTCGTCGAGGCCGTGCGCGAGCGCGCCGGGGTCGATGTCCGGACCGCCTCCGATGCCGACCTCCGGAGCGCGCTCGCCGCGCGACGGCCCGCAAGCTCCGAGCATTCCACTGACGAGCTGGCGGCCTATTCGCGGCCCAAGCTGATGGACGAATTGTTCAAGGAATTCGTCGAGCGCCATCTGGTGCAGCCGACGTTCGTCGTCGACCACCCGAAGGCGTTGTCACCTCTGGCCAAAGCGCACCGGGCCGACGATCGCCTGGTCGAGCGGTTCGAGCTGATCCTGCAGGGAGTGGAGTTGGCCAACGCGTTCAGCGAGCTCAACGATCCGGACGATCAGCGAGCCCGGTTCGAGGACCAGGGACGCCAGCGCGAGGCCGGCGACGATGAGGCCCAACGCTTCGATGCGGACTATGTGCGAGCCCTGGAGTACGGGATGCCGCCGGCCGGCGGCGTCGGGGTCGGAGTAGACCGGCTGGTCATGCTCCTTACCAACCAGGCGTCAATTCGCGATGTGATTCTGTTTCCCGCGATGCGGCCGGAGGCTGGGTGAGTTCAGGTCGGAAGCGCTCCCCTGCGGACGAGACGTCGATCGGCGGTCCCGCGGAATATCGCGCGATGCTGCGCTGGCCCACGAGACTCGAGCGCCGAATCGCGGGGCGTTATCTCCGGTCTCGCCGTGCGAAGAGAGCCGCGTCGCTCAACACGATCATTGCCACGGGCGGCGTCGCCGTCGGTGTGATGGCCCTAATCGTTGTCCTGGGCGTGATGAACGGCCTCAGGGACGATCTCCGAGAGCGTATCCTGGTAGCGAGCCCCCATCTCCGCGTGCTCACTTTCGGCGCCGGACTCAGGTTGGACGACTGGCGCCAGGTTCTGGCCACGGCGAAGCAGCAACCTGGAGTGGTGGCGGCCGCACCCGAAGTGATCAGCCAGGCGGGGATCAGTGCCGGACACGACTACGGCGAAGGCGTGAACCTGCTGGGGTTCGACCCCGACACGGGGGCCCGCGCGGTGACCAGCTTTCCCCAGTCCATCAAGAAGGGTGACCTCTCGTTCCAGCCGAAGCGCAAGGACGTGGATGGCGCCATCCTGCTGGGCAGTCGCCTGGCCAATCGGCTGACCGTGTGGACGGGGGATGTGGTGACTCTGGTGCCGGTAACGCAGGCAAAGCTGAATCCGGCTTTGGGCGTCGCCGTCCCGAAATTCTGGAAGTTCGAAGTGACGGGGTTGTTCGAGACGGGAATGTTTCAATACGACAACCAGTTTGTGGTCGTGTCCCGGAGTATCGCCCAGCAATTCACCGGGCTGGGCGACGCGGTGTCGGGCATCGCCATTCGCGTGTCCGATCCGGAGATTGCGCCCCAAGTGGGTCGGCAGTTGGAAGAGCGTCTGGGCTATCCCTATCGGACGCTCGATTGGCAGACGCAGAACGCCAGTCTCTTCAGCGCGTTAGAGCTCGAAAAGCTGGCCATGGGCCTCATTATCTTCTTCATCATGGTGGTCGCGGCGTTCAACATCGTCGGCACCTTGACCATGGTGGTGACCGATAAGACCCGAGAAATCGGAATCCTGCAGGCCATGGGACTCACTGCACCGGCCGTCGCCCGCATCTTCCTGGCACAGGGAGCGATCATCGGCCTGGTAGGTACGACGCTCGGGCTGCTCGGCGGACTGGCAGTCTCCTACGTGGTAGACCGTTCCGGTTGGATCCGCATCAATCCTGCGGTCTATTTCATCGACCACCTCCCGGTGCACGTCGAGCTGGTCGATGTCATCGTCGTCGTGCTTGCCAGCGTGGGCATCGCCCTCCTGGCGACGCTTTATCCGTCCCGCTCCGCCGCGCGGCTCACGCCGGTCGAAGCGATCCGGCACGAGTAGGAGACGGACACCGTGCCGATTCTCGAAGCGAGCGGACTCCGCAAGGTCTACCGGGGCGGTGACGGCAGCCCTATCGACGTGCTGACCGGGGCGGATCTCGGTGTAGCGCGCGGAGTGTTCGTCGCAATCGTGGGCGCGAGCGGAGCCGGCAAGAGCACATTGCTTCACCTGCTCGGAGCGCTCGACCGGCCCACCGCGGGAACCGTAAAGCTCGACGGGCAGGGGTACGAGGAGATGACCGCGACCGAGCTCGCCTCGGTGCGGAACCGGAAGCTCGGGTTCGTCTTCCAGTTTCATCACCTGCTCCGCGAGTTCACCGCGCTCGAGAACGTGATGCTGCCGCTCCTCATCGCCGGAGCGACCGAGGCAACGGCCCGGTCGAGGGCGGAGGAGCTGCTCGCCCGAGTGGGGCTCGCCGGGCGAATGACGCACCGGCCGACGGCGCTCTCCGGCGGGGAGCAACAGCGGACCGCAGTCGCCCGGGCGTTGGCGACCGACCCGGTCGTGGTCCTGGCCGACGAGCCGTCCGGCAACCTCGACTACGGTCATAGTGAGGTCCTCCACGAGCTGTTCGCGAGTCTGGCCCGCGAGTTCGAGACCGCGTTGGTGGTAGTGACCCACAACCGGCTGTTCGCCGCTCGGGCCGATCGGGTGTTGAGCATGGAGAACGGGCGGCTGGTCCCGCTGACCAGCGTGGAGTCGATGCCCTGATGAGCTGCGATCAGTGCCATGAGCGCGAAGCGGTCATTCACCTCACGCAGATCGTGAACGAACAGGTCACGACCCTCCATCTGTGCGAGCGCTGCGCAGCGGAGAAGGGGGTCGAGAGCACCGCCACGGTCGAGCAGAATCCGTTCGCCAAGCTGGTCGCCGCCAGTATGGGGAAGGCGTCTCCCGACCTGACCCTGGTTGGGTCGGGCACGCGCGGCGCCTGTCCCCGCTGTGGCGCCACCCTCCAGGACTTTAGGGAGAGCGGGCGACTGGGCTGCGCTGATTGCTGGCGGGCGTTCGAGGCGCCTCTCAGGGATTTGCTGAGGAGGCTGCACGGCTCGACCGTGCACATGGGCGAGCGCTACGCCGAAAGGGACGGGGAGGCCGTGCGGGTGAACGGGGACAGCGCCCCGCACCAGGCCGATCTGCGGGAGCAGCTTCGGCTCGCCATCGAGACCGAAAACTTCGAGCTGGCGGCCGAGCTGCGGGACCGCCTGCGGGTGCTGGAATGATCGACCTGAGCTTGCTCACGGATGGTGGGGTCGGCTGGCTGGACGCGAGCGGACCGGCGAGTCACCTCGTGCTCTCCACGCGCATTCGACTTGCCCGAAATCTCGCAGATCACGTGTTTCTGACGCGCAATTCGGAGCCGGACCGCGAGGAGATCCTCGCCCTGGTGCATCGCGCCGCCCAGGATACGGTGCTGCTCCGTCGCGCTGTTACGTTCCGGCTCGATAGTCTGGACCGCACCGACCGGCAGCTGCTCCACGAGCGGCATCTTATTAGCAAGGAGCTGGCTGGCTTAGATGTCGACGGGAAGGTCCGGGCAGGGGCCTCGGTGCTGGTGCAGGACCGAATCGGGGTCATGCTGAACGAGGAGGACCACCTCCGGCTCCAGGGGCTTCACTCCGGGCTCGCGCTGGAGCAGGCATACGCCGAGGTGGATCGGCTGGACGCCGAACTGGGACAACGACTTCCCTTCGCATTTCACCCCGAGTTTGGTTACCTTACCAGCTGCCCCACGAACGTCGGGACAGGACTTCGGGCATCGGTCTTGATCCACCTGCCGGGGCTGGTGCTGACGAAGGAGATCTCGAAGGTCCTGCAGGGGCTCGCCCAGGTGGGGCTCACCTTCCGAGGGTTGTACGGGGAAGGGAGCGAGGTCGTCGGCAACTTCTTCCAGCTCTCCAACCAGACGACTCTCGGCAAGTCGGAAACCGAGCTCCTCGACCACCTGGGCAAGATGGTTCGCCAGGTGATCGACTACGAAGAGCAGGCTCGGCAGGTGCTGTTACGCGACGCGCCGACGATTATCGAAGACAAGGTCTGGCGCGCGTTCGGACTGCTTCGGTACGCCCGTTCCCTGTCGTTCGACGAAGCGATGAACCTCCTCAGCGGCGTACGGCTAGGGGTGGGTGTCGGGTTGATCGCAGGGGTGGGGATGTACACGCTGAACAAGCTGCTGGTCTACACCCAGCCCGCGCATTTGGCCGTCGCGCACGGCCTGGGCATCACCGACCCCGAGCTCTCGGTTCGGCGAGCACAATACGTCCGACGGGTGCTTGAAGAGGAAGTGGGACGGCGCGCATAGCCCCCTTGGACGATGAACGGCATGAACGCAGGATACTCAGAATGAACGGCTACAACTTTACAGACCGTGTCCGCAAGGTCCTGCAGATGGCGCGCGAGGAAGCCGCCCGTCTGCATCACGAATATGTGGGGACCGAGCACATTCTCCTCGGGCTCATCCGCGAGGGCGAGGGTGTGGCGGCGGCCGTGCTCACGAATCTCAACGTGGATCTCGAGGAGATCCAGCAGAAGATTGAGGAGACGGTCAAGAAGGGGAAGGCGGCCGCGGCCGCCGGCCCCGACCTGCCGTACACCTCCCGCGCCAAGAAGGTGCTGGAGCTGGCCATGACGGAGGCCCGCGAGCTCAATCACTCCTACGTGGGCACCGAGCACCTGCTGCTCGGCCTGCTCCGGGAGGAGAAGGGCATCGCGGCCCAGGTGCTCACCGATGCAGGGGTGAATCTCGAGCAATCGCGAGCGGAGACGCTGCGGCTCCTGGGAAGCGACATGCCTCAGGCTTCGGCCAGCGGGAGCCCGTCGACGCCGAGCTCCACGCCCAAGTCTGAAAAGAAGTCCAAGACGCCGGCGCTGGACCATTTCTGCCGCGATCTCACCCAGCTCGGCGCCGAGGGGCAGCTCGACCCGACCATCGGGCGGGCCAAGGAGATCGAGCGTGTGATGGAGATCCTGGCCCGGCGGAAGAAGAACAACCCGGTGCTCATCGGCGAGCCGGGCGTCGGCAAAACGGCCATCGTCGAGGGGCTCGCGCTCCTGATCGCCAACGGACTCTGCCCCGATGTGCTACGGGACCACCGGGTGCTCTCGCTCGACATGGCAGCAGTGATCGCGGGAACCAAGTACCGCGGCCAGTTCGAGGAGCGGCTCAAGGCGGTCATGAACGAGATCGCCCAGAACAAGAACATCATCCTGTTCATCGACGAGCTGCACACCCTCGTCGGAGCCGGCGCAGCCGAAGGCGCCATCGACGCATCCAACATGCTCAAGCCGGCGCTCGCGCGAGGCGAGCTCCAGTGCGTCGGCGCGTCCACCCTCAACGAGTACCGCAAGTACATCGAGAAGGACGGCGCATTGGAACGCCGGTTCCAGACGGTGATGGTGGAGCCGCCTTCCGTGGACGAGACGGTGGAAATCCTCAAAGGCCTTCGCAAGAAGTACGAGGATCACCACCGGGTGGCGATTCCCGACCCGACGCTCCAGGCGGCGGCGGAGTTGTCCGATCGCTATATCACCGACCGGTTCCTGCCGGACAAGGCGATCGACGTGATCGACGAGGCCGGCGCCCGGGCGCGGCTGGCGTCGCAGGTCCCGCCCGCCGAAGTGGCCGAGCTCAAGGCGGCGCTGGAGCAGGTGAACCTGCAGAAAGAGGAGTCGGTCCGAGACCAGAACTTCGAGCGGGCGGCAGCGCTTCGCGACCAGGAGCGCGATCTGCAGAACCAGATCCGGCTGAAGAATGAGGAGTGGGAGCGCGAGCGGCAGACCCGGCGTCCGCTGATCGACGAGGAGGCAATCGCCTTCATCGTGTCCCGCTGGACCGGCATTCCGGTAACTCGCCTCCAGGAGGCGGAAGCCACCCGCCTGATGCGGATGGAGGACGAGCTGCACACCTCCGTGGTGGGCCAGGATGAGGCCATCCGGGCCGTCTCTCGCGCCATCCGCCGGTCTCGCGCGGGGCTAAAGGACCCGAACCGCCCCATCGGCTCGTTCATATTCTCGGGCCCAACAGGTGTTGGCAAGACCGAGCTGGCCCGGGCGCTGGCCAAGTTCCTGTTCGCCGACGTCTCCGCCCTGATCCGGGTGGACATGTCCGAGTACATGGAGAAGTTCTCCGTGTCCCGGCTCATCGGCGCGCCCCCGGGGTACGTCGGGTACGAGGATTCGGGCACTTTGACCAAGGCTGTGCGCCGGAAGCCCTATTCCGTCGTCCTTCTGGACGAGATCGAGAAGGCCCACCCGGACGTCTTCAACATTCTGCTTCAGGTGCTGGACGAGGGGCACCTGACCGACAACTACGGCCGGATGATCGATTTCAAG
>Ga0134127_10002425_pt1 | contig 13459 bp, 6 predicted proteins | sample KB31753_FD_96459 | JGI IMG/M metagenome (GOLD analysis project Ga0134127, IMG submission 96459) | Terrestrial soil microbial communities with excess Nitrogen fertilizer from Kellogg Biological Station, Michigan, USA - KB3-175-3 | ecosystem: Environmental > Terrestrial > Soil > Unclassified ...
GTCAGTGTCGTCGCGCGGGTTCTGCATGAAGCTCTTCTTATTTCTGTACTCGCGCACGACAATCGGCTGCCCGTCGATCTTGAAATACTCGTATCCCCAGCTCGAGAGTTTCGCAAACAGGTCCTGCAGATACAGTTGCGACTCGGGCGCTGAAGGATCGACGAGAAACTTCCCCTCCCACGTACTCGAAGCCGTTGTTCCATCGGGCTTCATCAGAAAAACGCCGACGTGGTTTTTGATGACTGCTTCGTTGCTCTGCCCGTGCGGCGCGAGCCAGATTCCCGGTTTCAGGCCGAGGCTTTTGATGTACGCAGCGAGCCTGTCCATGCCGCCTGGAAAACGATTGTTGATGGTGGACCAATCGCGGTTTTCACCCAAGCCCCGGCCAGTTCCCTGCCAGCCGTCGTCGATCTGAACGTACTTAACACCGAAGTCTTTGAGGTTCGCGGCAATCCACTTCGCGGTGATCTTGATCTCGTCTTCGTTGATCTCCTGGTAGAAGAAGTACCACGAACACCAGCCTGAAGGAGGCAAAGGAAATCTTGTCTTATCGATCGGCGCGAAGTATTTGATTTTGAGCGTGTCGCGGAAATAATTCTTGAGGACAGTGCCGTCTTTCAGAACCAGTTCATCTTTGACCGGATCGAAGGTTCCATCGGCGATTGATGGTGAGACGTGGCCCAGCGTCATCACCATCAAATCTTTGTTGGCGCCGTCGCGGACGCGCGCAGGGATCGGATGCGGCCACGTTTGCGCGAAACACTGTGGGGCCAGAAAAACGCACAAAAAACAAAAAAAGATAGTTTTCATCGTCGTAAGATCAAATTACTTCGATCGTCGGCGCTTGTAGCCGGCACCTTGTAGAGCAGCTTGTAATGCGCGGATGCGCGGCGAATCAAAGGAAACAACATCTGTGGCGGCCATTCGCCGAGCTGTTGATATGGCCACTTCTTGTCGCCAAGTGCAAACGGTACGAGAAAGGCCAACGCCTTACGAATGCTGCGCCCATCCGCTGTCTCGTAATTCCATAAATCAACACCGAGAGTTTCGCCCAAACGCGCAAGCTGCATTAACCCGTCGAGGTTGCCAACGCTGTAACTCCAGGCTCGTGTTCGTTCGAGCTCTAACGGTTGTTGTCCGTCAGGTTCGATTTGAACGGCGATTCGCTTCTGTTTCACCGCTTTCAAAACAGACTTCGCGAGATCTTTTTTACCGAGAAACAACGCAAACGAAACCACCTGCACATCGTAAAACGTGCCGTGATTGTTTCGCGCCGCCGCTTCATCGCGGCCGTGCTTGCTCTCGAGCATCCACTGCAAGAATTTTTCGAACCATTCTTCCATCCCTTTCTGATCCGTGCTGGACCAGGCTGTTGATCCTTTCAGCAATCCAATCGCATCCGTCACCTTCGTTAGCCCACGCGTTTCGATCAACCCGATCCCGCGACCGGTGTTGATTCCTGGAATGCCTTGCGCAAACTCCAAATTCGGATTCATGCGCGTTTGCGGATCGAGAAAGAACGTGCGCAACAGTTGCGCGGCTTTTTTCGCGTAAACCTCGTCGTGCTTGAAGTGGTAGGCGAGCGCAAGCGTCTCGACCGCCGCTTCCATCTGATCCTTCACTCGATGGTTGTCGATCTTGTCGATCTCAGGATTGCGTTCGCCGTCGCGGCGGATGTAAGGCAGGCCGTTCGAACTCTTCGGGTCAGGCCAGAAGTAAGGCGCCTGACTCATGTAATCGCGCTTGTCACCACTCGGAGGCGTGACAGTTTTCGTCGTGACAGAGAATGGCCCAGCAGTCAGTGCCTTTTGCGCGTCGCGATCGAGTTTAGCCAGCGCAGGCGTAATGGTTTGCGCCGCAGCTAAACTGCACGCCGACAGCAAGCACAAAAGACACAAAATGGCTTTAGAACGTAAACCTAAGTCCAAACTGAAGCTGTCGCGGGTTTGTACCCTGAGCCAAACCTGAAACTCGACCAACGTTCGCAACTATGGCGTTCGCAGAGTTGAGCGTCAGGTTACCGGCGGCGGGCACATCCCAGTTTTGAATGTTGAATACGTTAAAGGCCTCGAAGCGAAATTGTAGCTTCATATCTTCGCGCAACGGAATGCTCTTGAACAAAGAGAGGTCCGTATTGAACACAGCTCGTCCACGGAGAACGTTCCTTCCGAAACTACCAAAGGCGCCAGTGTTATTCGGAATACCAAAGGCACACGGGTTGAACCAGCTCGCGATAGTTCGAACCTCGTCTGCTGCACGGCCGCCCTGCGAGATAGTCTTCTGACAGTTCGGATCCGGGTTAGCGGCAACTGCTCCAGCGACGAACGGATCTGCAAGCAGGTTTGGCCGCAGGTAATTGCCCGGAGCGTTCGGAGCATTTCCTCGTAGGTTTGCGAGGTCTCCTGCAACCTGCAAGTTGAACACCTGTCCTGTTCGTGCCTGCATGATGAAATTGGTTTGCCAATTGCCGAGAATCCACGATGCTGGGCCACTGCGAAACCACCTCTTGCCTGGGCCGGCAGGTAACTCGTAAAGCGTGGACCACGAAAGGAAGTGGGGAACATCGTAAGCCGAAACGCCACGGCCAGTGCTGGAATCGTAAAAGTTCTGAAGAGTTGAACCGCCACCTGGTCCATTTTCGACGTTGAAGTAGCCACTTCCGACGTCGATCGATTTGCTCCAGGTGTAAGACACTAACGTTTGCAGGCCGTTGCTAAGGCGGCGCTGAAACTTGGTTTGCAAAGCATGGTAGTTGGAATAACCCGTGCTCAACGTGTAGTTGATATTTGCTCCAACCCACGGCATTGGTCGCAAGGCATCCACCGCAGCACGAAACGCCGCATTGCACGGATTGTCATTCGCCGCACAAGTGTTTCTCGATGCTTTGCTTGCTGTGTTAGCGAAACCGGAATAAGGAAGTCGACCGTTCTTGCTGCCTACGTAAGCAATGGAAAACATCGAGTGCCAACCCAATTCACGTTGTATCTCGACGTGCCATTGCTGCGAGTAAGCATCTCGATACGCGGGGTCGTCACCGAACGTGTTAGCAGGCGTCCACGGGTTCGTCGTTGGCAACGGTGTTGCAAATCCTTGTGATTGGACCTGGACAATATTTCGACCGTTACCGCTGGCGAAGTCAGCGCTGGTGTTTGCAGTGCCGGCAAACGCAGTGGCGTCGGGCCAAACAGCGAGCTCCAGATCGTTTTGGGCGTACTGGCTTCTAGCAGGAATTGCATCCCAGTAAAGACCCCAACCAGCACGGATGACGGTTTTTTGATTGAAACTCCAAGCCACGCCGATGCGCGGGCCCCAATTATCTTTAACCGGAGGCGGAGCAAAGAAATCCTTGCCCGCAAGGACGACGTTACCGAAATGTGGATCAGACTGGAAAGCATCCGGGATACAAGGCGCTGCCTTCGCTACGCTGCAAAGGGACGGCATTTCTTTGGCGCCGATGATCCAACGCTTGTTTGCTAGATCAAGCGCATTCCAGAGCCGGCCATCAGTTGTCTTCGGTTGCGTAAGATAGTCGTAGCGCAATCCCAACGTTAATGTGAAATTGGGATTGATTCTCCACTCATCCTGAAAATAACCAGCCCACGCAGAATACTTGAACTGGACTGGACCACCATGAAGTGTTGGCAACTGCGCCTGGAAATCATTAGGAAAACCAAGCAACGCAGACGCCAGGGAAAGTCCGGACGTACCCGAACTGCCTGTCAATCCACGAGTTTGTTCATCGCTAAAGTTATAGCGCTGGAACGTGTTGAGCTGTACACGCTCCGCTTCGATGTACCATCCGCCCATCTTGAAATTGTGGTTACCTTTCAACCACGTCAAGTTTGGCGTCAGGCTCCAGTTTGGATTCTCTCGAATTGCTGGACCACGTACTCCGAAATCGTTGTTACCGCCTGCGGTCCAATTGGCTAAGCGAACCAGAAGTCCTTCGTACTTGTCGACGTCGACAAATTGCGTCAACCCGCCGACTCCAGCCGTATGCTGGTTCTGCTGCCCTGAATCGACTCCCGGACGGCCCGCATAGCCCATGCGGAAATCAAGAATCAAACCTGGACTGAAAAGATGTGTCCAGCCACCACCGTAGTTTCTTCCTTGCGAGCTACCGCCCGTTGATCCGTCTTGTCCGATCGGGTTATCGACCGTCACACGATGTTCGGTGTAGCGGAAGAAAATGTTGTCGTTGTCGTTGAATCGGTGATCGACTCTGACTTGAAAACCGTTCGAATTGTTTATCGTCGGACGATTCTGCGCGAAGTTATTTGTTACGTCACCCGGAAAAGAGAGATTAGGCGGGGCCGAATACGTTCGGAAAAACTGCTGCATCGGACCAAAAATCAACGCCTGCGGGATCTTGAAACACACTGACCCGGTGTTTTGATCCTGCTGCTTTTGCGCGTTCACGGGCAGCGGATTCCCTGCGGCATCGCAACGAAACTGATCGCGAACAAAGTTGCCGTTGACCAATCGCGTTGAATAAGGATTGAAGATCGGCCGGCGAAAGGGGGTATTCGTAAAGTCGCCGTTAATCTCGGCAGCAGTAGGCACGTACGATAGTGCGAGCGTAGGTTGACTATAACGCCAGCCGTCGTATCCCGCCGAAAAGAACGTGCGGTTTTTGAATATTGGCCCGCTGACCACTGCTCCGAATTGATTCTGCCGGAAAGGCAAAGGGCTATCGGGAACACCCTGGCCCGGTTTGCATCTCGCAGACGTGCAGACATCGAATGGATTGCGCGCGTCGAACGCATCATTACGAACGTACTCAAAAGCCGAACCATGAAATGCGTTACCGCCGGAGCGCGACACCATGTTCATTACTCCGCCAGTTGCGCCCCCAAATTCAGCTTTGGCATCGTGGCCTACAACTTTGAACTCCTGGATCAGATCGATGTTCGGGATCACGATGTACGTCGGCCCACGAATGTTTGTGTTGATAATGCCATCGTAGAAGTAAAGCTTCGAACGGTTTTGCTGGCCGTGAAATGATGGATCGACAAAACCTGAACCAGGAATGCCGACGTTACCTTCCACTCCGCCGATGCTTCTGTTTTGAGACGTCGAGACGGGCGTCACTCCGGGTGTCAATGTAAGTAACTGCGTAAAGTTTCTGCCGTTCAGCGGTAACTCTCCCACTGCCTTTTCATTGATCACCGTACCGAGCTCCGTTGTAGATTTTTGGACCAGCTCGGCATCGGCGACTACTTGAACTGTTTCTGAAACCTCTCCCACCGTAAGCGCTATCTTCTGGGTAACCGTTTCACTGACGCCGACATTGAAGGGAGCGGTTTCAACTCCTTTGAAGTTGGGCGCCTCGATCCGCAGCACGTAGCTACCCGGCTTGACATTGACGATCGTGAAGTAGCCGCTCTCATTCGCTTTTACTTCCGTCTCGATCTTAGTCGACTGGTTGATCAGCTTGACCATGGCGCCAGGTAAGCCGCTGCCATTCGGGTCTGAGACTGTGCCGTTCACTTCCCCAGTCGAAGTTTGTGCTTTGATGGTTACGGTGAATGCGAGAAGGAGCAGCGCGGCTGCAATTGAAGATAAACGCATGTCAGCCTCCACAGATCTTGTTTACTCGATCGCCTTTGTGCCCTTTGTGAACGAAAAACCAACTTAGAAATTGAACCTTAACGATGCTTGCATCACTCGCGGAGTCCGCGCCGCTGTTACTGCTCCGAATCTCGCATTCGTCTGCTGGATAGTTGCTGTGCAGACGTTGCTCAAAGAGCAAGCCGCTTTTGGATTGGCGGAGCTGGGATTATTTACGACGAGTCCCCACGTCGCAGCCGCATCTATATCACGGAAGTTTGTGTGATTGAAAATATTGTAGATCTCCCAACGTAACTGGAACGATCGCTTTTCACCAAGCTTGATGTTTTTGAAGAACGCGAGATCGTTGTTGAAGATCGACGGCATCCGCACATTGTTTCGGGGCTGGTTGCCGATCTGGCCCAATGCAGTCGGCTTCGCAAAACACCCGATGTTGAATGAGCGTGGTGTTCCTGTTGAATCAACTCCCAAGTCACCTCTCATCGGATCGCACGTCACAAACATGCGCGCGTTAATTCCACCACCTGTCCAATCGCTGATGGGCGTGCAAGTCTTCTGCCCGGTCCCAATGTTAGTTCCAGTCTCGGTTGAGCCGGCCGGACAAGGTTGCGAAAGCGAAATTGTCGCTGCAGTGCTCGAGTAAGTTACGGTCACATTCTTCGGCTTACCGCTCGCATACGACGTGGTGCCGGAAATCTGCCAGTTATCGAAGATCGCAGAAACGAAACCGTTGTTGCCAAACTTTCGACTCAGCGCCGGCACGTCGTAGATGTAGTTGATCGTGAAAATATGAGTTTGATCGAAATCCGACGGCGCGTAGTTGAAGTCTTTGAAAGGGCGACCAAAAAAGACATCCGAGGAGTCGTCATTCGCGTAGTCGAACGACTTCGAATAGGTGTAAGCCAAACCTGCCTGGAAGCCTCTCGTGTAACGACGGTTTGCCTGCACCTGTAGCGAGTTGTAGTTTGACGTGCCAGCCCAGGTCACCATTTGGATGTCGCCGTAGCCGCGATAAGGCCGCAGGAAAGCATCCGGCAGGCGCGAGCCAGTGACATTACTAATGTTGTTCTGTCCAAGCTTAGCTCCGTCGGGAATGTCGTTGATGTTGATTCGTTGGCCCAGGTGTCGAGCAAACGAACCGACGTAGCTCAGCTCCAACACCGTCTTGAAACCAATCTCTCGTTGAATGCCAAGCGAAAAATTATAAATGCTCGGCGTGTGCGAATCGCTTTCTACCGCGTTGATGGTCGAAGGAGTGGTGATGGCAGTGCCAGTCAGATTCACAAGGTCGTTGATGTTTCCAAAGTCGATATTGAATGTGCGATTGGCAGGCTGATTGTTAACGAGGTTACCGCCCGTTGTGCCACCGCCGACGCGTGGCGCGTGGTACATGCCGGCGTGCGCGCGCAGCACTGTATCGCCGTTGCCTGTCAGATCCCAGGCAAAACCGAGTCGAGGCTCGAAGTCGATCGCTCTTGTTGTTCGAAAACCCGGAGCAGTGTTGGGATCGCTACCGAGTGCGAGTCCATTGTTTGGGTTCCCACTATTGGGGACGATCGCTCCGATGAGATTCGCATTTGGACCAACCAAAGGAATGAGTTGACCGGTAACGGGATTAAGTGCGCGCCGTTGTGCCTGGGGGCACGTTCCCGTGAATGGGACAGCGCAGGCCGGTTCGTAGAGTTTTACCGCCTGTGCCGGATTAAACAGCGATGGAACGAAGTTCGATCCCTGACCATCGATCTGTTCGAATGGCGAGTGGTATCCAAAACGAATACCGTAGTTCACGGTAAAGCGCTTGCTCATCTTCCACTGGTCCGCAGCGTACCACTGCACCTGTGTCAGTCGTAGATTCGTGAATGGACGCGCCGTCGACTCCTGGTAATTCCTGAAGTTGCCGATGATGGCATTTGCGTAAGCATAGCCGGTGTTTCCGAGTGTAGTGGTGAAGTTGTTGTCGTTGCCCGCGAAGTTAAAGACGCCTGACCACTGTCCGCCGGGCGCTTCGCCATTTTTCAAACGCTCGTAGTAAACACCGAATTTGAGACTGTGGTCTCCGTGCGTAATCGTGAGATTGTCGGCAAACGATGGCTTTATGTAATCGTTGCCGACTTCACCCCAGCGGTCGAGCCAGTTGATATTAGCGACGCCGTTTTGTGGACCACGCACGCCACCCCAGTTAGTCACACGCGGAATCGTGCCGAGGTGATTGTTCTGCGGGAAGAGTTGCGGTGCCGTGTAGTTCAGCGCTGCTCTTTGGAGACGTTCGATCTCACCGTCGCCTGGAATGAAACCTTCGGAGTCGTGACGCATGCCGAAGTTGAATTCGTTAACCACACTTGCACTGACCACACGCACCCAGTTCGCTGACCAGCCGTCGTCTTTGTAGAGGTAATGTGAGTTGATACCCCAACGGTTGTTGTCGTTGCCGGGCCAACCTGAAGTTCCCGTGCCGAGGTTGTCAGAAGTCCACCACTGATACTTCCAATTGATCGAATCGGCGTTACTTGGTTTGACGTCGAAACGGATCACCATGCTTCGCTTCGGCACGTCCGTCGGACTTTGGAACACGTAGTTGAAGGCGCTGCCACCCGTTCCGCCAAAAGTGTTTGGCAACGGAAAGTAGTTGAGCAAAGCAGCGCCGCTTGCGTTCCAACGTGCTTGCGGGATGACGTTGATCTTCCCCGTTACGGGATCCTTGAAACAACCGCTTGTGTCAGTAAGACTGCAGCCTGTGCCGGGATTGGCTGGATCGCGAAGAAAAACCTGCTGGCCATTCGAGTTGAATGACTGCGAGAAATCACCGCGACGTTCGAGTGCGGTCGGCACCGTGACGAAACGCGGGTCGTTCGGAGTGATCTGGTGCGGCTTCTCGTACGCAAAGAAGAAGAATGCCTTGTCCTTCAGCCAGAAATTTCCGCCTTCACCAAACTTCGGCAACGGCATTGGACCACCGAAATTGCCGCCCGGATAGAGGTGACGATAAAGCGGTCTCTTCAAACCGGCTTTGTTGTTAAAGAACGGACTGCCGTTCAGTGATTCGTTGCGAAGGAAGTAATAGGCTGAACCCGCGTATTCTTTGCCGCCGCCCTTCGAAACGATGTTGATGATCGCGCCCCCGTTGTTGCCGTATTCAGCGCCGTAGTTGTTTCGCAGAACTTTGACTTCGGCGACAGCATCCTGGTTGATCGTCATGCTCAACTTGTTTGAGCCGCTTGGTTCGCCGGCGAACAAACCATCAATTGTCGGCACAGTTGATCGGCCACGCTGGCCCGAGATGTTTGGCAGGTCAGTCCCGAAGCCGTCACCCGCGCCTTCGATGTCGTCGTTGTTCGAAGTTCCCGGTAACAAACGAAGGAGTGAGGTAACGTCGCGGCCTTTGGTTGAGATCAAGTTGATCTGATCGGAGGTGAGTCGCGCGGTTAAGTCGCTGCTCTCACGTTCGACGATCCCGCCTTCACTCACGACGCTGACAGTTTCACTCACCTGACCGGGCTGGAGTTTGAGGTCGCCCAGCGCGAGGTTTTCATTCGCGCTGAGAATTACACCCCGTTGTTCGAGCGTTTGAAAACCCTGGCGTTCGACTTTCACTGCGTACGTGCCCGGTTGCAGGGCCGCAAAATTAAATCGGCCCTCAGTATTAGTGGTAGAGCTGCGCGCTTGACCGGTCTTCTCGCTGATGAGCGTGACGGTTGCGCCCGGTACCATTCCACCATTGGCATCTGTGACGGCGCCTGAAATCGAGCCGGTGATGGTTTGGGCGTTTGTTACGACAATGCCGAAGGCAAACATCGCAACGATAACCATCAGGGTGCCTCGGGTTGAACGCAGAAAACTGAACATGGGACTCCTCCTTCGAATTCCGCTCTGTATCGTCGGTGTGATCCGAAACTCAAATTGTCTCTACTTAGGACAATTTCAATAAAAAGACGAGGGACCTACCCAATAAAAAACTGCGACGGTTTTTTCCGGTTATGGCTGGCGTTTACGAATTATTTGCAGAGGCAGCCGGCGCGCCTCGGAATATCTATGTTTTCTGATTCTGTTGTTCTTCGAGCGCAAACGCGCGCTGCGCACGCACGATGTGATCGCGCATCGCTTCACGCGCTTCATCTGGCTTGCGAGCACGAATCGCACGATAGACTCGACGGTGCAACTCGAGCGCTTCGTTGAAATCGTGCGCGCGAGCGATCGTTTCGCGACGCCGTTCGTAAAGAACGGCCGAAACCATTTCAACCAATGTGGCCAACGTCGGATTCCCCGACGCCGCCGCAACCGCCCGATGAAACGCAACGTCGTGGACGAGAAACTGCTGCGGATCTTTCAGCGACGCAAACATCTCAGCGATTTGTTCAGACATTTCCGCCAACTGCTCGCCGGTCGCACGTTCCGCTGCCAGTCCCGCGGCGCCGACCTCCAAAATCGATCGCGTCTCAAACATGTGATCGAAACTGAATCCATGAAGCTGCGCCAGCAACCTCAACGGCTCGCTATCGAGCGCCGGGGGTCCGTCGACGATAAAAGTACCCGCGCCTTGCCGCGATTGAAGCACGCCCATCGAAATCAAAGAACTCAAGCCCGCGCGTAAAGATGGGCGGCTGATACCGAGTTGTTTTGACAGTTCGCGCTCAGGCGGTAAACGATCACCCGGCTTCAAATTCTCCTGCTTGATCAGCTCGTAAACTCGAGCTACCACCTGCTCGGTTGTCTGCCCGGAACGAACCGGCTGAACGATCGTGAACTTCGCAATAGCAGAATTGGTCATAACAATTTTCGGAAAGCGCGAAACTTATAATACCAATCCGGAATCGCGTCAAGCGTTTTTCTGTGACCGGCGTCCTTTTTGCAGCTCGAAGAGAGACTTGCTGCTGCCCTTCAACGTCTTGTTCATAAACTTTTCGTTCATGATCAGAAACGCGCCGAGGCCGTGGAAGTCGTTTGTGTTTCGCTTGCGCGCGAAATAGTACGCGAGATCTGCGACGTTGGTGCCTTCGCAGATGTCCGTGATGTTTGTCTGTCCGTCCTTGTCGAGAGAGATCTTCGTGAGTACGCCGGCGTATCCTTTGCTCGCCACCCGGCCATATTTCTTTTCAACGTAACCACGATCGACAGCCATCGCAGTTACGTACGTGTACATGCTCGAGCTCGAGGTCTCGAGCCAATTCGCGGGGTTGTCACCCTTATCAACTACCTGGTACCAAAGTCCGGTTTTTTCATCCTGGTAGCGCGCCCACGCTCTTACGAGTAGTACGATCTGGCCAACCAACAACGGCCGCATGGGATGATTACGCGGCAGCAGTTCCAGCACCTCGATCAGCGTCATGCCGAACCAGCCCATCGCACGGCACCAGATCTCTGCGGAGTGCTTCGTTTCCTTGTCTGCCCACGTCGATTGCCCGCTCTCGTCGTAGGCGTGAAACATCAGCCCGGTGCGCGGATCATTCAAGTGATTGCTGTAGATCAGCAACTGGTTAACGGCCTCGTCATTGGCATATCTGCCGTCGCCAAACAGGTTTCCGTAACGGACCAAAAACGGCATCGACATGAACACGCCGTCGCCCCACAACTGCCATTCGCGAGTCTTACCCGTCGCGTGCCAGAAGCCTCCGTCTTTCGTGCGCGGATAGGTGTCGAAGCGCTTTCGAATGCGGTCGGCGGCGAGTTTGTATTTCGGCGCTTTGGTTTCCTGGTAGAGCAGGAGAAGGAGGTTTCCGGGAAGCATGCTGTCGAGATTGTCAAACTTGATCTCGCGCATTTCGCCTTGCGCATTCGGGCTCGTGACGACGCCATTCTCGTCGACGCGCGCGTCGATCCAATCCTTGATGTATTTCAGATAGCGCGGATCGCCTGTTCGCTTGTAAACCAGATACTGTCCGTAGAGGTAGAGCGACTTCGCGTAGCCCCACGAGCCGAGATCGTTCGCCGTCGGGTATCGCTTCATCGTCGATTCGACCATCGCAACCGACCAGTCGGTCTTTGTGTTGGCGACTGTCGAGATAGGGATAAGCAACAGCAGCGCGATTACTGTGATCGGCTTCATAAGTTGTCCTCGTGGTCAGACAGGATCCTGTGCTACTTTATGCGCACCGACATACAAAATAGCTGAAAATGGTTTGACCAATAACACAACCACGGGGAGAGTTGCAATGACCAAGTCTCGTGATAATCGTGATGATGACCACGATCCGGGCAGGCGTAAGTTTCTGAAAGGGGTCGGTATCGCCGGCGCAGGCGCCGCGATCGCCGATCATCTTTGGACTGAAGCACAGGCCGAAGAAACACAAACAACTCCGGCGAATCTCGCGGGAACTGTAAAAGTCGTTCTCGACGTCAACGGGCGACGGCGAGAGACGCAGGTTGAGCCGCGCACCACGTTGCTCAACGCACTTCGCAACCATCTCGAACCGGCAGTCACGGGACCGAAACTCGTCTGCGACATGGGAACCTGTGGCGCGTGCACGATACTGCTCGACGGCAAACCGGTTTACTCATGCCTGGTTCTTGCAGTCGACGCAACGAAAAAACAGATCACGACAGTTGAAGGACTCGGTTCGCCGGAAAATCCAAACGCGGTGCAGGCTGCGTTTGTCGAGCACGACGCGTCGATGTGTGGATTCTGCACGCCTGGTTTTGTGACGACGATCTCGGCTTACTTGAAAAAGAACCCCAACCCGTCGCTGGCTGAAGTTCGCGAGGCGTGCAAAGGCAATTTCTGTCGCTGTGGAACGTATCCGAGAGTTTTCGAAGCGGCGCTGGCGGCCGCTAAAGGATCGAAATCAGAACCGAGCGCAGCAGCGCCGGTCAACAGGTAGACCTTATGCAACAGCAACCGCAAGCACAACCTTCACCGTCGCCAAAAGCAAAAAAGAAGATCAGAGTTCCGCGCGTCGTAAACGGCGTCGAACAGATGGTCGAGATCGAGGTCGACGAGGATTCTGGTCCAGGCTGGGGGCCCAACGACAAGCACACGCTTCTCAACACGCGCATGACGCGCGTTGATGGTCCACTGAAAGTCACGGGCGCCGCGCGCTACACGTACGACCAGCGCTTACCCGGAATGCTTTACGGCCGCATCCTTCGCTGCCCGCACGCGCATGCACGTGTTACGAAGATGGATACTGACGCTGCGTCGAAGATTCCCGGTGTCAAGGCGATCGTTGAGGCGCCGTTAACCGAGATCCGTTTCGGGGGCGGACCTGTCGCGGCAGTCGCAGCCACAACGCCGGAGATCGCCGGTGATGCTCTGCGTGCGATCAAAGTGACGTACGAAGTTCTGCCTCACGTAGTCCATGCAGGCGAAGCGATAAAGCCCAACGCGCCGAAAGTCGTCGCAGAAGAAAACAACGTCCAGGAAAAAGGAAAGAACGGCGATCCGCAAAAAGCTGAAGCTGCGTTCGCAACTGCGGACGAGATCGTCGAAGCCGAATACATTTCCGCGCGCATCCATCACGCGTGTCTCGAAACGCACGGCCTGGTGGTCGATTATCGCGGCGGCGACTCAGCCACGATCTACGCATCGACGCAGGGAACATTCACGATTCCTGTCGACGCGGCGAAAGAGTTGGGACTCGAGCAAAGCAAAGTGGTTTCGAGCGTCGAGCACATGGGTGGCGGTTTTGGTTCGAAGTTTGGAATCGGAACCGAAGGCATGTTTGCGTGCCGCCTGTCGAAACAAACGAAGTCGCCGGTGAAGCTGATGCTGACGCGTTACGACGAGTTTGTGATGGCCGGCAATCGCTCTGCGTCCTGGCAGAAGTTGAAAGCAGGAGTGAAGAGAGACGGAACGATCGTGGCGCTGAAGGCGCAACAGTATCGACTCGGCGGTATCGGTCAGGGCTCGCAGGCGGGACAGCCTTACATCTACCGCATGGGCGACACGTATCGCGAA